>OIXG01000186.1_pt1 | contig 78165 bp, 72 predicted proteins | sample 1587731 | NCBI WGS metagenome assembly OIXG01 (sample SAMEA3888908, study PRJEB22519) | human gut metagenome | biome: human gut; feature: human-associated habitat; material: faeces | place: Denmark | collected 2010 | reverse complement strand
TAAGAAATGTGCCATTTCCTCGCCCCTGCGGGGCAACCGGAAATGATGCACGAAACCTTCACGCACTGGCATTTGCGCATGTTCGCGGTGCACTGCTCATGCATGAAGTTTTATACAATGAAGCCGCCGTCGGCGGTGAGGACCTGACCGGTGATAAAGCCTGCCCGCTCCGAGGCGAAGAATGCCACGGCATAGGCGATATCCTCGGGTGTGCCCAAACGGCCCAGAGGCGTTTCGCGGATCAGCTCCTCCACGGTCTCCTGCCCCAGCACCTGGACCATATCAGTGTTGATGACGCCGGGGGCCACGCAGTTTACCCGGATGCCGGAGGGGGCCAATTCCATAGCCAACGACCGGGTCAGGGCGATGATGCCTGCCTTTGTGCAGGAGTAAGCCACCTCGCAGCTTGCCCCCCGCTGGCCCCAGATGGAGGAAATATTTACGATGCAGCCCCGTTTTTCCGAGATCATGTGGGGGAGGGCCGCCTTGACGGTGTTCCGGGCGCCGCTCAGATTTACCGCCAGATACCGGTCCCACATCTCGTCGGTGGTGTCCTGAAACAGGCCCTGACCCGACACACCGGCGTTGTTTACCACTAATTCTACCGGGCTGAAAGTCTCGCCCAGCTTCCGGACCATCTCGGCCACGGCAGCGCTGTCCGCGACATCGGCCTGGAACATGGCGGCATGACAGCCCGCTGCCGTCAGTTCCTCCACCAGCTCCCGGGCCTTGTCCGCCCGATTCAGGTAGTTGATGCCTACAGCCCAGCCCTGATGAGCTAATTCCCGGGCCACGGCCCGGCCAATTCCCCGGGACGCGCCGGTGATCAATGCGGTTTTCATAAGATACCCCCAAACAAAAACTTCCAGTGAAGCGTTAACGAAAAAGAAAAACCACTCCGATGGAGTGGTTTTTATGGTGGAGACGAAGAGGATCGAACTCTCGACCTTACGGATGCGAACCGTACGCTCTCCCAGCTGAGCTACGCCCCCATACAGCCCTGTTATTATAGCAATATTTCCTGAACTTGTAAAGGCCTTTTGCGGGAAAAATCAAAAAAAGATCGGCCTGCGCATACAGCGGCGGCCCGGAATGACTCCGGGCCGCCGCTGTCAGATTATATGTAGGAGTGCTCCACCTGAATCACGGGGACATAGTGGCTGTCAAAGGTACGGATGAGGGCCCGGAGTTGCCGGGCTACCTCAGCGTCCTCCAGCCGGAAGCCGAAAGGCGTTACCACGTCAAAAATCAGATTGGTGTGGGTGGGGCCGGGGACCATGCGGAAATCGTGGATACTGAGGGCTGGATCGATGCAATGGGCCAGCTCTGTGATCTTATTCCGGAGGACAACGGTTGTGCTGTCATCCGTGGCGATGGGGTCCATGTGGATCACCGCCTCGCAGCCCAGCTTTCGGTGCAGCTCCTGTTCGATGTTGTCGATGGTGTCGTGGATCGTCATGACGCTGCCGGTGGCCGGGACCTCCGCGTGGAGGGAGATCATCACCCGGCCGGGGCCGTAGTCATGAACCACCAGATCGTGAATCCCGGAGATCTCCTTGTGAGCCATCACCAGATCTTCGATTTCTTTAACAAATTCCGGCGTGGGGGGCTTTCCAAGTAAGGGATCGATGGTGTCCTTGGCGGCGTCTATACCGCCCTTGAAAATGAACAGTGCCACCAGAATACCCACCCAGCCATCCACCGGGAGCTGGAAGTAATGGCCAATCAGAGTGGCGACCAGAACGGCGGAGGTGGACATGCAATCTCCCAGCGAATCCGCTGCTGCCGCCAGCAGCGCCGGTGCGGAGAGTTTTTTGCCGAGGGAGCGGTTGTACATGGCCATATACAGCTTCACACAGATAGAAGCAGCCAGAATCCCGATCACCAGCCAGCTGAACTCCACCAGAGCGGGGTGCAGGATCTTATTCAGGGACTCCTTGGCCAGTTCCACGCCCATCAGCAAAATCAGCATGGATACCGCCAGACCGGAGAGGTACTCCGCCCGGCCGTGGCCGAAGGGATGGCCTGGGTCCGGCGCTTTGGCGGCAATGCGGAAGCCCAGCAGCGTGACCACAGAGGAACCGGCATCAGAGAGGTTGTTGAAGGCGTCCGCCGTGATGGCGACGGAGCCGGAGAGGGTCCCGGCAAAGAACTTGCCCAAAAACAGCAGCAGGTTCAGCCCGATCCCAACAGCGCCGCAGAGAATACCGTAGGCCGTCCGTAGCTGAGCGGGGCTTTTCCCGTCGCTTTTGCAGAAGAAACGGGCCAGAAGCGAGATCATACAGTTTTACACCTTTCTTTTTGAGAATAGAAGGAGACGGTCACTTCCCGCCGGGAATGACCAGCTTCATGTGGCAGCAGAGATCGTCCAGATCCCGGTCGGTGGCGGCGCTGAGCCGCAGACGGGCACCGCAGTCCCGGCATGTCAGCTCCACCGCGTCCCGGCGGATCTCCATGCTGTAATCGTGGCTGCCGCAGCCGCAGGTGATACCGTTGGGCCGGGCGGCGATGTCCTTGAGCTCCGAGAGGAATTCGTACATGATTACATTGTCGGTAAAGGCCTCCGCCTCGCCGCTGCTCTCCTGCGCCTTTTCCTTGGAGATGGCAATGCTGGCCTCCCGGAGGTGATGTTCCACCGTGCCCTCGTCGCCGATGAAGCAGCAGAACTGCTTGCTGTCCGGGCAGCTGAGGGCGGTGGCGGCGTGGAGCATCCGCTCTGGCGGACAGACAGCCTCGTGGGTCTGGCCGCAAACGCCGCAGGGCACCAGAATGTGATAGTTCTGGCCGTCATAGTTCGTCCGCAGGACGCTGCCGCCGCAGGAACATTCGATCTCGGCGTCAGACGCTTCCAGCGCAAATACGGAGCGGGCACCCATTACCTGCGCACCGCATTTCGGGCAGATATAGCCCAGAGTTCTCATATCGTCAGCCATAGAGGGCCTCCTTGCATGATTGATCAGATTTGGATATCCTGCGCGTGGGGCAGGTGAGATTGTGTATAGAGGAATACCTTGTCACCCGCCAGCAGCTTCAGGCCGCCGTTGGGGATCAGCGTTCGGTTCCGGCGGCGGACCATGATGATGACCGTCTGTCGGGAAATGTCCAGATCCCGGAGCGGGTGGCCCACCCAGGGATGATGTGTCTGAAGGACGATCTCCTTTAGCTGGATGCGGACGTCATCCTCATAGACGCCTGCCCCCAGCACAAGATTGTCACCGGGGAGGAGCACCACATCGCCCCGGGGAACAATGATGTCCCGTCCCCGCTGGACGGCGGCGATGATGACACCCTCCGGCAGGCCCAGATCCCGCAGCGGGGCATTGGCCCAGCGGTCCCGGGGGGTCAGGTGGATGCGGATGAAGTGAATGTCCGCCTCCGTGCCGTATTCGCTGATCCGCTTGATGCGGGAATACTGGTCCACGAAGCCGGCGGAAATGATACCGGTGGGGATCGCCACCATGCCCACGCCCAGGAAGGTGATTAAAATGCCGAAGATCTTGCCAAGGGTGGTGATGGGGTAAATGTCTCCGTAACCCACCGTCAGCAGGGTGGATACCGCCCACCAGATGCCGGAAAAGGCGTTGGAAAACACCTGGGGCTGCGCGTCATGCTCCAGCGAGTACATACAAAGGCTGGAGGCGGTCATCAGCACCAGAATGATAAACACGGAGGAGAGAAGCTGCTGGGCCTTGCTGGTAAGGACCTGAGTAATAACGTTCAGGGAATCGTAATAGGCGTTGATCCGGAACAGGCGGAAGATCCGCACCACCCGGAACATCCGGAAGGCCACGGCCCCGGAGGGGAAGAAAAAGGGCATGTAGTAAGGCAGAAAGCTCAGCAGGTCCACAATGCCTGAGAAGGAAAAAATGTATCGGCAGACGGCCTTCCATTCCTTCAGATTGGGATGGTGGTACTTGGCAGTCCAGATCCGCAGGACGCAGTCCACCGCGAAAAAGGCCACGGTGGCAGCTTCGATCCGCAGCAGCAGCGGACCGCAGGCGGCCTCTGCCTCGTCGAAGGTGTAGGCAATGGTGACCACCAGGTTTACCAGAATGACCAAGGTGTAGAAAATGTCATAGGCGCGGCTGATGAGATCGTCCGCCGTACCAATGTCAATAATGGTGCAGATCCGGCGGCGCAGGGACTCAAGAGACCTGAGATTCGGCATAACCGCCTCCTGATGTGTAGGTAGACGGCACGCTGCCTGACGTGTACCGTCGGGAAATATCCTTATATTATAGTAATATCCCCTCGGAATGTAAACAGATTTCTTTATTTTGCGGAAAAGAAGCGGGGAATCCGGAGCGTAGGAGGATGTTCCACTCCGGCGCGGCTGGGGGCACTTGACACAGAGTTTACAAAAAAATCACAATTACTGCCTTGCAAACCTTCAAATGCAGATGTATAATCAGGATGAAAATTGAGAAAAGGAGGGATGTGCAATGACGATGAACAAGTTCATGGCAGATGTGGATGACCTGATTTTTGACGGTCAGGAGCAGAGCCACAGCGAACGGTAAAACCGGAAGGACCACGCCGAGAGGGCGTGGATTTTTTTATGCTTTTTGAGGGTGTCAAAAATTTCGACTACGCGTAATCGTTTTTCTGAAATTTTTCGTAAACGTTTGAGAAAAAATCACGAAATTATTGCTGATTTGACATATATTGAAAGAAAATGCGGCTTAATATATATAAAAAAATTTGATAATTCGCATATTTTATGAATGTTAAATGAAAAATAAAGACGAAAATTTAAAAGCTTTCAAGGAAAAAATTGGGCAAAACGTAAAACTTATTTAAAGTGATTTGCTCGTTAGGTAAATTTACTTGAAAAAAACGCGCGGTGTTGTTAGAATGATACAGCAAAGTTAGACACTCAATTTTATACAAAACGTTTAAGGAGTGGAAGGAATGGAAAACATCATTTGGGTAGTTTTGCTGTGCGCGGTTCTGGCTCTGCTGTTTGCCGCATGGAAGACCTCCGTGGTCTCCAAGGCTGACGCCGGTACGGAACGGATGAAGGAGATCGCGGGAAACATCAGTGATGGCGCCCGGGCATTTCTCTTCGCGGAGTACAAGATCCTGGTCATTTTCGTGGCGGTGCTGTTCGTGCTGATCGGCCTGTTCATCACCTGGCTCACCGCTGGTTGCTTCCTGATCGGCGCGGTCTTCTCTGTGTGCGCCGGTTATGTGGGTATGAACGTGGCTACCAAGGCCAATGTCCGTACCGCTGCCGCCGCTAAGTCCAGCGGCATGAACAAGGCTCTGGGCGTCGCCTTCTCCGGCGGTTCCGTCATGGGTATGTGCGTGGTTGGCCTGGGTCTGCTGGGCTGCGCCGCCATCTATGCCTTCACCGGCAACGTGGAGATCCTCACCGGCTTCTCTCTGGGCGCTTCCTCCATCGCGCTGTTTGCCCGTGTGGGCGGCGGTATCTACACCAAGGCTGCCGACGTGGGCGCTGACCTGGTGGGCAAGGTCGAGGCCGGTATCCCCGAAGATGACCCCCGGAACCCTGCCGTGATTGCTGATAACGTGGGCGACAACGTGGGCGACGTGGCCGGCATGGGCGCTGACCTGTTTGAGTCCTACGTGGGCGCTCTGGTGTCCGCGCTGACTCTGGGTGTGGCTGTGGTCGGCACCTTCAACGGCGCCGGCGCTCTGTTCCCCCTGATCCTGGCTGCCGCCGGTATCGTGGCTTCCATCATCGGCTGCTTCTTTGTCCGGGGCGATGAGAATTCCAACCCCCATAAGGCTCTGAAGATGGGCTCCTATGTTTCCTCCGCCATCGTGGTGGTCCTGTCTCTGGTTCTGAGCAATGTGTTCTTCGGCGGTATGGCCCAGGCCATCGCCATCATCGCGGGTCTGATCGTTGGCCTGATCATCGGTATCGTCACCGAGATCTACACCTCCGGCGATTATAACTCCGTGAAGAAGATCGCCCAGCAGTCCGAGACCGGCCCCGCTACCACCATCATCAGCGGCATCGCCGTGGGCATGATGTCCACTGCCGTGCCCATCCTGCTGATCTGCGTTGGTATTTTCGTTTCCTATCAGGTTGCCGGTCTGTACGGCATCGCTCTGGCCGCTGTCGGCATGCTGTCCACCACCGGTATCACCGTGGCTGTGGATGCTTACGGCCCTATCGCCGACAACGCCGGCGGTATCGCCGAGATGAGCGGCTTGGATCACAGCGTCCGTGAGATCACCGATAAGCTGGACGCCGTGGGCAACACCACCGCTGCTATGGGCAAGGGCTTCGCCATCGGCTCTGCCGCTCTGACTGCTCTGGCTCTGTTCGTCAGCTATGCGCAGGCTGTTGGCATCGGTGATGCCGGCATCAACATTCTGGATTCCCGCGTGACCATCGGTCTGCTGATTGGTGGTATGCTGCCCTTCGTGTTCTCCGCTCTGACCATGGACTCCGTGTCCAAGGCGGCTTACAGCATGATCGAGGAAGTGCGCCGTCAGTTCCGCACCATCCCCGGCATCATGGAAGGCACCGGCAAGCCTGACTACAAGTCCTGCGTGGCCATCTCCACCACCGCTGCTCTGAAGGAGATGCTGGTTCCCGGCGTCATGGCTGTTCTGGCTCCTCTGGCAGTTGGCCTCCTGCTGGGCACCGGCGCTCTGGGCGGCATGCTGGCCGGCGCTCTGGTCACCGGCGTCCTGATGGCCATCTTCATGTCCAACTCCGGCGGCGCTTGGGATAACGCCAAGAAGTATATCGAGGACGGCAACCACGGCGGCAAGGGCAGCGAAGCTCATAAAGCCGCTGTTGTGGGCGACACCGTGGGCGATCCCTTCAAGGATACCTCCGGCCCCTCCATCAACATCCTCATCAAGCTGATGACCGTTGTTTCTCTGGTGTTCGCATCCATCTTCTCTGCCAGCGGCCTGCTGTAAGAGAACTGTCAGAGTTTAACAAGCTTTTCAGACCGGGCTTCCGCTCATGCGGAGGCCCGGTTTTTATTGCCTGTCGGATCGCAGCGGAAGAGCATGAGCGTTCCATATTCTTTTATTAAGGTATGGTGACGACCCTTGACAGAGTAATCGTTTGCCGATATAATATGAACGAAAAACCGTCAAAATGCCGGGCCAGCTCTGGAAAAACCGGCAAAATTCGGAACGAATAGAAAAGGAGAGCGGACTATGATCTATTCCAGCGAAGTACAGCGTATGTGCCCGGTGGCCAAGGGCGCGTATCACGGACCGGCCCCCATCCCTGAAGAAGGTAAGTGGGTTCAGGCCAAGGAGATCAAGGATATCAGCGGTCTGACCCACGGCATCGGCTGGTGTGCTCCTCAGCAGGGCGCCTGCAAGCTGACGCTGAACGTGAAGGACGGCGTGATCGAGGAGGCCCTGGTGGAGACCATCGGCTGCTCCGGTATGACCCACTCCGCCGCTATGGCATCTGAGATCCTCATCGGCAAGACCCTTCTGGAGGCATTGAACACCGATCTGGTGTGCGACGCCATCAACACCGCTATGCGGGAGCTGTTCCTGCAGATCGTCTACGGCCGCAGCCAGACGGCTTTCTCTGAGGGCGGCCTGCCTGTGGGCGCTTCTCTGGAGGATCTGGGCAAGGGCCTGCGCTCTCAGGTGGGCACCATGTTCGCCACCAAAGAGAAGGGCCCCCGCTATCTGGAAATGGCAGAGGGCTACTGCACCCGCGTGGCTCTGAACAAGGACAGCGAGATCATCGGCTATGAGTTTGTGAACTTGGGCAAGATGATGGAAGCCGTCAAGAAGGGCGTGGACGCCAACGAGGCACTGGAGAGTGCCAAGTCTCACTACGGTCAGTGGGACAGCGCCGCCAAGTACATCGATCCCCGTCAGGAATAAGAGAAGGAGGAATTGGAAATGGCTCTGTTTGAAAGCTACGAGAGAAGAATCGAGAAAATCAATTCCGTCCTGTCTCAGTACGGAATCTCCAGCGTGGAGGAGTGCCGGGAGATCTGCAAGGCTGCCGGCTTTGATCCCTATGAGATCGTGAAGGGCATCCAGCCCATCTGCTTTGAAAACGCCTGCTGGGCCTACTGCGTCGGCGCGGCCATCGCGCTGAAGAAGAATGTCCAGACTGCTGCCGAGGCTGCCGAGGCCATCGGCATCGGCCTCCAGTCCTTCTGCATCCCCGGCTCTGTGGCTGAGGACCGCAAGGTGGGCTTGGGCCACGGCAATCTGGGCGCTATGCTGCTGCGGGATGAGACCAAGTGTTTCGCCTTCCTGGCGGGCCACGAGTCCTTCGCCGCCGCCGAGGGCGCCATCGGCATCGTCCGTAACGCCAACAAGGCCCGGAAAGAGCCTCTGCGGGTGATCCTGAACGGCCTGGGCAAGGACGCCGCCCAGATCATCAGCCGTATCAACGGCTTCACCTATGTCCAGACCCAGTTTGACTACTACACCGGCGAGCTGAAGACCGTCCGGGAGGTGGCCTATTCCGATGGTGAGCGGGCTGCTGTCCGCTGCTACGGCTGTGATGACGTTCGCGAGGGCGTGGCCGTCATGCACCACGAGGGCGTGGATGTGTCCATCACCGGCAACTCCACCAACCCCACCCGGTTCCAGCATCCTGTGGCAGGCACCTATAAAAAGGAGTGCATCGAGCAGGGCAAGAAGTACTTCTCCGTGGCCTCCGGCGGCGGCACGGGCCGTACGCTGCATCCCGACAACATGGCCGCCGGTCCCGCCAGCTACGGCATGACCGACACCATGGGCCGCATGCATTCCGACGCCCAGTTCGCCGGCTCCAGCTCCGTCCCCGCCCATGTGGAGATGATGGGCTTCCTGGGCATGGGCAACAACCCCATGGTCGGTGCAACTGTGGCAGTGGCCGTTGCTGTGGCGGAGAGCAAAAAGTAAGAGGTAAAAACCTTCGGTTTTCCCTCTGAAAAGTTCGGATACCTGATTTTCATTGAAATACAAGCAGGAAGCACGTCATCTTCGCGAAAATGCGAGAGATGTGCTTCCTGTTTTTGCGTATTTGGAGGGTGAAATGATGAAGAAAATCAGGATGTGCTTCCCCAATGAAAAGACGTTTCAAGAGGGCTTTGAAGAGTATATTTTAGATTGTAAAGCCCGCAACCTGAGGGATGGGACGATCAACCATTATCGGGAATCCATTAAGCAGATTTACAAGCGTATCCCGGCAGACACGTCGATTTCTTCAATGTCTCCACAGACGATGGCGGATTTTTATATTTCGTTGAGGGAAGACCCTGATTTGAACGAAGTTTCTATGGGAACGTATGCGAGAGACTTAAAAACGCTGATGCGATTTTTTATGAAATGTAAGTATCTGCCGTTCTTTGAAATCCCTCTTCCAAAAGCAGATAAAGCCCCCATCCAGACATACACGGACGATGAATTGAAGATGCTGCTGAAAAAGCCAGATGTGCGGAAGTGTATCTTTTCTACTTATCGCAGTTGGGTGATTGTCAATTTTCTTCTTTCTACTGGCGTCCGCCAAAACAGTCTTATTAACATCAAAATCCGGGATGTGGATTTTGATAATTCGGTAGTCTATGTGAATACCACAAAGAACCGCAAACCTCTCATTATCCCCTTGAATGAGGATATTATCAAAATTCTCAAAGAGTATTTACAGTATCGCGGCGGAGGTATTGATGATTGGCTTTTTTGCTCTGTCTATGGCAAGCAACTTACCAGAAGCAGTAATTATCACGCACTTTGGGATTACTGCCACGAAAGAGGATTAGAACAGACAGGCGTTCATCGTTTCAGACACACATTTGCGAAAAAATGGGCGACTATGGGCGGTTCGGTTGTGGTTCTTCAAAAGATACTCGGTCATAGCAGCCTTGCGATTACAGAGGAATATTTGAACCTTTTGACGAGTGATTTGAAGAAAGAGATGGACGAAGTAAATATTATTCGGAGCCTGAAACAGGAACACATTCGGATGCGGGCATAATGAAGCATCTTGGAACATCTTTTTACATCTACGAACAAAAGGGAAGGTGATTGAACACCTTCCCTTCATCTTTACTCGTCTTGATACATCTCCGCAGCCTTTTGAAGAAACTTTTTCATTCCCTCAACTACTGGCTCCGGGCTTAATATCTTCATTGATTTTCCAAAAGTAGCAACCCACGCATAAAATGGCGGACTTAACTCAACAGGCACATTGATGGTGAAATGGCTATCGTCATAGGGAACCATCATTGTATCCTTGCCAAACTGATCTATAACAGCATCCGCCAGCCGATTATGAACCCGTATCCGCACATTGTAGGCTTCTCCGTGATACATACTGAATACTTTTGTCCTTTGGTCGGTCAGGTTTCTTTTGTCGTATTCATCCCCACCATCCCGTTTTTCCAATAGTGGGAGAGAAATACCCTCCATTCTATCCACTCGGTATGTCCTGAACTTTTTGCCGTCGTAGGCATAAAGATAATAATTGCCGTCATTCCACATCAGGGCATAGGGGCTGACAATAATTCTTTCACCGCTTTTGGAGTAGGTTTGCGGATTATCCTTGTTGGGGGTGTAATGGAAATAGCGGAACGCAATCTTGCGGTCTGCGGCAATCGCTTCGTGGATATGGTCAGCGTCTTTCACAACGCTTTCATTTAGACTGCGGACACGCCCAGCAACAAACGCCTGACGGTTTAGTGAGGCTTTCGTATAGTTGTCTGCGAGGTCAGTAATTTTTTGAGTAATAACTCTCGCCTGTTTCTGTGGGATAAACTTTGAGGACTGGATACCATCGACTATCAACCGCAATTCATAAGGCTCAAACTTTGGATTTTTCACCCAATACCCACCCGCACCTTTATGTGCGTGAGCGTTGAACTGAATATCAAGTTTCATTGTGCCTCGCAACACATCAAGGTCGCTGTATAGTGTGTGCGGTGAGATGTAGATTTCAAATGTTTCAAGATAGTCCAATATCTCTTTTCGAGAAACAGGGTGTTCCTTATTTGTGTGCCTTTGGAAATATTCATACAGGAGAAATTGACGCTCGGCGGGGGTGTATTTGATTTGTAAATCAAGATCATCCATTTTCATATACTATCCTCCCACGCCGTTTTTACGATTATACCACGCCAACAGGAAAGAAAAAAGGGCAGGATGAGCCTGCCCTAACCCCTATTACTGTTCTTCTCTTTCAGATGGTTAATCAGCGAATGAACGATTTGAATATCTTTTTCAGTCAGTCCGGCAACGCTGATACTCACAGAAGTATCTACGCCCAAAATATAGTCCGTGGAAACCTTAAAAAGGCTTGCTAATTCAACAACATACTGAGTAGATGGCACAGAAATCCCCATCTCCCACGCATTCACGCTGGAGCGGGTAATTCCCAGTTGCTTTGCGAGTTCCGCTTGTGTCAGTCCCTTTTGTTCCCTTAAACACTTGATTCTTTCAGCAACCATTTTACCACCTCTTAATTAGTATGGTAAAACAGCCACAGTGATATTGCATTATCATTTAGATGTTTATGATTGACATTGTAGGAGATGCGGGAGTATAATCGCAAAGAGAAGCCCCTATAAAAAACAAAGAGAGAGGTATTGTCAATGAAAAAATGGTTTGCTTTTCTTTTGGCACTTATCATGTGCCAGTCCCTGTGTGCTTGCGGTGGAACTGCCAATCAGAAAGATAACAAGGAAGAAATTGCCACCGCACTGAATGCGATATGGATGGACGAGGCACCGATTCCAGACACTTCCTACACCGTTGTAATGTCATATGTATTTAATGAAGATGGTAGCGTCATTGGCGGGGTCGATATTTCTACTGGCCCGGGAAAAAATCTGAGAACAACGAGCGCAAGCGGCACATATGAGATTACAGATGAAAAAATTATCATTGACTGGACCGAAATCGACAATCAGATTAAAGACTTTCCCCTGATTCCAGACAGCGAGCATCCGTATCTCTACGAGGATAATACGCTTCGATTGTTCAGTGGGGATGGAAAGGCTGAACTGATTCGGCAAGAACTTGAATAACCGCATATCCCTCTGATAAAAAACAGTGTCGTGAGGTAATACAATGGACGAAGTAAATACTTCTCAAAATATCCAAAATGCTGAAACGGGAGATTTCCCAGAAAACACAGCGGGGTCTCCCGTTCCATCCAGCGAACTAAAATCGAAAAAAAAGAAAAGAATCATACTTGGCACTGTCGGCTTGATTTTGGTAATCGTACTCGTTCTTACCTTTGCTTATATCAGAGGTTCCGTATTTTCAAGAGCGGTACATGAAATGCTTTCGGAATACCCATATGCGGATAACGCAATAACGGCTGATAATAGTTGTTTGATGATTGACACAAATCCGTACGACAAAGATTATAATGAAATGTCATTCGTTGAGCAGCAGATTTTCCCCCAAAAAGAACAGGATTCGCTCAATGGTATCAAGTTTATGAATACAAAACTTGGATTTTCCGATGCTGTTTATCGAAAAATGCTTCAAACAAGTGCTTTAATGGGCCGACAATCAGAAGAGAACAGTAAATATCGCGTCAGTTGGACATATCATCCAGACAGCGGACTTGAAGTGATGTATGAAAAGAAATAAAGAACAGGGAGCCAATCACGGCTCCCTGTTCTTTTACCCTTCCAGAAGGTCAATGTATTTATAAACCGTCGTTCTGCTCAAATCGCACACCCTCGCCAACTCGCTCACATTCAACTGCTTATTTTTGTATGCGGGATAATGGCGGAGGAACACGGCGGGAATATCGTCTGCGGTTGCCTGCGGTCTGCCGATCTTGGCTCCCTTGGCCTTGGCATTTGCCATCCCCGATCTGACACGCTCCCGGATGATACGCAACTCCAATTCGGCAAACACCCCGGACATCTGGATAAAGGCATTTGTCATAGGGTCAATTTCTCCGTTGGAGCAATCCACGGTAATGCTTCCCACAATCACCAACCGCAAATGCTTCGCCTTGATAATTTCGATGATCTCACACAACTGCTTTGTGCTTCTGGCGAGGCGGGAGACTTCCAAAGTAATGATCGTGTCCCCCGGTTGTGCCTGTTCCAGAAGAGAGGACAACTGACACTTCACGGCAGCGTCCCCGTGTTCGTATTCTAAAAAGATGGCCTCCGCCCCGGCCTGCTTCAATTCCCGCACTTGGCGGTCAATGTCCTGCTTGCTCTCGTTGGTGGAGCATCTTGCGTATCCGTGGTTCATTTAATCTGTCTCCCTTCTGGATTGCTCCACAGGCTTTGTGTGGCCCGTGGAGCGTTTTTCTTATCAGCAGGATACGGAGAAACGGCGACAGCTGACGGGCTTTGTAAAGTCCTTGTAGAGGTCAGCATACAGACGCTTGAAGGTGGTGCTGTCGAAGCGGTTGGAGATCACATTGGTGAAACGGACGATGTAAGCCCCGGCAACCAGTTCTTCGGTGTTCTGCTGAACCATCTCCTCCTTGATGGCCTCCCGGATGGCATCGGCCTTGGCCTTTGCCTTGGAAGCCAGCTCGTCGTAGTTGTTCATCGTCTCAATCATAGAAATCATTTCGTTCTTACTCATTTTTCATTTCTCCTTTGTTTGATCGGGTGGATTATAGAGGGAATATCCGATTCGTCCTCGGCCCGTCCGTCGCAGCCCCCCGATCTCTCTTAACTGTCTTTATTGTAGCACTAATATATAGTGCTGTCTATTGGCGAATAACACTAATTTATAGTGCTATTATTGTGTAAAATTAGCACTTGTTTTTAGTGCTATTCTCTGCTACAATAAGGACAATGGGAAAGGAGGCTCATTTTATGGCAATCCGCTACAAGGTCGATATAATGGCCGAACTGAAAAAGAAAGGGTATTCATCTACCAAAATCCGTGAAGAGAAGTTGATCGGGCAATCTTACCTCCAACAGATACGGCACGGAGAATTAGTGTCGTGGAAGACGATTGACACAATCTGCTCTCTGTTGGAATGTCAGCCCGGAGATTTGATTGAGTTCGTGAAAGAGGACGGCGTTCAGGAAAGGGGCTAATCTGTTTCTTGGACGAAATCAGCCTGTTTTCGGCGGTCTTCTGCCCGGTCTTCTCTGCTCCAAAAGTGTGCGGGAAATCATTTGGTTTTCTGGACGGATGACCGGGGGCATATTCCGTGAAAATCAAAGAATTGTTTGCCGTTTCAATTTTGGCGTGGGCATCACTCCCGCTAAATGGCATTTTCAATCCAGAAGACGGTTTTGTTGGCTGTGATCGGCAGGAGAAGTTTTAACCCGTTGGACGGCAAAAAACGAAAAAAAGCGGTTTTAAGTCAATGTATTAACAGAAAATAATTAAGATAAAAATATTTCTGTTAAATGAATGACTTAAAACCGCCTTGTATTATTTCCAGTCCTTGAAAATATCGTCCAGAGCCTAATCCATTGCTGCTTTCAGGCTCTTTTCCATAATCCTAAAAAGTTCTGCTTCCAGTATGGATTGACGCTTCTTTTTCTTCTTGTCCTGTTCCTTTTGGCTACTCATTTCACCTTCACCTCGCTTGTGATCTTGAACTCGGTGATTTCGGGTTCTGTTTTTGCCATTTTGCGTTTTTTATATTCCTGTATCATTTTATTACGGACGGCATACATAATCTGTTGCGGGGTATAGCCATCCAAATACATAGATGGGTAGTAATTCGGCACGCCTTTGAAATATTGTTCTTGTATATTCATAGAAATCCCTCACTGTATAAAAAATGATGGGTGGCGTGCTCGCACGCCTACCCACAAGGAGAAGGAAAACACAAAACCGAACGGCGTGCCGTTCGGTCGTGTTTTCATTCTCTTCCTTCTGTTATTATATGAAAAATGGAGGAAGGGAAATAAAGAAAACAGACCAATTAAGTCAGTCATTTAACACTAATAGAGAAAAACTATTACTGTTAAATGACTGACTTAAAATTATTCCCCCATCTCATTTTCAAAACTGGCCTGAATGAGAGAACACAGATATTCAATTTTTTCATTGTAGATACCGTTGATCTCCGGGATTGCCTGCTTTCTTGCCACTCCGCCATACTTTTCCCGCATATTACAGATGGCATCAAAGGAACAAAAGCCGTTGCCGATGTCCGCCCAATATTCGTGCCACGCTTGGAGGTATTCGGCACGGTCTGTCATTCTCTGCGTCTGCTTAAAGGCGAAGTAGTAAATGAAGATTTGGGTGTTGCGTTCAATCAAATTATGGCTTTGGAGTTTGTAGGTATAGTTGGCAATCGTCTGTCGGGCTACGGGTCTTCCCTCCGCCCTCATTCTCACTTCTTTTACTTCATCGGGCATTGCCATAAACTCTTCATCGTTGAAGAAGTAATAGTAGAAGTTCCGCACCTTTTTGAAATCTGTTCCGCCGTCAAAATCCAATTCGGTGATACAGAAGATTTTGAAAGGGTCGGTGATCTCCTTGATGTCAAAGGTCATCGTATTGCCTCGTCCCGTTTCTTCATAGACAATCCCATACCGTTCCAGCTTCCTTTTCAGCCCTTGGGTGTCCCGTGTTCCAAACAGGGCGGAGAGTTCCGCTTTGGGGTATTTCCGCAGTTCCAGCATAATTCTTCTCCTTCGGTTTAAGGCATTCTATTAACAGTAATTGGGAAAATATTTGGTGTTAAATAATTGACTTAATCTTGATTCACGGCTTCCTTCATAGCCTTCTCCGCAGCCTTCTCCGCTGCTTCTTCTTTTGCCTGCTGGATGAGGGGGGTAATATCAATCACCTTAACCTCATTGTAGAGATAGAAGAGGGGGTTCTTGCGGAACTCGGGGAACTGTGCCACAAACCAACGGCGGACAACAGGATAGCGAGAGGTCTGGGGCAGGCCACCGTAGTATTTCAGGAACTTGAAAGATTTCAAAAGTTCATCGTGGTTAGGCAGAGCATTGATGAATTGTTTCATATTGTCGAAGGTCAGGTTCTTAAACTGATTACAGTTGAACTCTTCACCCGTGGCCTTGGAAACATACTTTCGGGGGGTCTTGTGGGTCTTGCGGATGACGGTCAGGCCGGGGATAGCGTTTTGGAGGGTCATCAGAATACCGAACTCCTTGGAGTCAGGGTCTTGTGCGTTGTCGGAAAACTCTTTGGTAATAGTCAGGGTCTTGGCGGTAAAATCAATCTGGTAGCCTGCGCTCTTCTTGGTAGCCATAATCATAATTCCTTTCCTTTATCTATTTTTTGATTTGATTAGGATGCCTTTTTGTCGGCGGGGGTCTTTACCAAAACAATCTTTGCCTTGGCATTTGCCTTAACCTTGGCAATCTTGGCATCGCCGACTGCCTTCTTACCTTCGGAAATCTTGAAGTTGGGGAACTGGTTCAGGAACCACTTCTTTGCCAGAGGATACTTGCTCTTGCCCATCTTTATAGCCTCTTCAAATTCGGCCATCAGGATGTCCTTGTTTTCCTGCTTCTCGATGTGGGTCTTCATCACTTCAAGGGTCAAACCGTTGTGTGTATTCTTACGCCCGTTGTCCTTGATAACCTTTTCAACCACACGGAAGGTGGGCTGTCCGGCAATCATCTTCATCAGAGCCTTATATTCAGGGGTAGTGGGGTTGCCAGCCTTTTTCAGGGTGGTCTTGGAAGCAACGATGGTGTTGTTGGTAAAATCGTAGGCAAACAGGTTCTTCATAATGTTTCCTTTCTTGTTTCTTTTGGAACGGTGGCTGTTATTCGGGAGCCATACCCTTTAATTATTTAAGTGAGATTTGCTTTGTTTCATCTCTCACTTTCTGGCTTTATTATAGCAAAATGGGTGTCCAATATTGCTGGACACCCAATAAAGATAATTCATATTCTTTTTCTTTATTTCTCTTGGAAGATGTGCGGTTTAAGTTCAAAGTCGTTCCGCACTTGTTCGTTGTTCTTCAAAGGCGATAAAAGATGTGCGAAGATGTATAATTTAGTTTAAACATCTGGTTTCCTGAACAGATGATATGATAAAATACCGCCAATAAAGAAAGCATATCACGCAATAAAGATTGATGTGTGTCTTGCGTTGAGAAATGACAGGCTTACTTCTTCTGGAACCCTTACGCCCCAACGCTAAAGCCGCCGCAAGGCGGATTTTCCGTGGAGATGATGGGCTTCCTGGGCATGGGCAACAACCCTATGGTCGGCGCGACTGTGGCTGTGGCCGTGGCTGTTGCTGAGAGCAAAAAGTAAACAAAAAGTCCTGAAATCATAAAAAGCAGGAACTTTTCCGGCAAAAAACACCCGTTTCGTAAAGAAACGGGTGTTTTTCTATCATCAAGTTCAGGAGAGCAGCATCCGGTCATTGCTCAGGGTCTTGCCGGTACCGGCCTTGAACCGGTGGATCAGATCCTCTACGGTCATGCCCGCCCGGTCAGCGCCGGAAACGTCCAGCACGATCCGGCCGTCAGCCATCATCAATGTCCGGGTTCCCAGCTCCAAAGCCTGCTGCATGTTGTGCGTTACCATCAGACAGGTGATGTTCCCCTCCGCCACGATCCGCTTCGTCAGCTCCAGTACCTTTTCCGCTGTGCCGGGGTCCAGGGCGGCGGTATGCTCGTCCAGAAGCAGGAGCCAGGGGGGATTCATGGTCGCCATCAGCAGCGTCAGCGCCTGCCGCTGGCCGCCGGAGAGCAGCCCTACCGGCTGATTCAGCCGATCCTCAAGTCCCATGTCCAGAAGGGCCAGTCGGTCGCGGAAACGGGCCCGGTCCTTCTGGGTCAAGCGGGAAAACCAACCGCCGTTTCCCGCTGCCAGCGCCAGATTTTCCTCGATGGTCATATTGGGGGCAGTCCCCTTCAGAGGGTCCTGGAATAGGCGGCCGATCCGCTTCGCGCGTTTGTATTCAGGCAGAAAGGTCATATCGTGACCGCCTACGGTGATGGCGCCATCGTCCACATAAAAGCTGCCGGCGATGGCGTTGAACAGGGTGGACTTGCCTGCACCGTTGGAACCGATCACCGTGACAAATTCTCCCTTGTTCAAGTGGAGAGACAGGTCCGTGATGGCCTTTTTCTCATTGACGGTGCCGGGATTGAAGGTCTTGGAGATGCGTTGAATGTCCAGCATGTCAGTTCCCTCCCTTTCCGGCGGCCAGCTTCCGCTGCTGGAAGGCCGCCCACTTTCGAATGCTGGGAGCTGCAATGGCCAGAGCCACGATGACGGCCGTCAGCAGCTTCAGACACTCCACCGGTACAACCTTGGTGTAAAAGACAACGGCGTAGATAAACCGGTAGATCACGGAGCCGATCATCACCGCCAGCACGCCCTTGGTAACGGTCCGGCGGCCCAGAACCGTTTCACCGATGATGAGACAGGCCAGGCCGATGACCACGATGCCGGTGCCGGAGTTGATGTCCACCGTCTTTTGATACTGGCCCACCATGGCCCCGGAGAGGGCCGTCAGGGCGTTGGATACGCACAGTCCTACCGTGACGGTGAATGCCGGGTTCAGGGACGAGGCCCGCACCATGTCGGGATTATCGCCTGTAGCCCGGATGGAAAGGCCCATGCGTGTTTTCAGAAATGCCAGCAGCAGTACGCCTGCCAGAATGGTGACAGAAGCCGCCAGCAGCAACTCGTACCAATCGCCGCCGATGCCGCTGTCCCGCAGCATGGTAAAGACCGTGCTGCCGCCCAGCAGGCTCTGGTTGGCCTTCCAGCCCATCGCCATCAGATTGACGGTGTACAGGCCCGTGTTGGTGACGATGCCCGCCAGAATGGAGGGAATCCCCAGGCGGGTCTGCAAAAAAGCGGTGACGAATCCGGCGCAGCTGCCCGCCAGCATGGCGGCAGGAATGGCCAGGATCGGGTGTCCCCCGGCGGCCAGCGTGACAGAGACCGCCGCCCCAAGGACAAAACAACCGTCGGTGGTCATATCGGCGATGTTCAAGATCCGGAAGCTCAGAAACAGGGCCATGGCCACCAAAGCGTATAAAAAGCCCAGTTCCAGAGCGGTTTGTGTGATCATCAGCAAGAGAATGCGCTCCTTTCATGCCGCTGCCCCCGGCAGCAGGCCGGGGGAGCGGGGCGGGGAATTTGACTGGATCAGTCCTTGGTGGTGCTGACCTCTACCACCTCGCCCATGCTGTTGAAGCAGGCGTAGTCGGCCTGCTTGCCGATGAGGGCACAGGTGTCTGTGTTGACGGTGATGATGCCGCCGTCCATCAGGTAGTAGTCCTCCATGCCATACATGCCCTCGGTCATGGCGGTGTAGGCCAGGTCAGCGGTCTGGGCGCCCAGGTCGGTGTAGTTCACGCCGCAGGTGGCATAGGCGCCGTTGCGGACGAAGGAGTCAGCGCCGGTGTAGTGGGGGATGCCGTTTTTGGCAAGATCTTCATAGATAGCCAGCTCTGCGGCCATGATGACGTTATCGGTAGGAGTAAACACGGCGTCCACACCGGCAGCGATCAGGGCGGAGGCGGCAGCAACTACTTCATCGTTGGTATTGGCGGTCTGTTCAACGTACTCGATGCCCTTAGTATCCAGATAGGCCTTGGCGTCGGCAATGGGCTTGGCAGAGTTGGGTTCAGACAGGGAGTACAGCAGGCCGACCTTTGCGGTGTTGGAATTCTGGGCGAACATCATATCCATGATGAAATTGGTATTCAGGGCGTCGCTGGTGCCGGTGACATAGTCGATCCCGGTCAGCTTGGCGGTTTCCGGGTCGGAGACGGCGGCGTAGACCACAGGGGTCTTGGTCTCCTCGGCGGAGAGGGCGGCGATCTGGGCGGCGGTGGTGGCGATGGGGATGATGGCATCCACACCGTCGGCAATGGCCTGGTCGCTCAACTGCTTGAGAATGGTCTGGTCGCCCTGACCGGAGGTGACCTCGTATTCGATCTTCACATTCTTATCGGCGGAGATCTGATCCAGCTCCGCAGTGACGGCGTTGGCGATCTCGTCCAGAGAAGCGTGGTCCAGCTGCTTGATGATGGCCACCTGGTAGGCCTTGGTGTCGGTTTCAGTGGGCGCGGCGGTGTTCTGGTCGGCAGAGCTGTCGGCGGGGGATTCGGCCTTGCTGCCGCAGGCGGCCAGAGACAGGGTCATGGCACAGGCAAGAGTCATGGTCAGGAACTTCTTCATCATGTTGTTCTTCATTTTGGTTTCCTCCAAAATATAAAATGTTTGAGTGGCAGATGACCGTTTTGGCTGTGCCGGGGCCAAACGGAAATAAAAAAACAGCCTCCGCCCCACTCATGGGACAAAAGCTGATGCTTCTGCGATACCACCCAAATTGACGTTTACACGCCCACTCGCTTACGCGTACCATCATACGCGCCCCGATGGATAACGGGTGGGATTCCCGTCGGTCTCTACTTGGTTTCCCGTTCGGACCGCCCTCCGAAGTCCATTCGCCAGCCGACTCCTGCTCCGATCTCACCGCCCGGAACTCTCTGAAAGGCCATCTTGACTGGGTACTGCTCTCCGTCATAGGTTTGCTGTGATTTCCTTGTTGTGCTGTATTATAGGCGCGGAAGTTCGGAATGTCAACCCCCTCCCTGAAATTTGATGAAGTTTCCAATAAAAGGCGGACGTCTGCTGAAATCTCCGTCCGTTCCCACAAAAATTAAGGCAAAACAATTCTCTGACCTTCCTCGGTAGGCTCCTATAAAAAGCATCAGCCCCCGCTTGTTCCAACGACAAACGGGGGCTACTTCTGCTGAATTTCTTTCAATACGGTTACCTCTACTTCCATCTATCTGCCGTTGAGAGCTGAAACACTGCCTGCCAATCCATGAAGCACCGTGCGTACAGAATTCATGTCTCACGCGATCCCATAAATGATGTGCTTCGTATTTGACCTTCCGGTAACGCTCTCCAGCGAAGAAAGAGGGTTTCCCATCGAGGGTTTTCTCTCCCTCTTTGTGTCTATAATATATAATGATACTGGTGATAAGTCAATAGCTTTTATGTAATTTCAACGTTTTTGACAAAAAGATCTGCGGTGGACAAGCAGGTCGCACAAAGGTGGACCTATCCGCCGAAGGCCGCCAGCAGAGCGGACAGGGAAAGGCCCTCCGTCTGCCAGAACTGTTCCAGCAGCGTGTCCAGATTGTCGCCGTTATGCTCAATCTCACGGCTGAACAGCCGCAGGGCCTCCGGCAGTCCTACAAAACGGGAGAGGCGGTCCGTTACCAACACCCCCAGCGCGCAGAACTGCGCCCGCCCCAGCAGGTCTCCATCGTTGACGGCCTTCAGCAGATACCGGAAGGCGAAGTACACGGCGATGCGTTCCAGCTTTTCCGGGTCTTGGGGAGCGAAGCCGGGCAATTCCGGCGCTTGCTCCCATTGTTTCAGCAGCGCAAGCCAGTCCGGTTCCAGAATTTCCAGATCCTGTAAGCACCGGCAGGCGGCAGCTTCCCACGAACCGGAACCGGCATCGGTTTCCGCAGAAATCGCCCAAGATCCCGAGCAGAAGGCGGCCAGCTCCGCCATGTTTTCGCTGTCCAATAGTTGTTGGGCCGCCTCGGTGATGAACAGAAAGTCCCGCAGACGGGCCTTTAAGGAGCGGTTTCGGTCCCGCAAGAGATCCAGCAGGCGGTCCCGCAGAGGGACCAGCCAATCCAGCCATTCGTCCCCGTCCTCCGTGGGCTGGTTATCCTGACGCTCCAGAAAGGTCAGAGGGTCACGGGTGCCCAGCAGCAGTTCATTGGCCTTGGGACAGGCGGCAGACAGAGTGATCTCCTGAAAGGGACCGTAGTCCTCAATAAAACGGGGATGCTCCCGGCAGGTGACGGAGGTGGCCTCCGGCCCCAAGGCGCAGTGAATGTCGCAGAGGTTTTCCTGATTCAGAAAGGGACAGCGGCGGCCATCCAGCGGAAAGCAGACATCCTCTCCGTCCAGGGCCATCGCATCCCGGAGCCGCTCGCCCAAGGCTCCCGGAAGCTGCTGATACCGCCGGACCGTGTCCTCGTCCAGGACCACCTCCCACCCAATGCAGCAGCTATGGGGACAGGCCCCCGCCAGACAGGAAAATCCGTCAAAATAATCCGGAACACGCACCCGCATGGAAATCCCTCCTGAAACTGACAGTTGTTTTTACAGAAAAAGTTGCAAACGCAACAGATTTTATGAGCCTATTATACGATACCAAGAGCACAAAAACAAGCCTGCATAGCTGAGAAAAAAGGAGACACTCTATATGGTACGGAGAGTGATCGAGATCGACCGGGAAAAATGCAACGGCTGCGGCGCCTGTGCCGATGCCTGTCAGGAGGGGGCCATCGGCATGGTGGACGGCAAGGCTGTGCTCCTGCGGGATGACTACTGCGACGGACTGGGCAACTGCCTGCCCCACTGTCCCACCAACGCAATTACCTTTGTGGAGCGGGAGGCCGCCGCATTTGATGAAAAGGCCGTTGCCGCCGCACAACTGATGAAAAAGGCGGCGTCCCTGAAGGGCAGCGCGCCCGTCACCCGCAATGGCTGTTCCGGCAGCGCACCCTTACAGATGGGCTGCCCCGGCAGTCAGGCCAACACACTGCATCAGGGAACGGACACGGCTGCTTCCATGCGGTCTGCCCCGGTCTCCCGGCTCATGCAGTGGCCTGTTCAGATCAAGCTGCTGCCGGTACAGGCGCCGTTCTATCAGGGGGCCAGACTGCTGATCGCCGCGGACTGCACCGCCTTTTCCCGGGCAGACTTCCACGAGCGGTTTATGAAGGGGCGGATCACGCTGATCGGCTGTCCCAAGCTGGACGAGGGGGATTACGCGGAGAAGCTGACGGAGATCATCCGTTGCAATGACATCCGGGAAGTCACCATCGTCCGCATGGAGGTGCCCTGCTGCGGCGGCTTGCAGAGGGCGGCGGAAACGGCGCTCCGGGAAAGCGGAAAGTTTTTGCCCTGGCAGGTGGTAACACTGGGCCGGGACGGAACCATTCAGGAATAATGGAGGTAAATCGTATGAAAGCAACAGTGAACGAAAACTGCATCGGCTGTGGCCTGTGCGCGGGAACCTGCCCGGTGGTGTTTACCATGGGGGATGACGGCTTGGCCCACGGTGGAGAGATCCCGGCCAACCAGCAGACCGAGGCAGAGACCGCCCGGGACGGCTGTCCTGTCAGCGCTATCAGCATTGAGGACTGACAACGGAAAGACCTGTCAAACGTCTTTAGCAGTCTATTCTGAATCAGATCAACAACGCAGCCGTCTCCCGGAGAAATCCGGGAGACGGCTGTAAAACGATATGGAGTTTTGAGATCGACAGAGAAGTTGCCGGGACAGCTCAGACCTTGCAGGTCCAGCCGTGGGGATCGGGCTGCGTGCCCCACTGGATCCCGGTGAGGGTGTCATACAGCTTCTGTGCCAGAGGGCCGGTTTGGAAGTTGTTGATGGTATATGCCTTGCCTTCGTAGGTCAGTTCACCGATGGGGCAGATGACGGCGGCGGTGCCGACGCACATGGCCTCCTCCAGCGTTCCATTGGCGGCGGCCTCAAACAGCTCGTCGACAGAGATGAGCCGTTCCTCTACGGGCATCCCCCAATCCTCAAACAATTGGAGACAGGAGCGGCGGGTGACGCCGGGGAGGATGGACCCGGTCAGCATGGGGGTGATGATCCTGCCGTTGATCTTGAAGACCACGTTCATGCCGCCGCCTTCCTCCACATACTTGTGCTCCACGCCGTCCAGCCACAGTACCTGAGAATAGCCGTTGGCAAAGGCCCGTTCTCCGGCCCGGTTGGAAGCGCCGTAGTTGCCGCCGCATTTGGCCTCGCCGGTGCCGCCCCGGACAGCCCGGACGTCCTCGGCCTCCACGATGATCTTCACCGGCTCCATGCCGTTGTCAAAGTAGCTGCCTACAGGGGAGAGAATGATGATGAACTGGGCCGTGTGAACGCCGTGAAGCCCCAGCTTCGCATCGGTACCGTACAGGAAGGGACGGATGTACAGAGAGGTGCCGGGATCAGAGGGGACCCAGCGCTCGTCAACCTTCACCAGCGCCTTGACGGCTTCCAGTGCGTCCTCCGGGGGAACTACCGGCAGACCCAGGCGGATGGCGGAGTTCTTCATCCGCTCCATGTTGTCCCAGGGGCGGAACAGCTGCACTTCACCGTCAGGACGGCGGTAGGCCTTCAACCCTTCAAAGACCTCGGCGCCGTAATGGAACACACAGGCGGCAGGGGACAGAGAGATGTTCTGGAAGGGGACGATACGGGGATCGTACCAGCCTTTTTCATCGCTGTAATCCATGATGAACATGTGGTCGGTGTAGTGGATGCCGAAGCCCAGCTGATCCGAGGGGAGGAGTGTTCCGGGATGTGTCGTTTTCGTGATGCTGATATACATGGATGATACCTCCTGAAAAAATAAGAGTCTGTTGATAAAGTGGCAGATTTTCCACGACGGTAAGGAAGAGTGTGTGCGGGAAACCCAAGAAGGGTGTCCTGCGCATTGGAATTAAACATTTTCAGAACTTTTGTAAAGTTCTGAAAATAAGTTCGAGTTCTTTCAAATGTTTTACGCTTTGACAGCCGGATAACCGGAGCGAAAGCAAACAGAAAAGCGGCCCCGTCGAATCGACGGAGCCGCTTGGCGTTTCAGGTCCGATCCTCAGAGGATCGAAAGGGAAACCGGGCGTTGTACCGGGATTCGACAAATGGGAAAATGATGTACCAGAATAATAATGGGTAAAATAATAATGGACGCCAGCAGCAGGCTGGCGTCCAGAATCATAGCGATATTGGAGTGGGAAGAAGCTTCAGAGCAGACGGAAACGGCGCAGACTGCCTGCGCAGAAGCGTATGCAAAAGTAGAACCGGTCATGCAGGTCATCGTTTGTCTCCGTCCTTTCACTCAAGTTGGCTGCAGTTTAGCACGGTGAAGGCAGTCCGTCAAGAGGAAATCATGCAAACGCCCAAGAGATCGGCGGTGTGACCAACAACCTCATGTTTCCGAGCAGATGATTTTGTAGGAATTTGCGGAAACGGTTGCCGATAGGTCGGCCTTTCCAAATACGGAATCAGGAAAAGGACCGGCAGCGGGGGTTGAACCCCCGTTGGAAATCTGTCATAATAAGAAAAAAACAGGCCGGGCAAGAGGCTCCGGCGGAAACGGATATTGCCCATGAAACAGATCTGTATCGGCATTCTGGCCCATGTGGACGCCGGAAAAACAACCTTATCAGAGGCCCTGCTGTACCGGGCCGGAGCCATCCGCCGTCTGGGGCGGGTGGACCATCAGGACGCCTTTCTGGACACCGACGCCATGGAGCGGCAGCGGGGCATTACCATCTTTTCCAAGCAGGCGGTGCTGGAACTGGGGGAGACCCGTGTGACGCTGCTGGACACCCCTGGCCATGTAGACTTCTCTGCCGAAATGGAACGAACGCTGCAAGTGCTGGACTGCGCCGTGCTGGTGATCTCCGGTACTGACGGCGTACAGGGCCACACCCGGACGCTGTGGGATCTGCTGGAACGGTATCAGGTGCCTACGTTCCTGTTCATCAACAAGATGGATCTGGCAGGCGCGGACCGGGCGGCGCTGTTGGCCCACTTAAAGGACAAACTCGGCGGCGGCTGCGTGGATTTCGGAAATTCGGACACCCTGGCGGAGGAGGCCGCCGTCTGCGACGAATCGGTTCTGGAACATTTCCTGGAAACAGACGAACTGCCGGACACGGCCATTTCCCGCATGATCGCGGAGCGGAAGCTGTTTCCCTGCTTCTTCGGCTCCGCACTGAGGGTAGAGGGCGTGGAGGAGCTGCTTGCCGGCGTGGAGCGGTATGCCCCCCAGCCGGACTATCCGGCAGAATTCGGCGCCAAGGTGTTCAAGATCACGCGGGACGCGCAGGGCGCCCGGCTGACCCACATGAAGATCACCGGTGGCGCGCTGCACACCAAGGAACTGCTTACCGGCCGGGAGGGGGACACGGTCTGGCAGGAAAAGGCGGATCAGCTCCGGCTCTATTCCGGGGCGAAATTCCGCCCCGTGGACACGGCGGAGGCCGGGACCGTGGTAGCTGTGACGGGCCTGAGCCACACCTTCCCCGGACAGGGGTTGGGGATCGAGCCGGACTGGTCCGGGGCGGTCTTGCAGCCGGTCCTGACCTACCGGGTGGAACTGACGGACGGCACGGATCCCCACACGGCGCTGCAAAAGCTGCGGCAGTTAGAGGAGGAAGACCCCCAACTTCACATCGTCTGGAATAACGGGGAGATCCACGCTCAGCTCATGGGCGAGGTGCAGATGGAGGTCCTGCAGCGGCTTGTCCGGGAGCGGCTGGGCATGGAGATCAGCTTTGGCGCAGGGGCTGTCTGCTACCGGGAGACCATCGCCAACGCCGTGGAGGGCATCGGCCACTTTGAACCCTTGCGGCACTATGCCGAGGTGCATCTGCTGCTGGAGCCCGGCGAACCGGGCAGCGGCCTGACCATCGCCTCCGCCTGCCCCACGGATCAGCTGGACCTGAACTGGCAGCGGCTGATCTTCACCCACCTGCTGGAAAAACCCCATCTGGGGGTCCTGACAGGGTCCCCCATCACGGATATCAAGATCACTTTGCTGACCGGTCGGGCCCACGAAAAGCACACCGAGGGCGGCGATTTCCGGCAGGCCACCTACCGGGCGGTGCGGCAGGGGCTGATGCAGGCGGAGAGCGTGCTGCTGGAGCCCTGGTACCGTTTCCGGCTGGAGGTGCCCGCCCAGCAGGTGGGCCGTGCCATGACGGACTTGCAGCAAATGGGCGGAAAGATCGACCCGCCGGAGACGGCGGGGGAGGAAACGGCCCTCACCGGCACGGCCCCGGTGGCGGGCCTTCGGGATTATGCCCGGGAGGTGGCGGTCTACACCCGTGGACAGGGGCGGTTGTCCTGCGTCCCGGCGGGGTATTTCCCCTGCGCGGAGGCGGAAGCCGTCATCGAGGCCATAGGGTACGACCCGGAACGGGACGTGGAAAACACGGCGGATTCCGTGTTCTGCTCCCACGGGGCCGGTGTGGTGATCCCGTGGCGGGAGGTGGCCCAGCACGCCCAGGTGGACAGCGGCTGGCGCCCGCAGGGGACGGAGCCTGAACCGAAGGAAGCGGCCCCCCAGCGGCGGCCCGTCAGTACCTACGCAGGGACCGCAGCCCAGGATAAGGAATTGCAGGCCATCTTCGAGCGGACCTACGGCGCGGTGAAGCGGGAGAGTTTTCTTCCACCCAAGGCTCCTAAGCGGCCTGTGGCCGATCATTCGGAGGAAAAACGGCGGGAATTGAAACAGGCCTTCTCCGGCGAGGATTATCTGCTGGTAGACGGGTATAATATCATTTTCGCGTGGGACGAGCTGAAAAAGCTGGCGGCGGAACATCTGGACGCCGCCCGGAAAAAGCTGTGCGACCTCCTGTGCAACTATCAGGGCTACCGGAAATGCCGGGTCATCCTGGTGTTTGACGCCTACAAGGTGAAGGGCGGTCTGGGCAGCGTAGAAAAGTACCACAACATCACCATTGTCTATACCAAGGAGGCGGAGACGGCGGACGCCTATATCGAGCGGGCGACCTATGAGATCGGGCGGCAGCACCGGGTCCGGGTGGCCACCTCCGACGGGCCGGAGCAGATCATCATTCTGGGCCACGGGGCGCTGCGGCTGTCGGCCTCCGCCTTCCACGAGGAAATGATGGAGGTCCAGAAGCAGATCGGAGATACCGTGTGGCAGAATAACCGGAAGAACGCCAACAGCGGCGCGGTGCGGGCGGCGATGGAAAAGGCAAAGGAGGGCGGCGGATGCTGACACTGTTTACCGCGGCGGCGGTTTTGGCCGCCTGCGCCGGCCTACGGTGGTTTTTGAACCGCCCGGAGCGGAAGGACGCACTTTTCTGGGGAGGACGCATCCGATTGACGGCCCTGTGGAATGACGGCGCGGCCTTCAGCCTGCCTCTGAAACGGAAGCTGGTAACGGCGCTGTCCATTCTGATTTTGCCGCTGGTGTGGGTGTTCCGCCGCCGCAGTCCCATAGGAGCGGGACTGGCCTTAGGCGGTGGTCTCAGCAACCTGTTGGAGCGGCTGCGGCGCGGCGCGGTCTATGACTATGTGCAGTTTCCCAAGCTGCCGAAGATCGGCCGCTATGTATGGAATCTGGCGGATCTCGCTATTTTGATCGGCGGACTGCTGCTGGCCCTGCTGGAACGGAAAAAATGAGCAACGCTGCCCGGAGGATATTCCTCCGGGCAGCGTTGTTTTGGGAAATGCGGCTTATCAGGAAAAAACAGGCGGTTGGTCAGGACTTGGCCGGGGCGGAAAGCTCCGTCAGGGGGGCGAAGCGGTAGCCCATGTCCTCCCATTTCGTCAGCAGATCGTCCAGAATGGCGGCGTTGGTGGAGGAGGTAGAGTGCAGCAGCACGATGGCACCGTTGTGGATGCGGGGGAGCAGCTTGGCGTAGGCCTGCTCCGCTGTGGGCTGGTTGTCGGCATACCAATCCACGTAGGCAAGGCTCCAGAACACTGTCTGGTAGCCCAGTTCCTGAGCCAGTTTCAGGTTTTGCTCACTGTATTTCCCCTGCGGGGGCCGGTAGAAGTGGGACAATTCCTGCCCGGTGATCTCCTGATACAGCGCCGCCAGAGAATCCAGCTCCTTTTGGAAGCTGGCCTTGTCGGAAATGGCGGACATATCCGGGTGGTGGTAGGTGTGGTTGCCTACGATATGCCCTTCCGCCGCCATCCGGCGGACGATGTCCGGGGCGGATTCGATCATGTGGCCAACCACGAAGAAAGCCGCCGGGGCGCTGTGTTTTTTCAGCGCGTCTAAAATGGCCCCGGTGTTGCCGTTTTCGTAGCCGCAGTCAAAGGTGAGATAAATGACCTTTTGGCTGGTGTCCCCTACATACCAGGCGTCATACTGGGTGAGAAAGTCCGCTGTGGCATTGCCGATGGGTGTTTCGTGCTCCGCAGGGAAGGACAGTCCCCAGTTATCGGCGGAGGCGGGGATGGCGGCGTCGCTGGACGCGGACAGGGCGGCGGGGGAGCCGCGGCCAAGGATCCCCATCAGCGTCAGACAGGGCAGAAGCAGCAGACAGAAAATTTGCAGACGTTTGCGCATGGCGTTCCTCCTGAGAATGGATTTTCATTAGTCTGCCCGGAGGGAAACCTCTTCATACCCGGTTGCGGAACCCGGCGAAAACTGTTATGATGTGGCAGTGAAAATTTCGCAGGACCCAAAGGAGAAACAAAATGGCAAAGAAACGGCGTACCTCTCGAAAACCCGGCCGGAAGGAGGCCTTGGCAGTCATCATCCTGGCGATGCTCGTCGGTCTGGCCCGACAAATGCTGGCCCCCAGCTATGATCTATCGAATATCCCGGACTATGACGGCACCAGCGCTTACGCCGTCATCGACCGGAATCAGCCTTCCTTTACGGAGGAGGAATACACCACCGATTCCTATGAGTATTATAGCGAGCTGGACAGCCTGGGCCGCTGCGGCGTCGCGGAGGCCTGCGTCGGCGTGGACCTGATGCCCACAGAAGAGCGGGAGAGCATCAGCAAGGTGAAGCCCACCGGCTGGGTGCAGCACCAATATGATTTTGTGGACGACGGGAACCTCTATAACCGCTGTCACCTCATCGGCTTTCAGCTTACCGGCGAAAACGCCAACGAAAAAAATCTCATTACCGGTACCCGGTACATGAACGTGGAGGGGATGCTGCCCCTTGAGAATCAGGTGGCGGACTATGTGGCCTCCACCGGGAATCATGTGCTCTACCGGGTGACCCCCGCCTTTGCAGGCACAGAACTGGTGGCCCGAGGCGTGGAGATGGAGGCATATTCCGTGGAAGATCAGGGCCGGGGCGTCTGCTTTCATGTCTACTGCTACAACGTGCAGCCCGGTGTGGAGATCGACTATGCCACCGGGGAGAATTGGGAGGCATAATGGAACTTTGGAAGAATTTTGACCGGCTGGTGGTATTCGACACGGAGACCACCGGCATCGAGTTTGGCCGGGACCGGATCATTGAGATCGGTGCCGTGGCCTTGGAAAACGGCGCGGAGCGGGGGAATTTCAATGCCCTTGTCCGCCTTCCGGCAGGACAGATGCTGCCGACCTTCATTACAGAGCTTACCGGCATTACGGACGAGCAGTTGGACCGGGAGGGCGTGGATGACCGTGCGGCGGCGGAGGGCTTCTGCCGTTTGCTGGAGGGGGCCGAGCGGCCATTGCTGGTGGCCTATAACGCTCAGTTCGACCTGAATTTCCTCTACTATTTGCTGCAACCCTTGGGGTTGGTGTCCGTTTTGCGAAAGCCCCGGTTTCTGGACGCTTTGACAGTGTACCGGGACCGGCGGGACTATCCCCACAAGCTGTGCAACGCCATCGAAGCCTACGGTCTGACGGAGGCGGAAAACAGCCACCGGGCAGTGGATGACGCCCGGGCCACCGTCCTGCTTTTGGAGGCGATGGCGGCGGAGAAGGACGATCTGATGCGGTATATCGACTTGTTTGGCACCCATCCCAAGTACGGCATGAGCGGGAAAAAGATTGCCTCCGTGACCTACTGCCCCCAGCCCTATGACCGGCGGGCACCGCTGTATGAGCTGGCTCATACAATGTGAAAAGTTTGTGAACATTTGAAGGAAATACTTGCAATATGACAACCTGTCGGGTATCATACCCGACAGGTTGTCATATTAGGAAGGGTATCCGGTTCCGCACAGGCTTTCTCAACGGGAGGAAGGGGTGTGCGCGGGGAAACCAGGAAGGCTTCACTGCGCCATTGAAATCATAAGTTTTTTGGGTGGTAACCCGAAAAACTTCAGGCCGCATGGGAACCATGCGGAACCTGTCGGGTATCATACCCGACAGGTTGTCATATTAGGAAGAGTATCCGGTTCCGCACAGGCTTTCTCGATGGGAGGAAGGGGTGTGCGGAACCCTGTCCCAGATATTAGGGAGATCATTACGGATCGAAAGGAGGCTGGCGGCTTGCCCAGCAGTACATTTTTGAATCTGGCGCCGGAGAAGCAGGAAAAGCTGCTGTCAGCGGCAGTCCGGGAATTTACGGAGCGGCCCTATAACGAGGCGTCCATCAACCGGATCGTCCGGGAGGCGGGAATTCCCCGTGGCAGCTTTTACATGTATTTCCGGGATAAGGAGGACCTGTTCCACTATCTGATGGAGGAGAGCATCAACGAGATGCTTATGGTGTTTGAGGAGGTGCTTCACAGTCAGGGAGGCGACATCTTCGCAGCCCTGCCAGCCATGTATGATCATCTTCGGAGCCGCCGGTCAGCGGACCGCAGTCTGGGGGGCATGGGTATGATGTCCGCCATCGTCAACCGCAACGATGGCTTGCAGAAGGGCGGCCTGCTGGAGTTTCTGGACCCGGATCGCATTTTGAAGCGAATGAAGGACTGCGTGAACCCGGATCTGTTGGACCTGCGGGAGCCAGAGGACCTGAACTGCATTCTGAGGATGCTCATTGTATTGATAGTCCCCATCATGTATAACGGCATTCGGCCTGAGACCGACCCGGAGGACCGGGAAAAGCTGCAGCACGCATTGGAGATCCTGCGGCGGGGCATGGGGGCAAAGACCCACCCCGCACAGCGTTCATAAAGGAGTTGTCTATATGGAAGAACTGATGAAGGAAACGAAGGCAGGGCAGACTGTGCCCACGTCTGAAACAGAGCCGAAGAAGAAATTCGGCTTTCCCAAGAGCAAGAAAGCGAAGAAATGGATGAAGATCGCCGCAGCTGCGGTCGTGATCGCCGCACTGGCGGCGGGGTGCATGGCCAGAGCATCCAAAAAGGCAAACGCCTATCTCGGCGGCAGCTATCTGGTGGCTCAGGCCACCCGGCAGGATCTGACGCTGTCTGTCACCGGCACGGCGACCCTGAAGCCCGCAGATTCCTATAACGTCACCACCCTGATCTCCGGCGAGATCGAAAACGCACCCTTTGAGTTGGGCGATTTGGTGAATAAGGGGGATCTGCTGTTTGCCCTGAACAGCAGCGACGCCCAGAACAATGTGGATCGGGCGGAGATTTCCGTGGCGCAGGCCAAAATGGCCTATCAGCAGGCCAAGGAGGCACTGAACCCCGTGGCTTCCATCAGCGGTACGATTCAGGAGCTGTATGTCCACAACGGCGACAGTGTGAACGCAGGTGCTCAGATCGCCAAGATCACCTCCAGCATGGATCTGTCCATCGACTTCCTGTTCCCCTACGCCAGTCCCACGGACTTCTATGCGGGTCAGGCGGCCACGGTGTATATCGGCAATTATGACGCCCCGGTGAGCGGCACGGTGGATTCCGTGTCCAACTCCACCAGCATTACCAGCAACGGCCTGTCCGCCGTCAGCGTCCGGGTGAAGCTGGCGAATCCCGGCGCTGTCTCGGATTCCTTCACGGCCTCTGCCCGGATCGGCAATTACGCCAGCTACGGCCAGACGCCCATCAATCTGGGCGGAGCCACCATTGTCTACGCCGGTGCCAGCGGCACCATTCAGGGCTTGAATAAGCTGGCGGGCAGCACCGTCAAGCAGGGGGAGACCCTCTGCACCGTGGAATCCGAAGGAGCCCGGGACCAGATCAAAAACGCCAAGCTGAACCTGGAAAACGCCCAACTGGCGGCCTCTATGGCGGCGGACAGTCTGGATGATTACAACATCACCTCGCAGATCACCGGCACCGTGATCGAAAAGAATTTCAAGGCCGGTGACAAGGTGGAGGGCATGAACTCCGGTTCTCTGGCAGTGGTTTATGACATGAGCTACTTGAAGCTGGAAATGGCCGTGGATGAACTGGATATCAGCAAGGTGGAGGCGGGGCAGTCCGTCACCATCACTGCGGACGCGGTGGAAGGGCAGACCTTCACCGGAGTGGTGGACAACGTCAGCATCAACGGCACCACGGCGGGCGGCGCTACCAGCTATCCCGTGACCATCCTCATCAAGGATTACGGCGACCTCAAGCCGGGCATGAATGTCTCCGCAACCATCGAGGGCGACCGGGTCCCCAATGCCCTGTGCATCCCCGTGGACGCTGTGAACCGGGGCAACACCGTGACGGTCCCGGGCCCCGGCGCCATGAACGCGGACAATACCGCCGTGGCGGATGTCTCCAAGCTGGAAACACGGGAAGTGACGCTGGGCAAGAGCGACGGTGATTTCATCGAGGTCACCGGCGGTCTGGAAGAGGGGGACACTGTCCTGATCCCCAACCAAAGCTCTAACATGATGGCTGAGATGATGGGGATGTAAGCCATGGAGCATCTCATTGAATTAAAAAACGTCTATAAGATCTACCACATGGGCGATGAAGACGTTCACGCGTTGGATGGGGTATCCCTTACCATCGACAAGGGCGAATTTGTGGCTATTGTGGGTCAGTCCGGTTCCGGCAAATCCACCGCCATGAACATCATCGGCTGTCTGGATGTTCCCACCAGCGGCACCTACCATCTGGGGGGCGTGGACGTATCCACCATGGATGATGACCAGCAGGCGGAGATCCGGAACAAAATGCTGGGGTTCATCTTCCAGCAGTATAACCTGATCCCCAAACTGACCGTGCTGGAAAACGTGGAGCTGCCCCTGCTGTACGCCGGTGTCGGCGCGGAAGAGCGGAAGGAGCGGGCAGTGGCGGCGCTGGGCCGTGTGGGCTTGGCTGACAAGCAGAAAAATCTGCCCAGCCAGCTTTCCGGCGGTCAGCAGCAGCGGGTATCCATCGCAAGAGCGCTGGCGGGGAATCCCTCTGTCATTCTGGCGGATGAGCCCACCGGCGCGCTGGATTCCCGGACGGGCCGGGAGGTGCTGGGGTTCCTCCAGAAGCTGAATCAGGAGGGGGATACCGTGGTGCTCATCACCCACGATAACTCCATCGCCGTAAAAGCCAAGCGCATCGTCCGCCTTCAGGACGGCCGCATCATCTATGACGGTGACGCCTCCGATCCCGCCGCCGTGGTGCAGCCGGAGGAGACAGGCGCAGACGGGGAGGTGGGCGTATGAACTTTACCCAATCCTTCAAGCTGGCGCTGAAATCTCTGAAAACCAGCAAGATGCGGGCGTTTCTCACCATGCTGGGTATCATCATCGGTGTCGGCGCCGTGATCGTGATCCTGTCTCTCGGCAACGGCATGACCAATATGATGAACAGCCAGTTTGAAAAAATGGGCTCCAATCTGATCCAGGTCATGACCTATGGCCGGGGGACCGGCGGCACCCGTGACGTGGATGTGGAGGATCTCTATGAACTGGTGGACAAATACCCCCAGTACCTCACCGGCGTGACCCCCTATGTTTCCGCTTCTGCCAAGGTGCGCTACCAGACGGATGACTATGACCGCACCTCGGTCTACGGCGTCAGCGAGGCGTTTTTCAAGGAGGACACCAAGGGCACCATGCAGGGGGAGACTCTTGCGGAGGGACGCTTCCTCAGCTACATCGACGTGGATCGGCATCAGAATGTCTGCGTCATCGGCGATTATCTGGCGCAGACCGCCTTTCGGGGCGACGCACTGGGTAAGACCATCTCTCTGAGCGGTGTGCCTTACACCGTCATCGGCGTGTTGAGTAAAAGCGGCGACAGCAGCGAGGGCAGCGCCGACGATGTGATCTACATCCCCTATGAAAACGCCCAGCGGATGGGCACCGGCACCATGATGATGGGCACCGATGAAATGTTCCTGCTGACGGCCACCAGCCGGGATACGGCGTCCGCTGCCAAGGGCATTGTGGAAAAGCGACTGTATAAAACCTATCAGTCCTCGGACTACTACATGGTCATGACCTCCGCAGAGATGATGGATGCCATGAACACCATGATGAATACCATGATGATCGTACTGGTGGCCATCGCCGCCATTTCCCTGCTGGTGGGCGGTATCGGCATTATGAACATCATGCTGGTGTCCGTCACGGAACGGACAAGGGAGATCGGCATCCGAAAATCCCTGGGCGCCAAGCAGAAGGACATCCGGGGCCAGTTCGTCATTGAAGCGGGCACCACCTCCGCCGTGGGCGGGGTGCTGGGTATCGTATTCGGTTTGCTGCTGGCCAGAGCTGCCACCATTGCGGTGGGGGCCATCATGTCCAGTTCCATGAACGGCATCACCTTCAGCGCGGTGCCGACTCTTTCCGACATTGCTGTCAGCTTCGGCGTCAGCGTAGGCATCGGCGTTCTGTTCGGCTACCTGCCCGCCAACAAGGCGGCCAAGCTGAACCCCATCGACGCCCTGCGGTACGATTAAGGTTGTATTATATGGAAAAAACCTGCCGGAACAGTCCGTGGACTGCTCCGGCAGGTTTCTATGTAGTGCTGCTGATGGTAAATCCTATAAACCCTACCCGTGGACAGGGAAGAGAATGTCCTTTGCTATCGGTGTATAGAATAGCTTTTCTACCTCAGTGCGGTCATGGGTCCGTCCCAGGATCCACATGAGCTTGGCTACCACAGCCTCCGTGGTCATATCGTAGGCTTCCAAAACGCGGAGGTTTGCTTTCAGACTGTGTCCAACATGGTAAACGCCTACGTCGCTGCCCTCACTGGGGACCTGAGTAGTAAGAACCACAAATTTGCCTTGTTCTATCCAGCTTTGTAGACAATCATAGAACCCACCGTGCTCCGGCAGACCGCCGACTCCAAAGCTCTCGATGATCAGAGCATCATTTCGTTCCAGAAAAAAGTCGGCAGCAGAACGGTCCTGCCCCGGTGTCAGCTTCAAAAGGGCCACTTTATTATCCAAAGTGTCAGAAAAAGTAGGTACAGTGGTACAGTCCTGGCGGATATACCGCAGCAGTACTCCATCCCGCAGAATCCCCAGATCCGGATAGTTGATGCTGGAAAATGCCTGAAAACTCTTTGTGCGGGTCTTGCGGGCCCGTGTGCCCAAAATCACGTGATTGTTGAACACGATAGACACTCCGGGGAGATCCGAGGCGGCACAGCGAAAAGCGTCCGTCATGTTGATCTTGGAATCTGTGGAATCAAATCCGATAGGCTTCTGTGCACCGGTGAGAATCACAGGTTTTGGACTGCCTTGAATCAGATAGCTGAGACCTGCGGCTGTATAAGCCATGGTGTCTGTACCATGGGTGATGACAAAGCCATCATAGCGGTCATAGTTTTCCCGGATGCACCGCACCATATCCAACCAATGCTCAGGACGCATGTTAGTGCTGTCCAGATTCAAAAGTTGTATACATTCTACATCGCAGATACTGGAGATAGTGGGGAGATGGTTCAATAACTGCTCAGAGGTCAACTCTGGGGCCAGGCCGTCTTCCGTGACATCAGAGGCAATGGTACCGCCGGTGCCGATCAATAAAATTCTTTTCATAAATTCTCGCCTTATCCCAAATCTCTGTGGTCCAGCGCCGCCAGTCCGAACCGGGCGGCCATGGTGACGCGCTGGCGGTCCTCTTCCGTCTGAGCCTGCGCCAGCTGCTGCTTTAAATCTCTCAGAAACAGGCCCCGGAGGGAGTCCTCCTCCGCTTTGGCCCACAGGTCCTCCGCCAGCCGGGTCCGGTCCCGCAGTTCCAATGCGTAGAACCGGTCCGCCAGCGCCGCTTTCAGCGCGTCCGTATGGACGCCGCCCTCGCCGGTTTCTCCGGTGAGCAGAATACGGTATAGGTCCTGTGCCGTGTCGGCGGGCAGCGCCGCCTCGATGGCGGCGCGGGGGTCCTGATCGGTGACGTCCACCGTCAAAATTTCATACCGCCGCCGGGCGAAGGGGACGAAGGTAAGGCTGACCTTGCCGGAATCGTCGATCGTGCCGGAATAAAAGCCTTTTTCCCCCAATTCGTCGAACCCCCGTCCCTCCGGGCAGCCCGGCCATGCGCAGACGGTGCCGCCATAGGTCAAAGGCTCCGTCCGCTTGTGGATGTGTCCCAGCGCCAGATAGGCAAGGCCGCTGGCGGCGATCTCCTCTTTGCGGATGGGATTGTACCGGGCCTCCGAGGGGTCGATCTCCCCGTGGAGCAGGCCGATATGGAGCTTCCCGTCGGCGGGGGCGGTGAAGCCAGTGAGGAAGCCGTCGGCTTGTTCCCCGTGGGTAAAGGCCGCACCGTGGAGCGCCAGATTTTTTTCCGGCCATTCCATCGTTTCCAACCGGGGCTGGGTGAAAATGTGTACATTTTCTGGCCACTTTACCGTCAGGTAGGGGCTGCCGGGGCCGTACCAATCATGGTTGCCGGGGGCGATGTAGACCTGTGCCTCCATCTGCCCCAGAGCAGCGGAGAGTTCCTCTGCCGTGTCCCGGTAGGAGGCGGCGCTGTCAAAGAGGTCCCCCGCCAGCAGCACCAGATCAATGTTATTCTGGTTGACGTAGTTAGCCAGCCGCACCGGCAGCTCCCGGCTCTCCCGGCGGCGGGCGGCCGCCTGCCGGGGGGTCAGGGCGGCGAAGGCGCTGTCCAGATGGAAGTCCGCCGCGTGAATAAATCTCAGCATAAGCCCCTCAAGCTTCCTTTTCTTCCGGACGCCAGCCCTTTGCCACATCCACCCAGGAGACGAAGTTGGAGGAATACTTCTCCAATTCCTCGCAGGTCAGTTCAATGGCGCTGTTGCTGCTGCCGGCGGCGGGGAATACGGTCTCGAACCGCTTCAGGGAGATGTCCAGATAGGTTTTTACATTATCCGGCAAAGCGAAGGAGCACACGCCGCCGGGGTCATGGCCGATCATGGTATGGGCTTCCTCAAAGGTCAGCATTTTGGCCTTGGTGTGGAACTGGGCCTTGTAGCGGCTGTTGTCTACCTTGGCGTCCCCCGCCACCACGATGATGATGGGTTCCTCCCCCACCTTGAAGCTCATAGACTTGGCGATCCGGGCGCCCTCCACGCCTACGGCCACCGCCGCCAGCTCCACCGTGGCGGAGGAAACGTCGAATTCCCGGATGCGGTCCTCAATGCCGAACTGCTTGAAATACTCTCTTACCTTTTGAATAGACATAGTGATTTCCTCTTTTTCAGATTGATGTGACCGGAAGGTCATGAATGACCTCACTGTAAGGCTGGTCCCGCAGACAGGGGCGCAGCATGACCTCCACGGCAGTACTGGTATTTTCAGGAAGGGCCTCCGTGGGGAACCAGCGAAGTCCGGCGTTTTTGTCCGGCTCCATGACGGCGGGTGTGCCGTCGTATTTCCGAATGACGAAACAGAGATCGTAATAGGTGCGGCCATCGCCTCCGGCGACCCGGTGACACAGGTGGACAAATTCCATGTCGGCGGGGTTCACTGTAATGCCCAGTTCCTCCAAACACTCCCGGGCCACGGCCTGACGGGCGGTTTCGTTTTCGTCCACATGGCCGCTGCCGGCAAAGTCCCAGCAGCCGTCCATATAGCCGGTGTTCTGCCGCAGGTGCAGCAGCACCTCCTGCCCGTTGGCCCCCTCCCGCAGCAAAATGGGAAATACGGCGGAATAGGAGCGGTAATGCTCAGGTCTTGTCATACAACGGCCTCCTTATCGAATGTCCACCCGCTCCACGGCGGTGCAGAGACCGGTGGCGCTGTCCAGTGTGAAAATAGCCCCCTGCAGCTTGCAGGGCCCATCCGGACTGCGGTAGCGCCCCGGCAGACCGCCCAAAAACGATTCCACCGACTGCGCGGACTCTACGCCCAGAACAGATTCGATGGGGCCGGTCATCCCCAGATCCGTGATATAGCCGGTGCCCTTGGGATAGACCCGCTCATCGGCAGTGGGGACATGGGTGTGGGTGCCCCACAGGGCGCTGACCCGGCCGTCCAGATAGTAGCCCAGCGCCAGTTTTTCACTGGTGGCCTCCGCATGGAAATCCACCAGGGTAAAATCCGCAGTGCCCTGCTTCAGCAGCCGGTCCGCCAGAGTAAAGGGATTTTCGGCGTTCCACTGGAGCGTACAGCGGCCGATGAGATTCACCACGCGGAACCGCAGGCCATTGAGATCGAAAATCTCGCAGCCATGGCCCGGCATTCTGCCGGACAGGTTGGCGGGGCGCAGGAGCCACGGGGTCTCATCCAGCATACGGCCGATCTCCATTTTGCCGAAGGTGTGGTTGCCAAGGGTCACGGCGTCGGCTCCGGCGTCATAGACCCGCCACGCCTGCTTGCAGGTCAGACCCACGCCGGAGATGTTTTCCCCGTTGACCACGGTGAACGAAATGTTTTTCAGCTTTTGCAGGGGCCGCAGATGGCGTTCCAGATGGGCGAGACCTGCCTCGCCTACCACATCGCCCACAGCCAGAACGGAATAGAGCATGGAGTACCTCCGAATATATAGGATGAGGGATCAAATCAAAAATCACTTTATTTTATCGTATTCTCCGGCTGTTTGCAACCCACCGCCTATGGAAAGCCGCCGAAAGCGGGGGGCTTCGGACATCAAAAATTTTACAGAAGAGACGATTGGTTTATGGTTGCAATTCCAACGGCGGTTGCTTATAATGCTGATTGTAGCGATAAGACCCGCTGATTATGGAGGAAGCGCGTATGGCAGTAAAACTGGAATTGTACCGGGTGTTCAAGGAGGTCGCGGAGACCGGCAACATCTCGGCGGCGGCAAAGAATTTGTATATTTCCCAATCGGCGGTGAGCCAATCTATTAAACAGCTGGAAACGGCCCTGCAGGCCCGGCTGTTTGCCCGCTCCCCCCGGGGCGTGACGCTGACGGGAGAGGGCCAGATGCTCTATCAGTATGTCCGCAACGCCTTGGGTCTGCTGGCTACCGGCGAGGACAAGCTCTCTCAGGCCCAGCAGCTGCTGTTGGGTACCCTGACCATCGGCGCCAGTGACACGGTGACGGGGCAGTTCCTGACGCCGTATCTGGACGAATTTCACCACCAGCACCCCGGCATCCGGCTGAAGATCGTCTCCGGCCGCAGTGCCAAGGTGGTGAGCATGCTTCGCTCCGGGGCGGTGGACATCGCCTTTGCCTCCTCCCCCAAGGACAGCACGCTGGAGACCTGGCCCTGCTTTACCACCCATTCCGTGTTCGTGGCGGGGAAGAATTACCACTGCGATTTCGACAAGATCTACACCCGGCAGGAGATGGCGGAATTTCCCCTGATCCTGCTGGAGCGGAAGGCCAGCTCCCGTGTTTTTCTGGAACAGGAGTTTTTGAAGGCCGGCGTTACCCTGACCCCGGAGATCGAGCTGTCCTCCCGGCAGCTTTTGGTGACGCTGGCGGGGATCGGTCTGGGCGTGGCTGGTGTGACGCTGGAATTCGTCCGGAAGGACCTGGAAAGCGGCGACATCCGTCTGCTGAAAACGGACTTCACGATCCCGGAGCGCAGCGTGGATATGTGTACCTTGAAGGAAGTGCCCCCCACGGCCGCGGCTACCGCATTTATGGAAATGGTGCGGAGGGGCATGTGAGACATGGAGACCTTTCTCTTTCTGTTTGAAATGCTGGGCACCATCGCCTTCGCCGCCTCCGGCGCGGTGCTGGGGGTCCGGAAGGGTCTGGACGTGTTCGGCGTCTGTTTTCTTGGCCTGACCACCGCCTGCGGCGGCGGTATGGTGCGGGATGTGCTGCTGGGCAATACGCCCCCGGCGGCGTTTCAGAATCCGACGGCCTCCGCGGTGGCGGTAGTTACCTCGCTGATCCTGTTTCTCTCCGGCGTGCGGCACCTGCTGATGGGCAACCAGCGGCGCTATGACCTGTTTATGCTGCTGATGGACAGCGCGGGCCTTGGCATTTTCACGGTCATGGGTGTCCGCGTGGCATGGAACTGCGTGGAAGCGCCGTCCCTGTACCTGCTGGTGTTCGTCGGCGTACTCACCGGCGTGGGCGGCGGGCTGCTGCGGGATGTGATGGCCGGAGATATGCCCTATATTTTCGTGAAGCATATTTACGCCTGCGCCTCTCTCGTCGGCGCGGTGATCTGCGGGGTGCTGCGGCAGCCGGCAGGGGAGATGACGGCCATGCTGGTCGGTGCGGCGGCGGTGTTTGCCATCCGGTGTCTGTCGGCCCACTACCGATGGAATCTGCCCCATCCCAACGCCTGAAAAAACGGCGAAACTTCCCGGATATGGCGCGAATTTCCTGTGAAAATCGACAGGATGCGCCCCTTGACAATCCAAAAGAGCCGTGCTATCATGATTCCATTCTGAAAAAAGGCTTGGAAAAGGACGCTGTCCGGGAAGAACTTCAGAGAGACGCTGTCATGGGCTGAAAGCAGCGTCAGTCAGAATCGGAACAGTCACCGCCTTGGAGCTGCCCGCCGATATGTAGGCCGGGACGGGACCTCCCGTTACAGAGGACACGAGCGGCACAATGCGCAAAAGGACTTTCGCTGGCGGGAAGGAAAAATGTGTGCAAGAAACCCAGGAAGGGTGTCTTGCATGATTTCAATTAGAAACTCCGAAGGAGTTTTTTACCCTGCTTGCACAGCGAAACAAATTTTGTTTTACTGTGCAAGCAGGGTGGAACCGTGGAGCTTTACGCCTCACCCCTGACCAAAACAGGGGTGAGGCGTTTTTGTTTTGCCCCAAGGGCGGAAAGACCGCCGCAGGAAAGGAGACATTACTATGTCTGAGGAAATCAAGGAATTCAGCTTTGAAAATGAGGAATACCGCCAGACTTACTGGCACACCTGCTCTCACATCATGGCGCAGGCCGTCAAGCGCCTGTGGCCCGAGGTGAAGCTGGCCATCGGCCCCTCCATCAAGGAGGGCTGGTACTACGATATGGACGCACCCTTTGCCTTTACTCCGGAGCACATGACCGAGATCGAGGCCGAGATGCGGAAGATCTGCAAGGAGAAGCTGAAGCTGGAGCGTTTTGAGCTGCCCCGCGAGGAAGCCATCAAGTTCATGGAGGAGAAGGGCGAGCCTTACAAGGTGGAGCTGATCCAGGATCTGCCGGAGGATGCTCCCATCTCCTTCTACAAGCAGGGGGAGTTCACCGACCTGTGCGCCGGCCCCCATCTGGACTCCACCGGCCGGGTGAAGGGCAACGCCATCAAGCTGCTGGCCTGCAACGCCGCCTACTGGCGGGGCGACTCCAACCGGGAGACCCTGCAGCGGATCTACGGCATCGCCTTCCCCAAGAAGGAGGAGCTGGACGCTTATCTGGAGCGCATCGAGGAGGCCAAGCGCCGGGATCACCGGAAGCTGGGCAAGGAGCTGGGCTTGTTTGCTTTCCGGGATGAGGCTCCCGGCTTCCCCTTCTACCTGCCTAAGGGCATGGTGCTGAAGAACACCCTGATCGACTACTGGCGTCAGGTCCACAAGAAGTGGAACTATGTGGAGATCTCCACTCCTCAGATCATGAAGCGGACTCTGTGGGAGACCTCCGGCCACTGGGATCACTACAAGGATAATATGTATACCACCGTCATTGACGGCGAGGACTTTGCCATCAAGCCCATGAACTGCCCCGGCAGTATTCTGGTCTATGAGCTGGAACCCCATTCCTACCGAGACCTGCCCCTGCGGTACGGTGAGCTGGGCCTGGTCCACCGCCATGAGCTCTCCGGCGCGCTCCACGGCATGTTCCGTGTCCGTTGCTTCACCCAGGACGACGCCCACATCCTGCTGGCCAAGGACCAGATCAAGGATGAGGTCATCCGCATCGCCCGCCTGTTCGACGAGGTTTACTCTCTGTTTGGCCTGCCCTACAAGATCGAGCTGTCCACCATGCCCGAGGACCACATCGGCACCCGGGAGGACTGGGAGAAGGCAGAGAACGCTCTGGCCGACGCCATTACCTCCATCGGCAAGGAGTATGTGGTGAACCCCGGCGACGGTGCGTTCTACGGCCCCAAGCTGGACTTCCACATTCAGGACTCTCTGGGCCGTACCTGGCAGTGCGGCACCATTCAGCTGGACTATCAGCTGCCCGGCCGCTTTGATCTGGAGTATACCACCAGCGACGGCGGCAAGGACGTGCCCGTGATGATCCACCGTGTTGTGTTCGGCTCCATCGAGCGGTTCATCGGCATCATCACCGAGCATTTCGCCGGCGCCTTCCCCGCATGGCTGGCTCCTGTTCAGGTGAAGATCCTGCCTGTCACCGACCGTGCGCTGGATTATGCCAAGGATCTGTCTGACGCATTGGACGGCCAGGGCTTCCGCGTGGAGGTGGATGACCGCAACGAGAAAATCGGCAAGAAGATCCGTGAGGCCACTCTGGAGAAGGTGCCCTATATGATCGTTGTGGGTGACCGGGATATGGAAAACAAGACGGTCTCCGTCCGTACCCGCGCCGGCGAGGATCTGGGCGCTATGAGCCTGGAGGACTTCACCGCCAAGCTGAAGGAAGTTGTAGACTCCAAGGTGCTTCAGTAAATTGCTCTTAGTTAAACTGCACAAAACACGCCCCGCTGGTTTTCCTGGCGGGGCGTGTTTTTGCAAGACGGACATTTGTTTTGCAAGACATTTGCGGGAAAACGCAGAGAATAGCGTGAAAATGCAAGATGAATACTTGAACATTGCAAAAAATCACCAAAAAGAGAAAATGACCCTTGCAAAATGAATGATATACATGTATACTATGCACATGCTTAAGGAAACACCCTTGAAAAAAGCACCGGGCGTTTCCACCTAATTCAACTGTGAAAGAGGGATTTGGAATGAAAAAAGTGTTTTCTCTGATTCTGGCTCTGGGCCTCATCGCTTCTCTGACTGCCTGCGGCGGCGGTAACGCCTCCGGCAATGAGACTGGCGACAGCGCTCCCGCTGCTTCTACCGCGAAGCTGCGCTTCGTCACCGGCGGCGAGTCCGGCACCTACTATGCCTTCGGCTCCGTCATTGCCCAGCACGCCACCAACAATACCAATGTGTCTGTCACCGGTCTGGTTGGCAACGGCTCCAAGTCCAACGTGGAAGAGCTGGCAGACGGCAACGCAGAGCTGGCCTTCTGCCAGTCCGACGTGATGGCCTATGCCTACAACGGCACCAACCTCTTTGAGAACCCCATCGACTGCTTCTCCACCGTGGCCGCCCTGTACATGGAAGATGTGCAGATCGTCACCACCGATCCCAGCATCAAGACTGTGGCTGACCTGGCCGGTAAGAACGTGTCTGTCGGCGCTGCCGGTTCCGGTGTGTACTTCAACGCTGTGGACATCCTGAGCGCTTATGGTCTGGGCGATCTGGACGCTGACGGCAAGTTCACCAAGATCAACGCCACCTATCAGAGCTTCGGCGACAGCGCTGACTCCCTGAAGGACGGCAAGATCGATGCCGCCTTCATCGTGGCCGGCGCCCCCACCACTGCCATCATGGATCTGTCCACTACCAAGGCTGCTTATCTGGTGTCTCTGGATGACGCCCATATTGACCAGCTGTTGGCCGCCTCTCCTTACTACACCAAGCACGTCATCCCCGCCGGTACCTACAACGGTCAGGACGAGGATGTGACCACCGTGGCTGTGGGCGCTGTGATCCTGGCCCGTGACGATGTATCTGAGGATGCTATCTATGCTCTGACGGCTGACATCTTCGACAACGCCCCCGATCTGATCAGCAGCCACGCCAAGTACGGCGAGCTGTCCACCGAGTTCGGCGCTTCCATCACCTCTGTGCCTTATCATCCCGGCGCTGCCAAGTACTTCGCCGAGAAGGGCTTCGATGTGGCAACCAAGTAAAGATCTGAACGGGATCTTTACAGCATCACCGCCATTTCCTTACCCATAAGTATGTCATTCAGGCTGCGGCGGAGAAATCCGCCGCAGCCGTGAGTGGTTCTAAAGAGAAGCACAGCTCTCCGGAACGGAAAGGAAGGGTGTGTGCGGGAAACCCATCAGGGGATTCCTGCACCATTAAAATCAGCCTTTCCGGCGCGATGCGCCGGAAAGCTGCGGCGGAGAAATCCGCCGCAACCGTGAGTGGTTCTAAAGCGAAGCACAGCTCTCCGGAACGGAAGAACAGAGCGCTTGCTGCGACCAATTTACAAGAATTTACCCCGATCCCCGGTTGAGAAGGACAGAGATCCGCTGCCCCTGTCAACTGCGGATGTGAGAAAACGATCAAGGAGGAGACCATATGGGCCTGTTCAAGAAAAAAGACCCCATTGTTGAAGTGGAAAAGGCGCTCGACCACGAGGTGCACGAGATGGAGCATGATATCCAGGCGGACGTGGATGCGGTCATGAAGAAGTATGACCGGGAATCCAACACCCGTATCTGGGAGGGGGCTCCGAAAATCGCCTTGCAGGTGCTGATGTCGGCCTTCTCAATCTATTGTATCCTGATGACCCTGTTCAGCAAGGCGCTTCCGGAGCGGCGGCTGTCCCTGTTCCTGGGCTTTATCATCATCATCGGCTATCTGGTGTATCCCGCCAGAAAGGGTGCTGCCCGGGTGAACCATGTGCCTTGGTATGACTGGCTCCTGATGGTTCTGGGCGCTGGCAGCTTCTTCTATTTTGCCATCAACGCTTTCTCTATCATTCAGTTGGCCACCAAGCTTCAGCCCATCCACATCATTGTCGGTGCCATCGGTATTGTGGTGCTGATCGAGCTGTGCCGCCGGTGCGTGGGCCTGCCTATTCTGGTGGTGCTGGGCCTGCTGCTGATCTACACGTTTTATAACCAGCTCAGCTGGGACCCCAGCTTTTACAAGGCGCTGAAGAACATCGTCTATAAGCTGTTCTACACCACCAGCGGCGTCATCGGTACGCCGGTGAGCGTCTGCTACACCTACATTGTGCTGTTCATCATCTTTGGCGCATTTCTGGAGCGCACCGGCATCGCCAACTTCTTCATCAGCTTTGCCAACCGTCTGGCGGGCTGGTCCTCCGGCGGCCCCGCCAAGGTGGCGGTTATTTCCTCCGCCCTGTGCGGCATGGTGTCCGGCTCCTCCGTGGGCAACACCGTGACCACCGGCTCCGTCACCATCCCCATGATGAAGAAAACCGGTTACAAGCCGGAGTTCGCCGGCGCGGTGGAGGCCGCCGCCTCTACCGGCGGTCAGATCATGCCCCCCATCATGGGCGCAGCGGCGTTCCTGATGGCAGAGTACATGAATATCCCCTATGCGAAGGTGGCTGTAAAGGCCATCCTTCCCGCCGTGCTGTACTTCACCGGCATTTTCATCGCCGTCCATCTGGAAGCCAAGAAGCTGGGACTGAAGGGTATGCCCAAGTCCGAGATGGTCTCCTGGGGCGAGCTTGCCAAGCGTGCCTATCTCATTATACCTCTGGCCCTGCTGATCTTTCTGGTCTCCTCCGGTAGCCGCACCATGCAGTTCTCCGCGGCGGTGTCCATTCTGGCCGCCATCGTGGTGGGCTTCCTGAACAAGGAGGAGCGGCTGACCTTCGGTAAAATCGTGGAGGCACTGGAAGCCGGTGCCAAGGGCGCCATCACCGTGGCTGTGGCCTGCGCCATGGCCGGTATGATCGCCGGCTGCATCACCGTCACCGGTCTTGCTTCCATCCTTATCAATGCCATCGTGCAGATGGCAGGCGACGCTACCATGATCGGCCTGCTGCTGACAATGATCTGCTGCATCATTCTGGGCATGGGCGTTCCTACCACCGCCAACTACTGCATCATGGCTTCCACCTGCGCCCCCATTCTGGTGCAGATGGACTTCCCTCTGGTGGCGGCTCACTTCTTCGTGTTCTACTTCGGCATCGTGGCGGACATTACGCCTCCGGTGGCTCTGGCTGCCTACGCCGGCGCCGCCATTGCCAAGGCCAACCCTATGAAAACCGGCATCAACGCTACCAAGCTGGCCGTCGCGGCCTTTATCGTGCCCTACATTTTTGCGTACAGCCCCGCTATGCTGTTTGACAACGTGAGCAGCGCATTTGAAGTGGTGCAGATCGTGGTCAGCGCCCTCATCGGTCTGTTTGGCGTGGCTGCGGCTTTGAACGGCTTCGTCTATAAGAAAATCCCCATGCTGTTCCGTCTGGCGATGGCTGCCGGGGGTCTGTGCATGATGATCCCCGGCACCGCATCGGATGTGGTTGGCCTCGTGATGGTCGGCGGCATCGTGCTGATCCAGCGCATGAGCGCCCGGCGGCTGGCTGCCTGATCTCCTGAAAACAACAAAAGTGACCGCACTGCCCACGATCCCGGGCGGTGCGGTCTGCTGTTATCAAAAAGTTTTTGCAAAAAAGGAAACCTTTTCGCAGTTGAATCCGTCTATTACAAATGAAAGCGGTTTTGATGGAATTTGTTACTGTTTTGTTGTTGATTTACCCTATTGGCTATATTAACATCAGTGAGCGAAGGTGAATATGCCTGCCGGCAGCCCTGTTTGGGCGCTGACAGCACTGGATCGGAAACAAGCGGGCCTCAGCCCGGAGAATCGTAAAAGGAGAATATGTCATGGCAGAGATCATGGAAGAGAAAAAGGAGCTGACCCCGGCGGAGACAGCCGCTCCGGCGTCACCGGAGACCCCGGCGAAAAAGCCGGAAAAAAGCACGGCAGACAAGAAAAAGCGGCGGCGTACGATCCGGCGGATCGTTGCGCTGGTGGTCGTGGCCGCCCTGATCGCAGGCGGCGTGAAATTCTTCAAAAAGAAGGACGGCAGCAGCGAGGTAGGCATGGCGACGGTGTCCTACGGCGCTATCAGCTCCGAGGTGGACGGCAGCGGTCTGGTAAAGGCCAAGAACAGCGAGACTATCAGCCTGACCACGGCAGGCACGGTGATGGATGTATTCGTGGAGGAGGGACAGAAAGTGGAGCAGGGGGACCCCCTGTTTACCATTGATTCCCCCAATGCTGCCACGGAGGTCCAGAAGGCCCGGGACGAGGTTGAGGGCTATCAGAAGCAGATCAATACGCTGCAAAAGGACATTGCGGGGCTGAATCTTTCTCCGTCCTACGCCGGAAAACTGATGGATGTTGTGACACTGAACCCCGGCGACGAGATTAGCAAGGGCACCAAGGTCGCCGTCCTCGCGGACGATACCCGGATGCGGCTGGAGCAGTATTACAGCTACGCCTACGCCGGGGAGCTGAAGGCGGGGCAGAAGGTGCAGGTCTCTATCCCTGCCCTGATGACCACCGTGGAAGGCACGGTGGAGGCTGTTCACATGGTCAGCCGCATCACGCCGGAGGGTTCTAAGCTGTTTTCCGCCGAGATCGTGATCCCCAACGAGGGTGTGCTGGCCAAGGATATGGTGGCTACTGCCACTACGATTGTGAACGGCGATACCGTGTATCCCTACGAAGCCGCTAAGCTGCAATATTACCGGGTGGGAGATTTGAACTCCACCGTCAGCGGCACGGTGATCTCCAGTAATCTGGTGGACTATCTCGCCGTAACGCCCGGTCAGATTCTGGTGCGGATCGACGGCGAGGACAGCGAAACGGAGATCTTTACCGCCCAGCAGAACCTGGAAGAAGCCCAGAAAAAGCTGGAGGCCGCCCAGAAGAACTTGGATAACTGCAGCGCCGTGGCGCCCATTTCCGGCCAGGTCATCGGCCTGTCCGTGACGCCGGGGCAGGAGCTCCAAGCCAACAGCACCCTGGTGACCATCTCCGATACCTCCACCGTGATCATCAGCGCCACCGTGGACGAGCGGAACATCAGCTATATCAAGACCGGCATGCCCGTGAACCTGGACCAGTGGGGCACCAGCGCCTTCGGCACGGTGGAGACGGTGAGCCTGTCCAGCACCGTGAATAACGGCGTGGCCTCCTATCCCATCACCATCTCCGCGGACAACACGGACGGCAACCTCCAGGTCAACAGCTATGTGAACTATCAGATCCAGGCCAGCCAGAATGACAACTGCCTGATGGTGCCTATCCAGGCGGTGCGTACCGTGGGGCTGGAGGACGGTTCTTCCGCCACCGTGGTCTATGTGCAGGCAGACAGCCGGCCGGACAACGCGCTGGAGCTGCCCTATCAGGACGAGGAGATCCCCAGCGGCTTCTATCCCGTTCAGGTGGAGATCGGTATTCAGGATACATATAACGTGGAGATCAAGTCCGGCGTAAATGACGGCGACACCGTCTTTACCCAGATGATAACCGATCAGGCGTGGGGTTAAGCCATGGCGAAACTGATCGAACTGCGGGACGTCTATAAGATCTACGGCGAGGGCCTTGAGAGCGAGGTCCGGGCCCTGGACGGCGTTTCGCTGGATATTGAAAAGGGCGAGTTCGTGGCGGTGGTGGGCCAGTCCGGCTCCGGCAAGTCCACCATGATGAACGTGCTGGGCTGTCTGGACATCCCCACCCGGGGCACCTACCGTCTGGACGGCGTGGATGTCCGGGAGCTTTCCGACAAGGAGCTCTCCCGCATCCGCAACAAGCAGATCGGGTTTATTTTCCAGCAGTACAACCTGATCCAGAACCTGACGGTGCTGGAAAACGTGGAGCTGCCGCTGATCTATCAGGGCATCGATCCCATTGACCGGCGGGAGCTGGCGATACAGGCGCTGACCCGCGTGGGTCTCGCCGACCGGGCGCAGCATAAGCCTACCCAGATGTCCGGCGGCCAGCAGCAGCGTGTGGCCATCGCCCGGGCCATTTCCACCCATCCGCCCATCATCATGGCGGATGAGCCTACCGGCGCATTGGATTCCCGGACGGGCCACGAGGTGCTGGGCTTCCTCCAGCAGTTGAACAAGGAGGGCAGCACCGTCATTCTCATCACCCATGACAACGGGATCGCCGCCACGGCCCGGCGCATTGTGCGGATCGCGGACGGAAAGATCATCGAGGATCACCCACAGGAGGTGGATTGGTATTGAACATCGGGCAGGCATTTAAGATGGCCTGGCGGTCCATCTGCGGGAAAAAAGGCCGCAGCGCCTTGACCATTCTCTCTATTTTCATCGGTATTGCCGCCGTTATGACCATCGTTTCCACCATGGAGGGTATGAAGGCCAAAACCATGGAGCAGTTTGCCGCCATGGGCGCCAACCGCATTGAAGTGAGCGTGTATGCGTATACGTACGACGAGGACGGCAACCCTATCAGCAAGGACTATTTTACCGGATTGTACCGCTTTTGCTCCGGACTGAAGGAGTCCATTATTGGCATTACCCCCAAGGGCTCATCCAACGCTACGGTGGTATACGGTACGAAAAACAGCTCCACAATGGAGTGGAAATATGACCAGCAGTACAATGTGGTCAGCGGTCCCCCGCAGATCTACTACGGCTCCGACCAGTACAGCGCCTGCAACAATCTGGCAATCGCAAAGGGCAGAGACCTTGCGTGGCTGGACTGCGAGAAATACAATCAGATCTGCGTGCTGGGCGCGCAGGCGGCGCGGGTCTTTTTCGGCAGCGCCAACCCTGTGGGACAGATCATGAAGGTCAACGGCAACAACTTTGAAGTGGTGGGCGTGTATGGCGCCCGCGTGGAGCCAGATACCCCTTCCGCTTACCAGACGGATAACTTTATGATCCTTCCCTACACCGCTACCCGGCTGCTGGGGGATACGGCCCCCACAGAATTTTTGGTAAAGGCCAAGGATGACGCCAGCATGAAAACCGCCATCACCGAGATCGGCGGGTACCTCTCCGGCGTGGTAGATCAGAGTATGGGTGGCTATCAGGTGCAGAAGGAAGGCTACTGGCAGGATTATCAGAACCAGCAGCTGACCATGATCTCTCTGGTGCTGGGCGGCATCGCCGCCATCTCCCTGCTGGTGGGCGGCATCGGTATCATGAACATCATGCTGGTGACGGTGACGGAGCGGACCCGCGAGATCGGTATCCGCCGGAGCCTTGGCGCGCAGCGCAGCAGCATCGTGGCGCAGTTCCTCATCGAATCCGGTATGCTCTGCGGCATGGGCGGCATTGTGGGGATCATCTTCGGCACCATCGGCAGTCTGGCTTTGGGCAAGATTTTGTTCCAGATGACCATTTTCCCTGCCACCTGGGTGACGCTGGCGGCCTTCGGCCTTTCCGTGGCGCTGGGTGTGCTGTTTGGCAGCTACCCGGCGGCAAAAGCATCGAAACTCCAGCCTGTGGAAGCCCTGCGGGCGGATTAAAGGAGAGAGACTTATGAAAAAACGAATTTTGACCTGGCTGCTGGCGATCAGCATGCTGGGCTCCCTGCTGACGGTGCCTGCCGGGGCGGCGGCTGTCACCAAATTTTCCGACGTCAGCGACAGCTATACCGCCACCGCCGTGGAAACTCTGCGGCTCATGGGTGTGCTGGACGGCTACGGCGACGGTACCTTCCGCCCGGACACCGTTCTGAACCGGGCACAGTTCTGCAAAATGGCAGTTTACGCCATGGACGGCAGCGGCGAGTTGGGACGGTATTCCACCGTTACCATCTTCCCGGACGTGAAGCCCTCCCACTGGGCGTCCGCCTACATCAATATGGCGGCGAGGAAGGGGATCATCTCCGGCTTTGCCGACGGTAAGTTCAAGCCCGGCCAGACCGTGACCGCCGGACAGGCGGTGACGATCCTCATGCGGGGCCTGGGCTACAAGGACGAGGACATGGGCGGCGTGTGGCCCCAGAGCTACATGGCGGAGGCCCAGACCAACGGCCTTTTGAAATCCACCGGTATTACCTCCGCCTACGCGGGCCTGACCCGCGCACAGGCGGCCAAGCTGTTCCTGAACCTTTTTGAGGCCAAGCATGGCAAGGGCGAAACGCTCCTGTTCAACTACAACGTAGGTAAGGATGAGGTCTATCTCACTGCCGTGGACGGCGGCAAGGGCACGATGACTGCCGGCGGTAAGACGTATACCATGGCTCACCCCGTTACCTCCACCAGCCTCATCGGCTCCAAGGGCAAGGCGGTCCTCAACAGCGCCGGCGAGATCCTGACCTTCCTGCCCATCACCGGCAGCAATGGCGTTTCCAATGCGGCGGTCATCATCGGCTCCAACGGCTCTGTTGCCGGACTGGATTCTCTGGCGGGCAGCACCAGCTACAACATTTACAAGAACGGTTCTCCTGCCACGGCAGCAGACCTCAAACGGTATGATGTTGCGACCTACGCCTCCGCTACCAATTCCATTATTGTCAGCGATACCCGGGTGTCCGTCTACTACGAGGACTGCAAGCCCTCTCCCAGTAGCCCCGCCACCATTACGGTGCTGGGCGGCAAGGAACTGAATGTTCTGCCTACGGCAGTGGATTCCCTGTCCAAGCTGAAGCCTGGCAAGCAGATCGTCCTTCTGCTGACGGCGGACGGTCAGGTGGCCGGTGCCGAGGATGCCAACAACACCGGTGCCCGGGGCAATGCCATGGCGGTGGTGTCCGAAAGGGGTGATGTGCAGTTGGTTTGCGGCGGTGCGCTGCTGAACATCGGCACAGCGAGCGAATACGCCGGTCAGATAGTGTCGGTGTATGCCGACAAGAGCGGCCTGAAGCTCAACAAGATCTCCGGCGGTGTCGGCGGTGACCTGCTTCCCAAGGAAGGTACGCTGGGCGGCAGAAAGTTGGCGGACAACGTTATGCTCTTTGACGGTGGCAGACAGATCGCCCTCAGCGAGCTGAGCCAGACCGGCGTCAACTCCGGCCGCGTCTCCTATGCCCGGACCAACTGGGCCGGTCAGGTGGACTTGATCGTGCTGAATAACGGCCTTGCCGAGGATGTAATCTATGGCCGTGCAATTGTGGACAGCAAGTATGATCCGACAACCGGCAAGGAGACTGACCGCACGATCACGATCGTTTGCAGTGATACAGAAAAATATACGGTTTATAGCGGTAACAGTGTCAGCACTGGTGCTTTTGTGGCTGCAAGTATCAAAAAGAGCGTGAATGACAGGCTCATGTTCACCAGATTTGATACCATGAGCAAGCTGAGCAACGTCTCTTCCGGTGCCTGGATCGGCAAGACGGCAGTGAACTTCGGCAGCCGGACCTACGAGGTCCCCTCCAATGTTCAGTGCTACAACGATGATACCGGCAAGTGGATGACGCTGGATGATGCCAAAGCCTACGGCGGCACCATGAACCTCTATGTTTATGACGGCGTGGTCCGCATCGTAGAGGTCAAGGCGTAAAAAAACCTGTGGCCTGACGGCTCAGCCTTCAGGCCACAGAATCACCTGAAAAGTAAATGATTGAGGAATGCAGGAGGAATGGATATGAAAAAACTTTTGGCTGTTTCCCTGACGATCATGATTTTAGGCACTCTGGGCGGATGCGGCAAGCAGGACACCCAGGAGCCGCCCAAGGTGGAAATTGACTACGGCAATTCCGAACTCTACACCCAGGAGGACATGGACGCTGCCATCCAGGTAATTGAAGCGGAGTTTGCCACCTGGGAAGGCTGTGAACTTCACAGCCTGGCCTACGGCGGCGACGCGGCCTGCAGCGACGAAAACATTGAGTGGCTCAACGGGCTGGAAATGAAAGAGCAGACTGAGCCTTTTACTCAGTGCATCCTGTTTTCCAGCAGCTTTCACTCCCCCGTGGAGCAGCGGGACGCCTGGGATGCCGATACGGAGTATGAGGGCTGGCAGTGGTGGCTGGGCCGCAGCGACGGCGGCGCCTGGGAACTGGTGACCTGCGGATACGGCTGATCTCCGTATGTGCGCCCAATAAAAACCAATTGAAAAAGCAGCGCCCCGGTGCCCTTTGGCACCGGGGCACTATTTTAGGGGCAGAGAAAAAGGACTCGGATGCATCAGTATCCGAGTCCTTTTCGCAATATTCGACAGAATTTATACGACCTGGAATAGATAAAACTTCAGATAATCCGTTTCGTCCACGCCCCAGAGGATGGGGTGGTCGCAGCTCTGCTGCCGGGCTTCGATCTGCCGCAGCTGTACCCCGGCATCGTGAGCGGCGGAGCGGAGCATAGCCTCGAATTTCTCCGCTGTGGCGAAGTGAGAGCAGGAGCAGGTGGCCAGATACCCGCCCCGGGGCAGCAGCTTCATGGCCCGGTAGTTGATCTCCTTGTAGCCGGTGATGGCATTGGCCACGGTTTTCCGGCTTTTCGTGAAGGCCGGGGGGTCCAGAATGATGAAGTCATACTTCATCGGTTCCTTTTCCAGCTGGGGCAGCAGGTCGAACACATTGGCCGCCACGCAGTCCATAATATCGGATACGCCATTGCGCTCCGCGTTGGCCTGGGCCATCTCCACGGCGGATTCCGACACATCCACTGCCGTCACATGGGCCGCGCCGCCCAGCGCGGCATTCAGGGCGAAGGAGCCGGTGTGGGTGAAGCAGTCCAGAACGGTTTTTCCCGCCGCCAGACGGCCCACCGCCCGCCGGTTGTACTTCTGATCCAAGAAAAAGCCGGTTTTCTGGCCGTTTTCTACGTCAACCAGATATTTGACCCCATTTTCCACGATCTCCACCACAGGGCTGTCCGGTACCGCTTCGCCGGGGAGAGGATACCAGCCCTTACCCTGAGACAGGCCCTCCTTTGCCCGGAGAGCCACGTCGTTCCGCAGGAATACGCCCCGGATGGGCTGGCCGTCCTGCCGCAGAATGTCCACCAGGGCGGGTAGCAGGGTGTCCTGCAAGCGCTCCATGCCCACGGACAGCACCTGGACGCTGAGCAGATCGTGGAATTTGTCCACCGTCAGGCCGGGGAAGGCGTCCGCCTCGCCGAAGATGACCCGGCAGGCGTCCAGGTCCGCCGGATCCATGACGGATTTCCGGTAGTCCCAGGCCCATTGCAGCTTCCGCCGCCAGAAGGCCTCGTCAAAGCGGTCGTTGGCGTTCCGGGAGATGAGCCGCACCCGGATCTTGGAGTGCTGGGAGAGAAAGCCGGTGCCCAGATACCGGCCCTTCTTGCTGATGACATCCACCAGTCCGCCGTTGGCCGTTTCGCCCTCCATGTTCAGGATCTCTGCATCATACACCCAGGGATGCCCCTTGACGATGGCGTTTTCCGCCTTGGGGGTGACGGTATAAGTGGGATAGCCACGCTCTATTTTCATAAGCTGTGCTCCTTTTAGGCTTGATTTCCGGGCCAGTATAGCACAATTCCAGGGAAAACGCCATACCATGAAACAGACAGAATTTCACCATAACAAAAATCTCTGCACATTCATCATCTGTATGGGAGGGAACTCTGATGCCCATTGTGTTTTTAAGTCCGTCCACTCAGGACTGGAACCCTTATGTCACCGGCAGCGGCAGCGAGGAATACTGGATGAACCGGATCGTGGACGCTATGGAGCCGTATCTGCGGTCCAACGGCATCCGCTACCGCCGCAATGACCCGGACACCTCGGCGGGGGCCGCCATCCGGGAGGCCAACAGCGGCTATTATGACTTCTATCTGGCACTGCACTCCAACGCCATCGGAAACGGCTCCGCCCAGACCTCCGCCCGGGGCATTATCGCCTTTTACTATCCCGGCAGCGCCGGCGGGCAGCGGGGAGCGGAGCTGATCGCCAAAAATCTGCGGGAGATCTACCCGCTGCCCGACAAGGTCACCACCCGCCCTACCACCGCACTGGGAGAGGTGTCCCGGTCCCGGTTCCCGGCGGTGCTGGTGGAGATCGGCTACCATGACAACTATTCCGACGCCCTCTGGCTGGAGAGCCATGTGGAGGATGTGGCCCGGCAGCTTGTCAAGGCATTGACGGAGTATTTCGGCCTGCCTTTCATCCAGCCTATGGACCCGAAACGGGGGACGGTCCGCCTGAGCTACGGCACACTGAATCTCCGCGCCGCGCCGTCCTCCACCGGTACGGTAATCGCCAACCTGCCCAACGGCGCGGAGGTGACGGTTTACGGCGAGTGGAATGGGTGGTATGTGGTGCAGCAATACGGAGATCAGGTGGGATACGCCGCTGCGGCCTATATCGACGTATAGGGAGAAAAGCGGACCGGCTGCGGGGGAAAAGCTGATCCGGTCAAAATTTGCAGCAAATGACTTGACATAACTACGCCTTCTGATTAAACTATATAGGGATCATTATAGGCGGCAAAAGGGGTGTCCGCCTGTTTGTGTTCTGAACCGTACCGGCCCGCTGACTGGTGGGACGGACGGTGAATTTTATGGCATTTTTCGCCAAAGTCAAAGAAAGGAGTCACAGTTTATGCTGACCGTGATCATAGGCGTTGTTGCCTTAGCCGGCGGCTTTGCGGGTGGCTTCCTTTATCGCAAAAAAGTATCTGAAAAAGAGATCTCCAGCGCCGAAGAAGAAGGCCGGCGCATCGTCAACGAAGCGATCCGCAACGCCGAGAGCAAAAAGAAGGAAGCGCTGCTGGAAGCCAAGGAGGAGATCCTGAAAAGCCGTACTGATTACGAGAAGGAAGAAAAGTCCCGCAGAGCCGATCTGCAGCGGCAGGAAAACCGTTTGCAGCAGAAGGAAGAAAATCTGGACCGCAAGCTGGAGACCATTGAGAAGAAGGAAGAATCTCTGGCCCAGAAGCACGCGGCCATGGAGAAGGAACAGGAGGAGATCCGCACCATCAAGCAGAGCCAGACGGCTATGCTGGAAAAGATCTCCGGCTTCACCGCTGACGAGGCCAAGGAATACCTCATTCAGCAGGTGGAGAGCGAAGTGACCCACGAGACTGCCCTCAAGATCAAAGAGGTGGAGTCCCGGATGAAAGAGGAATGCGAGACCCGCGCCCGCGAAGTGGTGGCTCAGGCCATCCAGCGCTGCGCGGCGGACTCCGTGGCCGAGCTGACCGTCAGTGTGGTTCCCCTGCCCAATGACGAGATGAAGGGCCGTATCATCGGCCGCGAGGGCCGCAACATCCGCACCATCGAGACTCTGACCGGTGTGGATCTCATCATCGACGATACACCGGAGGCCATCACCGTCTCCTGCTTCGAGCCGGTCCGCCGGGAGATCGCCCGGCTGGCACTGGAAAAGCTGATCGCTGACGGCCGTATCCATCCCACCCATATCGAGGAAATGGTGGAGAAGGCCCGCCGTGAGGTGGAGGCCACCATCAAGGCCGAAGGCGAGCGCGCCATGTTCGAGTGCGGCATCCGCAACCTCCACCCCGAGTTGGTGAAAATGCTGGGCCGTCTCCATTACCGCACCAGCTACGGCCAGAACGTTTTGCAGCACTCCATCGAGGTGTCCCACATTGCCGGCATGATGGCCGCCGAGCTGGGTGCCGATGTGCAGACTGCCAAGCGGGCCGGTCTGCTTCACGATCTGGGCAAGTCCATCGATCACGAGATGGAGGGCACCCATGTGCAGCTGGGCGTGGAATTCGCCCGGAAGTACAAGGAGAAGGAAGAGATCATCCACGCCATCGAGGCCCACCACAACGATGTGGAGCCCCGGACCATCGTGGCTTGTCTGGTGCAGGCGGCGGACGCTATTTCTGCGGCCCGTCCCGGCGCCCGGCGCGAGAATCTGGAGAACTACATCAAGCGGCTGGAGCAGCTTGAGAGCATCGCCACCTCCTTCCAGGGTGTTGAGAAGGCATATGCCATTCAGGCCGGCCGCGAGGTCCGTGTCATGGTGAAGCCCGAGCAGGTCAACGAGGATCAGATGGTGATCCTGGCCCGCGACTTGGCCAAGAAGATCGAGGAAGAGATGGAATATCCCGGCCAGATCAAGGTCAATCTCATCCGCGAGACGAAGTGTGTCGAATACGCAAAGTAATAAACCGTCGAAAAACTCCCCCAAGGAATCGTTCCTTGGGGGAGTTTTGCTGTTCCAAGTGAAATTTGCGGCGGCGTAGTCAATTGGCACAGCGGCGGAGGATCGCTTCCATATCCACCTCCTGAATCTTGACGAAGCCGCCGAAGGGGAAGCCGTTGGGCTTTTCGCACCGATGGGCTACCATGGCAGGAATGTCCTCCGCCCTGCCGCCTACTTCCTCCAGCGTGGCGGGCATACCCAAAGTGCGGAAGAAGTCCCGCAGACGGCGGATGCCAGCTTGCGCCGTGCGCTCCGGATGGGCGAAATCCATTTCACAACCGAATACGTTGACGGCGAACCGGGCAAAACGCATGACATCATGGCCGCAGACATATTCCATCCAGGCGGGCATCACCACCGCAAGCCCCGCGCCGTGGGCGCAGTCATAGAAGGCGGACAGCTCGTGTTCAATCTGGTGGCTGGCCCAGTCCTGATCCCGGCCGATGCCGCAGGAATTGTTGTGGGCCAGCATTCCCGCCCACATGAGGTCCGCATGGGAGGCGTAGTCACTGTGATCCGCCAGCGCCTTGGGGGCGGCGTCCACAATGGTTTTCATCACGGCCTCGCACAGCCGGTCGGTGAGGGCTACGTCCGGCGTGTTGGTGAAATAGCGCTCGCACAGGTGGGCCAGCATATCCACCGCACCGCAGGCCAACTGATAATCCGGCAGAGAATAGGTGTAGGTGGGGTCCAACACGGAGAATTTGGGCCGGATGAGGTCCGTTTTGGGGCAGCCCCATTTCAGATTGCCGTCCTCCTGCGTGATGACGCAGCTGTCGGAGCCTTCGCTGCCGGCGGCGGAGATGGTCAGCACCGTGCCAACCGGAAGCGTATGTTCAATTTTGGCTTTTCCGGTGAAGAAATCCCAGAAATCGCCGTCATAGGGGACGCCCATGCCGATGGCCTTGGCGGTGTCGATGACGCTGCCGCCGCCGATGGCCAGCAGGAAATCTGCCCCCTCTGTCCGAGCGAGCTCGATACCTTCATACACCTTGCCGCTGCGGGGATTGGCCTGAACGCCCCATAGCTCGCACCAGGGAAGTCCGGCCTCCTTCAGAGAGACGGCAACAGCGTCGTAAGCTCCATTTTTCTTTACGGAACCGCCGCCTGCCATCAGAAGGATCTTGCTGCCGCCAAACTGACGGACCAGTGAGCCCACGCGGCTGGCCTCTCCCTGCCCGAAGGCAAACATGGTTGGAGAATAAAAGGTAAAGTTATTCATAATTGACCTCCTATATAAATTACGGTTGTGGTTTACAGTTGCTTACAGACCGCCTCCGCGCAGCGCATACCGTCCGCGGCGGCGGAGAGGATGCCGCCTGCCCAGCCGCCGCCCTCGCCGCAGGGATACAGGCCCCGGATGGGGGACTGGCGGTCTTCGTCCCGCAGCAGCCGCACCGGGGAGGAGCTGCGGCTTTCCACGGCGGTGAGCACTGCGTCCGGCTGGTCATAGCCCTTCAGCTTCCGTCCCAGAATGGGCAGGGCTTCCGCAATGGATGCCGCCACGAAGTCCGGCAGACAGTCCCAGAGGTTCGTCCATGTAACGCCGGGGCGGTAACTGGGAATGACCCGGCCCGGCCCTGTGGAGGGACGCTTGGCAAGGAAGTCCTCCACCCGCTGGGCGGGGGCAAGGTAATTCCCTTGTCCTGCCTGATAAGCGGCGGCTTCCAAATCCCGCTGGAAGGCGATACCCGCCAAGGGGCTGTCCCCACCGAAATCCTCCGGGGTGACGTTCACCAGCAGGGCGCCGTTGATGTTCTCTTTGTCACGGGCAAATTCGCTCATGCCGTTGGTCACCACCCGGTGTTCCTCCGACGCGGCGGCCACCACCTGTCCGCCGGGGCAGACGCAGAAGGAGAACACGCCCCGGCCATTGGGCAGATGGCAGCTCAGTTTATAGGTGGAGGCAGGCAGGCCGGGGTGTCCGGCGTACTGCTTGTATTGGGCGGCGTCGCAGTCAGACTGCCGCTGCTCGATGCGGACGCCCACGGCGAAGGGCTTGGCCTCCATGGGGACGCCCCGGCGGTGGAGCAGCTCAAAGGTGTCCCGGGCGGAGTGGCCGGGGCAGAGGATCAACTGCCGGCAGGGCAGCGTGTAGGTCCCCTCCGGGCCGGTGACGGTGATACCGCGCAAAGCACCGTCCCGGATGTCTAAATCTGTCAGCTGACTTTCAAACCGGATGTCCGCACCCAAGTCCAGCAGCTCCCGCCGCAGATTTTTCAGGGCGATGTGGAGATAGTCGGTACCCACATGGGGTTTTGCGTCATAGAGGATTTCCTTTGGCGCACCGCAGCGGACCAGCTCCTCCAGAATAAAACGGTGCCGGAGGTCCTTAGTGCCGGTGTTGAGCTTGCCGTCGGAAAAGGCCCCGGCGCCGCCCTCTCCGAACTGAACGTTGCTGGTGAGGTCCAGCTTTCCGGTGGACCAGAAGCGCTCCACATCGGTAGTGCGGTCCTCCACGCGGCGGCCCCGCTCCAGCAGGATAGGCCGTGCGCCTGCTCGTGCCAGTACCAGCGCGGCAAACAGGCCCGCAGGCCCCGCGCCCACCACCACCGGCGGTACTTCCGGCGGGGTCACAGGCTCCGGGAGTTGATAGACGGGCCGGGGGGCCGCCTTGGAAACGTGCTTGTCCCGGCAGCGGCGGAGCACGGCAGCTTCGTCCGCCGCCTCGACCTCCACGGTGTAGACCATGCGGACGCCCTCCCGGGCGTCGATGCTGCGGCGGAGAATGTGCAGCGCCAACAGGTCCTTTTCGGGGATCCGTAAAATGTGAAGAACGGCATTGCGCAGGGCGAAAGGACCGCCGCCGGGAGAGAGTTTCAGATTTTCGATGCGCAGCATGGCGGCACCTCCTGTTTTGATAGCTGTATTGTACCACAGGGACGGAAAAAGAAAAATGTATAAGGTTCACATTTGCTTAAAATTTTTTTCAGACAGTTTTAAGCTTTCAGCCCTATACTACAATCAAAGTTAAGGAAGTTCCCGGCGAAGCCCCATAGGCTCCCGCCTTTCAAGGAGGTTTGACTTATGTATAACGATGAACAGAATCTGTACCACTATACTTATCGCAAGGACGGCACCGAGCCAGGTCAGCGCTATGACGCCAAGCAGCCCGGTGTGGACGAGCAGCTCAACAACTACCGCCAGCAGCAGGAGCAGGCTCCGCAGCAGCCGGAGATGCAGTCCCAGGGCGGACAGGCCCCCCACAAAAACGGTAAGAACCGCGTGGGCCTGAAGATCGCGTCTCTGGCGCTGGTGTGCGCCCTGCTGGGCGGTCTGGTAGGCGGCGGCACCGCCTATCTGGTGGGGAATCACTCCGGCAGCGACACTACAGAAGTGAACGTCTCCAACCGCAAGCCCACGGAGATTCAGCTCAAGACCGTGGACGGCAAGACCACCATGACCGACGCGGAGCTGTATGCCGCCAACGTCAACAGCGTGGTGTCCATCAACATCACAGCCACCTCTGACCCTAATTTCTTCGGCCAGACCACCCAGACTGCCGGGGCCGGCTCCGGCTTCATCCTGACGCCGGACGGCTACATCGTCACCAACTACCATGTGGTAGGCGACGCGGACACCGTGAAGGTCACGCTGTATAATGGCGACAGCTATGACGCCCAGTATATCGGCGGCGACGAGGACTACGATATTGCCGTCATCAAGATCGAGGCCACCGATCTGCCCAACGTGACTCTCGGCAACAGCGACAGCCTGAACGTGGGCGATCACGTGCTGGCCATCGGCAACCCGCTGGGTGAGCTGACCTTCTCCATGAGCGAGGGTATCGCTTCCTCCGTGAACCGGGCCATTGACGTGGACGGCACCCCCTTCAACATGATCCAGGTCACCGCCGCCATCAACCCCGGCAACTCCGGCGGCCCGCTGTTCAACGAGTACGGCGAGGTGGTGGGTATCGTGTCCGCCAAGTATTCCAGCTACGCCAGCCAGAGCGTGGAGGGTCTGGGCTTTGCCATCCCCATCAACGATGTGGCGGCGATGATCCAGGACATCATGACCAACGGCTACGTCAGCAATAAGGCATATCTGGGTATCACCCCCGGCACCATGAATGAGCAGATGGCCGCTCAGTACCGCTACGATGTGACCAAGGGCGTGTTCATCTACTCCGTGGAGGAGGGCAGCGCCGCTGACAAGGCCGGGTTGAAGATGGGCGACGTCATTATGAAGATCGACGGTACGGATGTGGACTCCTATCAGGAGCTGGTGGCCCTGAAGAAGAAGTATTCCGCCGGTGACGAATCCACGTTCACCATTTACCGTGACGGTAAGCAGCAGGAGGTCTCCGTGACGTGGGGCGCCGTGCCTGCGGATCAGGCCACGGACAACAACAGCCAGTCCCAGCAGAGCCAGAACAATAACAGCAATTCCAACAACGGCTCCTATAATGGCGGCAATGGCTATTACAGTAATCCGTGGGATATCTTCAACTACTACTTCGGCAATCAGGGCTGATCAGCTCACGGTTTGAAAAATTCAGAAAAAGCAGGGCGCTGTGCATCGCACAGCGCCCTGCTTTTATTGTCCTCGTTTAAAATTGTTTTTACGAAGAATTACTGCTCACCCGGAAGGAAAGTACTGTCAAAACCGTAGGGCAGCAACTCCCGGAGCGTCAGCTCCAGCGCCTCCCCCTTGCCGTTGAGACAGATGACCTGCATTTCCGGAGCAAATTCCTTCATAAACTGGCGGCACATGCCGCAGGGGTAGCAATAGTCCTCGCTGCGTCCGGCGATGACGATGCGGACGAAGTCCCGGTGGCCTTCGCTGATGGCCTTCCCCATGGCGGTGCGCTCGGCACAGGTGCCTACGGGGTAAACGGCGTTTTCAATGTTGCAGCCGGTGAATACCGTCCCGTCGGAGCATTCCAGCGCCGCCCCCACCGGGAAGCGGGAATAAGGGCAGTAGGCCCGGTCCAGCATGGCCACGGCTGCGGCCTTCAATTCGTCAAGACTCATGGATAAAGCCTCCTTTTCGCGGTCAGGACGCGGATTTCGGCGTCCACTTCACGCCCCGGTTGGGGCGCACGTCCAAGTCAATGATGTCTCTGGCATCGTAGAACTGGCTGTACCAGCCGATGACCTTGTCGCTGCCCCGGAGGGTGGTGCCATCCGGGTGGAGCCGGTCACAGATCACCGCGCAGATGTCGGTTTTGATTTTGGAGTAGGAGCTGATGCCCACGGAGGCGAACACCCGGAAGCCCTGCTCCTGCAAATACTTGAAAATGGGGCCGGTGCTCTGGACATCATCCCCGTCGGGCCGGGCACCGTGGGGATAATAGAGAATGGGGGTGGGGCCGATCAGACTGCCCACCTCGTCCATCCAGCGCTTGGTGTCCGCCTGTACCCGTTCCAGCGAGGAGGACGAGAGGTTGATGTGGCCCCAGGTGTGACTGCCGAAGGTCCAGCCGGTGCGCTTCAGTTCTGCGATGATGGGCTTCACCGCCTCACATTCCTTCAGACGGTTGGCCTCCAATTCATCATTCCAGACCTTGGTGTCCGTGTTGGTGCGGTAGCCTAAGATCCCCTGATAGCCGGTGAGACTGAGGCTGCCCTTGGCACCGAAGGGGGAAAAGTCGGGGTGCTCCCGGACAAACTTATCCAGAATGGTCACGGCGTCCAGATCCTGAGAGATGACCTCGTTGCCCTGAGGATCCAGACCATAGCTCCAGATGAGACCGTCCTCTCCCAGGATCAGCTTGTAGGTAAAGCCGTCCTTGAGCATATAGTCATAGTAGTTTACGTCATCATAGGAGAAGATCAGGGGCTTTTTGCCCTCCGGGATGTAGAGGGTGTTCCGGATCATTACCGGCTGGCCGTTGGCGTCGGTGCTTTCGCTCCATACGTCATTGATGTCCACCAGCACATAGCCCCGGTCATATACGCTTTGGAGAATTTTGTCATATTCGTCCACTGTGACCATCCAGTCATCGATGCCGTCGGCCTGACTGTCGCCGTCAAAGGCCAGCTCCGGGTAGGCCACGATGGGGTGGAAGAACAGATGCTCCACCACGCCGTCCCACGGTACATAGGTCACGCCGTCTACGGTGCCCCGGTCAACGGTGGGGGAGGAGATGACGTATGGCTCCTGCTGGGGTTCCTCCGGCTCCTCGGCAGGCTCCGGGGCGGTGTCGGGGGTCTCCGTCTGAGAAGCGTCATCATCCTGAGCCGGAGGCGTCGGCTGTGTTTGGCCGCCGCAGGCGGTGAGGGAGAGGGTCAGTAAAAGAGCTAAGAAAAGCGTGGTGATACGCCGCATAGAAACCAGATCCTTTCTGTCGAATCGTAGATGTATGTCTTATTATATCAGTTTTTTGACAGAAAAAGAAGAACAATTCGGTGACAATTTGCGGACAATGCGGGAAAAACCGGGAGTGGCTATGCCACTCCCGGTTTTCTTATCGCTTGTCTCCCGGCTTGAAGATCAGGGCCATCACCACGGCGGAGACTACCGCTGTGGTGATGCCGCCTGCTGTGGCAGACAGACCACCAGTGAGGACACCCAGCCAGCCCTGCTCCGCCACCGCCTTTTCAACGCCCTTGGCCAGCGCGTGGCCAAAGCCCGTCAGGGGCACTGTGGCCCCGGCTCCGCCCCAATCTGCCAATGGCTGATACAGACCCACGGCACTGAGGAACACGCCGGCGACCACATAGCCCGTCAGAATACGGGCGGGGGTCAGCCGGGTGCGGTCGATCAGAATTTGCCCCACGGCGCAGAGAAGTCCGCCGCAGAGAAATGCGTTAAGATATGCCATACGCCCTACCTTTCCGTGCTGACGCACACCAGATGGCAGATGCCGGGAATAGACTCCCCCTGAAAACTGGAGGTGGGAGACAGCAGCGCCCCGGTGGGGGCGAACAGGATGCGCCGCCAGCGGCCCTGCTTCAGGCCGGTGAGAAGATAGCCGTTGAATACCGCCGCGGAGCAGCCGCAGCCGGAACCGCCGGCGTGCATATCCTGCCGGTCCCGGTCATAGAGGAGCATGCCGCAGTCCTCATAGTTTCGGGTCATGTCCACGCCGTCTTGCCGAAACAGGTCCATTACGATCTCGTGACCCAGCTCTCCTAAGTCCCCGGTGAAAATGGCATCATAATCCGCCGGGCCGGTGTGCGTGTCGGCAAAGTAGGCCCGGAGGGTGTCATAGGCGGCGGTGGCCATGGCAGCCCCCATGTTGTTGGGATCGGTGATACCCTGATCCACAATTTTCCCGCAGGTGACGTGGGTGATATAAGGCCCCGGCCCTTGGGCGGAGAGAAGGGTGCAGCCGGCGGCGGTGGCGGTCCACTGGGCGGTAGGGGAGCGCTGGCTGCCATAGGGGACTGGCATCCGGTACTGCCGCTCGGCGGTGCAGAAGTGGGAACTGGCTTGGGCGGCGACGGTTTCCGCAAAGCCGCCGTCAATGAGCAGCGACGCCAACGCCAGTGCCTCGCCCATGGTGGAGCAGGCTCCGTACAGGCCGAAAAAGGGGATGCCCAGTTCCCGCAGACCGAAGGAGGAGCCGATACACTGGTTCAACAGATCCCCCGCCAGTACATAGTCCACATCGCCCGGTTTCAGCCCCGCCTGCTCCAACGCCCGCCGTAAAACCCGACGCTGCATGGTGGCCTCCGCCTTTTCCCACGTTTTTTCGCCGAAAAAGGAATCGTCGCACAACTCGTCGAAATATTTGGCCAAAGGTCCCTGGCCCTCCATCCGTCCGCCGATGTTGGCAAAGGAGAGAACTGAGGGCGGTGTCTGGAGCGCAACTGTTCGCCTGCCGATCCGTTTGCTGTTCATACCATGCCTCCCAGATGAAAGTCATGCGAACAGTATGCCCCATTTGGCGAAATCCATGAGAGGGAGACGAGAAAAACCGGACTGCACGCCGCACAGTCCGGTTTTTTCTTGCTTATGATATTTACGATTTTTTCTGACGGGCCTTCCGCAGGCGGCTCCGTATGGTTTGGCGGCCCCGCTTTTTGCGGATCCGGATCACCACCAGCATTAGAGCCAAAAGGATCAGAACTGCCAGCAAGACCCACAGCAGAGGACTGGCGGTCCGCTCCTGCACACAGAAGGTGACGGTTTCCCGGTCGGAGGTGAACAGCAGATAGCTGCCGTCCACAGTATTGTCCAGCGTTTCCCAGCCGCTTTCCGCCTTGACCCAGAGGTCATAGCGCTTGCCGTCCTCCGGGAGTCGGTAGTGGACCGTGTAGGAGATAGCGGTCATATCCGGATCGTCCACCGTGACGGTAACGGCGGTGCCGGTGCGGGCAGTGCCCTTCGCATCTGTCCAGGAGATAGGTTCCGAAGTGTGGCTGACGGTGGCCCGGCTGCTGAAGCTGCCATCCACCAGGATCTGGGGAAGGGTCTGGGTGTCATCCGTCAGGGAGGAGGTGTAAGGTGTGTAGACGGCATCCAGTGTCTGACTGGCGGTGAGATGGGTATAGTCCAGATCAGGCCAGACAGCGGAGAAACCCTTCTTCGCCGGGATCTCCGGCAGGCTGTCGATTCCCCGTCCGTACTGGAAGGGGACTACCGCTACCACCTTGCCGTCCGCCCGGAAGGTCAGTTCCATCTGGGAGAAGGTCTTGGGAACAGTGTCTCCTGCGCAGAGAACATCGAAGGCGGCGGGCTCTGCCTTCCCGGCGTAGCTGATGCCGTCAATGGCACCCAGCGTTTCGTGGGTGAACAGGCAGCCGGTCACAGAGCCATCCTCGTCCACGTCTCCCGCGATAGCACCGGTGTAAGCGCCGCCGTCCACGGTGACGAGACTGCGGCAGTCGGAGAGCGTTTTGCCATAACCGGCGATGCCGCCCACATAATCCTCACCGGAAAGGGCGCATTTGGCCCAGCTCAGGCGGATGCTGCTGTCGGAGCAGCCCGCGATGCCGCCGACATAGCTGCCGTCGGTGGAGACGGCGCCGTAGCTCTGGCAGTCGGTGAGCTGACCGATGTACGCCTGCCCCACGATGCCGCCGGCATAGTCATTCCGACCGGTGATGGTACCGTTGTTGGTGCAGCCGGTCAGAAGGGCGCGGGTCTGGTAGTGGAAATCCAGAGAATAGTTGCCGACTTTGGTCGTATCGCCGTCAGGATCGAAGTCAATCTCAATTCCCACGGAACCCACAATGCCGCCTAAATTTGTGCTGCCGGTGATCTCGCCTTTGTTTTCGGAGGCGGAGATCCGGCCGTCATGCTGCTTGGCGGAGTCGCAGGAATCGGACAAGTCCTGGAAATGATCCCGGATCTGATCTTCCTTACTCTTGCTTTGATCCTGATTCCAGTCGCTTTTTTCGCTGCGGATCAGATTCGTAATGGAGCGGAACTGGCTGTTGATGGCCTTGAGGTCGGCGATGAGGGTGTCGGCAGAGTCACTGAGCAGTTGGTTCAGAGCTTCACCGCTGTCCAGAAGGGCGTCCATGGCGTTTTGAAGCTGGTTGCCTTTTTCCGTAAGATCAGATCCGATGGGATCTATTTTGATTTCAGGCTTGTCAGCCTGCTTCCGTGTCAGTTCTTCCAGACTGCGGACCACCTGATCCAGTCGGTTCAGGGCCTTGTGGGCAGCGTTCTCCACATCCCCCAGATCCTCCAGCGCTTTTTTCAGCCGGGAAATATCTGCGGGCAGAGCATTCAGCGCCTGCCGCATCTGCTCCAGAGCGGTGCCGACCAACCGGAGGGCGGTGCTGTAATTCCCCAGTACGTCCTTCAGATGATCCAGAGCTTCCTGAGGATCCTTGCCGCTGATGATGGCATCCAGAACATCTTTTGCTGCTGATGTGACTGCCTTATGGGTCTCCCGGGCAGCGTCCCGGGCATCCCGCAGATTGGTAAGGGCTTTCTGAAAATCCTCTGCCGCGTCATTGCCGCCGGTCAGATCCTTCCGAACTTTTTCCAGCGTATCCAGCAGAGCGTCCAATGCGTCCAGTGCACTGCCTGTGTCATCCAGAATGTCTGCCAGATCGTCCAGCGCCTGAGAGATCCGAGCGGAAAGTTCATTGATTTCGTCAATGTTGCCGTTGGCCCAGTCCGTCATGGCATCGGTCAGTTCCTTGGCGATGTCCTTGGTGTCCCGGACCTTGCCGGTGAGATCGCTCATCTGGGCGTGGACGGAGTCGGAAATGCTGTCAGCGTGGTTGGCGGTACGATCCATGATATCCTGAAGCGTATCCAGCTGGGCCAACAGCTTGTCGAGGAAATCCTCGCTGAAGGTCTGCAAGACCTCCGGCTCCAGCTGGCCCACGATGCCGCCCACGTCCTTCCGTCCGCTGACGGTGCCGGTGTTGACACAGCCATCCAGCCAGCCGGTGCTGCGACCAGCAATGCCGCCGATGTTGTAGCCGATCTGGTCATAGCCCACGGAGCCGCTGTTGGAGCAGCTCTGGATGGTGCCCTTGGAATAGCCTGCCACACCGCCGACGTCCGTATAAGCCGGGACGTTTTCCATGGAGTTCAGCTGGGCCAGATTTGTGTAGTCCGTCTTGGGGGCATCCTCTAAGTCCTGGGTGTTGATGCTGCCACTGTTGGAACAGCGGGTCAGGGTCCCGCAGTTTTCGCCCACCACGCCGGCGGTGGAATGCTTGCCGGTAACGCTGCCGGAGAAGGCACAGCCCACCAGCTCGCCGCCGGTTTCATTGATACCTACCAGACCGCCGATGCGATTATCACCCATGACGGTGCCGGAGGCGATGCAGTTCAAGATCCGCCCGGCGTTGCTGCCGGCCAGCAGGCCCAGATCATCCTGATGCCCGTTGGGGTGGATGGTGCCCGTCACCGTCAGATCCTGAACGGTGGCGCCGTTTTGAATGTAGCGGAACAAGCCCCGGACGTTGCCGCTGCCGGTAAGGGTCAGGCCGGAGATGGTGTGTCCGTTACCTTGGAATGTGCCGCTGAAGGTGGGAATCGGAGTGAAGTCAATACCGTGGAGGTCAAGATCGTTCTCCAGGATCACGGTCTTGCCCTGGGACCAGGTATCCAGCGTGCAGTTCCGGGACAATTCGGCCAAATCCTCGGCGGTTTTGATGGTAACGGTGCTCTCAGCCGCCAGCGCGGCGGGAGCGGCCAGGGTAAACAGCAGGGTCACAGCCATGAGAAGGGCGGACCATTTTTGAATGCGTTTCATTGGGCGTCCCCCTCCTTTCCGGTGACAGAATCCGCAGGCGGCGTGTTCGGTGTATTCTCCGGTGACGCCCCTGCTTCGGGCGGTTGGCCGCTGCCTTCCGGCAGATCATAGCTGCCGGAGGACATGATGGCGGAAATGTCGCCCTTGACTACGCCGTGGATCTCCGCGTCCACAAAACCGGAGATCCGGCCCCGGACACGGCCATTGACAAAGGTGGTGCCGGAGAGACGCTGAGAGGCGATGGGCGTTGCGGGGAGCTTTACCTGGAAGCTGGTCTTTTCCACGATCCGGTCGCCCAGCACCAGGATCTGAGGCAGAACGAACATGACCAGGAACATGGAGATCAGCGTGCCCCGGCTAAGGCACTGGCCAATGCCTACGATGGACGGTTCCGTGGTGATCTGCCCGATGAGGAAGCCCGCAGCGGACAGGATGGAGCCGGAGGTCAGTACCGTGGGGAAGGAGAGATCCAGCGCCTTGATCAGGGCTTCTCTGGGGGTCATCCGGGTCTTGAGGTCGGAATACCAGGTGGAAATGACGATGGCGTAGTCGATATTCGCGCCCATCTGGATGGAGGTAACGATCAGATAGCTCATGAAGAAGATGTTGGTGTGCAGCACCGTGGGGAAGGTGAAGTTGATCCAGATACTGCCCTGAATGACCAAGATCAGCAGAATGGGCAGGCCCACGGACATAAAGGTGAACACCAGCACCAGAACCACGAATACCACGGACAGGACGCTGATCATCACATTGTCTCTGGCGAAGGAAACGGACTGGTCATAGTCGCTGGTGGAGTTGCCTACTAAGTACACATCGTCGGCATCGTAGTATTTCTCCACGATGCTGTGAACGGTTTTCAGGAAGGCGAAGGTGTCGGTCCCCTCCTCCGGCAGATTCAGGTTCATGACCATGCGGGTGTAGTTGGGGCCCAGCATCTGGGCCTGGGCGTCGGTGATCTGCGTATAGGCGTCATTGATCTCCCGCTCATCCTCGTCATCCAGCGTCACATAGCCCTTTTCCTTCTCCTGATAGATAAAGAGGATCATATCCATGGCGGATACGGTATAGCTGTCGATGCCGCCCACGATGGGGCCGTAGTTATCCTCCTGATCCGCTGTATAGGCGGCGTAGAGGATGCAGGCTTCCTCGTAGGAAAGACCCATCATCTCCGAGAACTGCCGGGGCGTCAGCTTGTCGGTGAGGAAGTAGCCGGGCTTGGCCTCCACATTGGAAAGACCCATGGCATAATCCACCTCATCCAGTCCGCTCAGCTCCTTCAAAACGGCCTTTTCACTGGCGGTGTCCCCCTTGGGGACCACCAGTGCCATGATATTCTGGGTGCCGAATTCCTTTTCCACCCGGTCCGTCGCTGCCTGATGCTCATTGCGGCGAACGGTCATGACGGCGTTGTCGCCATACACATAGGGGCACTGGTTGGAGAGGAAGAAGCCTCCCACCACGCACACGATGAATACGGGCACGCCCACATGACGCAGGGCATAGACCAGCTTGCCCCAGCGGTCGATCTGGGGGATGAAGTTCTTGTGGCGGGTCCGCTCCATCGCCTTGGAGAAGAGCATCAGCAGTCCGGGCATCAGGGTGAACACGGCCAGCATACTCAGCAGGATGGCCTTGATGAGCACCAGACCCAGGTCAAAGCCGATGCGGAACTGCATGAACATCATGGCGGCCAGACCGGAAATGGTAGTCAGGCTGCTGGCGGAGATAGAGGGAATGGCGGCGCTGACAGCGATGATGCAGGCCGTCCGGTCATCCGGGGCGTGTTCCCGCTCTTCCAGAAAGCGGTGAAGCAGGATGATGGAGTAGTCGATGGCCAACGCAAGCTGGAGCACCACTGTCACAGAGTCGGACACGAAGGAGATCTCGCCGAAGATAAAGTTGGTGCCCTTGTTCAGCAGCGCCGCCGCCACAAAGGTCAGCAACAGCACCGGCACCTCGGCGTAGGAACGGGAGGTCAGCAGCAGCACCAGCACGATGACCAGTGCGGCCACCACTAAGATAATGCCCATTTCCTCATTCAATGTTTCGGATTTGGAGTAGCCCACATCGGTAGAGATGTAAGTGTCATAGGGGGCCAGCAGTTCCTTCACGGCGGCCAGACCGTCCTTGGCGGACTGGTTGTCGTTTTCGCCCCGGAAGGTGACGGTGATGAGGGCGTCGGCACCCTGCATGTAATCCTCATAGGTCTTGTTGGCAGCGGAGGGCAGGGTGGTATCATCCGCCGACTTGTCTGCGTCCCAGAAGTCCACGGAGGAGATGTTGTTCAGATCTTCGATCTGATCCGCCAGATCCCGTGCGATCTCATACGTCACATGAGACACGATGATCCGGGCGGTGCCATAGGTCTTCATCTCATCCTCCATCAGCGTCAGGCCCCGGCGGGTCTCCGTGGTCTCCGGCAGATATTGGGTCAGATCGTCGCAGACCTTTACCCAGCTCTGGGTGATCAGGCTGGCGATGATGGCAATGGCGTACAGAAAAAAGATCAGGTTTCGTTTATCCACGATAAACGTGGCTAATTTTTCGAAAAAATTGCTTTTTTTCGGCTGGTCGCTCATGGGAGTCCCCTTTCTATGGCGCGTTTCAACAGCACATTCACATGAAATCACTTGTATCATATCCGCGGACATTTGGAATTGCAACAGTCAAATTCGGTCATTTGTCAAAATTCTGCGATTTTCCAGTTTTTGACTGGACAGATCCTGAAAAAACTTTTAAAATCTATGCAAACCGCCTGTAAATGAACAATGACAGCCCCCTTGACCTGTGCTATACTCTTAACAGAACTTAACGGAATGGGGCTGTAAGATGGGAAAAAGGTATAAAACCTCCGAGACCACTTGTCAGGCCATCAGCGGTGCGCTGAAGCAGCTCATGACCCAAAAGCCGCTGGAACGGATCACCGTGGCGGAGATCATGGATACCTGTGGGATGCGGCGGCAGCATTTCTACTATTATTTTACGGACATTTACGATCTGCTGCGCTGGACCTTTGAAAAGGAAGCGCTGGAGCTTTTGCAGCAGCAACAGGGCGTGTCCCCCTGGCAGAACGGCTTTCTGCATCTGTTCCAATATATCAATCAGAATCGGGCGGTCTGCCTCTGCGCGCTGGACTCTCTGGGCAAGGAATCTTTGAAACAGCTGCTGGAGGCGGATGTCAGCAGCATCGTGGACCGGGCCGTCCGGCAGACGGCGGTGGAAAATGGCCTGCCAGCCCATTCGCCGGAGGTGGAAGTGGTGATCTGCCTGGTGACCATTATGATGGCAGGGGCGGTGGAGAGCTGGCTCCGGGGAGAGTTGACCCAGACACCGGAGGAGCTGACCCGGCGGATCGATATGATGTTTCAGGACTATATTCGCGGCGTGGCCCTTCGGCTGAAGGCTCCTGCCGCTGTATACGCATAGAAAACGAGGAGGGTGTGTTCCTATGAAAAAGCATGTGATTGCATTGGGCCGACAGTTTGGCAGCGGCGGCCGCGAGATCGGACGGAAGCTCAGTGAGTCTCTGGGGTTTGCCTACTATGACCGGGAACTGCTGAAGCTGGCGGCGGAGCGAGCCGAGGTAGGGGAGGAACTGTTCGCCGATAAGGATGAAAAGGCCGGCAACCCCTGGCTGTTCAAGGCCTTCTATCAGGGCGGCCCCAAGGTCAAGCAGGGGCAGTCGGCGGAGGATGTGCTCTTTCAGATGCAGAGCGAGATCATCCGGGAACTGGCGGAGAAGGAGGACTGCATCATCGTGGGCCGCTGCGCGGATCTTGTGCTGACGGGGCAGGATGTGGATTGCCTGAGCCTGTTTATCTGCGCTCCCTTTGAGTGGCGGGTCCATCACCGGATGGAACTGGAAAATCTGGACGAAAAGGCCGCCCGGGCACTGGTGGAAAAGACCGACGCCCAGCGGGAGAAGTATTATACGCATTATACCGGCCGCCCCTGGGGCTTGCCGGAGAATTACGACATCTGCATCAACAGCGCACGGTTGGGGATTGACCGCACGGCGGCGCTGCTGGCGGAGCATTGCCGGGAGTTGTTCAGCAACCCCTGCTGAAAGTAAAGTGAACCCCGTCAGCCGCAATGCGGCTGACGGGGTGTTTTCTTCATTCAGGTATTCAGCAGGCGGAGCATTTCCTCTGCGGGGTCAATGACCGGCAGGGTGATCTGTCGGAGGAGGGCTTCTTTGAAATAAGGAAAGTGAGTGCAGCCCAGCACCAGCGCCTCTGCACCCAACGCCTGATACCAGTTCACAAGCTCCGGCAGACGGTTCTGTTTCACCAGCGTATCGGGGGCCTCTCCGGCCTCGATCCCCAACACCACAGGCAGAAGTCCGGTAGAGCGCAGGGTAAGGTCCGGGTTGGCACTGAGCAGGGTCCGCTCGATTCCGGCGGTGCCCTGAGCGTTGGCGGCGATCACGGCCAGAGAGTGATATTTGGGCGCCAGCAGCCGGTAAACGTCCAGCGGCGTGACGATCTTCAAGCCGGTTTCCCGGGCAACGAACTGAAAATCCAGCGCGCCGGAAAGAGAATTGCAGTAAATGAAGGCTTTTTCGCAGCCATGCTCCTGCTGCGCCGCGCACAGAAGGGAGACTACGGTGTCGATCTTTTCCTCCGTGGAAGAGATCTGAAAAGCCGTCTGCTGGTTGGGGTCCTCTGATATCGGGCAAAAGACGCCGGGCAATCCCTGTGTGCTGAGGCAGTCCATGCCCATTTGGGTATCTACCGGTGTTCCGGCCATGACAATGATCGGTTTCATATCCATCGCGGTCTCCTTTTCAACCAGATTTTATAAGCGCGGGCGCGTATGATGTAAAATCAACGATTCTGACCCTATTATACGGGCTTTTCTCCCGGACCGCAAGACGGACCGCCTATAAGATTAACTGAACTGTCCTTATAAGGTATAACGCAGACACGCATAAAGCCGTTCTCTGGCCCGCTGAAGTGTGCGGCAGACGGTGGAGCGGTTCAGATGGAGCTTGGCGGCGATCTGCCCCATGGTGAGTCCCTGATCGTAGTAAAGCTCCAGCATCTGCTGCTGCCGCTTCGTGAGCACCTGCTGGCGGGCAAAGCGCAGATTCCGGCGCAGCCGCTCCAGGTCCGCAGAGTTATCCGGGGCGCTTTCCCGCTGCCAGTTGGCCAGATCTGCCAGAAATTGACCGCCCTTGGCGTCCAGACTGATCTGATTCATCGGTGAGCCTCCTTATCATAGTCGTAATAATGAGCGGTGAGTCTGGCCAGATCCCGGGCCTCCTGCCATAAGGGCAGCAGCGCCGCCACCCGGCGTTTGAGGGCCTGGACGGCTTCCGGGTCCGTTTCCTGCCGGGTCAGACCGCGAAGCTCCACAATCCGACTTCGGATCACGGCGGCGTGTTCCGCGTAAACAACAGACATTTCCAACAGTGTCATAGTCTGTCCTCCTTTCCCCGGAGCACCCGGCAGGGCAGGAGCTCCTGCCGGGCCAGGTCAGGTAGACAGTCGGTGCAGGCCAAGGTGCCGTTGCAGACCCAGTATTCCTCTCCTGACGCGATTTCCCGCCCACAAATGGAACAGCGTACCACGGCGGAAACGGAGCGCTTTTTTGTGCTCAAACAGATCCCTCCTAAAAAGAAATACGAAAATGAAAAAAAGTTGTTGACAAATTGGTTATGTTCTGCTAAGATAATCCTTGCTGTTGGGAACTGCTGGTGTAGCTCAGCTGGTAGAGCAGCTGATTTGTAATCAGCAGGTCGGGGGTTCGAATCCGTCCACCAGCTCCACAATTTCATATGGGGGAATTCCAGAGCGGCCAAATGGGGCAGACTGTAAATCTGTTGTCACTGACTTCGGTGGTTCGAATCCACCTTCCCCCACCAATCGAACGCAGACTTTGTCTGCGTTCGATTTTTTTCTGCCCACAGTATTCGCCGCACGGTTTTAGCGGGTGGGCCGGAGAAAGCGGAACCGGATGACTTGCATGGAACAGCCTGCGGCCCGTCTGCTTGCTGCCCTCCTTTCCATGTGGCTTTTGCTTATCGCCAGGACAAGTTCCCTGTCAACGAGGTAACATTATCACAAGAATTTTGTTAAGTCAAGAATAATTTTACAAGAAACCTGTTAAAATGGATTGACAGCAACACTTTTTTTCGTTATGATTAAGACACCTATGTCGAGAGTTGTCGAGGAACAGAACGAAAGGAGTTTTTTCCATGAGTTTTGGCGAACGAATTAAATTCCGGCGTGGGGAACTGAAGCTGTCCCGTGGGGAACTGGCGGGGCGGCTGGGAGTGTCCCCCTCGGCAGTGAGCAACTATGAAAACGGTCTGAGCTTTCCAAAGGAAGATGTGATGCTGCGGCTGTTTGACAGTTTGGAGACAGATCCCAATCAACTGTTTCGGGACAGCTTCCGGGGAGGCGGGCAGGCGCTGAGTTCAGAAGAACAGACTTTGCTGCGGAAATTCAGGGAACTTTCCCCATTGGGACGTGAAACGGTGCAGTCTGTGACCGAAGCGCTGTGGGCCTGCCGACAGGAGACGTCCCCGCTCCCGGCGGAGCGGCCCGAGGGCAGGATCATCCCCCTGTACCACACGCTGGCGGCGGTAGGCTGTGTTTCCGCAGTGCCGGGAGAGGATTTTGATGAGATCTCCGTCACAGAGCAAGTGCCGCAGACGGCGGAATTTGCCGTCCGCATCAGCGGGGACGCTATGGCCCCCTATCTGGAGGACGGCGCGGTGGCGTATGTGAGCCGCACGCCTCTGCGGGAGGGAGATGTGGGTATTTTCAGCGTGAACGGCAAGGTCCTTTGCCGGCAGTATGACCGGGACGATTCCGGTACGGTATATTTGTTTTCCCTGAATCGCCGCCGTGCGGATGGGGATGTGACCTTGCCTGCAGCGGAGGCCGGGACGCTGATCTGCTTTGGCCGGGTGCTTACAGGGACTCTGTCAAATCGAAATTGAATGGAACCTCTTGTACTGGGGCGGATCAAAACAAAAATCTTCCGAGTGCGCGATGGGGCATCCATCCGAAGATAGAAGATAAAAACCCCCTGCGGGAAACGGCATAGCCGCTTCCTCGCAGGGGGTTTTATTCAGTTAAGTGGTCAGCTCTGCCGCGTGGAGCTTACCGGCTCCGGCTTCACATAGAGCTTGACGCCCTCCATTCGCTCCGCGATCACGCGGGTCCCGATGGGCAGCACCGTGCCGTCGCTGCTGCGGGCGGTCCAGGTCTTGCCCTCTACATACACGGCCCCGGTGCCGGCCTCGTTGTCGATCTCCTCTGTTACCCGGGCGGTACAGCCGATGACCCGGTCCAGATTCGTAGGGACGGTTTTTGCGTTGGCTCGCTTCATCAGGGGCCGGACCGCCGCCAGAATACCCACGGAGACCGCCAGAAACAGGGCAATCTGAAGCCACAGCGCCGCACCTAAAAAGGACGCCAGCAGAGCCACCGCCGCACCGCCTACAAACCAAATGGATACCAATGCCGCAGTAGCGGCCTCCAAAACGCCGAAGGCCACCACAGCCCCCAGCCAGATCCAGTTCATCATCAAAGAACCCTCCTTTTTTGCAAAATTTATTTCTGCTTGCAGTATAGCACAGTTTTTGGCGAAAAACCACTTCCAATTTGCGGTGGGAGCACGGTTTCCGGTTGCGGATCGGCGGACAGTCTGTTATACTGACCCTAATATAGTTTTGAAAGTTGAAAGGAGACATGGACCATGACACTGACGGTTCCCTGTCTGTTTGGTTTGGAAAGTCTGGTGGCGGACGAGATGCGCCGTCTGGACTTAAAAAATGTCCGGGCGGAAAACGGCCGGGTCCACTGTGAAGGAACTTTGGCTGACATTGCCCGGCTGAACATCAACCTCCGCTGCGGTGCGCGGGTGCTGATGGAGCTTGGCTCCTTCCCGGCCCGTGATTTTGAGGCGCTGTTTCAGGGGGTCTACGCCCTGCCCTGGGAGGACTATATCCCACGGGACGGCGAATTCCCTGTAAAGGGCTATTCCCTGAACTCTCAGCTTCATTCGGTCCCCGCCTGCCAGTCCATCGTGAAAAAGGCGTCCGCTAAGCGGCTGGGGGAGAAGTACGGCGTGGAGACCCTGCCGGAGTCCGGCAGCCGGTATCAGATCCAGTTTTCCATCATCAAGGATGTAGCGACCTTGTATCTGGACACCTCTGGCGAGGGCCTTTACAAGCGGGGCTACCGGGCTAAAAACATGGGTGCGCCCCTGCGGGAAACGCTGGCGGCAGCGCTGGTGACCCTCTCCCGTTACCGGGGAAAGGATCCCTTCTGCGACCCCTTCTGCGGCAGCGGCACCATCCCCATCGAGGCAGCCCTTATCGCCAAGAACCGGGCGCCGGGCCTGGACCGCAGCTTTGCCGCTCAGAAGTGGAAAAACATGGACTCCAAGCTGTGGCTGGAGGCCGGTGACGAGGCCATGGATAAGGAATTCCACGGCCATTATGACATCTGGGGAGGCGATATTGACCCCGCCGCTGTGGAGCTGGCGCGGCACAACGCGGAGCTGGCCGGTGTGGAGGACTGCATCCGTTTTGAAGTGGCAGACGCGGGAAAATTCCACCGGGACAGCGAATACGGCCAGCTGGTGACCAACCCGCCCTACGGCGAACGGCTGCTGGAAAAGAAGGAGGCCGAGGACCTGTATCGAATGTTCGGCGCGGCCCTCCGGGACCTGCCCCCCAAGTGGCGGGTGCTGGTGCTCAGCTCCCACACGGAATTTGAGCGGTGCTTCGGCCGGACCGCCGACAAAAAGCGGAAGCTCTACAACGGCATGATCCGCTGCCAGTATTACATGTATTTTAAGGCATAAAAAATGCTTTAGGGGAGGATACATATGCGGAATGTTTATATCATCAACCCAAAAGCCGGCAAGCACGACCATACCGTGCAGTTTATGGAGCGCATCCGCGCCGTGCATGCCACGCACGGGGAAGAGCCGGAAATTTACCTCACACAGCGTGCGGGCCATGGCGAGGAGCTGGCAAGAGCGGCCGCCGAAAAGGGAGATGCGGTGCGCATTTGGGCTGTCGGTGGCGACGGCACGGTGCTGGAGGTCGTGCGCGGTGCGGAGTTTCACAAAAACGCCGCCGTGGGCGTATATCCGTGCGGCAGCGGCAACGACTTCGTGCGCTCATTCGGCAAGCGCGAAGTGTTTTTGAACCCGGAAAATCAGCTGGCGGGCAAGACTGTGTCCATCGATATGATCCGCACGCAGCACGGCGATGCCGTGAACATCTGCTCTGTGGGTTTTGACGCCAAGGTGGCGGCGGAGATGAATTATTATAAGCACCTGCCGTTCGTTTCGGGCGAGCTTGCGTATACCATTTCGCTTGCAAAGTGCTTTTTGGGGCACCTTGCGGACAAAATGACCGTAACGTTTTACTATGCGGACGGCACAAAAGAGACCGTTACGGGCGAATTTCTGTTCACGCTTGCGGGCAACGGTCGCTGGTATGGCGGCGGGTACTGCGGCGCGCCGAACTCGGTGATAGACGACGGTCTGCTCGATTTTGTGCTGATCCGAAAGCCCGCCTATTCCCGCATTCCGGGCCTTGTGCCGAAGTATAAGCGCGGCGAGCATTTAAGCAACCCGGCGTTTTCCGACCTGCTCGTTTACCGCCGCGGCGTGAAGATCGAAATTCAAAGCGAAAATGAAGTCGTCAGCAATATGGACGGCTTGTGCGTCAAGGTGAAAAGCGAGGAATACAACATTCTGCCGCACGCACTGAATTTCA
>OIXG01000184.1_pt1 | contig 78314 bp, 66 predicted proteins | sample 1587731 | NCBI WGS metagenome assembly OIXG01 (sample SAMEA3888908, study PRJEB22519) | human gut metagenome | biome: human gut; feature: human-associated habitat; material: faeces | place: Denmark | collected 2010 | reverse complement strand
GCATCTCGGCATAAACGCGCAAACAAGTTTGACGTTTCTGCGCTCGATTTGCATTGTATTTAGATAATACAAGCTGCATCTCGGCATAAACGCGCAAACAAGTTTGACGTTTCTGCGCTCGATTTGCATTATATTTGCAAAAAAATATTGGAGATGTACAGAGCAATTTTGATTTCAGCAATAGTGGCGGCATCGTCAGCCACGGTCGGCGCGCAAAAATTGTCGTTGCGCGAGTGTTCTTTGGAAACTTCGCCGGCTGCTCCGGCACAATATGTTTCGGAACAAAGCGGAGAAACGTATCTTTCATTGTCGGACGACGGGAAGGATGTGGTTCGATATGACTATAAAACCGGAAAGCAACTCGCAGTGGTGATGTCCACCGCCAAACTTCGTGATTGCGACGTCGAATCGTGGGAGGGATTTATTGTTTCTCCCAACGAAAAATTGATGTTGCTTTATACGGATTCCGAACCGATCTACCGCCATTCGTTCAAAGCATCATACTATTTGTATGACATAGCGCGAAACAATATCCGGCCGTTGTCGGAAAACGGGATGCAAGAAGTGCCGGTCTTTTCGCCCGACAGCCGAATGGTGGCATTCGTGAGAGACAACAATATCTATGTGGCAAAAATCGATTACGGCACGGAAGTGGCTGTGACGAAAGACGGAAAAAAGAACGAAGTGACCAACGGCGTGCCGGATTGGGTGTATCAGGAAGAATTCGGAATGCTTTCGTCGCTCGCATGGTCGCCCGACAGCAAAATGCTTGCATTCGTGAAGTGGAATGAATCGAACGTGAAAATGTACGATTTGCCGCTCTATCGCGGCTCGTGCGACGTCATGGACGAGTATGTTTATTATCCGGGGACATTTTCTTACAAATATCCTGTGGCGGGTGAACAAAATTCTGATGTTTCGGTGGTTAGCTACGATGTGGAAACCCGCCAGTTGAAAACGATGAATGTGCCGTTGGACCATGATGGGTATGTATGCAAAATTGAATTCGGGCGAACGCCGGAACGGTTGATGGTGAACACGCTCAATCGGAATCAAAACGATTTGCGATTGTATGCCGTGAATCCGCGTTCGGCCATAGCCAAATTGGTCTATTCCGACAAGTCGGACACATGGATAGATCCCGCGCTGACGGAAATGACGACATACTATGATAATTTCTTTGTAGTGGCCAGCGAGCGCGACGGCTATCGCCACCTCTACCAATATTCGAATGCCGGCAGCCTGATGCGGCAGCTGACAAAAGGCGCGTGGGAAGTGACCGATTTCTATGGATGGGATTCAAACAGCGGGATGTTTTATTTCCAATCCACTTCGGGCAGTCCGTTGGATCGCACGATAAGCAGCGTCGACGTGAAAGGCAACGTTCGCTTGCTGTCGCCGCAAACAGGAACGTCGTCGGCCGAATTTAATGCGACGCACACTTATTATGTGTGGAAGTACAGCGACATCCAGACGCCAACCACCTATGTGCTTTGCAATGCAAAGGGAAAAGAGGTGAGAAAAATAGAAATGAATGCCGCTTATGCCGAGAAATATGCCGGAAGGATGCCTTCCAAAGAATTTTTCAAGATGGCCAATGCGGCAGGCGACACGCTGAACGGCTATATCATGAAGCCGGCAGATTTCGACGCGTCGAAAAAATATCCGGCAATCATGTATCAATATAGCGGTCCCGGCGCGCAATTGGTGCTTAACCGTTGGGAACTGGATTGGATGCACTATGCTGCGGAAAGCGGTTATGTCATCGTATGTGTCGACGGTCGTGGCACAGGTGGCCGCGGGAAAGCCTTCACTTCGAAGGTCTATCAAAATTTGGGGCAATTGGAGACGGAAGACCAAATCGCAGCAGCGGAATATGCGGGGCGACTGCCTTATGTCGACGCTTCGCGGATTGGCATTTTCGGTTGGAGCTATGGCGGCTATGAAACAATTATGGCAATGACTGCGAAGGGGAATCCTTATGTTGCAGGAGTGGCTGTGGCACCTGTCACGGACTGGCGATTCTATGATTCGATCTATTCGGAGCGGTTTATGCGCACGCCCCAGCAAAATTCGCAAGGCTATGCGAACAGTTCGACGTTGAACAGAATCGGCAATCTGACGGGGCGCTTGATGCTTGTGTCGGGCACGGCCGACGATAATGTGCATATTGCCAATACCTTTGAATTCGTTTCTCAAGCTACATCATTGAACAAAATCATAGATATGATGGTTTATCCAAATAAGAACCATTTTATAAATGGTTGTGAAACACGATATGCCTTGTATATGAAAGTAATGGATTTCTTTGCAAGGAATGTAATGGATAAATAAAAACAGGTTTGAGAGAGAGTAAGTGTAATAACGTATGCAGTTGTTCTGCAACTTCGATTTGGCGAAATTACGCGATAGGGATAACGGCAGTTGCGGTTGTCCCTGTCGCGGGTTTGCTTTTGCCGGCTGAATTGTTGCCGTTTTTGTCGTTGCTCATATCGCTGTTCTTATTCTCTCATGTAAGGAAAACTCGCACCCGAAAAACGGAGTGCGCATTGGTGCCTTACATGTCGGCAAGAGTTTTGCTGGGTTATACTTTTTTTGCGGCGATATTGTATGTCGCCGCTCGTTATGTAAATGAGAACCTTGGCGTTTTTTGGCAGTTGGAAATGCGGCGACATTCGTTTTTTTATTTGGCTGTCCTGTATTTGGTTGTTGCCGGCGCAATGTCGAGACGTCAATGGAGCAATACGTTTTGCACGGCTTGCTTGTTGCGAAACGGCATGCCGCAAGAGCGGGAGGTGTTAGGGCATATTTATGCGAGCGAAACGCGTTACTTGTATCGGCGTTTGCTGAAAATGTCGGGGTTGGTGGCTGTCTTGACTTTTGCTCCGGTTGCAATCGGCTTTTATAAGACTCCGGATTCGATTCTTGCAAAGATTGTCAGCATCTACGTCCCATTGGCACTTATGGTCGCCGATATTTTGTACATGCGTTTCCGTTATTCATTGGTAGGGACGCTCAGGGAAAAAGAGGCCGAAGAAAAATTGCCATTTGAAGGAAAATTCAAATTAATCCGAATACTTGTGATTAAAGATGAGAAGGTGTATTTTGTGGAAAACGAGGGGATTAAAGATACGCCTTTTGTATTTACAGAGCCTTTCGACGATGAGGTTTCGCATCGAACGGCGCAACGATACATGGCCGACATGCTTGGAGGATCGCCGGACAATGACACTCTCAGGTTTTGTTATGGAACGATTGACCCTATAAATCGGCGAAGCATAGAGCACTATTTGTATTTTGCCGACGACAAGTCGGAAATAAGGCAATATGAGGAAAAGACGGGCAAGCGAGGCTTATGGCTGTCGAAACCGGAATTGGAGCAAAATTTTTCTCATGGCTTTTCACGTCTTGTTTGTTCCGAATTCCACAGAATTTATACGGTGATGCAAACTTCCAAGCTTTATTTCCCCAATGGCAAAAAGAAGATATTGATAAAAGGCTATAAGCCGTCGTTTTCTTTGTCGGAGTTGAAACATGCGGAAGTGGATTTCAGCGACAATCGGTGGATGCTTTTGTCGCGATTTAATAAAGATGTGTCGTTCTATACGTTGAAAAAAGCGTGGCATCGTTATATAGATGGATTGAATTGAACATAAAGAAATGGACGGCAAACGATTGATAGTGGTATTAGGCCCGACTGCCTCGGGGAAGACTCATAAAGCGGTGGCATTGGCGCAACGGATTGGCGGAGAGATAATCAGCGCCGATTCGCGTCAGGTGTACAAAGGCATGGATATCGGGACGGGAAAGGATTTGTGTGAATATCAATCGGTGGCCTATCATTTGATTGATATATGTCCTGCCGGTTATAAATATAACTTGTATGAATATTTGAGAGATTATGAAGCCGCATGCCGGTCGATACGCGAAAAAGGACGGTATCCAATTTTGTGTGGCGGGACGGGATTGTACATAGAGTCGGTGTTGAATGGATTGCGATTGCCGGAAGTGCCGGAGGATAAAATTCTGCGAGCTGAACTGGCTCGATATTCTTTGGAGGAATTGACGGAAATGCTTGCGCAAATGAAAACGCTGCACAATACGACGGACGTGGATACTAAAAAACGTGCAATCCGTGCAATTGAAATACAAAAATATTATGAGCAGCATCCGGATTTGGCGATGGAAACAGTGCCGAGCCGCAAAGAGGACGCATTGATTGTAGGCATTGACATTGACAGGGATGCGCGTCGGGCGCGGATTTCAAAACGTTTGGACGAGCGTTTGCAAGGCGGCATGGTGGAGGAAGTCGAGCAATTGCTGGCGTCGAGAGTGTCGGCCGACGATTTGACTTATTACGGGCTGGAATATAAATATGTGACAGCCTATGCGACAGGAGCAATGCCGTATGCCGAAATGAAATCCTTGCTTGAAATAGCGATACATCAATTTGCCAAACGTCAGATGACGTGGTTTCGCGGCATGGAGCGCCGAGGGTTTAAGATCCATTGGCTGCCATACGACATGGCAGACGAGCAATTTGTTGCCGAGGTGTGCCGGTTGTTGGAGCGCTAATATTCGTTACGGGAAGCGTCGATTTTCAGCAGCGTAAAAATCAGAATGGTAAATCCCCATAGGGCAGACCCCCCATAGCTGAAAAATGGGAGCGGAATGCCGATGACGGGACACAGGCCGATGACCATTCCAATGTTGATGCCGATATGAAGGATAAAATAAGAGGCAACGCAATAGGCATAGACGCGCCCGAATGAGGTCCGTTGCCGTTCTGCGATTTTGATGATTCTCAATATTAAAAACAAGAAGGCAAGCAGTACGGCTGCCGACCCGACGAAGCCTTCTTCTTCTCCAATTGTGCAGAAAATGAAGTCGGTGTGCTGTTCGGGGACATATTTCAGTTTCGTTTGAGTCCCGTTCAAAAAGCCTTTGCCTAAAAAACCGCCAGACCCGATTGCGATTTTCGACTGGTTGACGTTGTAGCCGGCGCCGCGAATATCTTCTTCAATGCCAAGGGCAACTTTGATGCGCATTTGCTGATGTTGCTCGAGAATGTCGGAAAAAACATAATTGACGGAATATAGGAAAGCGACAGACGACAGGGCAAAGGTGATTATCAGCAATAGCTTTTTTGCTTCTTTTCGCAACAACGTCCATAAAAAGTATGCGAAAACGGCAATCATTGTCCCGAAAAGCAATATGCGCCCATTGAGGTCGGCGCCTAATGCCACGGCAAGGAAATACGCCCCTGCGCATATCGCGTATATGAGCAATACATTTCTTGTGGTGATGATCGATTTGCAATAATACGCTGTCATCCCCAAAATGATTCCCAAGATAATTGCGAGGGCAATGAACTCGCCTCCGGGCATGCCAAGTATTTCTGTCGACGAATATTTAAGGCAAACGACGAAAATGACAATTGCCGTCAATCCTGCAAATAGGACGAGGCCGCTCATGCCTTCCCGATATAAGACAAACACGAGAGCGAAGAACACGAGCGCGGAGCCGGTTTCATTTTGCAATAAAATGAGAAAAATGGGGAGCAATATAATGCCGAGGGCTTTTATATAGTTCCCTAATTTGGCATTTAATGAGAAATTGTAAGAATTGAACAGCTTAGCAAGCGCAAGTGCTGTCGCGAATTTTGCAAATTCAGCAGGTTGCAAACTGACAGGGCCGAGCACAATCCATGAATGCGAACCTTTAATGTCGGGCGCCACGAAAATCGTAACGACCAATAAAAGCATGACAATCAAGTATATGACATAGGCATAAGTTTCGAAAAACCAATTGTCGACAAGCAGAATGGCCACTCCGATCACGATGGATAAGCCGATCCAGCAAAATTGTTTGCCGGAAAATTCGGAAAAGTCGAGCATGCTTGCGTTGTCGAAATCATAACTGGCAGCATAAATGCTAATTGCACCGGCGACGACAAGCAGCAAGTAGGTTAAAACGATCGGCAGATCTATTTTTTTGAATATGGATTGATTTGACGTACCGTATGTCATTGTTTTTAACGGAATTGCACCCCGAAGGAAATATTGAAATGGCTAGCATCCTCGCATTCGACTCGCATGCCGCTGCAAAGGTAGTGCAAGTTGAGCGCAATGCAAAGAGCTTGCTCAATTTGTATTGCCGAAACGCAGCCTATCTTATTTAAAGGTAATGTAGGGGTTGAGCGCAATGCAAAGAGCTTGCTCAATTTGTATTGCCGAAACGTAGCCTGTTTTAATTAAAGGCTCTAAAACAAATCCCTGAATGAGTGCACGGGTGAAAATATTTATGTTTTTGAACATTAAAAATGAGATGTTTGCCGGCTTGAAAATCGTCATTTCCCGACGCGCGCATTAATTATGGAGATTTTTCATGAATTTGAAAAATTAAATTACTAATTTTGTGTGTTTGAAATCAAGACATTTGAAATACAATATAAACTCTAAACTCATAACAAAAAACTATGGCTGAAAACAGAGAAAAATTGTTCGACCAATTTCCGCCTATTTCGACGGAAACATGGAAGGCAAAAGTCATTGCCGATTTGAAAGGCGCTGATTTCGACAAGAAATTGGTGTGGCGGACAAACGAGGGCTTTAATGTCCAACCGATGTATAGGAAAGAGGACATAGCCGATTTGAAAACGACGGATTCATTGCCGGGCGAATTTCCGTATGTGAGAGGCACTCGTGCGGACAACGAATGGCTTATTCGCCAAAATATTTCTGTCGACGATCTCGCCGGAGCCAATGCAAAAGCAAAAGACTTGTTGACGAAAGGCGTGACGTCGCTTGGATTTAAGTTGCACAAAACAGAAATGACGGTTGCTGCAATGTCGGAATTGTTGTCCGGAATCGATTTGGCGAAAGTGGAAATCAACTTGGAAACATGCCCGAAACATGCAGTAGCGGCAACAAAATCGCTTGTGGAGTATGTTCAAACGGCCGGTTGTGCAGATACATTTAACGGTTCTGTCAAATTTGATCCGTTTGTGCGTCTTTTGAAACATGGTGTTGACTTCGACGGCAATATTCAAGAATTGTCGAAAGAGCTTGTCGAAATAGCCGCTCCGGTGAAAAACCTTCGGATATTTACGGTCGACACTGCATTGCTTAGCGATGCAGGCGCATATATCGCTCAAGAACTCGGTTATGCATTGGCATGGGGTAATGAATGGATGTCGCAATTGACAGATGCAGGCGTTCCCGTCGACGAAGCGGCAAAACGCATAAAATTCAACATGGGCATCACTTCCAATTACTTTATGGAAATTGCCAAATTCAGGGCTGCGCGCATGCTTTGGGCGCAAATCGTGAAGCAATATGGCCCGAAATGCGACTGCGCTTGCAAGATGAAGGTGCATGCGACGACTACTCGATTCAACCAAACGATATTCGATGCTTATGTCAATTTGCTGCGCACGCAGACGGAAACGATGTCGGCCGCTTTGGCAGGGGTGGATTCGATTACGGTTACTCCTTTCGACGCTCAATACAAGCAACCGGACGATTTCTCTGAAAGACTTGCACGCAATCAGCAATTGCTTTTGAAAGAAGAAAGCCATTTGGATAAAATCACAGATCCGGCAGGAGGTTCGTATTATGTGGAAACATTGACTGTTTCGATTGCCGATGCAGCTTGGAAGTTGTTCCTCGAAATAGAAGATGGCGGCGGATTTTATGCAGCATTGAAAAATGGCAACATTCAAAGCCAGATTCGCGAGACCTCGCAAAAACGTCATGCCGACGTGGCTCGACGGAAAGAATCGTTGCTTGGCACGAACCAATTCCCGAACTTTACGGAAAAGGCAGGCGACAAAATCGAAATTGATGGAAAATGCGGTTGCGGTTGCGCTCATGAAAACGGTCAAGGCGGCATCCCGACCGAACGGGCAGCAAGCGACTTCGAGGCATTGCGCCTTGCCACGGAAAAATCGGCAGTCCGCCCGAAAGTGTTTATGTTGACAATTGGCAATTTGGCAATGCGTCTTGCCCGTGCTCAATTCTCGTCCAATTTCTTTGCATGTGCCGGTTATGAAATCATAGACAATTTAGGTTTCGAAACCGTAAAAGAGGGAATCGATGCGGCCATGGACAAAAAGGCAGACATTGTCGTGCTATGTTCGAGCGACGACGAATATGCAGAATATGCTCCGGAAGCATTCAAGCTGCTTGACGGTCGTGCAGAATTTGTGGTAGCCGGCAATCCGGCATGTACCGACGACTTGAAAGCCGCAGGCATTATGAATTTTATTCATGTTCGCAGCAATGTGTTGGAAACTTTGCAAGCATTCAACTCTAAATTATTAAAATAGAAAGAAATGAGACCGAATTTTAAAAATATAGATATTAAATCGGATGCTTTTAATGTCAAGCATAACCCGATTGCAGAAGGCGAAAAATGGGTGACTCCGGAATTGATACCGGTGAAGCCGATTTACACGAAAACCGACCTCGAAGGGCTCGAACACCTTGATTATGTGGCCGGTATTCCTCCATATTTGCGTGGCCCGTACAGCGGCATGTATGCAATTCGTCCGTGGACTATCCGCCAGTATGCCGGATTCTCCACAGCGGCAGAATCCAATGCATTTTATCGTAGAAACCTTGCGTCGGGACAGAAAGGCTTGTCGGTGGCGTTCGACCTTGCCACACACCGTGGATACGATGCCGATCATCCTCGTGTCGTAGGCGATGTCGGAAAAGCCGGCGTGTCGATTTGTTCGGTAGAAGACATGAAAGTGCTGTTCGACGGGATTCCTTTGAACAAAATGTCGGTGTCGATGACAATGAATGGCGCAGTGCTTCCGGTTTTGGCATTTTATATCAATGCCGGATTGGAACAAGGCGCAAAATTGGAAGAAATGGCCGGTACAATCCAAAATGACATCTTGAAGGAATTCATGGTGCGCAACACATATATCTATCCGCCGGAATTTTCGATGCGTATTATTGCTGACATTTTCGAATATACGTCGCAAAACATGCCGAAGTTCAATTCGATTTCAATTTCCGGTTACCACATGCAAGAAGCAGGTGCCACGGCCGACATCGAATTGGCTTATACGCTTGCCGACGGACTTGAATATCTTCGTGCGGGCGTAAATGCCGGCATGGATATCGATGCGTTTGCGCCTCGTCTTTCATTCTTCTGGGCAATCGGAATGAATTTCTTCATGGAAATAGCAAAGATGCGTGCTGCACGTATGCTTTGGGCTAAAATCGTAAAGCAATTTAATCCGAAGAATCCGAAGTCGTTGGCATTGCGTACCCACTGCCAAACGTCCGGTTGGTCGTTGACGGAACAAGATCCGTTTAACAACGTCGGTCGTACGTGTATTGAAGCAATGGGAGCAGCATTGGGCCATACGCAATCGTTGCATACAAACGCATTGGACGAAGCCATCGCCTTGCCGACAGACTTCTCCGCACGTATCGCGCGCAATACGCAAATCTACATTCAAGAGGAAACCTACATTACGAAGGAGATTGACCCGTGGGCCGGCTCTTATTATGTAGAAGCGTTGACCAACGAATTGGCGCATAAAGCATGGGAGCATATCCAAGAAATCGAGAAATTGGGCGGAATGGCGAAAGCAATCGAGACGGGTATTCCCAAACTCCGTATCGAGGAAGCAGCAGCGCGCACGCAAGCTCGTATCGATTCCGGCAAACAAACGATTGTCGGCGTGAACAAGTATCGTCTTGAAAAAGAAGCTCCGATCGATATTCTCGAAATCGACAACACGGAAGTGAGAAAAGAGCAAATCGAACGATTGGAGTATTTGAAATCGCATCGCGACGAAGCGGCTGTCAAGAAAGCGTTGGACGACATTACGGAATGCGTTCGGACGAAAGAAGGCAATTTGCTGGATTTGGCAGTGAAAGCAGCTTCCGTTCGTGCAACGCTTGGAGAAATTTCCGATGCATGCGAAAAAGTTGTAGGACGTTATAAAGCAGTAATTAGAACAATATCAGGCGTGTACTCAGCAGAAACTAAAAACGATCCGGACTTTGTGGAAGCACAGAAAATGTGTGAAGAGTTCGCGAAGAAAGAAGGCCGCCAGCCTCGCATCATGATTGCGAAAATGGGACAAGACGGTCACGACCGTGGCGCGAAAGTAGTGGCAACCGGTTATGCGGATTGCGGATTTGATGTGGATATGGGTCCGTTGTTCCAAACTCCGGAAGAAGCTGCACGGCAAGCAGTGGAAAACGATGTCCATATCTTGGGCGTTTCTTCGCTTGCAGCAGGACACAAAACGCTTATACCGCAAGTGATAGCAGAGTTGAAGAAGCTTGGCCGCGAGGACATCATTGTAGTAGCCGGCGGTGTTATTCCTCCACAAGACTACGATTTCCTTTATAAAGCAGGAGTTGCAGCTATCTTCGGCCCCGGCACTCGCATTCCTTATTCTGCAATTAAGATGCTTGAAATTCTGAATGCAGCTGAATAAGATTGATAGCATTTGATTGAATTGTTTATTCGGGAGAGGAAATTTATTTTCTCTCCCGAATTTTTATGTACTGATGATGTTTGCATTGAAATTGAGATGACAGAATGGTTTATTGATTTGTGTTTTCGGAGAGATTCTGTTATTTTTGTCAAATGAGTTGTCTTTAAATATAAAAATATATGACGGTTGTGGTTGTAATTTTGTCTGTTTTGTTGTTGGCGGCAGTTGTCGCGCTTTGGATGAAAAGCAAAACGAATGTTGGCACGAAGTCGCGTATGCAGGAATTGGAAACCTCATTCCAAATTTTGTCGGCAGAGCGAGATCGATTGTCGGCACAAGACGCAAAAGCGCGAGAAGAGGTGGCAATATTGCAAGAAAAATTGTCGGTGGAACGCATGGAAAACGCGCGTTTGAAAGAGAAAATCGACAACATGGAGAATTTTAATGCCACATTGCAAAAGGAAACTGAATCCAAATTCAAGGTTTTGGCAAATGAAATATTCGATCGCCACACCAAAGATTTTCGACAGACAAGCGAACAACGCCTTGCTGAAATATTGAAACCTTTGAAAGACAACATATCAGATTTCCAAAAGACCATTACCGACACTTATGTGAACGAAACGAAAGAGCGCAGCGCGTTGAATCAGCATTTGCAACACTTGATGGAGTTGAACAAATCGATAGGAAAAGAAGCACGCGAACTGACGGAAGCTCTAACCGGAAATACGAAAGTACAGGGCGATTGGGGCGAATTGGTGTTGGAATCGATTTTAGAGAAATCCGGATTGATCGAAGGAGAAAATTATTATGTGCAAAAGACACACCAAGACGAGGGCGGCACGATAGTGGGCGACAACAGCCGCCGTTTGCGTCCGGATGTCGTGGTCGTTTTGCCCGACAAGAAATATATTGTCATCGATTCGAAAGTGTCGTTGTCGGCTTATGTGAATTATGTGAATGCCGATTCGGAAGAAGAACGCGAGAAGTATGGGAAAGCGCATGTCGCTTCTGTGAGAGCGCATTTGAGAGAGTTGGAAAACAAGCGGTATCAAGATTATGTCGGAATGGAAGAAGACAGCCGGATGGATTATGTCCTCATGTTTATTCCGAACGAGCATGCTTACATGGCGGCAATGTCGCTGGACAAAAACTTGTGGGCCGATGCTTACGAGAAACGAGTGGTCGTTATCAGTCCGGCGCATGTGATATCCACTTTGCGCCTGATCGCTCAATTGTGGAATCGCGACAAGCAGACGAAGAATGCGTTGAAAATAGCAGAAGAAGGAGGAAAATTGTATGACAAATTTGTCGGATTTGTTGAAGATATGGAGGGCATCGGAAACGGCTTGCAAAAAGCTCGCGATTCTTACGAGAAGGCGTTCAACAAATTGCAGACAGGCAATGGAAACTTGATATCTAAGACGCAAAAACTTAAAGAATTGGGGGCGAAAGCCACCAAATCGTTGCCGGCCAATTGATTGCGATGGGCGTCAATAATCACCGATTATTCAAAGACGATGTCGTTCAATTCAAATCCTCGAAGAAATTCGGCGGTCGACATTCGTTTTTTTCCTGCGAGTTGAAGCGACAGAATTTCTAATTTGGCATCATTGCAAGCAATGAAAAGTTTGCCATTTTGGGCATACGCATGTCCGGGTTGAGTAGATGAATCTTCGGTAAATGCAGTTGGCAATTCAGTTTCAAAGATTTTGATTTGATAAGTTTTGTCATTTTTCTTGAATTGCGTCCATGCTGCCGGATATGGAGAAAGACCCCGAATCAAATTGTAAACAGATATTGCCGGTTGGTTCCAATCGATATGGCATGTGTCTTTAAATATTTTGGGGGCGGGAGTAGGCATTGTTCCCGACTCTAATTCGCTTTGTGGCGTCGTATGCACATTCCCGTTTGCGATTTCATTTACAGTCTCGATTACCATGTCAGCTCCGAGATGCATAAGCTTGTCGTATATTATGCCTACGTTGTCTTTTATGCCGACAGAAATTTTCTTTTGTTGGATGATATCGCCGGTGTCGATTTCGTGTTTAAGGAAAAATGTGGTAACGCCGGTTTCTGTTTCACCGTTGATTACAGCCCAATTTATCGGAGCTGCGCCGCGATATTTTGGCAACAAAGATGCATGGAGGTTGAATGTGCCTAATCGTGGCATGGCCCATACAACTTCCGGCAACATCCGGAATGCGATGACAATAAACAAGTCGGCATTTATGGCGCGTAGTTCGTCGACAAATTTTTCATCTTTTAGTTTTTCGGGTTGCATTATCCGCAAACCGTGTTCAACGGCGAATTTTTTTACCTCGGATTGGGCAAAATGTTGTCCGCGGCCGGCTTGCTTGTCGGGAGCCGTGACAACTGCGCAAATGTTGAAGTTGTTTTCGACTAACCGTTTAAGGCTTTCCACTGCAAATTCGGGCGTCCCGAAGAATACTATTTTAAGATTGTTTTTTGTCATATTCGAAGTTTATTTAATCGTCAGAATAGTGGCGTAACACACGCCGGTATGAATTGAATATTTTTGATTTGGAGACAAAGCCGATGTATTTCCCGTCTTTGACCACGGGCAGATTCCAAGCATTAGTCCTGTCAAAAATTCTCATCACGTTTTCCATATTGTCGTCGGCCTCTATCTTTGCCGGCGGCATGCTCATGAATTTGCGCACATGCATTCGGTCGTATAAATCCGGTCGGAACATGATGTTGCGTATATCGTTGAGCAGCACTATTCCTAAGAGATTGCCTTGCCGGTCTGTGACGGGGAACAGGTTTCGGTCGGATTTCGATATTGCTTGCACCATCTCTCTCAAACTCATTTCGGGGTGCACTTCTGTAAAATCTTTTTCAATGACGCTGTCCATTTTCAAAAGAGTGAGCACTGCTTTGTCTTTATGGTGCGTAAGCAATTCTCCACGTTTGGCAAGACGCATGGAATATATGCTATACGGCAGGAATAGGCGAATGGTGCAATATGAAATGGTCGAAGCGATGAGCAGTGGCAAGAATAGTTGGTATCCGCCTGTCATTTCTGCGGTGAGAAATATTCCCATTAAAGGAGCGTGCATCACGCCCGACATCACGCCGGCCATGCCCATGAGCGCAAAATTTTTGCAAGACAATTCTGCTCCGGGAATGATTCCTGTGGTGTTGATAAAGTAGGCAAAAAAGAATCCTGCCATACATCCGACATAAAGCGATGGCGCAAAAGTTCCGCCGACCCCGCCTCCTCCGTTGGTTGCGCTTGTGGCGAAAACTTTGGTTAGAATAATCATTAATAGAAAGATGAGAACAAACCAAGCATTGTCGCGGAATGAGTAGAACACACTACCGTCCAGAAGTGTCGTCGGGTCGCCGTTGAGTAGTTTGGAAATGGCATCGTATCCCTCCCCATAAAGTGGAGGAAAGCAGAAAATTAGCCCGCTTAATACGACTGCTCCAAGCGCGAATCGTGTCCATGGGCTTTTCAAAGATGCAAAGACATTCTCGATGGCATTGGAAATTTTTGTGAAATAAAGCGACACAAAACCGCAAATGATGCCAAGGATGATGACGTACGGAATTTTATTGGTTAAAAATGCTTCGCTTTGGTCAAAGCTGAATTCGGGGCTATAACCGGTAAATATATAAGAAACTGTAGCTGCTGTGATCGACGAAACAAGCAATGGCATGACCGATACGGTTGTCAAGTCGATCATTAAAACTTCAATGGCAAAAAGCATGCCGGCGATGGGGGCTTTGAATATGCCGGCGACACCGGCAGCGGCCCCGCTACCCACCAACATCATTAGTATTTGGGGGGAGAGACGAAACATGCTGCCAAGATTTGAGCCAATGGCAGCCCCCGTGTTGACGATGGGACCTTCTGCTCCGACAGAGCCTCCAAATCCGATTGTTATGGAACTGGCGACCACAGAGGTGTATGTGTTGTGGAATTTCAACCGGCTTTTGTTTTGCGATATGGCATAAAGCACTCTCGTCACACCGTGGGAAATGTTGTCTTTGACAACAAAGCGCACGTAAAGCCCCGCAATTAAAATCCCGACAACGGGATAGATGAGAAACCAATAGTTGGCCCCTGTCATATTCAGATGCTCGGTGAGCATGGATGCAATGGCCGCAATGAGAAATTTGAGCAACAAGGCTGCAAACCCCGACAAAATGCCAATTACAAAAGCTAAAATGAGGAGGAATTGTTTCTCTTTTATATGATCCTCTCTCCATTGCAGCACGCGCAAAAGGATGGCATTGGCATGATTTTTTATATAGAGTTTCGCAGTTGGCATTTTTTTACATCCCTTTTCCTGTGAGTACGGTTTTGATAGTGTAGATAATTATTTTGATGTCGACAAGGAGCGACATGTTTTCCAAGTAAATCAAGTCGTATTTGGAACGTTCGATCATTTCATCGACATTCTGGGCATATCCGAATTTCACCATTCCCCACGAGGTGATCCCCGGGCGCACTTGGTATGTAAGGGCGTAGTATGGTGCCGTATCTATGATTTTGTCTGCAAAATATCGACGTTCCGGACGAGGCCCGACGATCGACATGTCGCCTTTGACGACATTCCAAAATTGCGGAGTTTCGTCTATTCTGTATTTTCGCAGGAAGTGGCCTATTTTTGTGATGCGGGGATCTTTTTCCGATGTCAGTTGCGGCTTCCGGTCGGATTCTGCATTGGCAACCATCGTGCGGAATTTGTAGATGTGGAAAGTTTTTCCGCGCATTCCAATTCGTTCTTGGCGATATAGGACAGGCCCTTTGGAGTCGTGTTTTATTAATAATGCGATGAGCAGGAAAAAAGGGGATAGGCATATTAATGCAATGACAGAGACGACAATGTCGAGTGCCCTTTTCACGCTTTTTTGCCATTCCGGCATTGCGTTTTGTGTGATGTTGATGAACGGCTCTTCAATGATGTTGACATGCCGAACGCGGGAAGTGATGATGTCGTAAAGTTCCGGCGCTACTTTTATTGGAATGTCGTAGCGGAACAAGCGATTGATGAGATTGAGGGTCGTTTTATTGTCGCGATTTTCTGTGGCAATGATGATGTTTTGGATATTTTGGTTCCGGCATATTTCATCCAAATCGCTCATTTTAAACACCGGAAGGTCGAATTCGTCGCCGGGGGTTTCATTGTCGAAAGGGATTACTCCCACTATTTTGTATCCCATCGAATAGCGTGAGTTTTTGATGGCATTTTTTACAGCCATGGTCGATTGGTTGAGACCAATAATCAGCGTGCGGAAACAAATGTGCCCATGTTGTATTTTCTTCATAATGCTTCTTGTCGTCAGGAATCGGGGAAGATAAACGCATATGAAGATGACACCCCACATTGACGCGATTAGCTCATAATTTCGTTGGCGTTCGACAAAATTGTCGTTGATGAGGATAATGAAATAGCTTATAATCGCAACGATGAACGAGGAAAACAATGTGGTTAGAAATTCTTGGAGCCTTGATTTGAAATAAACGGTGTTGTAGTATCCGGAGAGATAAAAGATGAAAACCATTAATATAGGGAAGAGAATCTGCCCTCTGTATACGTCGCGGAATTGCATGTATTGCCAAAGCGACTCGACATCTTGCATGTAAATGCTGTCTTTTGTCAAATAGTATCTGATGGCAATAAACAGCATCCATGCAATATTTGCGGCTACATAGTCGCAAACGATGTATCGGGCTAATAATTTATGGGCGTTGTTCAAGGTCTTAAAATTTTTATGACATTGTCTGCCGACAACTTCACTACGCTCGATGGCTGGTGGGGCGTTTTGTCGTTTTGCCGGTATCCAACAATGTAGTCGACAGCATTTTTAATTTTCTCGGAAATCTCGTCGAAAAAAGCAGGCGACGGCTCGCCGCTGATATTGGCAGAGGTCGAAACAATCGGTTTTTTCAAAGCCGCGCACAACCGTTGGGTGAAAGGCTCGCGGCTTATTCGGATGCCGACACTGTCGTTCTCTCCCAACAGCTCGGGCGCAAGATGCCGCGCGTGGTCGTATATGATTGTGATGGGGCGTTCGCTTATTTCGTTAAGCGTATAGGCCATATCGGGCACATCGTCGACATAACGTTCGAGTTTGTCGGCTCGGTCCAGCAATACGAGCATCGCCTTATGTTCTTGCCGCTGCTTGATTGCATATATTCGATTGACGGCGGCCGAGTTTGTCGCATCGCATCCGATTCCCCAAATGGTGTCGGTGGGATAGAGGATCACGCCGCCATTGCGTAAAATATCAAGTGCTTTTTTTATATCTTCTTCCATGTCGTGTGGATAATGTCGCATTACAAAGGTATGATTAAAAATGGGAAAAATCGAATTATATGGAAATAAATAGTGAAAATGTTGTCGGGTGCTTTAAAAAATCGTACCTTTGCACGCGATATAAAAATACAATCTTATTTAAACTAATTTTTAATGGCAACAAAAATCAGACTGCAGCGTCATGGACGCAAAGGTTATCCGTTTTATCCGATTGTCATCGCCGATAGCAGGGCGCCACGAGATGGTAGATTTATTGAAAGGATAGGTTCATACAATCCGAACACTAATCCTGCTACAATAAGTTTAAATTTCGAAAGAGCTTTGTATTGGGTTGGCGTAGGTGCGCAACCGACGGATACAGTTCACCGTATTTTATCAAATGAAGGCGTGCTTTTGATGAAGCACTTGCTTAACGGAGTGAAAAAAGGCGCGTTCACGGAAGAAGAAGCGCAACGTCGTTTCGATGCGTGGAAAAAGGAACGTGAAGCAAAAGTAGCTGCGAAGAAAGAAAAATTGGCAAGCGACAAGCGTCAAGCAGAAAGCAACCGCTTAGAAGAAGAAAAGAAGAAAAATGCTGCAAAAGCAGAATTAGTGGCAAAGAAGAAAGCTGAAATTGCTGAAGCTGAGGCTGCAAAGAAGGCAGAAGAAATTGCTGCCGCAGCTGCTGAGAATGCCGAAGATGCTGCTCCGGCAGAAGCTCCGGAAGCTCCGGCAGAAGCTGCAGAATAAATTTTGCAAATTCGTTGGAAAAACGACAGGCTGCGCTTATGGGCGTGGCCTGTTGTTTTTTTGTGGGGCTTTGGGCTTTTTATTATTGCCGATGTGCATAATTGTGCGGGTAATTTCATTACTTTTGTGAAAGTAATTGCTTGTGTGGACGGGCAATTGCGATTGACACCATTTTTTTGAGTTAAAGGCTTCATGGAGAATAAAGAATTTATCGCAGAATTGTCTAAAAGGATAGGGCGTCCGGAATCGGATGTGATTGCTTTGGTGGAAGGATTTGCCAATATTTTGAAAGAAAAATGTGGCGCATTGGAAAGCGTGGCGATTCCGGGATTCGGGAAATTCTCGGGAGAAAAAATAATGGAACGAGTTGAAACCGATTTGGATACCGGAAAGAAAACATTATTTCCGCCTGAGGTGAGATTGCAATTTGAACCGAGCACGATTCTTAAAAATAAAATTTCCGGAAAAGGAGGCGACGATGGCAAATAAGGTTGCAGTTTTTCAAGATATAGTGGCAGAACTGTCGGCTTTGACAAATACTTCTGAAGCCTTGTGCAGCACTTTTTTAAAGAGTTTTTTCGCTTTGATTTCAGAGCGGATGGCCGATGGGGTCAAGGTGGACAAAATTGGAAAATTTGGCATTGCGGGCGACAAGGTGGTTTATGTCGCCGATAAAGAGCTTGCCGAATTTGTGAATGCTGCATTCGATTGTTTTGAGCCGGTGGCGTTGGATGAAGATTTCAGCGATTCGGAAACGGAACGAGCGCTTCCTATGCAACCGGATTCGGATTTTAAACAACAAGAAGAATCTTCACAAGCAGATTCTTGCTGCGAGCAGTTTGAGGTGAACGATGTGGGCGAGCCGCAGGTCGACGATGCCGCGCAAGGCGATGCTGTGCAGGAACAAGAGCCCGAAGAAAGCGAGATTGAAGTTGAGAAAGAGGAAGAACTTGCAGAAAATATGGACACGGAGATTGTAGAACGCACTCAAAGAAGCCGATGGAAAGGGTGTCCATTTTTGGGCGGATTTGCGACGGGCGTTGCTGCGATTGCGATTGTTGCCGGTATATTCTATTATTTGGGAATGTTGCGCTTCGAACAGCGTAAGGATTTGCCTGAGGCAGCAGGCAAGGCGACGAATGAGGTTGTCGCGAATGCAACTCCTGTTGTGCAGAATGATTCGACATCAATGATGGAACAGGTGCAAAAGGAAAAAGAAGCAAATGCCATCCAACAAGAACCCCAAACGTTTAAGGTGACAGAAACCGCTTATCTGAGCAATATCTCAAGGAAATTTTATGGACATTATGCTTTCTGGGTATATATATATTTGGAAAATAAGGACGTTATAAAGGATCCCGACAATTTGCCGGTTGGCATCGTGCTGAAAATTCCGGCACCCGAAAAATACGGGATTGACAAATCTAATTCTGAGAGTATCAAGAAAGCAGAAATCGAAGCGCTGAAAATACAGCAAAGTTTTCGATAGGCTTTAACATTGTAAACTTAAAATACGGAAAATTAACACGCGGAAAGAGCTAATTTCGACGTGGCGTATATAATTTTGCAAGAGAAGAAACATCGGACAGAATTAAAGAATTATTAGACAATAAACGAGATATTTATGAATAATGGGATTGTAAACATCAAAGAATTAAACGATTTGATTGCAAGCAAAAGCAATATCGTGAATTTGGTGAATCAAGGTATGAATCAAACAATTGTCGGGCAAAAACATTTGATTGATTCTTTGTTGATAGCGTTGCTTTCAAATGGCCATATTTTGCTTGAAGGTGTTCCCGGACTTGCAAAAACGTTGGCAATAAAAACATTGGCATCCATTATCGATGCAAAGTACAATCGAATACAATTTACTCCCGATTTGTTGCCGGCAGACGTGGTCGGAACAATGATGTATAGCGTGCAGAAAGAAACTTTCCAAATAAAAAAAGGTCCTATTTTTGCAAACTTTGTGTTGGCCGATGAAATCAACCGTGCGCCGGCAAAAGTGCAAAGCGCATTGTTGGAAGCTATGCAGGAACGGCAAGTGACAATCGGCGACGATACATTTAAACTCGATGAGCCATTTTTGGTGATGGCGACGCAGAATCCCATAGAGCAAGAAGGCACATATCCGCTTCCTGAGGCGCAAGTGGATCGTTTCCTGCTGAAAGTTGTTGTCACATATCCGACAAAAGACGAAGAGAAGCAGATTGTCAATCAAAATCTGAAACGGGTTTCTTCCGAGATTCGTCCGCTCTTGAACCCGAAGGATATTATTGAAGCGCAACAAGTTGTGGCGCAAATATATATAGACGATAAAATCGGACAATACATAGTTGACATAGTCGATGCCACCCGCCATCCGGAAAATTGCGGATTGCCGGATTTGGCCGGATTGATTTCAGTGGGCGGTTCGCCGCGCGCATCTATCGGGTTGGCGCTTGCGGCGCGTTCGTTTGCCTTTTTGAAAGGACGTGGCTATGTGCTTCCGGAAGACGTGCGGGCAGTGTGCCACGACGTTTTGCGCCATCGCATAGGGCTTACTTATGAGGCAGAAGCAAATAATATTTCTTCCGATGAAATTATCAGCAATATTTTGGATAAGATAATCGTTCCGTAGCCTTTAAATTTGAAGCAAATGGATGCCAATGAACTTTTGAGGAAAGTCAGGCAGATCGAAATTAAGACTCGCGGCCTTTCGCAAAATATTTTTGCGGGAGAATATCATTCCGCTTTTAAGGGACGAGGGGTCACTTTTTCAGAAGTCCGCGAATATCAATATGGCGATGAGATTCGGGATATTGATTGGAACGTGACGGCGCGCAATAATCGTCCATACGTGAAGGTGTACGAGGAAGAGCGGGAGCTGACAGTGTTGCTGATGATCGACGTGTCGAATAGTGGAAAATTTGGCGCGGTCGGTTCTGTAAAGAGGGAATTTATTTCTGAAATTGCTGCGACGTTGGCATTCTCTGCCATTCAGAACAAGGATAAAGTAGGAGTGATTTTTTTCTCCGATAAAGTTGAAAAGTTTATTCCGCCGCAAAAAGGAAGAAAGCACATACTTTTGATAATAAGAGAGTTGCTTGATTTTACTCCGGAGAATGGAGGCACTGATATCGGTTTCGCTTTGAAATTTCTGACGGACGCCATCAAAAAGCGGTGCACGACATTCTTAATATCCGACTTTATTGATTCCAAGGACTATCTGCAAGCAATGACAATATGCGGGCGCAAACATGATTTGACAGCAATTCAGGTTTACGACAAGCGAGAAACCGCGTTGCCAAAGATTGGGCTTGTCAAGCTGTACGACATGGAAAGCGGAGTCAGCAAATGGGTCAATACAAGTTCTCGAAAAGTTAGGAATTTATATGGCAAATGGTGGTATCAGCATCAAATCGAGATGAATGATCGATTTGCGAAAAGCAAAGTGGACCATGCTTCGATAGCAACAGACGAAGACTATGTAAAGGCATTGATGGCGATGTTTAAGATGAGAGGCGTAAGGCGATAATATATGGCAAAAATCAATATAAAATCAATCGCGTTCGTATTGTTGTTTTTTGTGGCGACTACGGCTGTTGCCGCTCCTCCCACAATCAAGGCGACAATCGATTCCACTACCATGCTGATGGGGAATAAAACGAACGTAAGGGTTACGGTTGTCAAAGACAAAACGGCTTCGGGAGAGCTTTTCATTCCGCAAGACACATTGGTTAAGAATGTGGAAGTGGCAGACTCACCGAAGCAGACGAACACTGATTTGGGAAACAATCGCGAACAAATAAACTATGTGTTGCCGGTACAATCGTTCGACCCGGGTGAATATTCGATTCCGGGATTGGCGTTTGTTTGCGACGGGGATACGATAGTTTCAAATTCGGTTTCATTGAAAGTGTTGGATGTCGATGTCAGCGAATTGGAGAAGAACGGCTTGTATGATTATAAGCCGTTGGAGCAGCCGGAATCCAAATTTTGGGATTTTTTGCCTGATGCGGAACAATTGCGTTGGCTTTGGTGGACTTTGGGAGCACTCTTGCTGATAGGGCTTTCAATCTTGGCATACTATCTGTATAAACGTTGGAAAGCCGGTCGGCCGATTTTGCCTTTCTTGCAAAAAAAGCCTTTGCTTCCTCCCTATGAAGAAGCGATGCTTTCTTTGAAAGAATTAAAAGCGCAAAATGTTTGGCAACGAGGAGATTGCAAATTATATTATACGCGACTGACAGATATCGTGCGCCGGTACATATCGCGCCGTTATGAAGTTGGCGCAATGGAAATGACTTCATCGCAGATTTTGAGTTCCGTAGCCGCTATTGATACGGTGGAATGTCAAAACGAATTGAGAGCATTGCTCGAGATTGCCGATTTTGTGAAATTTGCCAAAATGTCGCCTTCGACCGACGAAAACGAGCAGTCGTATTCTTTTGCTTTTGAATTTGTGGAGAAAAACAAGCCGGTAGAAATGCCGTCTCCGGATTCGAAAAATGCAGAATCGACAAGTCAAATTGAAGAAGACACTAAAAGAAGCGACGAAATAAAAAGAGATTAAAAAGCAAGACTATGGAATTTGCAAGACCTTATCTGTTTTGGTTGTTTCTGATTTACATACCATTAATTGCATGGTATATATATAAACTTAGAAAAATAGATCCGGCAATTCACATTTCGAATTTGGATGCCGTCAAATCGTTGCGGACATCTTATCGGGTTTATTTGAAGCATGGGCTTTTTATTTTGCGGTTGCTTGCAATCGGATGCGTCATCGTGATTCTTTGCCGTCCGCAAACTCATAACAAATGGATTTCATCGAATGTGGAAGGGACTGATATTGTTATAGCCCTTGATATGTCGACTAGCATGTTGGCCCAAGATTTTACGCCCGATCGATTTGGCGCGGCAAAAGAAGTCGCGGCGAAATTTGTGCAGGGAAGAGAAACCGATAATATCGGGTTGGTGGTTTTTGCGGGAGAATGTTTCACGCAAACTCCGATGACAAATGATAAGACGATATTGCTTAATTCAATCAATAGCCTTGAAATGGGCATGTTGGAAGATGGCACAGCCATTGGCGACGGATTGGCGACGGCCATAAACCGAATTGTTGATGGAAAGGCGAAGTCCAAAAGTATCATATTGCTGACAGATGGTTCCAACAATACCGGTCTTGTCGCTCCGGAAACTGCAGCCGACATTGCGCGGGAGAAAGGAATCAAGGTATATACGATAGGAGTCGGATCGAATGGAAGCGCATTGTCGCCTGTCGGCATCAATTATTATGGAAAAATAGAATATGATTATCTAAAAGTGACGATTGATGAAAAGACATTGAAATCGATAGCCGATAAGACCGGAGGACGTTATTACCGAGCTACTGACAATCAAGCGCTGGAAAATATTTTTTCAGAAATCGACGCTTTGGAAAAGACGACGTTGGATGTCAAAAATTATCGAAATGTGGAGGACGACTACATGCTATGGGCATGGTTGCTTCTTGCATTTGTTGGTATAGATTTGCTTCTTCGCAACACGTTGTTGCGAACGATGCCTTAAATTGTATGCGATATGTTTAGTTTCGGATATCCCCAATTATTGATTTTATTATTGCTTTTGCCAATATTGTTTGGATTATATGTCCTGACGCGGAAAGCAAGAAATAAGAAGTTAAAGCAATTCGGGCAATTGCCGGTGTTGAATCTTCAAATGCCGGAAGTGTCGCGATATACGCCTTGGATAAAAATTTCATTGGAATTGCTGCTGGTGGCTGTGATCGTCGTCATTTTGGCGCGACCTCGCGCGAAAGGCGAAGCGTCGGCAAGCACAGTGAATGTGCAAGGCTCGGAAGTGGTGGTGGCTCTCGATATTTCTAATTCGATGTTGGCCTCTTCGACGGAAGATCCGAAAGGAATCAGCCGGCTGCAACGTTCAAAATTTTTGGTTGAGAAATTAATCGATAAATTTGAAAATGATAAAGTCGGGATTGTCGTTTTTGCCGGCGATGCCTATTTGCAACTTCCGGTTACAGACGATTTCAGTTCGGCCAAATTATTTCTGAATAGTTTGTCGCCTTCTTTGATTTCGAATCAAGGGACGGCAATAGGCGCGGCTATCGATTTGTCGATGACTGCTTTTTCCGAAAATCCGCAATGCCAAAAATCAATAGTGCTGATTACGGATGGGGAAAATCATGAGGATGATGCGGTCAGAGCTGCTAAGACTGCAAAAGAGAAAGGCGTGGAAATCGATGTAGTAAGCGTCGGGACTTCGAAACCTATGGCCATACCTCTTGGCGATGGAACTTTCCTGACGGATGAGAATGGACAGGCTGCGATGACTGCATGCAATGAAGAGATGGCTATGGATATAGCAAAAATCGGCACGGGCGTGTATGTGTCGGCAAATAATTCCGATGCAGTGGATATTCTTGCCGACCAGATTGCGAAAGCTAAAAAAGCGAACATGCAAAAGAAGATATTTACGCCCAACGACGAGCAATTTCCTGTTTTTGCATGGATTGCATTAGCTTTGTTGATAATTGACTTGTTGGTGTCGGACAAGAAAATTTCATGGCTTATCAATACAAACTTTTTTGGAAAACAAGCATGAAGATGAAAACGAGATACGTAATATTGCTGATGGCTACGGCTTTTTTGTTGGTGTCGCCATTGTCGTTGGCAGGGCAAGAAACCAAAAAGGAGCGCAACCTGATCAAAAGCGGCAACGAATATTTTGAAAAAGAAAAGTATTCGGATGCCGAAAATTGCTATAAGCAAGTGTTGGAGAAGAATCCGGATTCGCAAATTGCCAAATTTAATTTGGCTACGACTTTGTTGAAACAACGAAGCGGAGAAAACAACCCGCAAGATTCTGTCTTGACGCAACAAGCTGCAAAGTTGTTTGGAGATGTGGCAACCGCACAATCCGCTTCTAAGCAATTGAAGCAAAAATCTTTTTATGATTTGGGCCGATTGGCCTACGACACGGAGGACTACCAGTCGAGTGTCGATTTCTTTAAAGAATCGTTGCGCATTAATCCGGCCGACGACCAAGCACGGAAGAATCTCCGGATGGCACAAAAAAAGTTGCAAGAAAACCAAAGCAATCAGCAACAACAGCAGGATAAAGACCAAAATAAGGATCAAGACAAGCAACAAGATCAGCAACAGCAAAATCAGCCGCAAGCTAATCCACCGAAACAGGATAAGCCGCAATTGCAAAACACGACGCCTGATAATATTCTGAATGCTGTTCAAAATGAAGAGAAAAATACGCGCGACAAAGTGAACAAACGCAAAGCGCAGCAAATGCAAGGACGTCCCAGAAGTCAGAAACCATGGTGATGAAAAAGAATATAATTAGATTTTATTGGAGAACAATAGCACTATTGTTGTTACCCTTCATTGGCATGTCTTTGCATGCAGCTTCTGTCTCATTTCGAGTGGAAGCGCCATCGCAGGTGATTGAAGGGAATAAGTTTTCAATAACTTATGTGCTTGAAAACTCTCCTGAATATCCGCAGAATATAGAAATTAAAGAGATACCGAATTGCCGTTTTTTGTTTGGGCCGGCAATTATGCAATCGAGTTCGGACATAACGACCAATGGGAAAAGAAGGCATAGCTCTTCTGTAAGATACACCTACACGTATCGGGCAGAAAAGCAAGGATCAGTGAAGATTTCTGCGGCGAACGCCATTGTCGGTGGGAAAACGTTGTCGACACGACCGGTGTCGTTGGAAATATTGCCGCCGGATCGGTCGGCGACAAACACATCGGGCAATCGCACGCAATCTGTGCAAGTTTATGACATTGACACCCAGACTGCCGATAAGCCGATAGGGCATAACGACGTGTTTGTGCGAATTGTCTTGTCGAAACCTTCCGCCTATGTGCAAGAAGGCGTGCTGTGTTCGATTAAGTTGTATTCAAAATATCAAATATCGAAATTCTTGACCAACGTGCAGCCGTCTTATAATGGTTTTATGGCCCAAGAAGTGCCGGTGCAGTTGCAAGGAAAATTTGAGAATGTCAATGGTGAGAATTACTATTCGTATGTGGTGAAACAATCAGTTCTATTCCCGCAGCAAAGTGGACAATTGAAGATTTCATCCGGAAGTTATGAATTGACGGTGGTGCAATTCGAAACCATCAATACGGCATTTGGGCGCATGAGAAGCCCTGTCGAGAAGACAATCAAGTTGCAATCAAACAGTGCGTCGCTCGATGTGCGCGAGCTGCCGACTCCCCGTCCGGCTGATTTTACAGGCGCAGTCGGGAATTTCAAGGTGTCGTGCGTATTGCCGGAGAATCAAGTTAGAACCAATGAGGCTTCATCGGTCAAGATCGTAGTTTCGGGTTCGGGGAATTTAAAGGGTTTGACAATGCCGAAATTCAATTTCCCGTCGCAATTTGATATGTACGATCCTCAAACTGTGGTATCCGCCAATCCATCAGGCAGCACATTGACAGGAAAAGTAGAGGCAGAATATACGTTTGTTCCGCAATCGGTTGGTACGTTTAAAATCGAAGGCACTTCATTTTCTTATTTCAATCCGGCGTCGGAAAAGTATGAACATGTGAATGTTGAAGGCTTCAACTTGAACGTGGCGAAAGGTACGGCATCCAATGCTGTTCGCTACAATCATGAACCAATGAAGGACATCTTGCCAATCTATACGGGGGAAATGCATTTGTCGAAGGACGTGGCTTACATATTGGGGGGATGGCATAATGTGCTTTTCTATGTTGTTTTGTCCGTCGTATTCCTATTCGTGGCATTTTTGTATCGCAGGACTTTAAAACTCAGAGCGAACGAAATGCTGATGAAGAAGAAAGGAGCAAATAAAATAGCGATTAAGCGGTTGAAACGTGCCAAACGTTTTCTGCAAAAAGGTTTGTCCGATCAATTCTATGAAGAAATGCTGACGGCATTGTGGGGATATTTCAGCGACAAATTGTCGATTCCGGTGTCGGAGTTGAATCGCGACAATATTTCCAAGGAGTTGACAAATTATGGAATGTATGAGGCCGATATTGATCGGATCATACGCATATTGGATGAGTGTGAATTTGCCCGTTATGCACAATCGGCTGCAACGGCAGGCATTTCAATGGATAAGGTTTTTGCCGAAGCGGTAGAAGCAATTGGAACAGTGGAGAACACTAAAACTAAACCGGTGAAGAAATGAAACGATATATATTCTTGATTATTATTTTGACGGCAATATCGCCGCGTTTCGGATTTGCTCAGACGGCACAACAAGCCGCAGCGGCGTATGCCAATAAGAATTATCCGGAAGCGATAGAGTTGTATCAACAATTGTCGAAAGAGCAGGGCGTTTCGAGCGAATTGTATTATAATTTGGGGAATGCCTATTATCGCAATGGCGACAATGGCAATGCCGTGCTTTATTATGAACGGTCGTTGCGTCTGAATCCGCGAAATAAAGAAGCGCAGGCGAATTTGGATTTCTTGCAAACGAAATTAAAAGACCGGTTTGGAACGGATGAAAATATTTTGGCGACATGGATTCGCGAATTCCGCAATTTATTGTCATCCAATGGATGGACTATTCTTGGCATGGTTTCATTTGCCTTATTCATATTAGGCGTGGCGGCTTATTTTTTCGGCAAGGCGATCGGACTGCGCAAAGTGGGATTTTTTGGAGGCGCATTTTTTGCATTCGTATGTATTGCCGCAAATATATTTGCTTACAATGCCCGCGCTGCCGCGACCGACAATAGCTATGCCGTCGTGCTGAGCGATTCGACCATGTTGAGCACTGTTTCGCGTGCGCCGGTTGGGCGAAACGAAACGGCTTTTGTATTGCACGAAGGAACTAAAATAAAGAAATTGGATTCCTTGCGGAATGTGGAAAATGGCGATAGCAGCATTTGGTATCGGATACGCACATCGGATCGGCAAGAAGTATGGATTGATGGAAAAGCAATCGAAGAGATATAAGGAAAATCCTTGATATCTCTTCGATGATGCCTTTATATGTTCCTGAATTTTTTATTCGAATTTCAAGTCGTCGAATCCTTCTTCGTCAAATTCGTCTTCGTTGAATTCTTCAGAACCATAGAACTCTTCGTCCATATCTTCGACAGAGGCAGCTGTGGCAGCTTTGTTTATTTTTGCATCGAATTCGTTGATGTCTATGGTTTGCTTGGGAGGGATTCCTTCTTTCCTCGAACAGAGCGGATCGGCAAGATGTTTGGAAGGAAGCAATTCTTTCATTTCCATGAAGAAAGCCCTATTGGTCAGATAATCAAATACAAACATCAATCGTTGGCCCTCGTCTTCGATTAGTTCGGAAAGGCGAGTGTCGGCCATCAACCAAATGTCTTCGTCGCTATCGCTTCCCATGTCGGCGAGCGTGACTTCTTTTTCTTTTTGCCAATCTTCATCGCACAGGATAAAAGAACACATTTGGTCTTTCGTATATCCGACAGCATCAAGTATTGCATTTCTTAATCGTAAGAATGTATCGTCGGAGTCGATTTGAATTTCAAGTTTGAAATTGCTGACTTCATCTGAAATCAATCGAAATTTGTATATCATAGCACAAGTCTTTTTAAATTTGTATTTGCTTGCGAAGTTACTAATAATGTCAGAAATTATGGCAGTGCCGTAAAATAAAAACAAGTTTCTCTTTTCCTTTGATGGAATTATTGCGACAATGAGTTCCAGCCTTGTGCTCGAAGGTCCATTTCATTGTCGTCGCGAGTTATCATTCTGCAACCTAATTCCGGTTTCGTGATATGCCCGATGATTCGAATGCCTTCGATTGCGGCCGCTTTTTCATGGTCGGCAAGCGGAATTGTGAAAAGCAATTCATAGTCTTCGCCGCCATTTAGGGCTGCCGTCGTCAAGTTCATGTTTAATTCAGAGGCCATGACGGCTGTTTGGTAGTCGATAGGGATTCTTTCTTCATATATCCGGCAACCGACACCGCTTTGCTTGCATATATGAAGCAATTCGGATGATAGTCCGTCGGAGATGTCCATCATGGCAGTGGGCAGTATCTGGTTTTTTGCAAGAATGTCGATGATGTCTTTTCTTGCCTCCGGTTTCAATTGGCGTTCGAGAATGTATTCTTTTCCTGCAAATTTCGGCTGGAAATCTGCAATGCCTGCCGATGCCGCTTTTTCGCGTTCCAATAATTGCAGACCCATATAGGCCGCGCCCAAATCGCCGGAAACACAAATCAAGTCGGTGTCTTTGGCTCCATTCCGGTAAACGATTTTTCCTTTTTCTCCTTCGCCTATGCACGTAATGCTGATGAGCAATCCTGTCACGGAAGCGGAGGTGTCGCCACCGACAATGTCCACGCCGTAGATGTCGCAAGCGAGCTTGATGCCGTCGTATAACTCTTGGATGTGCTCGACAGTGAAACGTTTTGAGATGCCTACCGAAACGGTGATTTGCTTAGGAATCCCATTCATTGCATAAATGTCGGAGAAGTTGACTACGGCAGCTTTGTATCCGAGGTGTTTTAGCGGAACATAAGTCAAGTCGAAATGGATTCCTTCAAGCAAAAGATCGGTAGTGACTACGACCTCTTTCTCTTTGTAGGAGAGAACGGCTGCATCATCTCCATATCCTTTTATAGAAGATTCGTTTTTTAGATCTACGGAGCGCATCAGCTCTTCAATGAGACCGAATTCTCCCAATTTTGCGATTTCAGTTTCCGGCATTTCTTCAGTCTTTGAATTCGTTTATCAGCCCTTTCATGATCGCAGTCATTTTGGGTTGTGCTTCGGCCGCTGCTTTTTGCACTTCTTCGTGCGACACTTTTTCGGGCTCGTCCATTCCGCCTAAATCGGTGATGACAGAAACAGCAAACACTTCCATGCCGCTATGTCGGGCAACGATTACTTCCGGAACGGTGCTCATGCCTACGGCATCGCCTCCGATTGTGCGGAAATAGCGATATTCGGCCGGCGTTTCGAATGTGGGGCCTTGTGTGCCAACGTACACGCCTTGGCGCACGACAATTCCATTTTGGGTGGCTACATTGAGGGCGTCTTTGATTAATCGCTTTGAATAGGCTTCGCCCATGTCGGGGAATCTGGGGCCGAGTTCGTCGTAGTTCTTTCCTCTAAGCGGATGTTCGGGGAATAAATTGATATGGTCTGTGATAATCATGATGTCGCCGATTTTGAAGTCGGGGTTCATGCCTCCTGCTGCATTCGAAACAAATAGGGTGCGAATGCCTAATGCTTTCATGACTCGCACAGGGAATGTGACTTGTCGCATGTTGTATCCCTCATAGAAGTGGAAACGTCCTTGCATTGCCATGACGCGCTTTTTGCCGAGTTGCCCGAATATAAGTTTCCCGCTATGTCCTTCCACGGTCGAAATTGGGAAATTCGGGATGTCTTGGTAGTTTAATTCTTCTGTTATGTCGATATGATTGACCAATTCTCCAAGTCCGGTACCAAGTATAATGGCAGTTTGCGGCATTTGCGATACTTTGGATTTGATAAAATCTGCGGTTTGTTTGATTTGCTCTATCATAATGTTTGATTTTATGTGATTAAATTAATTTTCCAATTTAGAAATTTTGAATTGCCCGTTCGTTCTCTTTGAGCGCATTTCGCAGTTCGATGTCGAAATTTTCATTGCCATCGATAAACGACACATGTATGGGTTGGTAGAATATGCAAGATTTCAGTTCGTGTGGGAAATAGGGATTGTTGCTTATCCGCACGGCATCTTTTTCTGTCGTTATGATAATCTTGAAATCGCCTTTTAATTTGTTGAAAGTGCGTGCAATGTCGAGCATGTCTGTTCTTGTGAACGAATGATGGTCGGGGAATTGCATAATTTTCACTGTGGCGTGGAATGATTTTAGGTATTTGACGAGTGGCAGTGGATTGGCTATTCCGGCGATAGTCAAAATCGTGTCGCGCGACATTAAGTTGGCGAGGTGTGGTATGCGGAATGCTTCTTCCGGAAAAACCGGAACAGGGCTGCCATACTCGAATTTGCTGAAAAATAATTTTTGGAAAGGAAACAAGTCGAGTTGTTTTTTATATAATCGGAAATCCACAGGCTTGATTTGTTCCGTGCATTTTGTGACGATTATGAAGTCGGCTCTTTCTCTGACAGATTGGGCGCTTTCCCTTAATCTTCCTAATGGCAGAAGCCGATCGGAGAAAAACGGACGCTCGAATTCCGTCAAAACAATGGAAAGCGACGGTTTGACATATCGGTGTTGGAAAGCGTCATCCAAAAGAATCAAGTTGATGGATGGGGCAATTTCGCGAAGTTTGCGTATGCCTTCCACGCGACTTTCGCAGACAGCAACCTTTATCCGATTCTCAAATTTCTTATAGATTTGGTATGGTTCGTCGCCAATATCTATTGGGGTGGAGTGGGGAGACGCAGCGACAAAACCGGTTGTTTTCCGTTTGTATCCGCGGCTGATGACCCCGATGTTGTATGTATTGCACAATGCGGCAATGATGTATTCCGTGTGTGGCGTTTTTCCCGATCCGCCGGCAACAATATTGCCAATCGATACGACAGGGATATTGAATTGTACAGATTTCAATATGTTCCAATCAAATAGTTTGTTGCGCACATAGACAATGGCTCCGTACAGGAAAGAAAGCGGAGTCAGTACGATTTTTTTTGTTCGTGATTCTATGTCGTTCCAAGTCGCCATTAGCGAATATATATGTTTTCCATTCGACACTGGATTCTGTCGGTATCCAATATCTTTTGGATGCGATTAATTGTATTGGTGATGTCTTCTCCGTTGAAATACAAATGTTTGGATTGTATAGAACTGCCAAGCGAGTTGTATATGAGATTGATAATGTCGGGTGTATATTCGGGATAGTAGTCGATTGTATAGTCAGTTTGTGTCAATTTCGCTTTTTGGGCTACCCACGACACGGCTTCAGAGATACCTCCGAATTGATCGATCAATCCAATTTTGAGTGCATTCCCGCCATCCCAAACACGTCCTTCCGCAATGCTTTTGATGCTGTCGGACGATACCTTTCTTCCTTTTGCACAACGGGAGACGAATAGTTCATATCCTTGATTGACGTTTTGTTGGATTGCGTTCAATTGCGTTGAAGTCAGGGGCTCAAATATGGTGAGATTGGCATTGGGCGTAGTTGAAACATAGTCGGTGGTGATTCCGATTTTGTCGTTTAGCAATGTTTTGACGGTTGGAATCATTCCAAATATTCCAATAGAGCCGGTGATGGTGGTGGGCTCTGCAAAAATTCTGTCGGCTCCACATGAAATGTAGTACCCGCCGGAAGCAGCATAGTCGCCCATGGATACGGCGAGAGGCTTTTTCTTGCTTTTGAAATATTCGAGGGCTTCCCAAATTTGCTCGGAGGCATAGGCGCTTCCTCCCGGAGAGTTGACGCGGAGCACCATTCCTTTTATGGCAGGATCGTCGGCCAACTCTATAATTTGGGGAACAATTTCTTCCGAATTGATGCTATATTCATCTCCTGTTGTGTTGATTTCACCTTCGGCGTAAAGCACTGCAATTCTGTTGTCGGCCGGCGATTTTTCGATAAACATGGCATTGGCGAATTGCGACGCGCTGATCAGATTTAGTTCTTCATCGTTTGCAATGCCGATTTTGCGATGGAGCTTCGATTCGAATTGGTGTTCGTAGCAAATGCCGTCGATAAATCCTTTTTCTTTTGCAAGCGTAGGTTGCCGGAACATATAAAGGCTGTCGGCATATTCGGTAATTGCGTCGGCTTTGATTTTTCTGGATTTTGCAATGTCGTCGCGGAGCACGCTCCACATGTTGTTGAGGTATGTTTTGCTTTGAAGCCGGTTTGCTTCGCTCATCGAAGTTTGGGAGAATGGTTCGGTTGCGCTTTTGAAAGTGCCGACCTTCACGATTTGCACGTCAACGCCGATTTTATCCAACAGTTCTTTGTAGTACATTGTCGTGGCTGTGAGCCCGTGAATGTCGAGCATTCCCGACGGATTGATGAAAAGGCTGTCGGCAACCGATGCGATATAATAGTCCAATTGGGAATAAGAATGGCCATAGGCATAAATCCATTTTCCTGATTCTTTTTTGAAGTCGGACAATGCTTTTCTGATAGCCGAAGCCGTGGCCATACCGGTATTGGCTGCGTCACACCGCAAATAGATGCCTTTTATTCTGTCGTCGGTCGACGCATTGTCGATGGCGGCAAGTATTTCATGAAGGCTGTTGCCATCGTCGGACGAGCCTTCGAGGATGTCTTGCAATGTTTTGTTGTATGGCTTGTCGGTGATAGAGCCGGAAAGGTCGATGCGAAGAATGGAATTGTCTTTCACTTCGATGGAAACCGACGACAACGATGCCGACGTGATAATCATGATTCCTACGAAAAATATAAAGATGCCCATGAGAAAGAACGCAATCCATGTGCCGACAAAAGCTCCTAATAGCGATGATACGAATTTGTTCATGATTCCTTGTTTTTTGTTCAATCAAAATTTTTTCTCCGGAAAACGAAATTGCGTCCCAAATATTTCTCACGCACGACGGGCGTTTCTGCCAATTCTTCGGATGTGCCTTGAAACAAAATCTTTCCTTCGAAAAGCAAATATGCACGATCTGTGATGCTTAACGTTTCGGGTGCATTGTGGTCGGTGATTAGGATCCCGATATTTTTTTCTTTCAATTTGTAGACGATATATTGAATATCCTCCACGGCAATAGGGTCGACGCCGGCAAATGGCTCGTCGAGCATGATGAATTTCGGGCTGATGGCGAGGCAACGCGCAATTTCCGTGCGACGGCGTTCGCCGCCGGAAAGTTGGATGCCTAAGTTTTTTCTTACTTTTTCCAATCGAAATTCCGCAATCAAACTTTCAAGTTTTTCTTCTTGATATTCTTTTGAAGTGTTGGTCATTTCGAGGACAGCACGGATGTTGTTTTCTACGCTCAATTTCCTAAATACGGAAGGTTCTTGGGCCAAATATCCGATGCCGTTTTGCGCACGTTTGTAGACGGGAAATTTTGTGATGTCCATGTCGTTAAGGAAAATTTTCCCCTCGTAGGGTGCAATTAGTCCCGTTGTCATGTAGAAGGTGGTTGTTTTTCCTGCTCCGTTCGGACCGAGCAACCCGACGATTTCACCTTGTGTCACATCGATTGAAACATGATTGACAACTGTGCGTTGGCGATACTTTTTCACTAAATTTTCTGTGCGCAACACCATTTTTCCGCTTTCGTTGGCAAGCCGTGTTTCAATTTCTTTTCGGTTTTGGCGCGCTTGGCGCAAATCCGAAAATTTTTGTGATATGCTATGTAAAGAAGTAGACAGGCTCATTCGATTAACTTTTTCGGGCGTTGATACGGTCTTCAATGTATTCTTTTAATAGCTTGATGGCAACAGTATTGTTCCCGCCTTGTGGAATGATGAGGTCGGCATATTTCTTTGCCGGCTCGATGTATTTGTTGTGCATCGGTTTTAAGACTCGTTCGTAACGTTCGATGACGGCTTCGGGGGTGCGTCCGCGCTCGATGCAATCTCGGTTGATCACGCGAATGAGGCGGTCGTCGGCATCTGCATCCACAAAGACTTTGATATCCATCATGTCGCGCAACCGCTTGTCGCTAAACACGAGAATCCCCTCGACAAGCACCACGTCTCTCGGTTGCATTGGGATGGTTTCTTTTTGCCGTGTGCAGGTGAGATACGAATAAGTGGGCACTTCGATGCCGTGCCCGTTTTTTAATTGTTTCAGATGGGAGATGAGCAATTCCCATTCGAAAGCGGCCGGCTCGTCGAAATTGATGTTTTGGCGTTCTTCCGGGGGCACATGGCTTGAGTCCTTATAATAAGAGTCTTGGGGAAGCACGTTTACTTCTCCTGCGGGTAGCGATTCGATGATTTTCCGAACCACGGTGGTTTTTCCCGAGCCGGTGCCGCCGGCAATACCAATAATAATCATGATTATGTTGTTTATAAACTTGTTGCAAATATAGTGAAAGCCGAGCGGAATGCAAAGAGCTTGCTCGATTTGCATTCCCGAGGCGCATCCTATATTATCCAAATATAGCTTTTAGGCGGTGCGGAATGCAAAGAGCTTGCTCGATTTGCGTTTCCTAGGCGCATCCTATATTATCCAAATATAGCTTTTAAGCGGTGCGGAATGCAAAGAGCTTGCTCGATTTGCATTCCCGAGGCGTCTCACCGTATTTCAATTGGAAGTGATAGTAAAAACAGAGTTGGATTTGCCATCGCAAGTCCAACTCTGTTTTTTATAATTGGCATTATTGCTATTTCGCAGCAAGCAGATAGTCGCTTTGACCCACCAAATCTTTGTATGCAAGCAGGCCTTCTTGCGACAATTCGACAACGGTATATGTGCCGTCGGCAGCAGGTACTTTCACATGTGAATCGTCGACAAAGGTGAGGAACGTCACGTCGCCTTCCGAAGTGGCGAGCGACCATGAGTTTTCGTCTTTGTTGAAGTTGAGGCGAGTTACAGTGTTGCTGTTTTCGTCGGTGATTGTGTATCCGCTTTCGTCCCACGCTACCAAATAGCGTTCAGTTCCATCGTCAACGATTTTTTCGCCGGTAGATGCTACCGGATTGTTGCCCGACCAAAATTCAATGCTGTTGACCACCAAAAGATCGGCAAGAGCCGTAATTTCATACACAGGAATGATATGGAATCCGATGAATACCAATTCGTTGACAAACTTGTTGCTGATTTGGTGATTCCAATCGAGCACTTTGTTTGTAAGCGCGAAATTGCCAATACACGAAGTAAGCATCATAGACGATGCAAGCACCACGGCGCACACGGGTAGTAAGAATTTTTTCATACGATTAATTTTTAAAGGGTTATATGTTTATTCTATTTTTTTACATGAAAATCTTGTGATTGCATAGCAAAGTTAAATATAAAATGAGAAATTGCAATTGATAATAGTGATATTTTGTCGTTTGCTGCAAGAAAAAAGAAGCGTCCCATGCGGAACGCTTCTTTTGAGAGGATTGTTCGGGTATGTTTTATTTCTTGATGAATCTAACGGTTTCCGTATTGTTGATTCTTACGAAATAAATTCCGGAAGCAAGGCTTTCCACGTCGATTACGGCGCGATTGCCTTCAATATCGTTGTTGGTGGCAACCATTGCGCCGGCTACATTATAGACGCTGATAGCAGAAATTTCTTCAGCAGTTTCGATGTTTACAGCATTAACGGCCGGGCTTGGGTAGACTTTGGTAGTCGCAACTGCAACTTGTGCTACCGAAGAATTGTTTTCAATTGCCGTAGCTGCCGGAGTTTCTGCCGTCGTTTTTTCGCTAGGGATAGCATATACATGAACAGCTTCTTGCGCGGCAATATAGAGATTGTCGGCAATATCGAATACCATTTGATATACTTTTCCTGAACTTACCGGAATTGTGCACACTTCATCGCCAAGCGACGGCACAATGCCGTTCCATTTCAATTGGTACACATGGATGGTATGTCCGGCATCGGGGAAAGCCAATAGCGATTCGTCGCGGTTGATGGCAATACATCCGTCGCAACCGGTAACTTTGGCGACATCGTTGGCTGCGCTGTAAAGCACATTGCCATAAGTGTTGCAGTAAATGAATGCAGGAACATCGGCTGTGTTTTGTCCTTCATTGCGGTTTTGAGCAGCCCAGAAACCATTGCTTGTAGCCCGCACTTCTACCATTTGGTTGCCGAGCAATCCGCCGCTCGGGATGTCGCTATGCAGTCTCTGCATTGAAAATTCCTGAGCCGGAGCGCCAATTGTAGTTTCGCCTGCAGCGAGTTGATAGCATACAAGTGTCAGTCCGGTGGATGCTACAGGATAGTCTTCCATGAAAGCATAAATATAGGTTGTTTCTCCATCGTCGACAACGCCGACACCTGTCGGGCATCCGCCAATGATTTGCCCGCTATACGAATATGCGCCGGTTCCGTCCTTTGTACCTTTGAGCATTTGGGTTATTTGGTCGGTTGCCGGATTGAGCATATACAGTCCGGAATTGGAGTCGATATAATCGCACATAAGCACATTGCCGTTGCTCATGATATCCATACGGTATGGAGAGTAGATGTTTTGTCCGTTGGTAAAGAAATTGTTTCCAATGACTGTTTGATTGACGACATTAAGGTCGGCATCTACTTTATATACGCCCCGTTGATCGGCAGGCGCGGAGTTGTCGACATACAATTGTCCGAAATAGGGGCTTGTAGGACTCATGTCGATGGCGCAACCTACGGCATAGGGGAACGCCAAAGTTTTTACCAAAGTAGCATCTTCTACCGGCGTGTTGGCGATGGAAACCTTCCAATTGATTTTGCCGGCCGGAAGGTCAGCGTTGGAGACGGTGACAGTATTGTCGCCTTTTTTCACAGATGCGACAGTCACGGCTTTTCCAAGATCTGTTCCTGCATCATCGGTGAAAAGGATCGATCCGGAAGCGTCGCCCGTCGATTTAAAGTTGAACACTGTTTCTGTATCACCTACGGTTGCGCTCAATGCGTAAGCGTAGTTCCCACGGTTTTGTGCTTGCGCGACCGTCATGCAGCCGCAAAGAAGCATTGTCAAAAGGTAGAATTTCTTCATAATAGATTTGTTTGGTTAATATTAGGTTTTATGTACTGTAAATTTACTAACAAAATTCAAAGGAATAAGAAGAGTGCATAGAATAAAATCAAAAGAAATAACAAAGTTTAACAATTGATTCTTGCAATAAAAAACAGGCGTACCAAAAAAAGTACGCCTGTTTATGAAACTGGTTATAAAAACCAAAGTGACGGAACTTTATTTCTTAATGAATCTTACGGTTTCTTTGTCGTTGATTCTTATGAAATAAACTCCGGAAGCAAGACCTTCCACGTTGATTACTGCATGGTTTCCTTCAACGTTGCATCCAACCGCTACGGCTGCACCGCTCATATTGAATACGGATACAGTGGCGATTTCTTCGGATGCTTCAACGTTGACTGCAACAGATGCCGGATTCGGATAAACTTTCGTATCGGAAACCGCTATGTTTTGTTCAACGGAAGATTCTTTTACGAAGATAGTGCCGTTGGCCGGAGTGACAGCCTTGTCGCTTCCGCCCGGGATTGCATAAACAGCCCATTCCGTGTCGCCTGCTACGTAAAGGTTGCCAGCAATGTCGAATGCCATTTCGCGAAGCGAACCTTTGTTGACAGCAAACGAGTAGAGCAATGTAAGCGTCGGCACATTGTCGTTCCATGCAAGGTCGAATACGCATACATTTCCGCTTGCATCAGGAATTGCAAGCATTGAATTGTCGTTGTTGATAGCGAAACCTGCACCATCGCAACCTGTCAAATCGTATACAAACGGTTCGTCGCTCGAATCGAAGAGCACGTTGCCTTCATGGTCGAGATACATCAACGCTTGCGCGCCTTTCGTGTTTTGTCCGGCAGAACGTACTTGCGAAGCCCATACGCCGTTTTCGGTAGCGCGTACTTCCACGTTCATGTTGGGCAATGTAGCGTTGGAATAAGTGAATTCCGGAGCAGCGGAAATGGTTTTTCCATCGCCAATTTCGTAACGGACAAGGACATTTCCGGCATTGTTTGTAGGATAGTCTTCGGCAAATGTGTAAAGTTTCGTGCCAACAACAGCAACACCGGTTGTACCACCACCGACATTCACGCCGTTGTACATGAATGCGCCGCCTGAACTACGTTCGCCGAGATACATGTTTTGCATTTCGTAGGATTCGGGATCAATGGTGTAGATACCGGAGTGGGCATCCGACCAGTCTGTTGCGAGCAGTGTCCCATCTTCCATCATGCCCAAACGATATGGCGATTGCGTATTGCCTTCTGAGAATTCTTCCGTGAAGAGCGCTCCCGCTTTTTTCGTCATTGTTTGGTCGAATACATAAATGCCTTTGGCGTTTTCACCGGCTTCTCCGCCGACAGCGACATAGACTGTTCCGAATGCAGGGCTTGCCGTGTTGTTGTCGACGATGATACCGTTGATGCGTCCGTATCCGCTATCGCTGAACCATTGAGTCGGCGTGCCAACGGAATAGCCGGAAACTTCAACTTTCCAAGTCAGGGTCCCTCCAGGAAGGGTCTCGTTGGAAACATTCACTGTGTTTTCGCCTTCTGCGGATTCTGCCGGAATGATGGTTTCTGTGCCAGCTTCATCCGTGACGATGATGTTTGCAGCAGGTGCGCTTGTCGTCAGCTTGTAAGTGAAGGTAGTTTCTGTTTCACCCACAGTAGCATTCAAAGCGTAAGCGTAACCGGCATGAAGTTTGGGTTGCTCTACGCCTTCTGTCGAGAATTTCGTTACTTTTCCGTCGAGAATCACATAGAATTCCAATTGAGCGTCGGTAACAACTTCTTCGTCGTTGACTGTCGTTTTCACGCCATAGCCGGTCGAAGCGTAAGTAGCTTCTGTCGGATCGATTGTTGCACCGTTGAGCGCGATTTCTTTCGCGTTGTTGAAGCCGTCGGTCACGTCGAGCATGCGGATACCCGTCACTTTGCCGTCGGCCATTGCCGGAACAAGCATTAAGCTGTGGCCTCCGAAACGGAAGAACGACATGCCGTTGGTTTCAGCATCTACCAAGTTGGCATCAATGCGGCCCATCAACGGAGCGTCTTCGTTGTTGTTGAGAGTTGTTTGCCATTCGACCGGAGTCGTGTTGGAACCGTCGATTGCAAAACGGTCTGTGCCAAGCGGCGAAACTGTCAGTTGCATGTCGTCGCCGAGTTTGGTAGCCGTATAGTTGGATTCGGCACTTACGTCCTTGTTGATGAATTTGGTTGAAGCCAAAGTAGAGTTGGCAATGACAAATTCAACAAAGCGGAGCGAAGTGGACGAACCTGTCGTTTGCGCAGTGACGATGGCAGAACCTTCTTCGGCTGTGCCGGTGTAGGCCAATGTTTTGCCTGTCATTGCATTATAGTAGTTTCCAGAGTTTTGCGAGGTGAACCAAATTGAAGGATCGCCTGTCGGAACGCTGTTTTCATCGTTTGTCCATTTGTAAATGGCAACAGAGCCTCTCACATCGCCGGATGCCACTTGGCTATCATCAAATTGGTTTTCGCCATAGGACGAAGCAAGCAGCACATTGTCGGCTGTCAAAGCAATGTCGGAGATTTTCAAGTCGCGGTTGTTGTCGAGTGTTGTTCCGGCAGTGCTGATGTTTGTGACAGTATTGTCAGCCAAATTCACCATATAAATATACGGCTCGTTGCTTTCGTCAAGTGCGAGTACATACATTTTGCCGTCGCGTACGAGTTGACGACGTACTGTTTTGCCTTCAAGTTCGTCGGCCAACGGGTCGTTTGTTGCGTCTTCGGCTACGTTGTATGCACCGGCAACGCTGATAGCCGGATTGCTTTCAACTGCATCGGGATAGTTTTCATAGACGATTGCAGGAGGAGTCCAGTTTTCAGCTTCAAGGAACGTGTTGACATAAGAAGTTTCGTTGGCTGCCACAGAGATAGGAGCAAGATATTCTTCGAATGCTTCCTTGTAGCCTTCTGCTTCATAGGTGAGCGTGTATTCGCCCGGTTCGAGGCCTTTGAAGTAGAAAGCTCCGTTGTATTCGTTGTCGGTCGTATACGAATCCACTTCTTCTCCGTCTTTAAACAATTTTACAGTCACGCCGTTGAGCGGTTTGTAGGAATCGTCGGTGCGAGCAATGGCATGGTAAAGAGGATCTGTGAATTTTTCATGCAAATCGCGCACGATGCCATAAATTTCGCCGGTAGTCGATTTTGTCCAACCCATGTAGTTGATGAGGCCGCGGCCATAAAGCATGCCTTCATGGTAGCAAACATCGTCGTTCATGGCGCGTTGGCGAGCCGGCTGATATGTATGGAAATAACCTTCTACAAGGAAGCCAGGGACGCCATGTTTCAAAACGCCAAGATATCCGAAGTAGTTCGTGCCGTTGTTTGCAGTGTAGCCTGAGTTGCCTTCCCCATAGAAGTTGACATCGCCGCGGACGTTCATATTCGTTTCGGAATATGCAGACCAGCAAGCATGGGCATTGGAGTAAGAATATGGCCAAATGGCTTCGCACAATGCGCGGCTGCCGGGCGCAGATTCGCGTTCGTCGTTGTAGCCGCGGTAAAGGTAAAGCGGATAGTTGACGCCATCGCCATCAACATTGGCATTGGAGTGGATGGAGATGAAGATATCGAAATTGTTGACTTCCACTTCTTCGCGGATTTCAGACAATGCGCGGTTGTATGCCTCGGCATTTTGAGTATCGCTCACAGGCCACGGACCTGCCTTGACATGTGACATGACAATGTTATTGTTCATGTCGAGCGCAGCGCCGACGCGAGCCGGATTCGGATTGTCTTGATTCAAAGAGCGGTCGAACGGAACGCCGGCATCGACGAGCGTTTCGAGCAATGCGAATCCTTTCAGCAGGTTGGTGTTTGATTCGAAGAATCCGGTAGTGTCGGGGTTGGCTTTGTTGTAAGGATCGCGGCCGATTGTTTGTAGCGGACGGTCGTTCGATGTCCAACTGCCATGTCCCGGATTGATGTAGATGCGAACTTCGTCGGCCGGCGTCTTTTCGATTTCGGCGGCGAATATGTTTCCGCAGCCAAGCGCTACAAGGGCGGAAACTATAAGCAATTTTCCTTTCATGACTTATTTCGTTTTTACATTAATAATGTAAGCCTCTCCAGTGGATGTGGTGAAGACGATTTTCGAGCCGTCGGCAGTTGCCGAAGGATACATGGCAATCGTTTCGTTTCCACTAAGCACTTGTTTTGTTTTTCCATCGGCAGAGGCTGCTACGATTTCCGAAGCTGTGACAAATTCGCCATTGTCGGTGTCGTGCATACCGACAACAATGTCATTGTTGTACCATTTCGGGGCGCGGATAGTGCCAAGGTATTGCACGTTGGACCCGTCGATGTTGCAAGTGAATGCGCCGGTGGCAGCCAAATAGTAAACAACCTTTTTGCCATCGGGCGAAACAGACGGCCAAAGATAGCTTTGTCCTGCTTGTCCGTTGGGAGAGAGTGTTTCTACTTTGCCGTTTTTCGAGATCATCAGTTGGCCGCGTTCGATGAATGCGATTGGCCGGCTGTTGTCGGCTTTTCCGGCATTGAGCGCAGTTGCTCTGACGGTTCGTTTTTCTACGCTCATGACCGTGTTGCCAACCATTGCGCTTTGTAAATCGCGCGTCGGAGCAACCAATGTTTTAGCCTCTCCGGTTTGGAGGTTGACAGTTTGCAGGCTTGAACGTTTCAAACGGTCGGCGCCAATTACGTTTTGACGGAAAACGATTGTTTTTCCATCGGCGGAGATTTGCGGTTTGCTGACCGATGCCGTTGTGACGGTTGTCAATTCTCCGGTTGCCAAATTGTAAGTTTGAAGTCCCTGCTTTTTGAAATCGGAAAGCAAAAGGTAGTCGCCGGCAGGACTGATAGTAGCTTCGGCGGCTGCCGTTCCTTCCGGAAGGTTCACTTTTTCAGTGGAAGCAACTTCCAGAAGCTGAGCAAATCCGATTGAACTGCTGCAGAGAAACATCACAGAAAAAAGTAGTTTTTTCATAAGTTGTGATATTTGGTTAGTAATGTTAGGTATTTAAATTGAACAAGCAAATATATGAATTTGCCGTTGTAGTATGGCTTGTTTTTGTGAAAATTAACATTGGCGCGATATTTCCTCAATTTGCCCTGTGTCGGTTTAGCAGGGAAAATTCGATGCAGTGTTGAAGGTAATTGTTTGTAAAAAAAGAGTGCATCATGACATATTCGCTTCTGCATTTGAGCGATGCGAAGCGAAAAGGACTGTGCTTTCCAAGATTTTGCTTTTGGAAAATAGTTGAAAAAACAGGAGAAGTTTTTGCCTCCTCCTGTTTTCATTTTTTTATTTAATCAAGTATTGAGAACTGATGGATTCATATTCATGGACGCGCCGGATTGTGTCGGCAAACAGCGGTGCGATGGAAAGGAATGTGGCTTTTTTGCATGTTCCTTCAAATGGGATGCTGTTGGAGAATATGATTTCTGAAAGGGCGCAGTTTTCGACTCGTTCCGATGCAGGATCGCTCATAATGGCATGGGATGCGAGCGCACGAACGGAATTGGCGCCTTTCGACTTCATCAAGTCGGCAGCTTTTGTGATGGTGCCGGCTGTGTCGACCATGTCATCGACGAGGATCACATCTTTCCCTTCAACTTCTCCGATGACAGTCATGTCTTCGACTACATTGGCTTTTGCCCGTTGTTTATGGCACAGCACCAATGGCACGTTGAGGTATTTTGCATAGCTGTTGGCCCGCTTTGCTCCGCCGACATCCGGTGTTGCTATGACAAGATTTTTCAGATGCAAGGATTGGATGTAGGGAATAAAAATGGAAGAAGCGTAAAGGTGATCGACCGGCACGTTGAAAAATCCTTGTATTTGGTCGGCATGCAGGTCCATTGTGATTAAACGGTCGATGCCGGCTGTGCTGAGCAAATCGGCAACGAGTTTTGCTGCAATGGAAACGCGCGGTTTGTCTTTGCGGTCTTGGCGAGCCCATCCGAAATAGGGGACGACGGCCGCAATGGATTTCGCGGATGCCCGTTTTGCGGCATCAATCATAAGCAAAAGTTCCATTAAATTGTCGGAATTCGGGAATGTGGATTGCACGAGAAACACTTCGCGGCCGCGGATCGATTCTTCGAACGACACTTCGAATTCTCCGTCGGCGAAACGCTGAATGTTCATTTTTCCGAGTTCTACACCAAGTTCTTCGCAAATGGCTTCTGCCAAATAGCGCGATTTTGTTCCTGAAAAGATTTTGAAGGGAGGCAAATTGTTGTCCATAGCTTTATGCTGTAAGTTTTATGCAAAAGTAATATTTTTTATTAAGATTTTTTTCGTCGAGTAACAGTTTTTTTAGACTTATTGCCCTGCATGTGCCGCCGTGTCGTGTCAATTTTCCAAATGACGGCGCCATTGGCCGGAATATCGGTAATGAAAGGGGAGTCGGGCGACAATGCCTTTTCTCCGCATGTGCCGGACAGCAATTCCGTGGCCGGATACACGCCTTTTGGGAGTGTGAGCGTGTCGAACGCATGGGTGGGAATGACGATATGGCATGAGCGGGGAGAATTGCTGAAATTGGCGGCAATTACGAGCAAAATGCCATTTTTTTCGCGCAAATAGGCGAATGTGTCGTGGGGATTCAATGCCGGATTTTGAAAATTGACATACATCAAGTCGAAAAAGTTGCCTTCTGCAATTGCTTGCTCGCTTTTTGCGATATGCAAAATCTTTTTGTAGGCATTGCGCAATGCTATTTCATTTTCCGACAAGCGGGCACTGCCGCATTTGCCGTTGTTGTACCATCTCCTGACAGTGGGAATGCTCCAATAGTCGAAAATTGTAGTGCGGCCGTCGTTTCCGCTGAATCCTTCCGCATCTTCTGCCTTTTCTCCCAATTCTTGCCCTGCATAGAGCATGACCGGTCCGGTGGAAAGGGTGGCGCATACGACGAATGCCGGAATTGCGCGCCAAGGGTCGCCGGCGTAGTGGGCAGAGGCGAAACGCTGTTCGTCGTGGTTTTCAAGGAAGTTGAGCATGTGGTTGCCAATTCCGTCCACGGTTTGCCAGCAATGGGTGATTTGACATGCCGGCGCGTTGTTGCAGCAAATGGCGCGAAGCGTGTCGTAGAGATTGACTTTGTCGTAAAGATAGTCGAATCCGCCACGCAGAATGTAATCGCGATAGATGCCAACATCGTAGAGCTCCGCAATGAATTTTATATGCGGATGGCGGCTTTTGACTGCACGAATAGCCCACGCCCAAAATTCGACAGGGACCATGTGGGCCATGTCGCATCGGAATGCGTCAATGTCTTTGGCCGCCCAAAACAGAAGTATGTCGAGCATTTTTCGCCACGTGTCGGGCATCGGTTCGAAATGGAAAGAGCCGTTTGACGGATCGATTCCGTAATTTAATTTGACTGTTTCATACCAATCGCATATTCCCGGATGGGCATTGAAGCAATCATTTCCCGATGCTTTTGCCGGAAATTCGCGATATGCATCATCGCCGGTGCCGATATCGAATGTTGGAGAAAAATGTTCTCCTATATAATAAAAGTTGTTGTTGGGGTTGAAAAACATGCCGGTGTTGTCGGAAGCTCCAAAATCTTCTATTCCGCAAGGGGCGGCATCGGAATGATATTGGCGCGCCACATGATTGGGGACGAAGTCGATGATCACTTTCAGGCCGCAGGCATGGGTGCGTTCCACCAATGCCTCAAATTCGGACATGCGGTTTGGCACATCGACGGCAAGGTCGGGATCGATGTCGTAGTAATCTTTAATGGCGTATGGCGATCCGGCTTTTCCTTTGACAATGAATGGATTGTCGCGCTTGATTCCATAGGCGGAATAATCGGTTTTTGTGGCATGTTCGATAATGCCGGTATACCAAATATGTGTGGCTCCAAGATCGGCAATGGATTTAATTGCGCGTGTCGATATGTCGTTCAGTTTGCCACAGCCGTTTTGCTCGATGCTGCCATTGGGGGTGCAATGCTCGCAGGTGTTGGAAAATAACCTTGGGAGCATTTGATATATGATGAGTTTGTCGTTCATTTTAGAGGAAATGTTCCGACAAACTTACAGAAATTCGTTTAGTGCGGCAAAAAGAACAATAAAAAAAGCGCCTCTCTTTTTTTCGAAAGGCGCTTTTGCATAATTCAGATAGTTTCTTTATTGGAGCAAATCGACAGAACGTTTTAAAAATTTGTCCAATTCTTCACCTTTTAAAAGATTGCCGCTTAAAAGCGCAATGTCGATTAATTGGCGAACAAGAGGCGTCGCGTCGGCATACGTTTTGACAGCATCGTGTTCCGTTTTCCGCAGATTTTCAATTTCTGTTTCTTTGTCGGCTGCCGTTTTTTTCTCTTCGTCGGTTGCATCTTTGTTTTCGCGGATTTTTTTGATTTCTTCGTTGAGCGAAGCAATCGACGCTTCGATAGGCGATACTTTTTCGTCGAGGGCGGTTTTGGCGTTGTCCAAAATGCGTTTGACAATAGGATGCTCAGTGTTGAGAATCAGGCAGTAGGAGTCGGGCAATTCGCCGTAGAAGCTCATGCCTTGTTGCATGGATGCCATCTCTTTCATGCGCCGCATGTATTCGCTTTGCGTGATTTGCACGGGACGATCATTCTCCGTGAGTTTTTCAAACGTTACAAGAAATTCACTCTTGTCGATTGCCGGAATTTGGGATTTGAACAAACTGGTGAAAACAGAGCGGTCGGCATCCGACATGCCAGATGCAGAGCGGTCGGCTTTGACGATGAGATTGTCAATGATGTCGCTATCGACTCTGACAAAACGTGATTTTTCAAGTTTTTGTTCCAGCAGGCCGACAAAATGGCTGCCAAGGCGGTCATCGATAAGCAATACGCTGTATCCTTTGTCGATTGCGTTTTTGACGTAGCTGTACTGTGCGGTTTTGTCGGTTGCGTAAAGGTAGATCAAGTTTCCGTCTTTGTCGGTTTGATTGGCTTTGATCAAATCTTTGTATTCATCGAGCGTGAACATTTTTTTATCGATATCCGACAATAGAGCGAACTTCATTGCCGAGTCGCAGAATTTTTCATCCGTCAACATGCCGTATTCGATGAATATTTTGACATCATTCCATTTTTCTTCAAATTCGGAACGGCGGTTTTTGAAAATCGTTTCAAGTTGCGAAGCGACTTTTTTAGTTATGTAGGAAGAAATTTTCTTCACGTTCGCATCGCTTTGCAAGTAAGATCGCGACACGTTCAGCGGGATATCGGGCGAATCGATGACACCTCGCATGATCATCATGAATTCCGGCACGACGCCTTCGACGGAATCAGTCACAAATACTTGGTTGCAATAGAGTTGAATGCGATTTTTTTGAATGTCGAAATCGTTTCGGAGTTTTGGGAAATAGAGGATTCCGGTGAGGGTGAACGGATAGTCTACGTTGAGGTGTATCCAAAACAATGGGTCTTCTTCTCCCGGGTAAAGCTCATGATAGAATTTGATATAGTCCTCGTCTTTTAATTCCGATGGCTGGATTGTCCATGCCGGTTTTGTGTCGTTTATGACATTGTCGGCATCGGTGTCGACCCATTTGCCGTCTTTCCATTCTTGTTTTTTCCCAAAAGCGATGGGGACAGGCAAAAACTTGCAATACTTTTTCAGCAAGCTCTCGATTTTGTCTTTTTCGAGGAATTCTTTGCAATCGTCGTCGATATAGAGAACGATGTCGGTGCCTCTTTCGGCTTTCTCGATTTCGCTCATTTCAAACTCGGGAGAACCGTCGCACGTCCAAGAAATGGCTTTCGCATCCTCTTTGTAGGATTTCGTTCGGATTTCCACCTTTTTGGAAACCATGAACGCAGAATAAAAACCAAGTCCGAAATGCCCGATGATGGCATTGGCATTGTCCTTATATTTATTAAGGAATTCTTCTGCGCCGGAAAATGCGATTTGATTGATGTATTTTTCAACATCGTCGGCAGTCATGCCGATGCCTTTGTCGCTAACCGTCAAAGTGCCTTTTGCAGGGTCGATTGCCACATGGATAGTCAAATCGCCCAAGTCGCCTTTGACTTCTCCGCACGAAGATAGCGTTTTGAGCTTTTGCGTTGCATCGATAGCGTTTGATACGATTTCGCGTAAAAAAATATCGTGATCGCTGTATAAGAATTTTTTAATGACCGGAAATATGTTTTCCGTAGTTACGCCAATTTTTCCTTTTTGCATGATATTGTGTTTTTATTGTTTCCAAAGTTCAACAAGGGAAATACAAAAAAAATGCCATATCGAGGATATGACATTTTAACTGCCGAATATGACGAAACGTCAGTTTTCGGATTTTTCTATGCGGCACGACAGATTGTCGCCGTTTCGGTAGTCTATGATGATTTTGTTTCCCGACTCGACTTCCGCTTTAAGGATCATTTCCGCTAAATTGTCCTCCAAATATTGTTGGATGGCTCTTTTCAGCGGGCGGGCTCCATATTGCTTGTCGAATCCTTTGTCGACGATAAATTCACGTGCATGTTCCGTCACATCAAGGCAATATCCCAATTCCTCGACACGACGACGGAATCCTGCGAGTTCGATGTCGATGATCTTGGAAAGGGCATTTTTGTCAAGATTGTTGAACATGATGATGTCGTCGACGCGGTTAAGGAATTCAGGTGCAAACGTTTTATTGAGCGCTTTTTGAATGATGCCGCGCGAATACTCTTTTTTGTCTTTTTCGTTGCCGGTGTCGAAGCCTATGCCGGAGCCGAATTCTTTCAATTGCCGTGTCCCAATGTTCGATGTCATGATGACGATGGTATTTTTGAAGTCGATGGAACGCCCGAGGCTGTCTGTCAGGCGGCCTTCGTCCATCACTTGCAACAGCATGTTGAAAGCATCGGGGTGGGCTTTCTCAATTTCGTCGAGAAGCACGACGGAATAGGGGTGGCGACGCACTTTCTCTGTCAATTGCCCGCCTTCTTCGTATCCGACATATCCCGGAGGCGCTCCGATGAGACGTGAAACAGAGAATTTTTCCATGTATTCGCTCATGTCGATTCGGACAAGCGAATCTTTCGAGTCGAATAAAAATTCGGCAAGGCATTTTGCCAAATGGGTTTTGCCCACGCCGGTCGGTCCAAGAAACATGAATGTCCCGATAGGGCGGTTGGGATCTTTCAAGCCGACGCGATTGCGTTGTATGGATTTGACGATTTTTTCAATGGCTTCGTCTTGCCCTACGATTTGTTTCTTTAATTCCTCGTCCATGTGGAGAAGCCGCGAACTTTCAGAGCTGGCAATCCGTTGGACCGGTACTCCGGTCATCATGGCAACTACTTCGGCGATTGCGTTTTCGTCGACGGTTTCCCGATGATTTTTTAGTTCTTGCTCCCACGCTTCTTTTTTTGCAGCGAGGTCGTCTTGCAGCGTGCGTACTTCGTCGCGCAATGCGGCTGCTTCTTCAAAATTTTGAGCTTGTGCGGCTTTGAGCTTGCGGTTGTTGGTGTCGGCGATTTTTCCTTCCAAATCTTCGATTTCTTTCGGCGCATTCACGTTTCTCACATGGGTGCGGGCTCCGGCTTCGTCGAGCGCGTCTATGGCTTTGTCGGGGAAAGAACGGTCGCTGACGTAGCGCTGTGTCAATTTCACGCATGCTTCAAGGGCGCGATCGGTATAAACGACGTTGTGATGATTTTCGTAGTTGTCTTTGATGTTGCGAAGTATTTGCAATGTTTCTTCGGCGGAAGTTTGCTCTACGATGACTTTTTGAAACCGACGTTCCAACGCTCCGTCTTTTTCAATGTTTTTTCGGTATTCGTCGAGCGTGGTTGCTCCAATACATTGAATTTCCCCACGGGCGAGAGCCGGTTTGAGCAAATTGGCCGCATCCATGGTTCCTGACGAGTTGCCTGCTCCGACAATGTTGTGCAATTCGTCGATGAAAAGGATTACATCGGGATTCTTTTTCACTTCGTCGATAATTGCTTTGATTCGTTCTTCGAATTGCCCGCGATATTTCGTGCCGGCGACGACCGATGCCATGTCGAGCGAAATGACACGCTTGTCGTAAAGCAAACGCGAAACTTTCCGCTCTTTGATTCTGAGAGCAAGGCCTTCTACGATAGCCGATTTCCCGACTCCGGGCTCTCCGATTAACACGGGGTTGTTTTTCTTGCGCCGGCTAAGAATTTGTATGACCCTTTCTATTTCAGCGTTTCTGCCCACGACAGGATCGAGGCGGCCTTCTTCTGCTGCGCGGGTGATGTCGTTGCCAAACTTGTCGAGCACCGGCGTTTTGCCCGTGCTGTCGGTTGCTTTTCGCGTAGTCGTGTTGGACGCTGAGTCGGACTTTTTGTCTCCTTTTTCAGGGAATTTCTCATCGTCGGTAAATTCGTCATTGTCATAACCATCCCTAATGGTTATGTTTTGGCAAAAACCGAGAGGAAAAATTTGAGGTCTTATATGTTTGTCGTATGTCATTTTGTCGAATTTTTATTTATGGTCTGCAAAAATAGTGCCAATAGCATGAAAAGCAAGATGCTTTCTTAATTTTTCGTTTTTTTATAAAAAACAGCATTGCCGCGATTAGGTGCGTAATTCAGTTTTTTTGTATCTTTGTGTGCTCAAAAATGCCGTAGCCGAAGCGCGGCAGAAAATATGAACTTTTTAAAAGACATTTATGATTGAAGATCGTATAAAAAAGATCAATATTGAAAAAGAAATGCAAGATGCCTACATCGATTATTCGATGTCGGTAATCGTGTCTCGCGCATTGCCCGATGTGCGCGACGGCTTTAAGCCGGTGCATCGGCGTGTGTTGTATGGAATGGAGAAATTAGGAAACACATCGACGCAACCGACAAAGAAGTCGGCGCGTATCGTCGGAGAGGTGATGGGTAAGTATCACCCCCATGGCGATTCGTCTATTTACCTGACAATGGTAAGGCTCGCGCAAGATTGGTCGTTGCGTTATCCGCTTGTGGACGGGCAAGGAAATTTTGGCTCGATCGATGGCGATTCTCCTGCGGCAATGCGTTACACGGAAGCCCGGCTTGCGAAGATGGGCGAAGAGATGATGCGCGATATTGATGAAGATACGGTCGATTTTGTTCCGAATTTCGATAATACTCTGAAAGAACCTGTCGTTTTGCCAACGCGATTCCCGAATTTGCTGGTCAACGGTGCTTCCGGAATCGCTGTCGGAATGGCGACAAACATGCCGCCTCACAACTTGACCGAGGCTGTGAATGCTTCGATTGCTTTGTTGGACAATCCTGACATCACGATTGAAGAATTGATGCAATATATCAAAGCGCCCGATTTCCCGACCGGAGCCACAATTTATGGCTATGCCGGAGTGAAAGAAGCATACGAAACGGGTCGCGGACGAATCGTGGTGCGTGCCAAGGCGGAGATAGAAACGGAAAACGACAGAGACCTGATAGTCGTATCGGAAATTCCGTATAATGTAAACAAGTCGGAATTGATTAAATCGATTGCCGATTTGGTGGAAGATAAAAAAATCGAAGGCATTTCGGACGTCAACGACGAAAGCGACCGCATGGGAATGCGCATTGTCGTGGAACTGAAAAAAGATGCCAACGCCAGCGTGGTGTTGAACAAGCTCTACAAGATGACTCAAATGCAATCGTCGTTCAGCGTGAACAATGTTGCGTTGGTCGATGGCCGTCCGCGATTGTTGAATTTGAAAGAGATTCTGCAAGCATTCCTTGACCATCGCCATGAAGTGGTGATTCGCCGTTCGCGTTTTTTGCTGAAAAAGGCAGAGGAACGTGCCCATATCGTGCAAGGCTTGATTATTGCGTGCGACAATATCGACGAAGTAGTACGCATCATACGTTCGTCGAAAACTACCGACGAGGCGCGTCAGCGTTTGGGCGAGCGTTTCGGATTGGACGATGCTCAAACGCGAGCAATTGTCGATATGCGTTTGCGCGCGTTGACCAACATGAGTCAAGACGAGTTGCATGCTGAATATGAAGAATTGCAACGGCAGATAGAATTTTTGAATTCTGTTTTGTCGGATCCGAATGTGTGCCGCAAAGTGATTGAAGACGAGCTGATTGAAACGCGCGACAAATATGGCGACGCACGTCGCACAGACATTGTCTATGCTTCGGAAGAGTTCAATGCAGAAGATTTCTATGCCGATGACGAAATGATTATCACCATTTCTCATTTGGGTTATATCAAACGCACGCCGTTGTCGGAATTCCGTACGCAAAACAGAGGAGGCGTTGGCGCGAAAGGCAGCGACACTCGCGATGAAGATGTCATCGAATTCATTTATACGGCGACGATGCATAATTACATGCTGTTCTTCACGCAAAAAGGACGCTGTTATTGGCTGAAAGTGTATGAGATCCCGGAGGGTTCGAAAAATTCGAAAGGTCGTGCCATCCAAAACATGCTCAACATAGAGCCGGACGACAAAGTGAAGGCTTTCATAAACGTGAAGCATTTGGGCGATGCGGAATTTGTCAATTCCCATTATCTGATTTTCTGCACAAAGAACGGCTTAATCAAGAAAACGAAATTGGAAGCATATTCTCGTCCGCGCCAAAACGGTGTCAATGCGATTATAGTGCGCGACGGCGACGAATTGCTGCAAGTGCGCATGACCGACGGAACGCAAGAAATTTTGATGGCCAACCGCAATGGCCGCGCGATACGATTCAATGAACGCACGGTGCGCGAAATGGGCCGCATGTCGACAGGCGTGAAAGGAATGACGCTCGATGGCGGCGACGATTGCATAGTCGGCATGATTACCATGCCTGTCGATTCGCAGGAAACGGTAATGGTCGTTTCCGAGCAAGGCTATGGCAAGCGGTCGGATATCGAAGATTATCGCATGACGAATCGTGGCGGCAAAGGTGTAAAGACGTTGAGCATAACTGACAAGACGGGAAAACTCGTCGACATTAAGAATGTAGACGACAATAAAGATCTTGTCATTATCAACAAATCAGGAATCACATTGCGTATGAAAGTGTCCGACATTCGTGTGATGGGCCGAGCTACGCAAGGAGTGCGTTTGATAAATCTTGAAAAACGAAATGACGAAATTGCTTCCGTTTGCGTGGTTGATTCCAATGAAGGGTCGGATTATGCAGACGGCGCGGTACAAGAAACGGAAAATCAATAAACATTAATTTAATAAGCGATGAAAAGAAAATCAATTTTAATGCTTTGCGCTTTGACGACATTTGGAGCGTTTGCGCAAAAGAATCTTGTCGACGATGTGGAAGACGCGATTGGCGGATTCAATGTGAAGGTAGATGCGTATAAGGCTGCCGCGCAGAACATTATTCCTGCATTAACCAATGAGGAAACCAAAAATGATGCTAAAACATGGTTTGTTGCAAGCAAGGCAAACTATGGTATCTACGATCAAAGCGAGGTGAGTGCCCAACTTGGCCAATCGGTTGACACATTGTTGATGGCAACCTCTTTGATGAAAGCCTACGACTACTCGATGACGGCATTGCCCTTGGATTCCGTGAAAGAAACAAACAAGGACGGTTCGTATAAATATGACAAGAAAGGGAATATCAAGGTTAAAACTAAATATTCCAAAGATATTATTAATGAGCTGGTAGGGCATTATAACAACTTCTATAATGCCGGATTGCTGTTTTACAACATTGGCAAATACAAAGAAGCAAGCGATGCATGGGGCGTTTATGTGAATATGCCGACTTCGGGCATTGCAGAGCGCGACAAATTCTTGGTTGCCGATACGCTTTTGGCAGAAATCGAATACAATCGCGGATTGGCTTCGTGGCAAGGCAACAATTTGAGAGAGGCTTTGCGACTTTTCGAAAGCGCTCGTAATCGCGGATTTAAAGATAAAAATGCCTATGATTATGCTTTGAGCTGCTATGTGAGCCTTTACAATGAAGAAAACGACAGCACGGCATTGGATGGCATTGTTGCCATTGCAAAAGAGGCTATGCCTTTGTATGGCGATCAAGATTCGCAATACATAACAATCATTATTAATGACAATGTCAACAAGGGCCGCTACGAAGAAGCTCGTGCGTTGATCGACCAAGCAATTGCCAATAACCCGACAGAAGCGTCGCTTTATAATCTGAAAGGCGTGACATTGGAACAATTGAAAGATGATGAGGGCGCTTTGGAGTGCTTCAAGAAAGGCGTGGAATTGAATCCTAATTTGGCTATGGCGCAATTTAATGCCGGACGTATGTTGATTAAAAAAGCGTTCAACTTGAACGAGGAAAATTCCTCATTGCAGGGTTTGCAATACAAGCAATTTAAAGAAACTCAAATCGATCCGCTTTACAAAGAAGCATTGCCTTATATGGAAAAAGCATATCAGCTTAATCCGACTGACAGTCAAACAAAAAATTTGTTGAGCAACGTCTATTATCAATTGGGCATGGAAGCCGAATTGGAAAGCATGGGCATGTAATTTTTGGTTTTTAAAATATTTTGAAAGCGGGCACGTCTGCAATGCGTGCCCGCTTTTGATTTGTATGGTTTTCTCAATCTTTGAAATTTCTTGTATGATTTCGATGAATTTTCCGTAACTTTGTAGATGATGATATTGCATGATAAATTGAATTGCAATAGCACTAACGATACAAGCAATGACAACAACGGACGACAAATCGTTTTTTATCGCACGTACAAAGTTGACGGAGTTTCTGGACAGTCGGAAATTGCGCAAAACTCCGGAACGGTTTGCCATTTTGGAAGCTGTTTTTTCTCATAATGACCATTTCGGGGTAGATACATTGTATGCCGAAATGGATGCTCGTTCGTATCATGTAAGCCGGTCGACAGTCTACAATACTATCGAATTGTTTTGTGAATGCGGTATTGTGAGAAAACACCAATTCGGAACCAGTCAAGCTCTATATGAGAAGGTGATTAGCTCCGGTAATCATCATCATTTGATATGTACGGAGTGTGGCAAAATAAAGGAAGTGAAAGATCCCGAATTGATGCGCCAGATAGGTATGCGGAAATATGGCACATTCAATACGTCGTATATTTCGCTTTATGTTTATGGCATTTGTTCGACTTGCTTGCGCAGAAAAAAGAGAAATATTAAAAAGACAAATAAAAATACAGAATTAAAAAAGACAAAACTATGAAAGTAGATGTGCTCTTGGGATTGCAATGGGGCGATGAAGGCAAAGGAAAAGTGGTGGATGTGTTGACGCCGCGTTACGATGCTGTGGCTCGATTTCAAGGTGGGCCGAATGCTGGTCATACATTAGAATTTGAAGGAAAAAAATATGTATTGCGTTCGATTCCGTCCGGAATATTTCAGCAGGGGCAAATAAATATTATAGGCAACGGCGTTGTGCTCGATCCTGTGTTGTTCAAGGAAGAGGCCGAAGCCTTGGAAAGAAGCGGTGTGGCTCTCAAACGTGTTTTGAAAATATCAAAGAAAGCACATTTGATAATGCCGACCCATCGATTGCTCGATGCCGCCAATGAAAAACGCAAAGGCGCTTCAAAAATCGGCACGACGGGAAAAGGAATCGGACCGACATATACGGACAAAGTCGGGCGCAATGGTTTGCGCGTAGGCGATATTTTCCATGATTTCGAAGAAAAATACGCTGTGGCAAAGGCTAAACATGCCGACATGCTGAAAATGATGGGCATGGAAGCCAATGTCGAAGATTTGGAACAAAAATGGTTTGAAGCAATCGATTATTTGAAAGAATATGAATTGATCGATAGCGAACATTATGTGAACCGTCTCTTGTCGGAAGGAAAACGCGTGCTGTGTGAAGGCGCGCAAGGCACGATGCTCGATGTGGATTTCGGATCATATCCATTTGTGACATCCTCCAACACGGTTTGTGCCGGAGCATGCACAGGACTTGGCGTGGCTCCGAATAAAATAGGTGAAGTGTATGGGATATTCAAAGCCTATTGCACACGTGTCGGTAGCGGTCCGTTTCCGACGGAATTGTTTGATGAAACCGGCAAGAAGATTCGGGATCTCGGACATGAATACGGCGCAGTGACGGGACGTGAACGCCGTTGCGGCTGGATTGACCTTGTCGCGTTGCGTTATGCCATCATGTTGAACGGCGTTACGCAATTGATAATGATGAAAAGCGACGTGCTCGATTCGTTCCCAACAATAAAAGCTTGCACGGCGTATAAGATAGATGGAGCTGAAACTCGCGATTTTCCATTCTCGATTGAGGGAAAAATCGAGCCTGTATATAAAGAATTGGAAGGATGGAGCGCCGATATGTCGCGTGTGAAGAAGGAAGACGATTTTCCGGAAGCGTTCAATCGCTATGTTGCATTCCTTGAAAGTGAATTGCAAGTGCCAATTACAATTTTGTCGGTAGGACCTGACAGAGAGCAAACGATTGTAAGAAAAAGTTTTAAATAGAACAAATAATATACTGCGTTATGGCAAAGGTTAGGCCGTTTAAAGGCGTTCGTCCGCCTGTGGAATTTGTGACAGAAGTGGCATCGCGTCCGTATGACGTGCTAAATTCTGAAGAAGCCCGAATCGAAGCGGAAGGCAACGAAAAGTCGCTTTATCATATTATTCGACCGGAAATTGATTTTGCACCGGGAACCGACGAACATGCACCGGAAGTATATGCAAAAGCGGTTGAAAATTTTAAAAAGTTCCAAGATAAAGGATGGCTTGTTCAAGATGAAAAGCCTTGCTATTATGTATATGCCCAAACGATGGACGGGCGGACGCAATATGGATTTGTCGTTGCTGCCAGCGTGGAAGATTATATGTCCGGCCGCATAAAGAAACATGAATTGACAAGGCGCGATAAAGAAGAAGACCGCATGAAGCATGTCCGAATCAATCGTGCCAACATCGAACCAGTCTTTTTTACATTTCCCGATAATGCGGAGTTGGAGGCTGTTTTGAAAGAAGTGACGGCAAAAGAGCCGGTTTATGACTTCGTTGCTGCCGATGGCTTCGGGCATCATTTTTGGGTGGTCGACGATGATGAGACAATTTCGCGCATAACCGCTCTGTTTAGTGGAATTCCCAACATGTATATTGCGGACGGACATCATCGAAGCGCTGCCGCCGCCTTGGTGGGAAAAGAGATGGCCGATGCCAATCCGAATCATACCGGAAATGAGGAATACAATTATTTCCTTGCGGTATGTTTTCCTGCATCACACCTGCATGTGATTGATTACAACCGCCTTGTGCGCGACTTGAATGGTTTGTCGGAATCGGAATTCATGGCTCGTTTGGCAGATAATTTTGTGGTTGAGAATAAAGGAACAGACGTTTACAAGCCTCAACATTTGCATAACTTCTCGCTTTATTTGAACGGGGAATGGTATTCACTGACGGCCAAGCAAGGAACGTACGACGATGATGATCCAATAGGCAGTTTGGATGTCACAATCTCTTCGGATTTGATATTGCGGGATGTTTTAGGCATTACGGATTTGCGAAGCGACAAGCGGATTGATTTTGTTGGCGGCATTCGTGGGTTGGAAGAACTGAAACGCAGGGTGGATAGCGGAGAAATGAAATTGGCTTTGGCACTATATCCGGTCACAATGGGACAAATCATAAAAATTGCCGATACCGGAAACATAATGCCTCCCAAAACAACATGGTTCGAACCGAAACTCCGTTCGGGTCTTGTCATTCATAAATTGGATGATTGACCATACGTTTGCAATGGCGCCATGAATGCATCCGGAATATGCTCGACGGTGAAGTCGTTTTCATTTTCGCCTGTGATAAGGATTACATCGAATTGAATTTCGTTCGACAATCTGAAAAAGCTCAGATAAGCATTTCCGGCTGCTATTAAATGGCGTATTTTGGCGCGTGTGATGACTTGTGAAATGTCGGGAATATGTTCTTTCCGAGTTTTCACTTCGACGATGATGATACGGTTGTTTTTCTCGGCTACAATGTCAATTTCATATTTGCCGCATCTCCAATTTCGGTCGCGAATGAGATAGCCATTTTTGAGTAAAACCTCGAAAGCTGCTTCTTCTCCTTTTTTCCCGAAAATATTATGCTTTGCCATATTTGTTGATTTTAATGTAAAGATAATGTTTTTTTGCTGATACAATGAAGTTCGACATTTTAAAAGATTTAAGGCGAAAAGACCATCCAAGGTATTTGGGAGGGTTGGATATCTTCCGTTATATAGGTCCCGGATTGTTGGTGACGGTAGGTTTTATCGATCCGGGCAATTGGGCTTCTAATTTTGCAGCCGGTTCGGAATTCGGTTATATGCTGTTGTGGGTGGTCACTTTGTCGACGATAATGCTGATTGTTTTGCAACACAACGTGGCGCATCTTGGCATTGTGACAGGGCTTTGCCTTTCGGAGGCTGCCACTCGATATGTTGCTCCATGGATTTCTCGTCCGGTTTTGGCATCGGCAGTTTTAGCATCGATGGCTACTTCACTGGCTGAAATTTTAGGTGGCGCGATTGCATTGCAGATGCTTTTTGGAATTTCTATAAAGGTGGGAGCAGTATTGACAACGTTGTTTGTCATCGTCATGCTCTTCACAAATTCTTATAAGCGAATCGAGAAAGCGATTATCGCATTTGTTTCAGTGATAGGCTTGTCGTTTATTTATGAAATATTTTTAATCGATGTAGATTGGCAAGAGGCGGCAAGGTGTAGTGTAGTGCCGTCGTTGCCGGAGGGAAGCATGATTATTGTGATGAGCGTATTGGGGGCAGTGGTTATGCCTCATAATTTGTTTCTCCATTCGGAAGTCGTGCAAAGTCGGGAATTTCACAAAAAGGATGATTTGTCGATTCGTCGAGCTTTGAAGTATGAATTTTTCGATACATTGTTTTCAATGTTGGTCGGGTGGGCGATTAATAGCGCTATGATTTTGTTGGCAGCTTCCGCTTTTTATACGATTGGCGCGCATGTATCAGAGCTTTCGGAGGCACAAGCCATGTTGAAACCGCTTTTGGGAGAAAATGCGGCCGTTGTTTTCGCATTGGCGTTGCTGATGGCAGGCTTGTCGTCGACGGTGACAAGCGGCATGGCTGCCGGTTCCATATTTTCCGGAATTTTTGGAGAGTCATACAATATAAAAGACAGCCATTCAATTGTCGGAGTGCTTTTGTCGTTGTTGTCGGCTTTGGCAATTATATTTTGCATTTCCGATCCTTTTCAAGGCCTGTTGGTTTCACAGATGGCGCTCAGCATTCAGTTGCCTTTCACTGTGTTTATGCAAATATATTTGACATCGTCAAAGCGCGTGATGGGACAATATGCGAACAAGAGATTCGGAAAAATCGTGCTTTATGCCATTGCCGGCATTGTCGCGCTATTGAATGTTTTGCTTCTTGTCGACACATTGAAATAATGCCTTTCATGCTTTTTTCAAAAGCATTTGGCAATGTTTGCAATCAAATTCCACGGAAAAGCGAATATCGCCGGACTCTAAAAATAGTTGTGCCGGCAATTTCTCTTTGCCTTCTTTTTTCAGGCAGCAGTTTAATTCCCGTCGCAGGCAATAACGAGTTGTCATCAATATGGCATTGGAAGAATCCATTTCGCCGCATTCCATTGCGTACTCTATGGCTTTGACACCGTGATCGGTATAAAAGGTTCTTGCTGCTTTATTCGAAACATTGCCTGTAAAAGTAATACTGTCAGCCATGTATGGGAATGATTTGTCTTCTGTTTTGCGGTGCTCGAATCGGTATCCGGATTTTTTTGCATGTTCAAAAGCTTTGATGGCGCGACGTTTGGCTTGTGACAACAGGGAAGCCGGTATAAAAATTTCTGCAAGGTGACCGGCGTTGAAATGTCGCAAATAAAACGGCGTGTCTCCCAATTTTCCCAAAATCCGTTTTTGAGTTTCTTCTTGGGAAGTATTGGCTTTGGGATTGTTTGCGGATGTCATGTTGATGATGGCGTAAACACCATCGTCGCCGGTAACTTTTACGGCAAATCCGGTTGCCGTCGGCCAACATTCAATGTCGATTGGGAGTTTTCTATCGGCCGAATTGTTGCTTTGAAGCCGGCCTGTAAATGTTTTGTCGAAATTTCGGTAAAGCCAAGTCCCTTTGGAAATATCGATTTTTTCAAAAGGGATGATGGCATTGTGGTCTGTTTTGTTCGCTCTGAATCCTTCCAGATTATTGTTTTTGTTGAAAAAGACAAAACCGTCGCCATTGGCAGCTGATTTGTCGGAGTCGACAAATATGGATTGATTCTTTATGCCGGATATTTTTCCGAATCGTTCGCCGATCGATTTGGGCGTGTCGAACGATGCAAGATTTTCCGCAGGATTGTCGTTGTCGAAAAAATAGTGCGTGAATCGTCGATTGAAACTTTTATTGATGTCCGGTGTAAAATTAATAGTTGTCAACCCTCGTGATGCGCGAATGTATTTGTCCGGATGTCGGCTGCATAGGTCGTTGATTAGCCGGTGGTAGTGTGCAGTAACATTTTTCACATAAACCGTATCTTTCAAACGTCCTTCAATTTTGAAAGAAGAAACGCCGGCGTCAGCCAATTGGGCAATGCGATCGCTCATATTAAAATCGCGAAGCGAAAGGAAATGCTTGTTTGCATGCAGAACTCTGCCGGAGGAATCTGTCAGATTGTAAGGCAAGCGGCATAATTGCGCGCATTCCCCGCGATTGGCGCTTCGTTTTCGAAATGCGCAACTGGCATAGCATTGTCCGCTATAACATACGCAGAGAGCGCCATGGACGAAGCATTCGATTTCGGCTTGTGTGTTTTTTGCAATGTTGCGGATTTCCTCGCATGTCAGTTCCCGCGCAAGGACGAGACGGGAAAATCCGGCTTTTTCAAGGAATTGAGCTTTTTCAAGGGTTCGAATATCGCATTGTGTGCTGGCATGCAGAGCGATAGGAGGGATGTCGAGCCGCAAAATGCCCATGTCTTGCACTATCAGCGCATCAACACCGGCAATATAGAGGTCGCGAATCATTTTTTCGGCCTTTTTCAGTTCGGAGTCGAATAGAATCGTGTTGACTGTGGCATAAATCCGTGCATCGAATTGGTGTGCGAACTCAACGATTCGCGCAATGTCGGCAATCGGATTTCCTGCGGATGCTCTTGCTCCGAATTGGTCTGCTCCGATATAAACAGCATCTGCGCCATGACGAATCGCTGCAATAGCGATTTCTGCATTCTTTGCAGGGGCGAGTAATTCTATTTTGCGAGGCTCTCCGCTCATTTTATCTTCCAAATGTCATAAGGAGTTTCTTGATAAACAAAATAGTTCAACCAGTTGGAGAATAATAAATTGGCATGGCTTCTCCAACGCACGATTGGTGGTTTTTGGGGATCATCGTCGAGATAATAGTGTCGCGGGATGTCGGGATTCAATCCCTTTTTCAAATCTCTTCGGTATTCCGCATCTAACGTTAGGGGAGCATATTCGGAGTGTCCCGTTATGTAAATTTCTCGTCCATTGCGGGCCATGACGATATAAACGCCGCATTCATCGCTTTCCGACAATATTTCTAATCCTTTGGTTGCGAGGATGTCGTTTTTTCGTATTTCAAAATATCGGCTGTGGGGAGCATAGAATATGTCGTCGAATCCGCGCATCAATGGGTTTTTTGCGTTTAAAACCCGATGGGAATAGACTCCCGATATTTTTTTGTCGAGTGGATATTTCTGAATTCCGTAATTGTGATAAAGACCGGCAAGGGCTGCCCAGCATATATACACAGTGGATGTCACATGAGAACGACTCCAATCGAAAATGTATTGGAGTTGGCTCCAATAGTCGACAGCTTCGAAGGCAATTGTTTCAACAGGCGCGCCGGTAATAATCATGCCGTCGTATTTCTTGTCGGCGATTGTTTCAAAAGGTTTGTAGAATTGGTTTAAATGGCTTTCCGGCGTATTCTTCCATTTATGTCCCGATGGCAGGACCAAATCAAGATTGATTTGGAGAGGCGTATTGGATAACAGCCGCAACAAATCTGTTTCTGTCGATTGTTTTAATGGCATTAAGTTGACGACTGCAATATGCAGCGGCCGTATGTCTTGGGACAATGCCCGTTTTTCGCCGATGACAAATATATTTTCTTGTTTTAAATCTTCAATGGCGGGAAGCGTGTCGGGAACTCGGACTGGCATAACCATAAATTTCTTTTAATTACAGTGAATAATACAATTTCATTGCGGCTTCACGACCTGCATTGATGAGATCGGGGTAGTGGGCATCGGAGTTGAAAACGACAGGAATTTCATATTTTTTCAGCAAGGGAAAATATCGTTCGTGGGGGAATAGCCGATGATGCGTATCATACGACTTTGTGTTTATTTCCACGATTAAGCCGGCTTCTTTTATTGTTTTTATTGTTTTTACGACCAAGTCGTTGTACCAATCTTCGTTTTCAATGCCCGGACAATAAAGCGATGCGTTATGCCCGATTTTGTCGAAGTGTCCGATTATCTCGAATTTCCCCGCCTCAATCATTTTATACGTTTGCAAATAAAATAATTCGACGACGTAATGGATATCTTCGTTGAAGAATCGATTCATTTTGATTTTGAAAGAGTCGAAACTGCCGTCGGTGTCGACATATTGGTCGCCGCATGGCACGAAATGGATGGAGCCGATGCGATAGTCGAGGGGAAAGGTATCGAAATATGGATTGGCCGGACCCCAAGACTCATCGAGGTAATCGATTTCCATAGAAGCGAACAAGTTGATTTTGCCGCGATACATGGATCTCAATCTGTCGATTTCTTTAAAATAAGAAACAGTGTCGTCTTTGCTCATATTGCATGACGATGGCGCAGGAATCGGAGAGTGGGGCGAAAAGCCATAGTCTGTGAATCCCAATTCGACGGCTTTTGCGGCAAAATCTTCCATGGGTGCGCGTCCGTCGCAATATTGCGTATGACTATGAAAATTATATAAAGATGACTTGGCGGCAATTTCTTTAAAATCAATCATAAGAGAATGAAGATTTATTTCTTTAGCATTGGGATTTCTATGGCTCTGATTTCATTATCCATGCGTTTCACCTCGTTGGCATCTTTGAGAATTGCTCTTTCCAATCGTAGAATCTCAGAAGTCAAAGAATTTTTATTTTGCGAACGGGCATATTGTTTCCGTAATGTTTTAAGTTGCGAATAATATCCTTCAATTTGTTCCGACAATTTCATGCGTTTGTGCATTAAACTTTCGGCTTCCGGACTTATGAAGTCGTCAAATCGAGTATATTCAACTCCGTTTTTAATGTAAAAGGAGAAATCGGCTTTTGGCTTGCTTTCTTCAATCGCAATGTTTTTAATTTCTGTAATAAGGTCTTTGTAATCATTGTTGTCGGTCCATGTGTCTTTGATGGATCTGACAGAGGCAAGTCCGAAGATATTCGGATTTGTGCTGTCGTAATTTTCCCTGAAATCGTTACGTTTGAAGATATAGATAGTCAGTTTGCCCGGAATTTGATTCCTATCGGTTGCCCACCATCCGATTCCCGTCATTTCGTCAATGACCAGCATGTAGTCGTCGAATGGGGAATTGTAAGGGAATCCGATGTTTTGAGGATGCAGATATTCGCTGCTTGCAAAGTCTTTTCGCGACATGTATATGTCGTATCCGCCAATGCTGTTTTCTCCGTTGCCGGCATAATAGATGGTAGTGCCGTCTGCCATGATGAATGGAAAATCGACATCTCCGTTGTCGGTCAGTTCATCGCTTAGAAACGTCGGTTTGTCCCATTTGCCGTCGGCTAATTTGTATATTTCAACCAATTTCTTGCGTCCGGTCGAATCCGGCATGGCCCAAATCATGCGATTTGCCGATTGAGGCATGTAGACCATTGAAATCGCACTGTCGGGAACGGATGCGGGTAAAATATCGGGCGTGTTGAGCGTGCCTGCTTCGAGCGACAGTTTGTAATGCTTGAAAAAGTCTTTCTTAGACACTGTCAAGCTGTCGAATATTTGGATCTTCTCGACGTTGTTGAGCATTTCTGTCGTTCTTTTCAATTTGCGATAGCCGGCAAGCGCATTGTCGGAAAGGACAGATTCGTCGTTGTCGATCATATTTTCAAACTGGCGCGTCAGCGATTCCATTTGCTCGTAGTCCATTTTTTCGAGCGCGATTTGCGCCAAATATCTTGCAGCATCGGCAACTTTTTTGGAAAGGGCGGTTTCCAAGTAGGGGATAGCTTCCTCTTTTTTGCCGGTTTCATACAAGCATCCGCCCAACCATTGGTTGTAGTTGGCGTTTTGAGGATTTTTCTTTTGGAGATCTTGGAATGTGGAAAGCGCCTCTTCAAAACGGCCTTCGGTATATAGCTTTTTTGCTTGCGTCAGCGTCAAAGAATTGGCAGTTAGCGATATGCCTAATGCAATAAAAAATAAGCCGGATCTGATTTTCATATCGGGATATGTTTAAACAGATACAAATATAGCGAAAGTTGAGTGCAAAATAATCAAATTTGTTTGAAATTATTTGTCGGGACGCTTGTTTCGTATTACTCCGATATATGGAACTTGCACAGTTTGTTTATCAAAAACAAACTGTGCAAGTTCTTTCGTTGTTATAGTATTAAGGTAAGCGGGTTCTATTTTGTCGGAAATGATTACATTAATAATTCTCGTTTTTTTGCCTCAAATTCGTCTTTGTCGATGATGCCTTTTTCTTTTAAATCATTTAATTTCAGAAGTTCTATATTGACATCTTTTCGTTTGGTTTTGACACAGCATCCAAAAATAGACAGGATGAGTCCGAAAAGGCTTGCAATGAATAGAAGAAAAACAATGGCATACAATGTATCTTGTGTATTCTGTATATTTTCGGCAATGTTATATTCAGAGACGAGTAAGGCATTCTCGCCGATTTCGTTGAATAACATATGAGCTGATACCATGTCCTCTTCGGCACCTATCAGACCAAGAAGACAAAATCCGAAAATAAATATGCCTAAAATGCTTAATATTCTTATTGTTATATTCATGATAGTGTTTTTTTTACTCGTTTGAAGAAATATTTATTGATCTGTCTCTCTAGCATGCTTGCGATTATCGCTCCGATAAAAAGTCCAATGAAAAGCGATACTATTATGATGATTCTTGCTGTTGTTTTTGATTCAGAATCATAAAAAATCAAAGAAGCCAAAGCCATAAAAAGCACGGTAATTCCATAAATAATGATACTTTTTGCGATGTTTGCATATTTATGGCTCTTTTGATAAATCATGTACGATTGCTTGAAACTCATGCCTATTTGTTATTTCCGCGTTAACGCATTAAACAACTGTGTGAGATTGTCGATTAAGTCTTCATCGTAGAAGACGCCCCCGCCCATGCGAAGCAGTCCTTTTACTTGGCCGTTTATCACCAATTGGTGTCCTATGTAAGCGGTGCCATAACAATGGTCATGCTCGCCTATCGACATGCTCTCGATTTTAGACAGCGGAATAATGCCTTTTTCCACTATGGGAATGAGGCTGCTCAAAAAAGCATCTTTTAAGCATTTATAATAAACGAACTTGTCGGTAACGAGCAGGCAACTAAATCCGAATCCTGTTTTTTTGTTGACCATGAACAAGATTTTCTCGTCAGATTTGACTGGAGCATACTTTGTTGTGTGATTTTTCAATATTTTCTCGGGAATGCTTCCTCCCCAAAAAATCCATTTGCTTATTTTGCTATGTTGCTCTTTGAGCGTAGCGATTGCGTGCTCTAATTTTTCTGCATTTTCCATAATTGTGGTATTATGTTAGATTCTACAAAAGTATCTATTTGAGAAAGGAAGTAAAAATTCAAATTGATTCAAGATGGTTCAAAACTTCTTTTCCCACAATCCGTCGCTAAGTCAAAGTAGAAAGCTATGTGCAGAAAGATTTTATATATGGCTTATTTGCGTTATGTCGATTGTTGTTTCAACATGTCTGAATGTTAGTGCATGCTTTGAAATATGGCAGATGGATGCTCGTGCTGCTAAACGAATTTTGCCAGTTTTAGACAAAATGTCTTGCCAAACTCCTAAAAACATCATGATCGATTTTTAGGAAAACATTTTGTTGATTTCTTCGAAAGTAAGCGTGTACATCGTCTTCTTTCCGTCCGGAGTGTATCCGGGTTCTTTCGAGCGGAATAATGATGCAACGAGAGAGTCCATTTCTTCTTGTGTCAGATGTTGCCCATATTGCACGGCTGCAGCTCGCGCCGAAGAAAGAGCGATATGTTCGGCAACGCGTTTCGAAATGGAATGCCCGCCGGTGTTTACGGAATCTATCACGTCAAGAATCATATCTTTGATGTTGATTCCTTTCAGGTTGGCAGGGGAGCTATTGACTGTCCAAGAATTATCGCCGAGAAAACCGATTTCAAAACCCAACGATTCCATTTCGTCTTTTAATTCCTCAAGAATTTGGCTTTGTGCCGGCGACAAGCGTATTACTTCCTGAAACAAAACGCGTTGAGATTCAATGTGCTTTCCGGCTTTGGCCTCGATTAGCGTGTCGAAGAGCACGCGGATATGCGCTCTGTGTTGGTCGATGAGAAGTAAACCGGATTTGGCAGGCACGAGTATGTATTTGTTTTTTAGTTGGCAATATGTGTCGTTGTAGGATTCTATTTCATTGCCCATGGGCGACTCTGAATCGACAAGAGCCGTTTGTTGCGGGTTTTCAGTGGCAAATTGGGTGGCATTGTTTCGTTTGTTTTCAAAATTCTGATAGAGCAAATCCCAATTTTGCAGTTTGGAGTTCGCATGGTCGCGAAATGGCGTATAGCCGGAAGACGATGCGCGAGAGGATGGCGCGAAAGGGTTGTAGTTCGGATCGATGTCGATTTCAGGTGCATGCACTTTATTGTTTGGCATGCCGATAGGGATGTCGATAGCCCCTTCTGTGTCGAATTCGATGGTCGGCACAGCACTAAATTTTCCCAACGCTTCCTTTACGGCAGCGAAAAGAATTTGCCAAATGGCTTGTTCGTTCTCAAACTTAATTTCATTCTTGGTCGGATGAATATTCACATCGATACTTTCCGGTTCGACGGTGAAGTTGAGGAAGTAGTTGGGCTGTTCGTCGGAAGGAATCAATTGGTCGTAGCATGAAAGGATTGCTTTGTGGAAATAGGGATGCCTCATGTGGCGGCCGTTGACAAACAGATATTGCAGGCAATTGCGTTTCCTCGCGTTTTCCGGACGCGATATGAAGCCGCTGAGCGACACGATGGACGTGGCGGTTTCAATGGGGATGAGCTGTTGCTCCATAGAGCGAGAAAAGAGCGATGCGATGCGTTTTTTGAATGAATCGCCTTCCATCAGCTGGTAGAGCATATTGCCATTGTGTGACAGTTTGAACTCGACAGTGTGATTGACCAAGGCCAATTTTTCGAACTCCTTGATGATGTTGCTCAGCTCGACTTGGTTGCTTTTTAAAAATTTGCGACGTGCCGGCACGTTGAAAAACAGATTTTTAATCATGAAATTGCAACCGGCTTGACAATAGTCTGGCTCTTGCGATTCGCATTTCGAAGCGGAAATGCAGATTTTCGTGCCCATGGGCGAATCGTGTTTCCGAGTGCGAAGTTCTATTTGGGCGATAGCGGCGATAGAAGCAAGTGCTTCGCCTCTGAATCCCATTGTGTGAAGGGCAAAAAGGTCTTCTGCGTTTTTAATCTTCGATGTGGCGTGACGTTCAAAAGCAAGGCGCGCATCTGTTTCCGACATCCCCGACCCATTGTCGATCACTTGTATCAGCGTCCGTCCGGCGTCCTTCAAAATGATTTCAATGGAAGTGGCGCCTGCATCGATGGCATTCTCCACCAATTCTTTGATGACGGAAGCCGGCCTCTGTATGACTTCTCCTGCGGCTATCTGATTTGCCACAGAGTCGGGAAGTAGTTTTATGATGTCTGCCATTTTGTGTTGTTATTCATTTTCATTGCGAATTCTTCTGACCGGCGCAATGGATTCCGGCGAACTGAAAAGGGTTTTCATGGCTTCCGGAATGGCGAAAATGTCGTATTGGTCTTTTGGCCGAATTTCTCCATACCATTTGAATCCTTTCAGGTAGTATTGGGATTTTTTTGCCAGATAGATAGGCGTTACTTTGCCTGACACATCCGGCCATAAGTTTAATTTCTCAATTTGGCGGTTTTTGATTTTGACGATCAGGAAACTTCCTTCTGCATTTACAAGTTTGTTGTATGTGGAATCGTTTTCCATTGGGAGAAGTATCGCCATGACATTTCCATTGACATCGAGCTGGCTTATTTCGCCATTGTCGAAATGGGCAATCATTTCTTTGCCCGACAGTTGATTGTAGAATTCGTCAGCCACATGCTCGCCGAGCATTCCGTATTCCGGCAGGTAGGCTTTTTCCACGGTGCTGTCGTTCATGTGTATTTTAATGACATTGCCCATCACTTGCCGTTCTAAATTCCACAAAATAGGGTGGCGGTGCATGTATAGCATGGAGTCGCGCGACATGAAGGAAAGAGAGTCGCAGATGCCTTGAATGTCTGTCCGGAAAAAGCGTACATTCGGATATGCGCACATGACTCGCGACGAGTCGGGCATGAGAAGATATGTGCGTATTGTGTCGCCGTGCACGTAGATTGTGTCGCCTTGCGAAAATTCCATGGCAAGGGCGCGTCGGGTGGCGAAAGATGTATTGCTTTTCTCATTATGAAAACCGTAATCGCCCATCAAAATAGTCGATTTTGCCGAGTCGGTCAGTATCATGTTTCCGAACGCTTCTCCAAATCCGGCAGAGCGATCGTAGAAAATGGTGTCGCCCGTGAGGGTTTGTCCGCCCTTGCCGACGATGAGCGAGCGATTGTACAGTGTGGCGCGGTCGTCGTCGGTGTTGTACCAGCCTTGGTCGGTGTAGACGGTGCTGCTGTCGGACACGATGATTGTATTGCCTACAATGTCGGCAACGTGGCTTTCGGTGTTGTAGAACAGGGTGTCGGTATTCATCACGTATTTGTCGTTGACGAGTTCCACGTCGAAAAGCAGTTGCGTGTCTTTCGTGTCCGGAGCATATTGCCCGTATTTTGAAGTCAATGTGTTTTGTTCGTCAACGATTTTTCCGCCTTCGAAATAATAACCGATGTTGTCCAACAAGTCGTAATCGAAACTGTCGGTGAAAAGAGTCGTGTTGCGATGCTCCATGCGGACGTTGTGCCGAAGCCGAGCATATTCTTCTTGCCCGTCGTAGTAGAGTTTGTCGGCAAATACATTCAGCGTGTCGCCTTGCTCCATTTTGACATTTCCGAAAGCATCAAGTCGATTTTCCTTGTCGTAGAAATTCGCGCTGTCGCAATACATGAACATGTCTTCTTTTCGAAATTTCACGTTGCCTTTCAGCACTTGAAATTCAGGATGAGATTCATCCATGAAAAGGCTGTCGGCATATTCAAGGAATACTTTTTCTTTTTGATAGCGGTTGGCATCGGGAATCATCGGCTTGACAGCTCGGGCAGCAGGCGTGTCGAACGCGATATAGACAAGCCAAAGAGCCAAAAGGCATAAGAGTCCTTTTAGAATCTTATGCCTTTGGTGAAAGGTCTTGTTATTTTTGTTTTGGTTGTTCATTTTTGGTCGTGTCGGCTTGGTGCTATCGTTTCAGCCATCCATCGTGCTGGAATTTGCAATCGCGCCATCCTTCTTCAATGTAAATATAGGTTGAATTTATTTTGTTTTCAATCCATTCGGAAATTATTTTGTTTTTTGCATAAGCTTCATAATTTGTTTTCAGTGTTTCATAATCGTCGCGCAATGTGGCTCTGTGTCCTTCAATTCGATTTTTTAATTTCACTATTGCCACGACTTCGCGGTTTGTATGCGCATCAATCATGATGAACGGTTCGGATATTTCGCCGATTTGCAGTTTGTCGACTTGTTTTGCAACTTCTTGCGGCAGTTGCGACATTTCGAATTTTGTGGACCCACTCAACTGATTGTACATGATGCCCTGATTGTTTCGAGTGTCTTTGTCTTGGGAAATGTATTGGGCCGCTTGTTCGAAAGTCACTTCTTTTTTCAATATGTCGGAACGAAGCGAGTCGAGGCGTGTCAATCCGTCGGTGAGTTCTTTGTCGGAAACTTTCGGACGAAGCAAGATGTGACGCGTATTGATTTTGTCACCTCTTTTTTCAATCAGTTGAATGATGTGGAATCCGGCATCTGTTTCTACGACTTTGGAGGCTTTCTTCGGGTCGGTCAGGTTGAATGCCACGCTGGCATATTCCGGCATTAATTCTGTCCTTCCCCTGAATCCGATTTCGCCGCCTCTAACCGACGATGCGTCTTCGGAATACAAAATGGCAAGGGTGGAGAATTCCGACTCCCCGTCGTTTACGCGTTGCGCATAGTCGCGAAGGCGGGATTTCACTTCGTCTATTTCAGCTTGCGGTATGATTGGCTTAATGCTGATTATTTGCACTTCGACTTGCATCGGGATGTAGGGGATGCTGTCTTGATCCAAATTTTCGAAATATTTTCTGACGTCGGCCGGCGTGGCTTTCACGTCTTTTGTGAGATTTTCTCTCACTTGTTGGATCGTGTATTGGTTTTTCATGATTTCCTGAAATGTTTCTTTCATTTCAGGGATTGATTTTCTAAAATATTCTTCCACTTTATTTTTGTCGCCGAGCGTTTCGATAAAGTAGTTTATGCGCGCGTTCACTTCTTTCATCACGGTGCCATCATCGACAACGATGGTGTCTATTTCCGCTTGGTGCAGAAACAGCTTGTCGATGGCCAACTGTTCCGGAATGACACAGTAGGGGTCGCCGTTGATGGGCGTGCGTTCGTATTGCATTTGCGCGTATTGGTCTTCCACTTGCGATTTATAGATAGGTTCGTCGCCGACAACCCATACAACTTCTTCCGCAATGTTGTTTTGGGCTACGGTATAATATGTGGCACACGCAAGAATGGAAGCGGTCAGAATTTTCAGTTTCACTTTTTCTATGAATTTAATTAGTAATACCCGGGCGGATGCTGCTCGTGTCGCTTAATCCGCCAACGTGCAAATTTAGGTATCATTTGCCGGATTGCAAAATGAAAAACATTTGAATCAATCATTATTTAGATTGTTTATGAGTATTTGAAAGTTGAAACTTCGCAATGGCGCAAATCGAGCATATAAAAAGGCGGAGAGGGCATGGGTTTCCCCAAGAATCCTCTCCGTTGTCCGTCAGGGCGGATCGATGTTATTCCCATTCCCATATTACTTCGGCAAGCTTGTCGTCCTTAAAGTGAAGTTCTTTGGGATATTCACTAAAAGGGATGAATTCTCCATCACCTCTGTAAGCTCCGAGTGCTTCTATGTGTCCGACAAAGCGCCATATTGTAATCCTTTCAGATGTGTAAACTCTTGAAGTAAATTCGTAAGGGAGATCTGGATATAATATGAAAAAAAGGCGAAAGCGTGTCTGCATTGGCACGCCTTCGCCTTATTTAATGTAGTGAAAGTTACTTGTTGACTTGGTATTTATTCCATCCGTCTTTGAGGAATGCCACGACTTGTCGGGCAGCGGCAAGTCCGGCATTGATGTTGGCTTCTGCCGTTTGCGCACCCATCTTTTTGGGAGTGAAGAATACGCGTTGTCCAAATTCTTCTGCCAGCGTGTCTGCGGAATCCGGTTTTACATCGGCAATGTAGCGGAAATCCGGACGATTGCGCAATGCCTCGGCCAAACTTGGCTCGTCGATAATTTCCTTGCGAGCCGTGTTGATTAGAATTGCATTCTTCGGCATCATGGAGATTTGCGTGTTGCCAATGGATTTTTTTGTTTCTGCCGTTGCCGGAATATGCAATGACACGTATTGGTTTGAACGATAAAGTTCTTCAACGGAATGAATCGGTGTTACGCCGTCGGCAAGCATGACTTCGTCGGCAACGAAAGGATCGAGCGCAGATACGTGCATGCCGAATCCTTTTGCAATGCGTGCCACATTGCGCCCGACCTGACCATAGGCATGAATGCCTAATGTCTTGTCTTTCAATTCTGTTCCGGAAGTCCCGTTGAATTGGTTGCGAATTGTCATGACCAACATGCCGAAGACCAATTCAGCCACAGCGTTGGAGTTTTGCCCCGGCGTGTTCATGACGCAAATATTTGATTGCTTTGCTGTTTGCAAATCAATATTGTCGACTCCGGCTCCGGCACGTATCACAACTTTCAGCGATTTTCCGGCATCAAGGACTTCTTTGTCGACAATGTCGCTTCTCACGATCAACCCGTCGGCTTCGCCCACAGCCTTAATAAGGTCGTCCTTAGTGCCTTTTTCAAGGAGCAAGAGGGTATGGCCGGCTTGTTCTATTTCTTTTTTTATTCCTTCTACGGCAATGGGCGCAAAAGGTTTTTCTGTTGCAACTAAAATTTTCATGGCGCGTTAAATTTGTTTTTCGAAATCTTTCATTGCGTCGATAAGCACTTGCACGCTCGACATCGGCATTGCATTGTAGATAGACGCACGGAAGCCGCCAACGGAGCGGTGGCCTTTGATGCCGACGATGCCGCGCTCGGAAGCGTAGTCGATGAAAGCTTTTTCAAGTTCTGCATATTCCGGACGAAGCACAAAGCATACATTCATGATTGAACGGTCTTCCGGTTTTGCCGTTCCGACGAATATGCGGCTGGCGTCGATAGCATCGTAGAGTTTGGCCGCTTTTTCTTTGTCGGCTTTTTCCATGGCTTCAATGCCGCCAAGCGATTTGTACCATTTCAACGTTTGCAACGCGGAATAAATGGGCAGGCATGGAGGCGTGTTGAACATGGAGCCTTTGCTGACGTGAGTCCGGTAGTCGAGCATGGTTGGAATGACACGGTCTGCTTTCCCAAGCGCATCCTCTTTGACGATGATCAGCGTGACGCCTGCCGGCGCAAGGTTCTTTTGTGCGCCTGCATATATGGCTTCGTACTTGGCAATGTCGATTTTGCGTGAAAAAATGTCGCTCGACATGTCGGCAATGAGCGGAACGCTTACATCCGGATCCGTCCTCAATTCGGTGCCGTAAATGGTGTTGTTGGTGGTGATATGGAAATAATCGGCATCTTCGGGCACGGTATAGTTTTTGGGGATATAAGTGTAGTTGTCGTCTTTCGAAGAAGCGACAACTTCCACTTCTCCGAATAATTTTGCTTCTTTGATAGCCTTCGATGCCCAAACGCCGGTATCGAGATAGGCTGCTTTTTTGTTTAAGAAATTGTACGGAATCATGCAAAATTGCATGCTTGCGCCTCCGCCCAGAAATAGCACTTCATAGCCTTGCGGGATGTCGAGCAATTCTTTGACTAACGCGTTGGCTTCATCAATGACAGCTTGAAACTCCTTGCTGCGATGGGATATTTCGAGAATAGACAAACCGGTTTCGTTGAAATTCATGACAGCGTCGGCTGTGTTTTTGATAGTGAATTCGCTCAAAATCGATGGTCCTGCATAAAAATTGTGCTTTTTCATTTTGTTTGGTTTTTATGTGTTATGCCACAAAATTACAGAAATATTTCTTTATATGCGATATGCTTTGAGAAAATTTGCATGGAAGAGAGAAATATTTCATTGTGGATTTATTAATGCAAAGGAATGTAGTTTTTTATCCTTCAACGATATTAGGTTCTTCAAGTCCATATCCTTTTTTCTTGTCCACTACTTTCAGGACAAAACCCAATATCAGCGCGGCAACGCCCAAACATGCCAGCATGACGAGCGGCACAGTGTAGTCGTAGGACACGGCGGCTTGTTCCGGCGTGATAGCTCCGCTTTGAAGATCGGCAACCAATTGCGGATTTGTATTGTCGAGAATTTTGCCAATGAGCAACGGGAAGAGCCACAAGCCAATGTTTTGAATCCAGAAGATCAGGGCGTATGCGCTTCCGATAATTTTTGAGTCGACCAATTTCGGCACGCTGGGCCATAATGATGCCGGAACCAAAGAAAAGCTGGCTCCCAATACCAAGATTGTGACGTAAGCGATTATGAATCCGCCGACGGCATTGCCTTTAAACTCCGGAAGGATGAATGCAAATGTCAAGTGGCATACGATTAGCAGGATAGATCCGATAACGAGCATGGATGCCGCTTTTCCCTTGTGATCGACATAATTTCCTAAAATAGGAGTGATGCCTACCGCCAATATCGGGAACACGGCGAATACAGTTTCTGCGCTTTGGCGCATGTAGCCCATATAGCAGAATGCAATCAGCGCAACAGATGCTACGACCAACAGGCTGTATCGCATGCTTGCTTTTTTGGAGAAATTGCTGGCAAAAGCAGCGGCAGCAACAATCAGCATGATGACGTATTGAAGGATTGTGACCGTGTTTGTCGCCCAAAATGAATTGGGGTCGATTTCATTGAATGTCAAGTTGCATTGCAACATATTCACTGCATACTTTTGGAATGGGAAAATCGCCGAATAATAAAGCACACAGAGCAATGCTACGACCCAAAATCCACCGCTGGTAAGGATTTTTCCGATGTCGCTTATTTTGAACGGATCGTCTTTTTCTTCTGCTTCACCGGTTTGCTTGTCTAATTTTTTATCCATAAAGAAGTAGACAATGAACATGATGAGCGCAATCATTAATAAAACTACGCCAAAAGCAACCGAACGCGACACGTCGATATCTCCTCCCAATTTGGCAAAGACAGGCGAAAATATCATACACGTTGCCACGCCCAATCGGGCCAAAGCCATTTCAGATCCCATTGCCAAAGCCATTTCTTTGCCTTTAAACCATTTTACGATTCCGCGCGACACGGTGATTCCGGCCATTTCGACACCACACCCGAAAATCATAAAGCCGATGGCTGCAAATTTGGCAGAAGCCGGCATCCCTTCGTAGAAAGGCGATATGCCTAATTCGTCAAATCCGGGAATATAATTCAAATTATTGTTGAACCATGTTTCGAGAGCACTTCCGGAAAAAGATTCGGTGACTGCGTACCAATTGATGGTTGCTCCCACAAGCATCACGGCACCGGACAGGACGGCTGTGAAACGCACGCCCATTTTATCCAAGATGATGCCTGCAAAAATCAAAAAGAAAACAAATACATTTAAAAAGGTTTCAGACCCTTGCATTGTGCCGAATGCTGTAGAATCCCATCCACGGGTGGACTGCATCAAGTCTTTGATAGGGGATAAGATATCCATGAAAATATAAGAACAAAACATGGCCAAAGCCAAAAGCACTAATGCTGTCCACCTCCAAACGGGTGAATCGTTGAGTTTTTTTGTTTCCATATCAATAGTATATTATTTTGCCGTATTTGTTTGCGAACGGATTGGGCGGTATTGTTGCCGTGCAATATCCGTTTCCGGTTGACAAAGGTAGTGAAAACTCATAAAATAGGAGAGATTTATTCGCGAATCTGTGATTTGGATGGCAACTTGACGTGAAAAAAACAAAGCAAATTGCTTTTGGCAATCTGCTTTGTTTAGAAAATGACTATGTGGATAGCTTATTTGATTTCAATCAATACCACACGGTTCCACTTGTTGTTGTCGCTATACGGTTGTGCGGAAACGCCTACGGCTTGAACTTCCATCCGATCTTCGGCTACGCCGTAATCAACAAGAATGTCTTTAACGGCATTTGCACGATCTTCGGACAATTTTTGATTGAATTCTTCTGTTCCGGTATCTTTGTCGGCATAACCCTTGATGATGATTTTTGCATCTTCATTGTTCTTCATCATTTGAGCCACATCGTAAAGCGTAACTTTGTCGTTCTCAGAAACGCGAGCAGAATTGATTCTGAATCGGATAGCCGGAGTTACTGCCGGAGCTTCGATTACTTCAGGTTCTGCAGATTCTGTCACTTCCGGACATGGGAGTTGCGCTTGTGCTGCACGAAGTTGGTTTTCGGTGTCAGCCAAGTTGCCACGCAATTCGTTGATGCGATCGTTGAGTTTCTTGATTTCGCCGGAGCAATCGTATGGAGTGTATTTAGTCACATGGCGTCCTTCTTTTCCAAGATTGATGGAAATTCCGGCAGTGAGCGACATTACAGGGTCGACACCTGTTTTCCATGCAATATTGTTGATGTTGTCGGCCATTGCTGTTGCGCGAGCGTCTAAATACAAATCTACGTTCTTATGGCAACGGAAGCGGAATTCAAATCCGGCAGTGGCATTCAGCACGCCTTGATGTTCCATAAGCGAGCCATCGTTGTTTTGGATGTTACCCATGCCGTTGTAATCCCATGCATACGTGCCTCCGACACCGATATACGGGATGATGCTGAATACACGCTTGTCGTTGACGCCTCCAAGGCTGTTGAACATGTCCCATGTGATTTCAAGGTTCACATTGGCATATTTCATTTTTTTCCACAAATTGGAATTTTCATAGTGCAAAGCGCCACCTTGTCCTCTGAATCGGAATCCGAAATAAGGAGAGAACCAATGGCCAACGCCTACTTCATAAACTGCCGTTGTTTTGTCGATGTCAAAATTGCTATCGTCTGCATTTTTTTCAAACAATGGCATTTGTGCGCCTGCGCCCAATTGGATGTACCAATTGTCGCGCCATGAATGTGTGTAAATGTCCTTATTGAGCTGTGTGCTTTCTTGGGCATTTGTCACCGGAGCAAGCATAACCGCTATCGCGGCAATACTGCAAAGCTTAAAAATCTTACTCATTTTAATCCGTGTTTTAGTGAATATATGTGCAGTTTTTATCCTAATTTTCTTTATAACAAATTAACGGGCGAAAAAGTTGAACGATTATAAAAAAATACTGCCCGTTTGCGGAAGCGGGCAGTATTTTTATAGACGAACTTGTTAAATTATTCGATAGCTGCTTCTGCTGCATACCCAGTTCAATGTCGTTCACCTTCTCCATATCCTTCAGACACTGCTCCAGTTTGATGTCTGTAACACGTCTGTAAATGACGGATTTCGTTTCCGGATCAAGCTGGAGATACTGCTGAGTCTTTTCACCGTTTACGTTGACCGCCTTCTGAATTACCTCACCTCTGGCCAGACGTTCAGCCTCCTGATGAGTGAGGTTGAGAACCTTGTTGCGTTCCAGGTCCAGTTCGGCACGTACCGGATAAGCTATAAGAGCCGGAGCACCGTTCTTGTCTGTAGTCATCGCATGGCCACCGACTTCAGCGTGCCGTTCCTCGTCACGCTATTCTGCTCGATGTGAGCCCACGGCGGCAGCCACGGTCAGCCAGGCCACGGCCGGCATCACAGGAACAGGGCAAACACCGAGGCGCCTATCACCGTAAGTATGCCGCTCACCACTATCGACAGGCCGCTCGTGGCTCCCTCGACCACACCCATCTCCATGGCCTTGGCCGTGCCTATGGCGTGTGAACTGCTGCCTATGGCTATGCCCTTGGCTATGGGCTCCTCTATCCTCAGCAGCTTTAGGAACTTCTCGGCGAAGATGTTGCCGAGCACGCCGGTGACAATGATCGACACCACGGTGACCGACACTATGCCGCCCAGCTCTTCAGACACACCCATGCCTATGGCCGTGGTTATTGACTTCGGCAGGAAGGTGACGTATGCCTCGTGGCCGAAGCCAAACGCCAGGGCAAGCAGCAGCACCGTGACGAGGCTTGCAAGGGCACCGGCCGCGATGCCGCACACTATGGCGCGGTAGTTTTTCTTGAGCAGCTCCACCTGCTGGTATAGCGGCACGGCAAGGCACACCGTGGCCGGGGTGAGCAGGTAGCTCAGCCATGCCGCCCCGCGGCTGTAAGACCCATAGTCGACACCGAGCACAAGCAGGGCTGCAATGACAAGCATTATCGACACGAGCAGCGGGTTCATGAAGCCCCAGCCCGTCTTGCGGCGCAGGGCCACGCCAACGGCATAAGACACCAGGCTGATGCACACGCCGAAGTAGACCGAATCGCAGAACAGGCGTTCCATCAGCGACCCTCCTTTCCGCGGCGTATCATCCGCTGCGTAACCAAGCCGGCCACACCCATGACCACAAACGTGGTAAGCACGGTCACGGCCACATAGGCCACCAGATGGCCGGCAATGTCGGCCCACGAGTCAACCAGTCCGACGGCCGCCGGGATGAACATCACCGGCATGACAGCTATGAGAAACGTGCTCACCTCGCGCACATCCTTCACCTTGACCCATTTCATCTGCAAAGCCACAAACAGCATCACGATGCCGTAGATGCTGGCCGGTATGGGCAGCGGCAGCATGGCGTGCAGAGCCTCACCCGCAAACGAGAAGGCGAGTATTATCAGAAACTGTGTGATATACTTCATGACAAAGCCCTCACTTTATGCCAATGCCTTCGATATATTGCCTTATAAGCGCCACGGAACGCTCGGCCCCGAGCCTCACGCTGTCGAAGCACAGGTCGTAGTCGCTCGAGTTGCCCCACTGCAGGTGGGTGTAGTACCTGTGGTAGCGCACCCGGCTGTCGTCCATGTCGCGCACTATCTCGCGCGCCTCGGCCATGCCTATGCCCTGCTCGGCGACCACAGCCCTTACACGCTCGTCCTCGCGCCCCTTGAGGAACACCGACACGAGGTCGGCCCTCCGGCGGAATATGTAGTTGCCGCAGCGGCCTATTATGATGCAGTTGCGCTGCCCTATCATGTCAGACAGTATGTCGAGCGCCCTGCTGTGCACCGGGCCCTCGCTGTGGCCGAGGGCCGAGATGGCAAACAACAGTTCGTCGACGGGTCGCTCCTCAAAGAAGTCGTCCATCTCTTCGAGCACACCCTCTGCGCGGGCCATCTCCAACAGGCCCTTACGCGTGTAGAACGGTATGCCGTAGGCGGCGCCCAGCATCTTGCCGATGGCCAGTGCGCCACACCCGTATTGCCGGGCTATAGTGATAATCATTGGCGTTTGATTTTAAGAAAACGGATGCAAAGTTAGCAATATTAGCCGAGAAGCGTATGCACCCGGCCATGTTTTTTGCCTCGCGCGCATTCCCACGGCTTGTCACTTCGTCATCACATTCCGCAAATCGGCATAGCTCTCCTCCACATCGCAGGTAACGGTGGAGCTGGATATGGTGGCAAAGTGGCGGCGGGCACACTCCAACTCATTGCTCTGCTATCCCAAGAAACTTGTTCATACGCTCAATACATTTCTTTTTTTGATGGATGTTTGGATGAACATACAGGTTGAGCGTTGTTGCCACATTTGAATGACCGAGTATGGCGCTTACCGTCTTGTAATCGCATTGGCTCTCTATGCAACGGGTTGCAAAGGTGTGGCGCCCCGAATGCACAATTTAAGCAAAAGCAACGGAAAGTGAATATGAGAGGAATGAACTACAAGTGGTTGAGAATGAGCAATATTTCATAATTCTGCCAATTGGCTGCAAAGCAA
>OIXG01000182.1_pt1 | contig 78467 bp, 65 predicted proteins | sample 1587731 | NCBI WGS metagenome assembly OIXG01 (sample SAMEA3888908, study PRJEB22519) | human gut metagenome | biome: human gut; feature: human-associated habitat; material: faeces | place: Denmark | collected 2010 | reverse complement strand
GGTCATCCAAATCCGTTCGGTCGGTAATAATCAGGATTGTAGGGCTATGGAAGAATGTACTCTTCATAAGCATTCTCGTGAGAAAGAGCATGGTATAGCTCTTCCCGCAGCCAGTCGCACCGAAATATGTGCCGCCCTTGCCGTCTCCCTCTGGTCTGAGATGCGCCTTAATGTTCTCAAACAGCTTGACCGCAGCAAAATACTGAGGATAGCGGCAAACAATCTTGATGTCTTTATCTGAGCTGTCCGGGAAGTAGACAAAATCCTTAATGACCGCCAAGAGGCGTTCCTTACGGAACAATCCACTTACCATAGTTACAAGCGAATTGATGCCGTCCAATTCCTTGTCATCAGCCTCGATCTTTCTCCACGCATAGAAGAAATCATAGGGTGAAAAGAAAGAGCCATACTTATTGTTTGCGCCGTCGCTAATCACGATGAAGGCATTATACTTGAATAGCTCAGGAATATCACGGCGATAACGCACGGTGAGCTGAGTATAGGCATCCATGATGGTTGTGTTTTCTTTGACTGCGCTCTTGAACTCCAATACTACAACAGGAATGCCATTGATGAATACGATACCATCTGGAATGCGAAGCTGGTTGTTCACGCCTTCAATCTCAAATTGATTGACGATCTTGAACACGTTTTTCTCTGGCTCGTCGAAGTCAATCAGTTCAATATAAATATCTTTCTTTGTATGATCTTCGCGGTTGAAGATGAAACCGTCGCAAATCATTTTGCATACAGCTTTGTTCGCTTCATAGATTGTGCCAGAAATAGACCTCAGGCGAAGCACGATACTATCAACTTCGCTGGTGGTAAGTCCCTCTGCGGCGTATCTGTTCAGGAGGTACTTTCGCAAATCATCAACAAGCAGAACCTCGGAGCGTTCACGGTGGATCTGCTCTCCATTCAGATAAATATAACCTTCATCCTGAAAAAGCTCCATGATGGACATTTCAAGAGAGTGTTCATTGAAGTTTGCCATTGCGGTCACCCCTCAGTTTTTGTGTATATTATTCAGATGAATTAAGAATGTAAGATTCTCAGATTAGGTGCCTTCGAATATATTTCAAGAAACGAGTTTGATAATCATCGAGGACATCCTCTTGGAAGCTGTTCTTGATAAACACATCCAATAAACGCCAGTTTTCGGAAGGCTTTTCATCGCAAACCAGATGTGTAATGTTCATGAACACCTGTTCAACCTTTTTGTCATTTTTTTCTTTCTTAAGAGCAAAATACAATGCGTTATAGTAGTGGGGGAGCCAGTTTGCTTCGGAAGCCAGTTTAACGAACTGTCTAATATTGTTTTCATCGAGAAGATAGTCTATTGTGATATATCTCAGTATGTAATGGTCATTCTTTTCGATTTTTTCTGACATGACGTCAAAGCATATGTCACAGTTCCTTAAGTCACAGTATACCGCTTCAGAAAGATTGATTCCTATCATTTTGGTGGAGTTCTCCAACAGATAAGCATCGACATAAGCTTGTCCAACAATTAAGCGTTTCTGTAAGTTGGATAACTCCTTTGCTGGCATATCGTCAAATTCACCCTTTGCAATAGCACCTCTAATCAAAATGCCATTCTGAGAAAACTCTTCTCTGCAAATTATCTGGACTGTATTTACAAGAGCGATTAGCGATTCCTGCATTACATCATTCGTGCTTAGTACTATTGAATCGCTTACAATAAAACCATTTATATTTTCGGGCTGTTGCCGAAAAACGGAGTAAACTGTTGATGAAAAATCTCCAATAAAGTTCTTCGCTTCGTGCTGGGGAATTTGAGCCAGCTTATTCTTGAACCCAAGAATATCCAAAAAAGCTACATACTTCATGTGTATCTCTCCTATAAATGATAATTTAGCGGCTTAGTTCCGCAAGAAAAATGCTTCCAAGCTCTTTCAGCTTATCAATCTCCTTATTGTTGATTGATATTTGTTCCTCTATAAAAAGGAACTGACAGTCTAAACTTGCAAGAACGGCATCAGATTCCGGTATTTCAAAAACTATTTTCTGCAAGTCTTTGATTGGTAACTGTGGCTGGGCAGAGCCAGACTTAAAGCGCTCAATAGCAGCCTTCATATAGGAGCTTTTAAGCAAGGCATAAATGAAGTGTGGAGAGAGCCGTTTTGTTTTAGGGCGAATGATAAGCATACCGGAGTTGATTCTAACATTTTCAAATCCGATATGTTTATCGTACAAAGCCACATTACCAAGTGTTCCACGAGAGGTAAGAACAATGTCGTTAAGCGATAGATGCCCTTTGTTCATTGACTTGTCTTTCTCCTCAGTGACGAACATACAGGCGTCAAAGCTAAAACCTGTAGATGTAACATTTGAAGCATTTAAGAACAAGCAGTAGCCCGCGGATGTAAATTCATCGAACGTAGGATAGTTTTTTCCTCTATCGCCGTCAATGAAATCAACAAGTTCGCCAAGAGTTGTGGGCATAGTTTGATTTTTACCGATGGTCTCAACCAAAATTGCTTGTTCGGTATTAGCTAAATTATCATTTTCCGCTCTCTTCAAAGCAATGCGATTGGTAATTGCACGGTAGGACTCGACGATCTCACATTGTCTCGCATAGGAGGGGACAGGGAGCTTTATGCGGCAAAGATCATCCCATGTAATTCCGCCTCGAACACTGCCATCCGTCATGAACCAGCATTCACGGTCAAACTCCGGTCTACGAAACCACATCATCAAATACTCTTCATTTAAGACATCGCGGTCAATAATCTCAAACATGAAATACGCCGGAGAAACTATTGCGGCGTTGTCTTTCTCATAGAGCGCAATCGGAAGACGTTCATCGCGTCCAACGTGCATCGGGTTACAGGCAAACAGTCCCTTGCTGATTAGCTTATAGCGGCTCAAATCTGTGCCAATTACATTTGCAACAGATGGCATAAACTCTTTGTCGATACTTATGCCAAGAACAGTGCTGGTGACTTCCCCGGAGTTCCGATAATCAACAAGCTGAATATGTTTACTAAGAGGTTCATAATTCAATTTCATAGCCCAGCTCCTTAAACACGGTCAACAGGTCTTCCTTCGACTTTTCTTCTGCAACGAGCAGATCACGAAGCTCGCTTTGCAGCGTCTTCATTTTCGTATCAAAGTCGATGTTCTCATCGCGGTTTACGAACTCAATGTAACGGCTCGGAACAAGAGTAAAGCCCTTCTCTGCAACCTCATCGAAGGATGCGCTGTAACAAAATTCAGGCTCATCCTGATATGTTTCTTCATAGCCTTCCTGCTGCCATGCGTGGTAGACGCTCGTGACCTTTGCACGGTCTTCTTCTGTCAGTTCAATGTACTTCTTTTCATAGGGGCTTCCCATTTGCCGCAAGTCCATGAAAAGGATCTCGCGCTCACGGTTACGGAAGCGTTTTATCTCACCATTTTCTTCAACCACACGAGCCTTTTTATTCTTATTCAGAATCCAAAGCGTAACGCTGATGTCGGTGGTGTAGAAGAGGTTGCGGGGAAGGATAATGATTGCTTCGACGAGATTGTTTTCGATGAGCTGACGGCGGATTTTTAACTCTGTACCATCGTCAGACAGTGCGCCGTTTGCAAGCAGGAAACCGGCAACTCCGTTCTGAGAGAGCTTTGAAACAATGTTCAGAATCCAACCATAGTTTGCATTGCTCGTGGGCGGAACTTCATAGCCGTCCCAGCGCGGATCATCAATCAGCTCGTTATCTGCACGCCACTCTTTCTGATTGAAAGGCGGGTTTGCCATAATGTAATCTGCCTTGAGGTCCTTGTGCTGGTCATTGGTGAATGTATTTGCTGCCATTTCTCCGAGGTTTGCAGAGATGCCGCGAATAGCCAGATTCATTTTACACAGCTTGTACGTCGTGTTTGTATATTCCTGACCATAGATAGAGACCTTCTTCTTGTTGCCGTGATGTGCCTCCACGAACTTCATTGACTGCACAAACATACCGCCAGAACCGCAGCAAGGGTCATAGAGAATGCCATCATATGGTTCAATTATTTCGGCAATCAAATTGACAATGCACTTCGGCGTATAGAACTCGCCCTTGCCTTTGCCTTCCGCAAGTGCAAACTTGCTCAGGAAGTATTCGTAAATCCGCCCGATAATGTCATTCTCTTTATCGCCCGTGTTGATCTTATCAATCTCGTCCAGCAGTGATGCCAGCTTTGCTGTGTCGATGTGAAGACGTGAGTAGTAGTTGTCCGGCAGTGCGCCTTTCAGTGCGGGATTCGCTTTCTCAATCGTATAGAGAGCGGTGTCAATTTTTAACGCAATGTCATCCTGTTTCGCATTCTCCATGATGAAAGACCAACGGCTGATCTCAGGCAGGAAGAACACGTTGTCCTTCGTATAGAAGGCAACATTGTCAACAAACTTCTCACCGTATTTTTCAGAAATAGCTTTCCTTTGTGCCTCAAACTTATCACTGGCAAACTTCAAGAAGAAAAGACTGAGAACGACGTGTTTGTATTCTGCTGGCTCAACAGAACCACGGAGTTTATCTGCGGACTTCCATAGAGCTTCTTCCATAGAAATCTCTTTTTTCGGTTTATTGGCGGCTCGTGCCATATTGATTCCTCCTGATTTTATAACGCTTTAATGCATCCTACTGTAATGGGCGCCGCACTATAGATTCGTATTCTTTCACATTAGAGTGAAATGTGAAAATACTGCTCTAAATGCTCTTTAAAGGCAAGATATAATTTTTTGCTGGCATCTACATGGAATTTTGCCATACGAGGCCAATCAATATCTTTAGAAATATCAACACCGGGCAAAAAAGTATGTATCTTGCTTGCCTTATTGTCGTCCATGCGGCTCCAAATCAATTGTGTTCCTATAACTTTCTCAATATTATCTTTCCTGGCAAATAGGAAACCAAATAGTTCCTTGTTTTTCTCTTTTGATGCCATGCCCAAATAGAGTTCGACACGGGATTCATCGAAGTTTGCAACACAGTCGATATGGATGCCAGGAATACCCACAAAACCGGCAATCCAGTTACTCGTTACAGGGTTCACATTCCCGAAAAGTCCATTTTCGCTAAAAGCATTTTTGAGCTGCGGAAGTGTGTATTCCCAATATTTTTTGCGGATTTCATAACGATTTCCAGCAACTGTCTCAGAATTATCCTCATCTTTGAGGTAAAATACAAGCTCACTCTCGGGAACATCAAATATAGCGAATATCTTTCGCAGATTATTGATTTTGTACTGTGTATCAGTTCCCGTCCACACATACAGATCCGTATCGATTTGCCGGCAGGAATTAAAAGATGTCGGGCTCATACTGAAATGTAGCGACAAATCTACTGCGGGGTCTTGCGATACCGCCAGTTTTGTCAAGACGGCCTTATTCTCAGAATGAAGCATTGTGATGACTTGTTGATACATATCTGCCCAGCTTGCCACTGGCTGTTCGGCACCCTTGAAACTATACTTGGAGAGAACGCGCCCCGTGAGAATGACATCTTCATCCAAAGCGATAGCATCCATCTGCTTTTTCTGAGGGTGGTAATTTGATGTGGGATAGGGCCAAATTCCGATAACCGTATTTTTTAAGAGCTGGTCACGTTCCTCAAGTTCAGGCAACCCCCACTGTTCCTTCCGGCCGACCCACTGATTGATTCGAAGGCCAGAATCTTTAAAGCCATGAGGCATATCGCGCTTCTCTGCAAACGGGCTATTGGAATAGCGCGAATTATACGCAGTTAGGGTTAGATTTGCCAAACGGTGGAGCCAATTTGTGTGAATCGCTTCATAATTATCCCCAAGGCTCACTATCCATGCGGCAGTAAGATGCTGTGGCATAATGTGCTCAATAGAGTACTCTCCACGATCCAAGTGCCCCCAGACATCTTTGGTCTCGCTGGTTTCTGAATTCTCCAAACGCTCAAAGAGGTACAGCTTGTTTTTGGGATTCATCCCATAGATATTGCGCGTAGACATACACTCTGCGAACTCCTCATCAGAGGGGAACCGAGTACGTTCTCTCTTGCTGAGAAGTGCATATTTGAACTTCTCAACATAATGGCTTTCATCTCCGTCAAACCGAATGATTTCACGATGAAGCAGAAGAAAGATTTTATTCAACGCATTGGTGGGCAAGTCGCAAATAGCTCGGCGGAACAAGTAGCTTTCTGTGAAATGGAATACTTCAATTAGCTCATCGGCGGTCAAAGCACCACTTTCGCTAAGGCGAATTACTTCCAGCAAAAACGGACGTGTGACCGATGTGGACAGTCGATTGAGACGATAGATACAACTATTGAGCCGCTCGTCAGAATGACCGCCTTTAATGAGAAATGCGTATCGCTTTGCATATTCGAGTAAATCTTTAAGCAAAGGTTCAATATCCGCCACCTCTGCATCCTCGACATATTTCTTAAATGTTGGGTAGACACTATTCATATTAGGGGTGCTCTGCTGTTTGATGCTTAAGTAGTCACGAACAAAGGAACTAACATCATAGTCGGTATAGCTTTCAATGCGATTCCAGTATTTTTCATAGAACTTCGTTTGCTGATCATTTGGAAGTCCCATCAAGATGTAATTGCGTATCTTATCGCCTTCGCTAAGGTTAAGTCCCGTGGAGTTTAAGCTTTCAAAGATAAGCTGTGGATTATCCTCATGGTTAAGCGATATGTTGATGACCTCCAACTTGCAGATAGCATCAAATAGCTCGTCAATATCTAATTCGCCGTGTTGAATACGGTCGTAAAAATATCGATAATTTATCGTAAGATTAGAGTCCGGGATATATTCTTCATCTTGGTCAAAGAGAATACCGAATGCCTTCTGATCATTTTTAATAGGCTTTAATTTAATGCGTTTTTCTTCTGGCTCATATTCATCGATCAGATATTTTTTGAGGATTTTGTCCGTGAGTTGATGATCACGAGATACCATTTTCCCAGATGAAAGCAAATGATAAATAGCCAAAAGAAGCAAAGATATGGTAGTCAAGCGCTGTTGACCATCAATGATAAGAAACTCCTCCATTGTGCCTGATTCGCTTTGGACAGAGACGATGCTCCCAAAGAAATGGCTCTTTCGATTCTGCCGGATGATCTTTACCAGATCGTCATAGAGCTGCTTGCAGTGTTCCATTTTCCAATCATAATTCCGTTGGTATACCGGAATGATAAATCGTTTAGAAGCGCCATCTAAGTATTTGATTAGTTTTTGTGCGTTACCATTCATACACTTTCTCCCTTAGAATCAAATTACCGCAAATCTTACAAGCACCTTTCTAACGCTTCGATTTCATAAACTGATAGGCATCGATTTATCAATTCCCGGTTTCGTATAATAGCAGCAACTACTTGGTCTTCTGTCAACCCTTTTAGATGATGCCCATATCGATCAAGTATCTTTCTAATTGCAGAACTCGGTATGCCAAATTCAGTCAAAATTTGAATATTAGCGGCAGTAAACTCATTTTCGATTGCTTCAGCAATAAATGAATAGTCACCAGCTTCCATACCTAACTCAGCCGCAATATACTTCTGAAGAGAATCAACAACATTCAGCCACTTAGGAATTTTGTATTGTAGCCAATTTTTCTGAAACTTGAATATAGTTTCGACTGCCTCGTCTGCGAATTGCCGAGCCATTTCAGGATACTCCACCATGAATTGTTGCGACGAAAAATGCATATCTTCAGAATTTGGTACATTTTTCTTGAGATACTCTTTGGCGCGATAAGCAACACGTTCAACGATCATCTGACGGATATTTTTGTTGTAAATATAGCTTACCGTTTGAGTTGCCATCCATTTTGTGGAGATGAGCACATTTTTATCGTTTCCTTCAACAAAACGGTCTTTTACTAAGTCAAAAATAATACAGAGATGATTGTACAGATTTCTGTCTTGCAATTCACTCCAAACTATATCACCTCTACGATGAGGATCAATCAGCATTGCACGAATAATTGGCAATAACTCGAGCTGGTCTTTTATTGACACAGCATTGCGCTTTAAAATGATCTTCAATTCTTCAGGCAAATTTTCAAAACGTTGATACCGCTCCATATTAAATGGTTTAACTTCAGCTTTTTCGATATTCACCAGCACTTCGTCATCAATTGGATTTTGGGTATATGCCGGAATATCAACAGACATTTCCTTTGCCTGAGGCGGTTTTTTGAGATTTATTACTCGACCGACGCAGTGTTCCATCAAACGTCCGGCTCGTCCTCGAATATTGGCATAATCAAAATAATCAACATCACGTGTACCAATCTTACTATCATAATAAATCACATTTTTCGCAGAAGTATTGACCCCCTCAATGATGGTATTGGTACAAAACAGGAATTTAAGCTTTTGATCGTTAAAATACTTAATTGTCGATACTGTAATATGCTTCGGCATGGAACCATCATGAATTCCTATTCCGTTAGAAAGACAGTGCGCCAGGGACCACTCGACACCGAGGTTTTCATTAATCCATTGAATCAAAGGAATATCTGTATTTTGCTCGTTTCCTTGTGCTTCTAAATGATTACTATAGGCAAAAGCCAACTTTCGAGCAGTTGAGGGAGACGAGCAAAAAATCAAAGATTGATCTTCAGTCGCATCTAATACCGCAAAAATGTCCTCATATGACACCTTGCCGCCTGGCTTTTTCTTTACAGTATCATAGAGATTCTCTGTTTCAGTATAGACCAACGAGTAGTCGGTTTTATAAAAAACAGCATTGTATTTCTCTAAGAACCCAGGTGAAATATTATCAATATTGGGGCCCAACAAATAAAACCGGCAGGACGGATTCTTCATTAGCCGAAGAAATGCTATATTCAGTATATTTGCTCTGTTGTCTTCTCTTTGCTTGCTGAGCTTATAAAACTCATCAATGATAAGCAGTTCGATGTCTGGCATATCAGGATATTCCAATACTCGCTCTGCTGTAAGCAAAAAGATATTACCTTTTTCAGTGGAAGCGCTTTGCGATGTCCTAACAATTACTTTGTATTGATCAAAATATCGTTTCAACTTGATTCGAGTTTCGTCGAGTAGCGCCAGCGTGGGCTGAATAATAACAATATTTGTGTATATGCCACTGGCAACAATTTCTTCAATCAACAGGCTTTTCCCGAAACTCGTAGGTGCACTCACAACAACATTTTGTTTAGAAAGAATCAAATCGGACAGTTCTTTTTGTTTACTGTGCAGGGTTTTATCAAAGATATATTCTGACCTATGGTATTCCTGACGTATCCGTGCGTCAAGGTCAGTTAAGGTCATTTTATACTTTTCAATATAGGGGTAAAATCCAACTGCCTCAATCAAATCTTCCCACATAGGTTTTAGCGTAGAGGGGACGTCTTCCCATACATCAATAACCTTTATTAGGTGGTTTCTTCCAACTGCCTGAATACCAGAATCCTTTGAATTCAAAGCATTAGAGATAGAGCGAAACAATTCAAAGTGTGCAGCAGGCTCTAACAAAGCAATATTGTCAATTTGCTGAAAGAAATCCATAGATGCCTCCTGTTAGATGTTTTGCATATGCCAAATTTTCTCCAGCATACATTTTACTAACTTCTTCTTTGCTTCAATCGGCATAAGAATTAGTACCGTTTGAACCTGTTCACGATAAGGAAATGTATTAATTGAATTATAATAATCTCGAAGTGTCGCTGTATGGGAAACGATACCCGCATCCTTGACCGCATCGTCGATTGCCTTTAGGTAGTCCAATGCGATATCATCTTCATAAATGCATAAAAGCGGGATGCGAATGTATTGAAACACATCTTTTAGTAGAATAGGTCTGCTTAATTTCTCAATCCACTCTTCCCTTTGTGGGTGTTCCAGTTGAGTTTCGAGGCCACGTTTTATTATCACATACTGTTCGCTGAGATAATCTTTGGTTATATGTTTCTTTAAGTCTTCAACCAACTCATCAATGCCCCCTTTTACGACCCCCTTGGTCTTCCACGCTTTGTAAAACTTGGTTTCACCCAACCACAATGTCAAGCTGTCCTGACTAACATGAACAGCATCGAATCCTTTTGCTTCTTGAGAAAAGGAATCCTTAAAATACATTTTTGAGATAAGCGGAATCGTGTTCTTAAATTCCTTTAAAAACATGTGTAGTACAATTTCTCCCAATACTCCCTTTTTCTCGTACCACCGTAAAAATGCTGGTTCCCAATCTTCTTCCGGCACATCGTGTTCAAGATAATATCTAAGTTTTTCAATCTCATGTAACTTAAGTAGACTCTGCGCAGCTTCTCTCTGTTTTTTCGTAATTTGATTTCTGGGTATATCAGCGTAGGCAAACGCATACTCCAAGATATTTTCTGAAAAAGCATCCGCAAAATTGTCATATGCGTATTTAAGAGAGCCGTCGTTTTCGATATCCGTATTCATTAATACAGTATTTACATCATCTTCATCGACTTTTAAAACCAAGACACCGCTACGGCCAGTATTGCTTACTGCCTGCACAAGTCAACACCTCGTTTCTCCATTTGCACTATATTTTTCATCCGGCACGATCTCCACGATATCCTCTATCCGGCAATCCAGCGCCGCACAAATCTTCACGAGTATCTCCGTGGTAACATGTCCGTTCCGTCCCATTTTGGTAACCGATGCTGGGCTGATACCAGCCTTTTCACACAGGTCTTTTTTCTTCATATCCTTATCGATAAGCAGCTTCCAGAGTTTTTTATAACTCACAGACATAAAATATCTCCTCCGTACCGATATACAAAAAATGCTCTGCCGCTTGGCAGAGCATTCGGTCTATTGCAGCCATACTGCCAAGGCCCATTCCAACACTTGACAGCGTTGTTTATAATGATAGCACATTTGGGCAGGAAAAGCAAGAAAATGATAAATCCGCACGAATTCCGGCTCTATTAAATTTTTTCGAGCGGCAAAAGAAACAGTTGAACCTCCGAGCAGTCAGAGCTACAATGCCAACACCTCGTAGAGAGGATAAACTGATTGGAGGTCAAATGATGAATTATGAAGTAAACTCATTTCAGAACTACGAATCAATCACCATTGGCGAACTGAAGGATCAAGCTAACAGTCTACTGAATCTGGTAACGGAAGAACAGCGACCGCTGCGCGTATGCATGAATAATGGCAAAGAGTTTCTGCTGTTCCCTCAAGACCTGCTCGCTCCGATCTGCGATTCCAACTTTCGCTTGATCCTGCTGTCAGCAATGCGGTATGCGATGGGCAAAAACACATGTATGCCCGTGGAGGTTTCCGATTATATCAAGCGTCACATTCGTCTTCTGGATGATAAGTTTCTCGTTCTGGCTGCCGATGATATCAGGCGATACCTTGAAGACTACGCAGAGCATGAGCCAAATTTGAATCTTTGGCAGAGTCTTTTAGGCGTACTTGAGACAGAACAGCGAGCGCGTGCCACTCGTGAAGCAAGAAAAATCCGACCTTGCCCGGCCTGTGGGAAACCTTTGGAAATCATGAGCATTGCCGACAGCTGGCATTCACCCGGTGGATTTGATGTAATTGCCCACTGCAGAAACTGTCTCGCTGATTACGAATGGTTCTGCGATAAGAATGGTGACACCTCAGATATGAAGCAGTATTTCTTCGGGTAAGGCGAGTGTGTTCCGGCAGGGGACTTTGGGTATATTCCTTGTCTATAGCGGCTCAACCGTTGAACTATACGCCAACTTCCGTAAAGCGACCAAAAGGGCCGCACCTGCTCGTATGAACAGGTGCGGCCCTCTAATTTGACGGAAATTTAATTCAGTCTGAAGTAACAGATATTTTTCCCTCTTCCTTCTTTCTTCAGTTCTCCGGCTGCAATCAGCTTACGCAGGGCTCCCTCTATGGAACTGTCACTGAGCGTCGGGCAAAGCTCCCGGATGTCCTGCTTATTGAACCGCCCGATTCTGTTTTTGCTTGCTCTGCGCACCATTTCCAATGCGGGTAGCTTGGTTTCCACAAGCGCCACACGATCCTCAAAGTCCTTATAGGCCGCAAGGATCGTTCCCAGCAGGTACTTGATGAAGGGCACTACATCCTCGTTGCCTTCGTGCCAGCCAGTTTGCGCCTGTGCAAGCGCGTCGTAATACAGGTCCTTGTTTTTGGCGATTTTGGCTTCAAGGGAGATATACTTGCCGACATAAAATCCGCTTCGGTACAGAAGCAGCGTTGTGAGCAATCGGCTCATTCGTCCGTTGCCGTCATTGAACGGGTGAATGCACAGGAAGTCATGGATGAAAACCGGGATTGCAATCAACGGCTCCAGTTCCATGTTGCCAATCACACGATTGTATTCCTCGCAGATTCTGTCCAGCGCTTCCGGCGTTTCATAAGGGGCAAGCGGGGTGAACAGCGTTTCCACATGACCGTCCGGATAGGTGGCAGTGATATAATTCTGCACGCTTTTTGTGCGGCCCGCAAGCGGGTTATTCATGTGGCTGTACAGGATTTTGTGAAGCTGTAGAATGTAGTTCTGCGTAATTGGTATCGCGTCAAAGCTCTCGTGAATGATACTCAGCACGTCGCGGTATCCGGCGATCTCCTGCTCATCTCGGTTCCTCGGCGCGGTTTTCTCCTCGACGAGCTGCCGGATTCGGGTGCTTGTGGTAACGATGCCCTCAATGGCATTCGATGCCTCAGTACTCTGTATTTTGGCGATCTCCACGAGCTTTTCGAGTTCCTCCGGGCGCTGCTTCAAATACAGTTCCTGCTTGCCGACTTCCTTGTATATGGCCGCAATCAGGCCAAGAACATCCGAGTCCCACTTTTGCTCCTTGATTGCGGAGTAATTGAAGGTTCTCATTCCCTCACCTCCATTCGTTTTCCCTTAAATAATAATACAAAATAAGGGAATAGTCAATGGGCTGTGCCATAAATCCCTTACTATTATGCCTGTATTAAGGGATTTATACTCAGTTGATGGAAAAGAGCCTGCGATTATTTTCATGCTGTAAACTCACTCTTCTTTGTCTATAGCGCCGCAGTTGCTGAGCTGCCGCTCATGCAGAAACAACTTGTATAACCGCCTGCTCAGAGTTACAATGCAGACGGTCTGAAACGCAAAACGCTTCCCGTCCGGCGTCGGTGAATCTTCACCGAAAACCGGGCGGGAAGCGTTTTTGACCACATAGATTACCACATACGGCGCTGGAACACCCGGAAACAGTGAAGATAAGAGCGTCAAAGAGTAAGTAAAACAAATAGAAAACGGATAAAAACCGCTATAAACGAGTGGAAAAAGTATTCCCGATAAGTTTGGGACCATCAGGCCGCAGGTTCGAACCCTGTCACTCGGACCATAAGTCCACCGTAATTTCGATAGAATTACGGTGGGCTTTTCTGTACCTGGAAACTGTTTGAAATAAGACTTTTGGCCGTTTTGGCATATAAATTGATCCCGCTGCGGAGAAATTTCGCAGCGGGATTTTCATTTTATGTAGGCTTTTTTTGTCACAAGTGTAGCAGTAATCGTTAGATTTACGTATATTCGTTGAATTCGCGTTGCCTCTTTCTGGATGAATAATTCATTTCAGTCTTGAAATATGGAATTAATTTCTTCATAATGGGAATGCGTGGATAACGCAGACGAAACATATCATTAGAACGAAATGCGCTGATGATTTTTGGTGAAGAAAGCAAATGGGCTTCTAATGTACTCCATTTTACGGACTGAGCCGAAGTTGTATTTTCGTGGAGTTTGCCACTCCACTACAAAAGCGAAGGAAAAGCCTTGCTATGCAAGGCTTTTCCCGTTTTTATGATATTCACTTACACTAGTTTTGACTGCGTAGATCATAGACCCACTACCTTCAATTTCTGCATATTATCCCGTTTCAGTTCCAGCGAAGCGTGCACATACCGGTCCAACGTGATCGTCACAGAGGCATGTCCTAATATTTCTGACAATGATTTAACTTCAAATCCGACCTCAACAGCTCGCGTCGCAAATGTGTGGCGCAGCGTATGAAAATGCACGCCCTCCAGACCGCATGCCTGCGTGTACTTTTCCAATCGATACTGCAATGTCCGCGGCTCCATGAACGCTTCCGTTCCGGTCAGAACATACGCAGCTGAACTTTGCGGTTTCATGCGCCTGCAAAGCTCGGTTGCGTATTCCGTCATAGGGATCGTTCGCACGGAGGTATCGCTTTTGGGCGGACCAATCACAATCCTTGTTCGAGCACCTTGCGATACGCTGGTATCATGCAGCCTTTGCAGGGTCTTTGCAATTCGGATAGCTTTATCGTTTGTAGAAACACTTTCCCACTGCAGTGCACAGAGTTCACCAATTCGTATGCCTGTACATAGCGCCAGCAAGATACCAAATCGGCACGAATCCAGATCCTCATGTAGATAGGCAACGAGGCGCGCCTGCTCTTCTCTGGACAAAACGCGCATCTCCTTCTTGCCAATCTTCGGATAGTTGATCTCCACCGCGGGAAATGAGCCTGCAAACTTCGAGAAAGCGAACTTCAAAATGCCATGCAGCACGACTAGAATATCATGCACCGTCTTCGGCGCCAGCTCATCTTCAAACTGTAACTCTTTGATAAAGTCATCCATCAGCTCTGTGGTAAATCCCAACGGGCAGCACTCGCCCAGCTTTGGCATGATGTGCTTATTGACTACGGTGCTATATTTAATATACGTCGATTCTTTCACCGTGCATTTCTTTGTATATAGCCATCCCAGGCAATAACTGGAGAACGGTTTTTGCGTTGTGGCCGTCGGTAAGAGAACTCCATTTTCCAAAGCCGCTTTGTGCTTTGCGGCTTTCACTTTGGCTTCCCGATATGTTTTCCCATAGCAGTAGCCATATTTGATTTTCCCCGATAGTTCTCGACCCTTGATATACCGAGCCTCCCAGCGACCGTCCCGCCGTCTGAAGATGTTCTCACCCTTTGCCATTTTGTAATTCCTCCTTGTGCAGTGATTATGTTGGGTGTGGATCTTATTTTAATTTCATCCAGACTGCTGGGATGACTGCGCTGAACTTTAAGTCAACGGAATTCTCCGCAAAAAATTAACGTAAGTTGACAAAAACGTACTTTTTTCTTCCATTTCTTTGTTGATTCAATTGCATTTGAATATGCAATGTGCTATAATACGGAAGAATAACTATGTTTTGCGTTACACGTGGAGTGGCAAACTCCACGAAAACTCCGCTGATGCGGCTTCCGGCTGAAATGCTGGGGTTTTGCGGAGAGGGAGAGATAGATATTAAATAGGGAGGTGGGATATGTGGCGACGACAGCGACCGGCTGTTTGGCAGAGGAGAGCTCTGCCGATGTGATCATTCAAATAGCAAAACCTGTATTGGAACAAAAGAAGCTGTACCTGATAACGAAGCGTGCTTTTGACATAGTATGTTCTTCCTTGGGACTACTGATTCTGGCAATTCCAATGCTGATCATTGCATTGCTCGTTACGTTGGACTCGCCGGGTTCCCCAATTTTTAAGCAGGAGCGGCTCGGCCTCCACGGGAAGCCGTTTATGATCTATAAATTCAGGTCAATGCGACTTGATGCGGAGGTGAACGGCCCGCAGTGGGCAGATGAACAGGATCCAAGATGCACACACTTCGGCCAAATTCTCAGACGCACCCGGCTGGATGAGCTTCCTCAGTTCTATAACATCCTGCGCGGCGACATGAGTTTCGTCGGCCCGCGGCCGGAGCGTGCTTATTTCTACGGAGAATTTGAAAAATACATTCCCGGTTTCTCCAACCGGTTAATAGTTGTTCCTGGCCTGACTGGATATGCTCAGGTGAATGGCGGATATTCTCTGAAGCCGGAAGAAAAAATTATCTACGATATGGAGTATATAGAGCACCGGTCTGTGCTTATGGATGTCAAGTGCATTATAAAAACGGTGTCATTGATTTTTACACACGAAGGAGCAAGATAAATGAATAATGCACCGACTGTGTCTGTGATTATGCCAGCATATAATGCAGAGAGCACGCTGATGAGAGCGGTGCTTTCCGTTATTCATCAGACCTTTACCGATTGGCAACTGCTGATTATTGATGATGCTTCGACGGACAACACACTATCAATAGCCAAGAAAATTAGTGCAGAAGATTTGCGAATCAGCGTTGTGTCTTCTCGTGTTAACCAAGGAGCGGCTGCTTCTCGCAACAAAGGGATTCAACAGTGCAAAGGAGCGTACGTGGCATTTATTGATAGTGATGATATATGGTGCCCCGAAAAACTCGACAGGCAGTTGAAGTTGATAACAAAAACAGGGGCTGATTTGTGCTATACAGCGTATGCGCTTGTAAATTTGGCTGGAGATAAAGTACGTGCTGATTATTGTGTCCCGGAGCATACGAGTTATGAAGAATTGCTCTGTGAGAATGTTATCGGTTGTTCTACAGTGCTTCTTTCTGCGGCATTAGCTCAAAGTCATCCCTTTGACGTAGACTTTTACCATGAAGATTATTCTTTGTGGCTAACACTGCTGAAAGAAGGTTGCACGGCTGTTGGCTGCAATGAGGTGCTTGTCAAATGGTGTCTTCGGGAAGGCTCCAGATCCTATAGCAAACTGAAGAGCCTGAAAATGCGATGGAAAATATATCGTAATCAGTTACATATGCCAATATGGCAGAGTATCCATTATCTTCGGACGTATATTCGTGCAGGCTTAAAAAAATATAAAAAGCTCAGAAATTCGTCAAAGCTCAGAAATTCGTCCTCGGCTCAGGAGGACGCTTATGAAGGCTGAACGTCACATTTTGCTTTTGTGCGGTGTTTTTGCAAAAGAGAATGAAGTCGAAGTGATTGCTCAGGCAAAGAAAAGTGTAGAATTCTCAGCAAATCAAATGCAGCTGAAGCTGATTCGAGGCTTGAAAGAGGCAGCAAACACCCAAGTGATCTCCGCACCTTTTATCGGACATTATCCGAATCAGAGCCGCAGTTTGTATTTTTTTGGATTCGCTGTCCCACAGCATTTATGCAAGTATGTCCTGTTTAACAATATTTGGGGCATTCGTAATCTGTCCAGGGCACGCGCTTTGAAAAAGGCAGTTCGTGGATTCGCCCTCGATGGAAACGGAGAAAAGCTAATTGTTGTATACAGCGCTCACGATCCGTTTTTAGCGGCAGCAGCCTATGCAAAAAAACTGAACCCGAAAATAAGAATCTGCCTTATTGCTCCCGATCTTCCGCAATATATGAATCTCGAAGCCAAAAGAGGTTTTCTCTATGACTTCTTTAAGCAATTCGATATCAAATCAATCCAGAAACATATTAAGTCAGTTGATACATCTGTTGTACTGACAGAAGCTATGGCAAAAGCGTTGCGGTTGACGGACCGGCCATATGCTGTTGCCGAGGGAATCGTGGATTCGATTCCAAAGGGCCCTGTCCACACTGCTTACGGAGAAACAGTCAATATTGTATATGCCGGTAAATTGTATTTCAGATTCGGTATCTGCTCTTTGGTAGAAGCGTTTTCCTTGCTGAAAGACAACAATTATCGTTTGATTTTATGTGGGAACGGTGATGCGGCGGAATATCTGCAAAAGTGTGCCATAGAGGATCCGAGAATCATTCTTCCGGGGCAAGTATCGCCTGAAAAGGTGAAGGAATACATTTCTTCCGCCGCAGTGCTTGTGAATCCTCGACCGAACAACGAGGAATATACGAAATACTCTTTCCCTTCCAAGGATATAGAGTATCTTTTGAGCGGAAAACCAACGGTTGCCTTTCTCCTGGATGGCATGCCGAAGTGCTATCAGGATTTTTTGTATGCCGTTGACCAAAACAAAAATATCCCTTATGCCATTTGTGCTGCCTTAAAGGCGGCTATTTCCGCGCCAAAGGAAGAAACAGAAAAAAGGCATACGCAATTTCTGCAATATGCCGCTGAAAACCTCTTGGCATCTGCCATAGCAGAGAAAATAATCAGAATGAACTTTAACGAGGATGCTTGACATGCGAAGAGCCCGAGTTGTTCAGCAGTATGTGATGACTGCCAGCGATGGCGGATTGAAAACAGAATATGAAGCACTGAGCAGCCGGAAAGCGCTGTCGGATTATTACGAATTCGTTCCAGTGGTGCTGAACAACTGCCACTGTGGGATCAGCCTTTCGGATATCCGTTTTTACCGCAACGCCATTCGCGAAGCGGATCCGGATATCGTCCACATCCGGGGCGCAGGAATGGAAAGTCTAAATGCTGTTCTCGGCGCAAAACTTTCCGGTCGCGGGAAGGTCCTTGTGACCGTTCATGGTATGTTCAGCGATTTGGTGTACTACTCGCCGATAAAGCGCTGGATATGCAGACATGTGGTGGAGCCCATAATCTTTGGCTTATCGGATGGCGTTTCCTGCGTCTATGAGCGGGCGTCACAGCGTGATGTATTTCGACGATACAAGAAGAAAATGCTTCCGTTTGTGTATAACCGCATGCCCCAATACCCTGATTGCAGTGCAGAAGAAAAGCGCGCGTTGCGCACGGAATTGAACCTTCCGGGTAATGCAAGAATCGGCATCTATGTCGGCAGGGTCACGAAGGAAAAGGGACTGGCTTACTTGGTCGATGCGTTGAAGCAGCTGGATACGAGTTGGCCGCCGGAGCTTTGCCTATTGGTCGTGGGGGATGGCGATTATCTGCGGGAGATGCAGGCTGAATGTTCCGCGCTGCGGCACGCGCAGCAAGTGATTTTCACCGGTCAACAAGAACAGGTTCAAAAATATCTGAATGCTTCCGATTTCTTTCTTTCCCCTTCTTTGCATGAAAATCTCTCCATTTCTATTTTGGAAGCATGCGCAGCAAAGCTGCCGTGCCTTGTGTCGGATGTAGGCGGAAACGGCGAGATCATCGAAAACGGAAAGAATGGGTTAATGATTGCGCCGTTTTCAGTAGATGCGCTCGCTTCCGGACTTCGAAAGATGGGCGATGATAAATATCGTGCCGAAATAAAGCAAAGTGCAAAACAAGTAGATTACAGTAAATTTTCCGATGAACAGGTAGATCAACATATCAAACAGGTATATGACCGGCTGTTACAACGGTGATAGGAGTTCCCCAAATGATTAGTATTGTTGTACCAGCTTATAATGCCGCAGGTGTGATCGGAAAATGTATAGACTCGGTTTTGCTGCAGACCTATTCAGATTTCGAATTGCTGATCATTGACGATGGTTCCAGAGATGAAACGGCAGAAATCGTGGCAGCAAAAGCTGCTCAAGATGCTCGTATCCATCTAATTCGTCAGGAAAATGCCGGGGTCAGTTCGGCACGGAATACAGGAATAGCAGCCGCTTCAGGGGAACTGCTTTGCTTTATTGATAGTGATGATACGGTATCGGCAAATTATCTGGAGACATTGCACACGCTGTACAGTCCCGGAGTGCTCCCTGTGATCGATGTCGTTCGCAGTGACCGCAACGGTTCCGCGCTAAATCCTATGCCTGAAACCTTTACATTGGATGGTAACTGGGTCGATTCATATTTTTGCGGGCAGCTTAGATATGGAATTGCTTTTTCCGTCTGGAACAAGCTCTTTTCTCTGCAGACGCTTCGCAGAGAGCATATCGTGTTCCTGCCGGAGCTGTCTATCGGCGAAGATATGCTGTTTGTTTTTCAGTATCTGCATTATTGCCGGTCGATTTGCTTCAGTAAGGATGCCGGTTACCATTATACCATTGCACAGGGATCAGCCATGTTCTCCTCAAGGGATTACACGCAGCCATACGAAAAGACCTTCAAGGTCATGTCTGAAAAAGGGCGTTTTCCCTTTCCAATTGCCGACAGGACATTATCCCGATGGGCGTTCGACGCGAGCATTATCATTATTGCCAATCCGTTTATCATCGATAGAAACTATGCGGAATTCAAAAAGTGGTGGCGTGAATTTCGTCAGACGGCGTTATACCGTGCTGCCGTTGCTTCGGAAAAGCCATCCGGTTATAAACGAAGAGTTTTGCATTTTGCCTTGCGCTCTGAGAACACGATTGCAATATATGTGCTTTTCAGATTGCTGAGACTCGGAAAGAAGAAGTAGAAACGAGGTGAACCCCATTGACTGAACTGCAAGAAATCGAGTTCGGACTTTTGCAACAGTTCTTATCTGTATGTGAACAGTTGAATCTAACCTACTATCTCGTCTGCGGCAGCGCACTCGGTGCAGTGAAGTATGGCGGTTTCATTCCGTGGGATGATGACATTGATGTTGCACTTCCGAGAAAGGACTACGAAATTTTCTGTAGGGAAGCTCCCAGGATATTGCCGGAATGGTGCTTCTTACAGAACTATCATTCAGAACCACAATACTATCTCCTCGGAAGCAAACTGCGCGACAGCAGAACAACCTACATAGAGATGATGACGGATCACCTGAAAATCAACCAGGGGGTGTTCATTGATATATTCCCATTGGATGGACAATGGCGCACTGAGCGCGAACACCAAATGTTCCGAAAAAAACGGGCGGTCTTTGAGGCGGCGCGGCGTGTCAGACTGAATTATAACCGTTTGTCACCGCAAAACATCGGTATGGTACGGACGAATTGGTACTGGCTGCTCTTCCGCCTTTTTGGGTATAAGCACGATACCGCTGCGGAAACGGCGGCGTTTGATAACTATATTTCCTCGTTTTCTACTGATGACAGTAATATCTGGTGCAATCATGCCAATTCAACTTCTCCATTGGAATACGCGCCAAAAGAGCAATATGGCAACGGGGTTTGGATGAAGTTTGAGGGGATTTCGGTTCGCGTTCCGGCTCAGTATGATGCCTATCTTACGCAGAAATACGGAGACTGGCGAGGCGGAATACCGCCGGACGAGCAGTATGGTCATCATCACTATGTGAGATGTGATTTGCACCGACCATTCACGGAATGCATCGATACTGGAGAGAAAGAGGTGAAGAAATCGTGATATACCGAGTCATTCGTAAATTAAAGGCCGTTTTATACCACGCAATTGTTGAGCCGGATATCAAGCACTCATTTGCTGAGTGCGGCAAAGATTCGCACATTGAATCGGGCGGCGATTTCTTCCCTCTATCGAACATTCATATTGGAAACCATGCCTCTATTGGAGTGAATGCACGTTTCTGGACAACACGGGCGCAAATCTACATAGAGGATTATGCCTTGTTTGGCCCCGGTGTCACGATCATTACAGGGGACCACCGTAAGGACGTCATCGGTAAGCACATCATCGAACTGACAGATGCGGATAAGACCGCAGAAGATGATCAGGATGTAGTGATTGGAAAAGGGGCGTGGATCGGAGCAGGAGCAATTATATTAAAAGGTGTGCACATCGGTGCAGATGCCATTGTGGCGGCAGGCAGTGTTGTAACAAAGGATGTTGCGCCATACACCATTGTAGGCGGCGCACCGGCACATTTTATAAAGAATCGTTTCTCCGAAGATCAGCTCGAACGGCATATTCAAACCACCGAAGGCGATGACTCTCCGTTTTTTGGCTTCGGCGAAAGGCGGTGATTCTATTGCAGGATAAAATACCGCTGCTGATTCTGTTGTCGGTCGGCGCAGCATTTACCTCTGTATGGCTCATTCTGCTGCGGAAACGGCTGAATATGGCATGGTATGTAGCAATCATGATTGCGATTGCACATACGGTCTACGGCGTTCTGACAGTGAAGGCGTTTGCTTTCCTCGAAACCGGCTTTGACAAAGCCAGCCTTGGAAACATGAGTCTGTTCGGCGGCATGTTCCTGATGCCGCTGGCGTATTGGCTCGGTGCAAAAATTTCAAAGAGACCGCCCAAGGAAGTCTTTGATGTTTTTACCCCTTGCATGGTCTTTACGGTCATGTGCGCCCGGATCAACTGCATTTTGTCAGGCTGCTGCCGCGGGCTTCCGATTCCGGGGACAAACGGGATACGCTTCCCAACGCGTGAAGCGGAGATCGTGTTTTACCTGATCCTGCTTGCCGTCTTGTGCCCTCAAATTTGGAAAGAACGGCTGCAGGGACGCGCTTACCCGGTCTACATGATGTGCTATGGAGCATTTCGGTTTATCATCGAGTTCTTCCGCGAGTCGGATATTTCCGGACTGTTCCATCGGGCACATCTGTGGGCACTCATTACATTACTCCTCGGCGCAAGTATTTACGCTGAAATGAAAACAACAAAAACGAAACCGAGAAGGAGAAAACAATCATGATTCAACGAATATCCAAACGGTTCCTATCTCTGCTGCTGGTGGCAGTTATGGTGCTGGCTTTGCTGCCCGTCATTACGCTGCCTGCATTTGCGGCAACCAGTGGTACAGTGACAGGTCTGAGCGATACCAACATCGGTCTGAGCTTTTCTGGTGATGCAGACAATGCGTGGAGCGCCAGCGGCACAACAATCACTGGTTCAGTTGTCTCTGCCGAAGGAACCTGTAGCGACACGCACTACAATTCCACTCTAACCATCAAAAACAACAAAGCTACGAAAGCCACACTGTCATTCAATTATGCTATTGAGCAGAATAGCGGCACGATTACGGTAGATGGAAGTGCTGTCACGACAAACGGCAGCTTCAGTAAAGAACTTGCTGCTGGTTCATCTATTACGGTCAAAATCAAATCGGGTAGCACCACAGCTACAAAAATCACCATGACTAATGTTGCACTGGTCTCAGATGCAACAGCGACCACGACCTTTGTGCCTGCGGAAAACGGCACCTACACCGTAGATGGTAAAGCAATCACAGAGGAATATAGCAACACGCAAAGCTCCATGACTGCTTATCAGGTGGTGGCTACTCCGGCAAAGGGATATCAGTTCCTTGGCTGGTACAACCTGACCACCGGCAAGTGCATAGCAACTGCCGCAAGCACAGCGCTGAATATTGAAAGCGACTGCACCATTACGGCAAAATTTGCAAGCAAATCCGTTGCGCTTTTTGAGACCGGCGGTCAGCGGTTTGCAGACCTGAATGAAGCGGTTGCTTATGCACAGGCAAATAAACAGTCCAAGATTACCCTGGCTACCGATGGCTCAATCAGCGGTAATTATACCATCCCGACGGGTATTACATTGCTGATTCCCTTTGATGCAGCTGGGACTTTGTATACAAATGCTCCCGCAGCAATTCGGACAACTCCAGCATCTAAGGCATTCCGGACGCTGACGATGAGTGAGGGCACTTCTATCACCGTCAATGGTGCCATCAGCCTGGGCGGCAGATATTTTGCCGCTGCTGGTAGCCAGCAGGGTCGTCCTGTGGGCGATTATGGCTATATTAAAATGGCGGATAACAGCTCTATCACGGTGAAGAACGGCGGAAATCTCTATGCATGGGGCTTTATCTCTGGCAGCGGTTCTGTGTTGGCGGAATCCGGCGCAACCGTATATGAGTTCTATCAAATCGCAGACTTCCGCGGTGGTAGCGCCTCCTCTAACATGGGTAACAAGGTTTTCCCCTTCTCCCAGTATTTCGTTCAGAATATCGAAGTTCCCCTGACGCTGAATGCGGGCGCCAACGAGAAGGTTTTCAGCGGCGTTTATGCAATGAGTACCACATATACCACCTCCATCAATTTTATTGGCGACACCGGTATGTTCAAAGTGGAATCCGGTAGCTTTACTAAGGATTACGATGAAAAGGCAGATCGTCTTGTATTCACAGTAAACGGCGAAGCGGCATTGAACACGTTGTCGCTAAAGCTTGCAGGCATGAGCGTTAACTCTGCAAGCTATGTGTTGCCCATCACGAATAACATCACCATCAATATCCAGTCCGGAAATGTGACGATCAATCAGGATGCAGCTCTGCTGGCGGGCGTTGAGATCAATATTGCCGAGGGCGCTGGCCTGACGGTTGCAAACGGGAAGAATATCTATTTCTATGACAGCGATGAGTGGAACTCCGACAACTTTGTCTGGGGCCCCTGCAAGTTTAAGTCCGTGGCCTATGCGCCTGGCAAGGCATATAACCGTTCTAACAACGATTTGGTCGATGCCAAGATGGATGTGAACGGCAGCGTAACGGCTATTGGCGCCATCTACACCACCAAGGGCGGTGCAAATATCTGCTCCAGCAACGGCACCGGCAAGTACATTCAGCAGGGCGCACCCGGCAAGGAGACCGCAACCTATCAGTATAATGCAAATGGCAATAATGCGGTGACCATCCCCATCACCGCTGCCAAGCTGCACAACGCCGACGGCAGCTATGCCGACACGAAAGACAAGAACTCGGGTACTACATTCTATTATTCAAACGGTGTGTGGGGAACTGCCAAGCCCTGCGATCATAAAAATACCGAAACCCGCAACGCGAAGGACGCAACCTGCACCGAGCCCGGCTACACCGGCGACACCTACTGCAAGGATTGCGGCGAGAAAATAGGCACCGGCACGGCTATTCCCGCCAAGGGACATACCGAGGTCATCGACGAAGCTGTTGCAGCTACCTGCACCACACCCGGCAAGACTGAGGGTAAACACTGCTCCGTCTGCAATGAGATTCTTGTTGCACAGGAAGTTATCCCTGCGAAGGGTCACAGCTGGGACAAGGGCGTAATTACGACTTCCCCGACCTGCAGCGATGCCGGTGTCAAGACTTACACTTGTACTGTTTGCAGCGAAACCAAGACCGAAGTGCTTAATGCAACCAGTCATACGCCTGTTGATGTTGCTGAACAGCCTGCCACCTGCACGGAAGCCGGTCATACGGCGGGCGTCAAATGCTCGGTTTGCGGCGCAACGATCTCCGGAATTGAAGAGATTCCGGCTACGGGTCATACCGAGGTGATCGACGAAGCTGTTGCAGCTACCTGCACCACGCCCGGCAAGACTGAGGGTAAACACTGCTCGGTTTGCAATGAAGTGCTTGTAGCGCAGAAAGAAATTCCCGCAAAGGGTCATACCGAAGTTGTTGATGAAGCTGTTGCAGCTACCTGCACCACGCCCGGCAAGACCGAAGGCAAACATTGCTCGGTTTGCAATGAAGTGCTTGTAGCGCAGGAAGAGATTCCTGCTAAGGGGCATACGGAAGTAATCGACGAAGCTGTTGCGGCCACCTGCACAGAAAGCGGCAAGACGGAAGGTAAGCATTGCTCCGTCTGCAATGAGATTCTTGTTGCACAGGAAGTTATCCCTCCCAAGGGGCATGTTGAAGAAATTCGGAATGCAAAGGAAACCACCGACACCGAGGACGGTTACACCGGCGATACATATTGCTCTGTATGCAACGAATTGCTGAAGAGTGGCGAAGTGATCTACCATAATGGTTGGCGGAAAGATGGCGACAGCTATTACTTCTACCAGAATCAGCAGCCCGTCACCGGAATGGTTCGTGTACCGTATCCCGCAGCGGATCTGCTGCCGGGTTACGGCCCGGATGCGGAGGATGCCGAGGTCAATGTCCCCGGTAAGGAAGGCAATCCCGATAATTATGACTATCCGGACCGTGAGAGTGCGCTGTTCGTCTTTGACGAAAATGGCGTGTTCCAGAAGGATCAGTGCGGCGTGTACAACGACAATGGCATCACCCGTTGGATCAACAACGGTATGCTGGTCTGGCACGCAGGCCTGGTGAAGGACGGCGACGATTATCGTTACTTCAAGCGCAACGGTATGGTCACAGGTGTTGAAACTTATGTGGCCAAGACCAACGGTCTGCTGAAGGCAGCCAAGTATACCTTTGATGCCGAAGGCAGGCTGATGAAGCTGGAAGGACTCCATGAAGATCTGAACGGCAACCTCTGCTACTATGTCGACTATGTGAAGAACTATGCTGGTCTGGTCGAAGTGGACGGCAGCTTCTACTATATCGCCAGCGATCTCAAGGCTGTTAAGAATTGCACTTACTATGTTACCAAGACCAACGACCGGAAGCCTGCCGGTTATTATACTTTCGATGCAGACGGCAAGATGGTCATTAAGAGCGGCCTGGTCGAGGAAAACGGTGATCTGTACTACTATGTGGACGGTGCAAAAACGGCGGCCGGCCTGATCGAATGGAATGGAAACTATTACTACATCGCCAGTAACCTAAAAGCAGTAAAGGATGCCAAGCACTATGTTTTTGCAGATAAGGCCAACGGCCTGAAATCCGCAGGCTGGTACTGGTTCAACGCGGATGGCACGATGTACCTTGAAGGTATCCGCGAAGAAAACGGCACGAAGTATTACTACAAGGACGGAGTGAAGAATTATGCCGGCCTGATCGAGATTTCCGGCGACTATTACTACGTTAAGAGTGATTGCTCTGTGGTTTGTGACCGCAGCTACTATGTCACCAAGTCCAACGGCCTTATGCCGAGCGCAACCTATACGTTCGGTGCGGACGGCAAAATGGTGATCAAAAACGGCATCTACCGCGAGAAGCTCGGTGACGGAAATGAGTATCTGTTCTACTACGTAAACAATGTGCGTCAGGTGGGTACCGGCCTCGTACAGCTTGACGACGGCAGCTACATCTATGTCCGCAGCGGTGCAAACCTTGCAGTCGGAAGCTACTATGTTTCAAAAACCAATGATCTTCTCCCGAAGGGTACCTATACCTTTGGAGAAGACGGCAAGATGGTCGTAAACCCGTAAGAGGAAAGTGTGTATACAGGGCGGGAATATCCCTCCCTGTATACCGCTGTATTCACAGTGGAAGGAGCGCGTATGCAATTATCGCGAATTTGTAAATGGAGCGTTATGCTCCTTGTGATTTGTTCCATTGTTGGCCTGCTTGCTGGATGCGGGAAAAAAACTATGGAGTCCACAGCGGATTCCGTAGTAAAAGCGAGTGAAAGCGCACCGCCGGAAGAAGAAACCGAAGACCTTAGTAAGCTTTCGGAAATCAATACCGACTTTGGAACGCTCTATATTCCTCAAAAATATGAACAGCTTTTGAAAACTGAAGTAGACAACGATACAGTTAAGTTCTCTACGGAGCAGGACGGAAAGACATACATTCTTTTCAGCCTCAGCATCGGCGAAGAAGCTGGTCAGCTTGCCGGAACGCTGACCGACAAACGAGGTACTTCTCGCGATGTGTATGTTACGGTTTACGATTTCGGAGACATCAGTGAACTGGCGCAGGACAAACAGGATCAGCTTTATGCCTTGCAGGAAGTTGTGAACGTTGTTGTCGAAAACTTGAAATAAATATTCAGGAAGGAATTCATATGAAAAAATCATTTTCACTGCGATGGCTCTCTCTCTTGCTGGCGGTTATGATGGTTTTCAGTATCCTCCCGCTGTCTGTATTTGCGGTAGATACCGCAAACGATGATGCACAATATACTGACTTTCTAACTTCTTTGACCGCACTTGAGGGATACGCCGACGCTTACGCCAGAGAACATTCCGGCGAAGATGCTACGGCACTTGTCATCAACTACATCCGCTGCGGCGTGGAGAAATACACGTCCAGCACGTGGACGACCTTCTGCGGTCCGGAAAACACGGCTTTTACCGGCTATGTATCTGAACAGGACGCAGCCAACAGCACAAATGCCGCTGCCTTGCGCAGCCTTGCTGTTTTCACGGTGCCCAACGGGAATCAGGTCGATTTTGCGCACATGTTTGGCGCAATGGACATGGCCTATCACACCGGTAATCAGAGCACGGCCGACCTCGGCAGCTGGGCAGGCGATATTTGTGACCTGCTTCAGCTCACGACCAATGCCGGTGTGACCGGCACCGTTGAGGAAATGGCAGAGGAGATCCGGACAAATAACGGCAAGTATTTTCTTTACGACAATCCCGATCCGGAGATTCACTCTTTTGGCATTCTCGACCTGTATGGAGATCTTGACGCTTTTTACATCCTGAAGAAGATCGGTACCGGTGTGACGATCAGCTCGGTCATGAAGAATTATTTCACGACCAATCTGACCGATACTGCGCGCGCAAAATTCTTCCTGGACAACCGCTTCGGCGGAGCCACGACGAAAGATGACATTCGAGCCTCTGTCTATGATACTTACTATGGCAATGAGGGCATCCGGACGCTGGAGGGCAGCTATCTGCCAAACGGTGTCAATGCCGATCTGCGCCGTGCCTGCTGCTATGCTTTTGCCGATTATCTTTACGAAACGGCAAAGGGACAGTTGGAGAACGATTATTACAAAGTCTTTTCCAGCACCTCCTCCATGCTGGCTCCCGGCATTAAGCAGGAAGTCAAAATGGCCCTGACTAAGGACGACAAACAGATCGCTTACTATCTTGCGACAGCCGATATTACGCGCAGCGACGTCAATATCTATGCAAACTATAACGACAATGACGGCTCTGCCTGGAAGATGGCCCGTTTGACGGATCAGATGAACGCCGCTGAGAAAAAGCACACCGACCCGAACGATGCGGAGCATTATGTTCCCAATTATAGTGCGGTCGTTGGCGTCAATGCGGACTTTTACAACATGAGTAACGGTGCACCCGCTGGCGCCCTGGTTATGGAGGGCGTTGAGTATCACGGCGTGGGCAGCGAAAACTTCTTCGGTATTCTCAAGGACGGAACGCCCATTATTGGTGGGAGCGCCGAGTGGAATGCGCACAAGGGCGAGATCCAGGAAGCTGTCGGCGGCTCCATGTGGCTCGTCCGGGACGGTAAGATCGTCGTGAATGCAACAGATGATTATTACACCGGACGTGTTTCCCGTACCTGCGTCGGTATTACCTATGACGGGCAGGTTGTGCTGATGGTGCTTGACGGGCGGCAGGAGCCCTTCTCTGCAGGCGGCAGTGCCATCGAGATCGCGCAGATCATGCAGGATGCGGGCTGCGTTGCCGCAATGAATCTGGACGGCGGCGGCTCCTCTACCTTTGCTTCCAAGGGCGAAGGCTCGGAAACGATCTCCGTTGTGAACCGTCCCTCGGATGGTTATGAGCGCTCTGTTAGCTCCACCCTCGTCGTCGTTTCGACGGCGAAGCCCTCCAATGTGTTCGACCATGCGGTCGTTTCTGCAGATTATGATTATCTGACGGTTGGGACCGATCTGGCCGTTAAGGCGTCCGGCGTTACTTCGACCGGAGGCGCGATCGCGCTTCCAGAAGGCTCCACGCTGAAGGTGTCTGACGAAAGCCTTGGTACGCTGTCCGGTAATGTCTTCACGGCAAAAGCGCTCGGTGATGTGCAGATCCAGCTTATTGCAGCGGACGGAAGCGTTTTGGGTACAAAAACGCTGCACATTGTCGAGCCGACGGAACTGAAATTCACCAAAGACAGCCTGAATGTGGTCTACGGCGAATCGACCGAGCTGCCGCTGGAGGCTACCTATAACAGCAACCCCGTAAAGATCAACCCCGATGATGTGCAGTACGGTTTCCTGAAGATCACGCTGCAATCGCTCGGTGAGATCGAGGGCGGGAGTGTCAATACCACCAAAACGGAATTGGTGTTCGATTACCCCGAGGCGGGCACGATTTCCGGCTTTGATTTCACACCCAATGCAAACAGTGAGCTGCGTACCCTGACGATCGGTGCAGTCCTGAAAAGCAAGCTGGCGGAATTCCAGACGACGATCAATCAGGAATATGCCCGCGCGTATCGGGAAGCCAAGGGCAAAGGCTACAGCGATGAAGAAGCTGCAATTCAGGCGCAGACTGCTGCGATCAATAAAGCACTGGAGACAGCGACAAAAATCACGACTTATCTGTATAAGAGTGATGAGGCGAACTTTGACTTCAACCAGGCGACCGGCGGAAGCGGCTTGCTCGCCTGGCGCCGCGATGTCTCCAACTCGAATTACAAAGAAGACGAGCAGACTTATTACCAGATTGATTCTCAAACCGGAATGGAAGCATCCTATACCTTTGCAGTGGATATGTCCAAGATGCCGATCCCGGAGAAGCTTACGGCGCTTTTGTATATGCTTCCCGGCGGCGATCAGGAAGGACGAACTGCATGGGATTTCCTGCTGCAGCTTGCCGAGCGTATCAGCCCCCTGACGACGGTCACGATCACGCTGACCGCACCGGAAGGCGTTACGATCGATACCTCCAAGCTTCGTCTGGCAAATGAGTTCTTTACTATGACCTCTGCCGAGGTGGAGGGCAACAAGCTGACGGTCGTCTGCAACTTCATTCAGCAGGGCGAACCGATCAACCCTGCCACTGCAAATCCGCTTTGCGTACTCAGCGGCCTGAAGCTGATCCCCACGGACGGCGCAGCATGGGACGAAAATGGATTACTCAACTGCACGGTCAGCGGCAATCTCGGCTATGATATCTATGCTCACTTCCACGTGCTGAAATCACTGGCACAGCAGGAAGAGTATCAGACCAAGTACGGCTTGTATCCCTACGACAACAGCGAGAATATCAACGGTGACTATGGCGCTCATTTCTTTGATACCGTCACGGATTTCACAGACAGCTTCAAGCTGCAAAAGAATACCAAGGACGGTTGGGTCAAGGAAAATGGAAAATGGTCTTATTGGCAAGACGGCGCTGTCTTGACCGGTGTTCATAAGCTTCCCAGTAATGTGGATGGCGAAACCGGTGAATATTGGTACGATCTTGGTTCAGATGGCATTTCTGTCGGAAAGATAACTGGGTTATTTGCCTATGAGGGCGATTTGTACTATGCAGTCAATGGCGAGACCAAGGACGGCTGGCGTGAAATCGAAACATCCGATGGAAGCAGTCAGTATTATTATTTTGACACGACAACATTTAAGGCGGTTGACGGTGTTCAAACGATACGTACTATGATCACCGAAAACGGCAAGCAATACCCAAAGGACTTGAGCTATACATTTGAGGATCATGTTCTGGTGCGAGGTGACTGGATTACGGTCAGTACCGGCCGCCGTTATTACTGGGCTGGACAACCGATTGCTAGAAAGTGGTGGACGGTAGATGGCAAACGCTATTATTTCGGGTACCACGGAGATGCGCTGGTCGGCTTTGCATCCGTTGAAAAGGCAAACGGTAATCAAGGTGCGGATTATTATCTGTTTGATGATGACGGTGCACTAATCATTCAGCCTGGATTGTACCAACTGAGCAGCGATTTGCCCCATATTGCCAATGGATTCAGCGCAGGAGATATCGTGTACTTTGACGATAATGGCATGGCACTTTTCGCCGGTCTTGTCTATGGTGATGATGGGTATCTCTATTACATCAATGCAAATCTGAAAGCAGTCAAGGACGGAAAGTACTGGGTCACCAAAACAAATGGCATTGTCAAATCCGGACTGCAGAGGAAATTTGACGCGCAGGGTAGAATGATCGTCAAAAACGGCATTCTTCCGCTCAATGGCAACGGCGTGCTGGTCTACTATGTAAATGATGATGTCCAGTATGACCTTGGGTTGGTCAGAATGGCAGACGGCCGTATGATCTATGTGAACGCCGATGCTACGCTAAAGGCCAATGGCACCTATTATCTGAGCAAAACCAACGGATTACTCCCGCAGGGCTACTATCCGTTCGACAGTAATTGCATCCTGCAGTTCAACGGATGGTTCACCTGTGATCAGGGCACAACATATTATCAGAATGGCGTTATGCACGGAGCTGGTTGGGATAACATTGGTGGCTCCTTCTACTACTTCGACAGTAACGGATATATCGTCACCGGAATGGTTCGTGTACCGTATCCCGCAGCGGATCTGCTGCCGGGTTACGGCCCGGATGCGGAGGATGCCGAGGTCAATGTCCCCGGTAAGGAAGGCAATCCCGATAATTATGACTATCCGGACCGTGAGAGTGCGCTGTTCGTCTTTGACGAAAATGGCGTGTTCCAGAAGGATCAGTGCGGCGTGTACAACGACAATGGCATCACCCGTTGGATCAACAACGGTATGCTGGTCTGGCACGCAGGCCTGGTGAAGGACGGCGACGATTATCGTTACTTCAAGCGCAACGGTATGGTCACAGGTGTTGAAACTTATGTGGCCAAGACCAACGGTCTGCTGAAGGCAGCCAAGTATACCTTTGATGCCGAAGGCAGGCTGATGAAGCTGGAAGGACTCCATGAAGATCTGAACGGCAACCTCTGCTACTATGTCGACTATGTGAAGAACTATGCTGGTCTGGTCGAAGTGGACGGCAGCTTCTACTATATCGCCAGCGATCTCAAGGCTGTTAAGAATTGCACTTACTATGTTACCAAGACCAACGACCGGAAGCCTGCCGGTTATTATACTTTCGATGCAGACGGCAAGATGGTCATTAAGAGCGGCCTGGTCGAGGAAAACGGTGATCTGTACTACTATGTGGACGGTGCAAAAACGGCGGCCGGCCTGATCGAATGGAATGGAAACTATTACTACATCGCCAGTAACCTAAAAGCAGTAAAGGATGCCAAGCACTATGTTTTTGCAGATAAGGCCAACGGCCTGAAATCCGCAGGCTGGTACTGGTTCAACGCGGATGGCACGATGTACCTTGAAGGTATCCGCGAAGAAAACGGCACGAAGTATTACTACAAGGACGGAGTGAAGAATTATGCCGGCCTGATCGAGATTTCCGGCGACTATTACTACGTTAAGAGTGATTGCTCTGTGGTTTGTGACCGCAGCTACTATGTCACCAAGTCCAACGGCCTTATGCCGAGCGCAACCTATACGTTCGGTGCGGACGGCAAAATGGTGATCAAAAACGGCATCTACCGCGAGAAGCTCGGTGACGGAAATGAGTATCTGTTCTACTACGTAAACAATGTGCGTCAGGTGGGTACCGGCCTCGTACAGCTTGACGACGGCAGCTACATCTATGTCCGCAGTGGTGCAAACCTTGCAGTCGGAAGCTACTATGTTTCCAAAACCAATGATCTCCTCCCGAAGGGTACCTATACCTTTGGAGAAGACGGCAAGATGGTCGTTTCGTAACAAATAGAATAAATGAAGCCCGCAGTCCCTGCTGCTGTGGGGACTGCGGGTGGAATTTGTGATGATGAAGCAACCAACGGAATCTGGAAAAATTGTAAAGAACGCGACCTGGCTGATTGCGTGTAAAGTTGTGCAGTCCTTATTGAGCTTCATAATTGGAACACTTTCCGCCAGGTACCTTGGACCGGGAAATTACGGGATCATTGATTATGCTGCGGCAATCGTCAGCTTTATGGTTCCGGTCGTGCAGCTTGGGTTTCGCTCAACCCTTGTCCACGAAATCATTGCAGCGCCTGACAGTGAAGGAAGGACACTTGGGACATCTCTTTTTATGAGCACTGCAGCAAGCTTCCTGGGGATTTTTGGGGTGATCGCATTTACTGCGATTGCGAATCCAAATGATCCGGAAACAATGCTTGTTTGTGCGCTGTACAGCATTTCATTGGTTTTCCAGGCGACGGAAATGCTTCAATACTGGTTCCAGGCAAAGCTGCTGTCAAAATACACCGCGGTTGCTTCACTGGCTGCTTACGTGATTGTTTCAGCCTATCGTTGTTTCTTATTGATTACGCAGAAGAGCGTATACTGGTTCGCATTTTCGCAGGCACTGGACTATTTGCTGATATCTGTTTCCCTGTATGGGATATACAGAAGAATTTCCAAGCAAAAACTGACGGTATCCTTTTCGCTTGCGAAACAGCTTTTTAAGAGAAGCCGGTATTATATTGTATCCGGCATTATGGTTACTTTCTTTTCTCTAACGGATCGGGTCATGATCACATTGATGCTGGGAAAAGAAGCAAACGGCTATTATTCGGCTGCGGTAAGCTGTGCAGCACTAAGTCAATTTGTGTTTGCGGCTATTGTGGATTCTATGCGGCCTTCTATTTTAGAAGCTAAGAAGACAGAATCCCCCAATTACGCTCCACAAATAGCCGGACTCTATTCTATTATCGTATATTTGGCGCTGCTACAAAGCATTGTGCTGACCGCAGCAGCACCACTTGTTATTCGAATTATTTACGGAGCCGCATATGCCCCGGCGATTCCTACGCTGAAAATCATTACTTGGTATACGGCATTTTCTTATATGGGTTCCGTTCGCAATATATGGATCCTGGCAGAGCAAAAGCAGAAGATGTTATGGAAAATCAATTTGTCTGGAGCACTTTTGAATGTGATAGCCAACTACATCCTGATACCGCTTATCGGTATCAACGGAGCGGCAATTGCTTCGGTAGCAGCACAGGTCTTCGTCAATTTTGTGCTGTGTTTTATGGTTCCCTCCTTGCGCCCTGTTGGACAGTTGATAGTTGAGGGAATTGATCCGAGAAACTTAAAAAGAATGTGGTATGGGCGTTTTTCTAGCCCATTCCGCAAGATAAAACATTGATTGGAGTGTATTAGAAATGCCTCTGCTTGAACATGAGGTTCTCCTCATCACGGGCGGCACCGGCTCCTTCGGGCATGCGGTTTTGGATCGCTTTCTGACCACGGATATCCGCGAGATTCGTATTCTTTCCCGCGATGAGAAAAAACAGGACGACATGCGCCACGCTTATCAGGAGCTGTATCCGCAGCACGCAGAGAAAATCAAATTCTACATAGGTGATGTGCGGGACTACGGTTCCATCGCCCCGGCGTTCCGCGGGGTGGATTATGTGTTCCACGCTGCCGCCCTCAAGCAGGTACCCTCCTGCGAGTTTTATCCCATGGAAGCGGTCAAAACCAACGTGGCCGGTTCTGACAATGTGATCTCTGCCTGTGTGGAAAACCATGTGAAGAAGGCAATCTTCCTGTCTACGGACAAGGCGGCTTATCCCATCAATGCCATGGGCATGACGAAGGCCGTCATGGAGAAGAATGTGATCGCCCGCTCCCGGCAGATGCTGCCCGGAGATCCGGTTCTGTGCCTGACCCGATACGGCAACGTCATGGCTTCCCGCGGATCGGTCATCCCGCTGTTCTGCGACCAGATCGACGAGGGGAAGCCCTTGACGATCACGAATCCCAATATGACCCGCTTCATGATGACGCTCAGTGATGCCGTCGACCTCGTTCTTTATGCCTTTGCGCACGGCGAGCAGGGAGACCTGTTTGTGCAGAAGGCCCCCGCTGCGACCATCGAGACTCTGGCACAGGCTGTGCTGGAGCTGAAGCACTCCGACCTTGGCACGACGATCATCGGAACGCGGCATGGCGAAAAGCTCTTTGAGGTGCTGGTCACCGCGGAGGAAATGATGCGGGCGGAAGATATGCCCGGCTTCTTCCGCATTCCGGCGGACAACCGGGATCTGAACTATGACAACTATTTCAGTAAAGGCAACCCGGAATTCGGCAAGATCGAGCAATATACCTCACACAATACACACCGGCTGAATGTGGAGGAAATGAAACAGCTTTTGCTGAAGCTGAAGCTGTTCGGAGGGACCTGCTGATGAATGTGCTGATCACCGGCGCAAACGGATTTGTCGGGAAAAATCTGACACAACGCCTTTTCACCATCCAGGACCTGAGAGACAGAACCCGCCCAGCGCTGCAAATAGAGGAAATCCTTTTATGCACGCGGGAAACTTCGGCAGAAACCTTGACGGACTACAGCAAAAAAGCTGATTTCGTGGTCCATCTGGCAGGCGTGAATCGCCCCCAGAATCCAGAAGAATTTGCGGCCGGAAACACAGATTTCACCCGGACGCTGCTCGAGCAGCTTCGCAAAAGCGGCAACCGCTGCCCGGTGCTGCTGTCTTCCTCCATTCAGGCCAGCCTGACCGGACGATTTGCCGAAAGTCCCTATGGGCAGTCCAAAAAAGCGGCGGAGGAGCTGCTCCTCGCTTATGGCAGAGAAACCGGTGCAAACGGGATGATCTATCGTCTGCCGAACCTGTTTGGCAAGTGGTGCCGCCCCAACTACAATTCGGTGGTGGCAACCTTCTGCCATCATATCGCGCGGGATCTGCCGATCACCGTTTCAGACCCGGCAGTCGAATTGGAACTGGTCTACATTGACGACCTTATTGACGAGATCCTGAATGCCATGGAGGGCCATCCCCACCGGACGGATGGAGCGTATTGCGGTGTTCCGGTCAGTCATCCTGTGACGCTGGGCGAGATCGTCCGTCTACTCCGAACGTTCCGGGAGCAGCCGCAGACGCTTTTGCTGCCAGAGATCTCGGATGGCAGCTTTGAGAAGAAGCTCTATAGTACCTATCTGTCCTATCTGCCGCCAGAGAAAATTGCGTTTCCGCTGAAGATGAATGTAGACGAGCGAGGCAGCTTCACAGAACTGCTGAAAACGAAGAACTGCGGTCAGATCTCCGTGAACATCACAAAGCCCGGCATCACCAAAGGGCAGCACTGGCACAACAGCAAGTGGGAGTTCTTTATGGTCGTGGCCGGACACGGGCTGATTCAGGAACGCCAAATCGGCTCCGATGAAAAGATCGAATTCGAGGTCAGCGGCGACCGGATCCAGGCTGTTCATATGTTGCCGGGCTATACCCACAATATTATCAATCTGAGTGAAACGGAAAATCTGGTGACAGTCATGTGGGCCAACGAGCAGTTTGACCCCGACCACCCGGATACCTACTTTGAGGAGGTGTAGCAATGGGAAAGCTGAAGCTGATGACGATTATCGGTACGCGGCCGGAAATCATCCGGCTGTCCGCCACGATAAAGTGCTGCGACCGGTACTTTGAGCAGATTCTGGTCCACACCGGTCAGAACTACGACTACACCCTCAATCAGGTATTTTTTGACGATCTTGGCCTTCGGGCACCTGACTATTATCTGGATGCTGTAGGCGATGACCTAGGGGCAACGATTGGGAATATCATCGAGAAGTCCTACAAGCTGATGGTGCAGGTCAGACCGGATGCGGTGCTGGTCCTGGGCGACACCAACTCCTGCCTTTCTGTGATCGGCGCCAAACGGCTGCACATTCCGATTTTCCATATGGAAGCGGGTAACCGCTGCAAGGACGAGTGCCTGCCGGAGGAGACGAACCGCCGTATTGTGGACATCATCAGCGACGTCAATCTCTGTTATTCGGAGCACGCACGCCGGTATCTGATGGAGTGCGGCCTGCCGAAGGAGCGCACCTTTGTGACAGGCAGCCCCATGGCCGAGGTACTGCACGCCAATCTGGACAAGATCGAAGCGAGCGATGTCCACCAGCGTTTGGGACTGACTAAGGGGCAGTACATTCTGCTCTCGGCCCATCGGGAGGAAAATATCGATACAGACCGCAATTTTGTCCAGTTGTTCACAGCGGTCAATGCCATGGCAGAGAAGTATGATATGCCGATCCTTTACTCCTGCCACCCCAGAAGCAGAAAGCGGCTGGAGGCGACGGGATTCCAGCTGGACACCCGTGTGATCGCCCACGAACCGCTGGGCTTCCTTGATTACAACTGCCTCCAGATGAACGCTTTTGCGGTGGTTTCCGACAGCGGAACGCTGCCGGAGGAAAGCAGCTTTTTTCTGTCTGTGGGCAAGCCATTCCCAGCTGTCAGCATTCGTACCTCCACCGAGCGTCCAGAGGCGCTGGACGCGGGATGCTTCGTCCTGTCAGGCATCTATACCGAGCAGCTTTTGCAATCCATTGATATGGCGGTTGGCATGCAGCGAAACGGCGATTTTGGTACCCCCGTGACCGATTATACCGCCGAAAACGTGTCCATGAAGGTCGCCCGCATCATCCAAAGCTATACTGGCATTGTGAATCATTTTGTGTGGAGAAAACTATAAACTATTTAACTCCCGTATCCTTCTTCCTAAGAGCGATTCTGAAGATAAATAATAAAAGTGAGATTGAGAGGAACAGCTGCAAACATGAATGAAAACCAAAAATCACCGAAAGACACGGCACGGACAGAAGTGTCACTTTGGGGCATCGCCGGTCTTCTGTTGCGTAAAATCCATTGGCTTATTGTTGCAGGGCTGGTGTTGGGCGTAGGCGTTTACCTTGTGCTATCGCTTCTAGTTACACCGACCTATGAATCACGTGTCACATTTTATGTGTACAACAATTCGGATGGCACATCGTCGTCCGGATCGATCGACAAGAGCGACTTACAAGCAGCAGAAAGTCTTGCAACAACCTATTCAAAAATATTGGAGAGCAATTCTGTTCTGAATGCGGTTTTGGGTGACTTGAATAGTCCTCTGGAAAGAAAAGAACTTGCGCAAATGGTTGATGTAGCAGTCGTTACGAACACACAGCTTCTTGAAGTGGTTATCACCTCAACCGATGCGAACTTCGCCTGCAAAGTAGCGGAATCCTTTGCCAGTGTAGCTCCAGCTGAAATCGTTCGCATTACCAAAGCGGGTGGTGTCGAGGTCGTAGATCATCCGGAAGTTGCAACGGAAAAAACATCTCCGCGAACAGCATTTGATACCGCGATTGCGGTTGTGGTTGGCATGATTATTGCTGCCGTGGTCATTATCTTGAAAGCACTCTCCGATACAACGATTTATCTTCCGGAAGATATTGACAAGCTGGTCGGCGTTGCCGTTATCGGACAGATTCCAGAAATAGAAGGTGCGGAGAAAAACTACAAATACTGGGAGCTTGCGAATGGAGGAACAATTAGCTATGAAAAGAAAGACGATGCGGCAAAACCTGAAGAACAAAAGCGGGATCATTGCAAGCAACCGAAAACGCCTTCTAAACAATGAAACTCCATTTGCTATTCGCGAGGCATATGTCAAGTTGAGGACAGGCCTCATGTTCTGCATGACAAAAGATAAAGACCGTGCGTGTAAAACGATTGCTGTTACCAGTGCAAATCCTTCAGAAGGTAAAAGCTTGACTGCGGCCAACATTGCAATCAGCTACGCCATGCTCGGAAAAAAGACGCTTTTGATCGATGCCGATTTGAGAAAGCCAACGCAAAGAAGGCTTTGGAAATTGGATGTCTCAGCTGGCCTTTGTGATTTCATTGCAGGTATATGTAGGCTTGAACTGGTAAAGGTGAAAGAATTGCCTCTATGGATTGTCGGCGCCGGAACCATACCGCCTAACCCGTCCGAATTGCTTTCTTCAGATAGAATGAAGTCTTTTGTAACAGATATTTCCAAAAGGTACGACTATGTCATTATTGATACACCGCCAATCAATACAGTTGCCGATGCGCAGATCCTTTCTGCATTTGTGGATGGCGTATTGATCGTGGCAAAGTCCGCAAGCACTACAGCGGATGAACTCCGGGCTGCTGTCGATGCAGTTGAACGTGCAGAAGGGAATCTGTGCGGCGTGGTGCTAAACGATTTGAATATGAAGTCCGTGCGCTACTCGTATAAGTATAAATACGGTGGTAAATATGGCTATAAGTACGGTAGTAAATATGGATACAAATATTCCAACGCAGACCCGTATGAAAGAAGATAGTTTTATGATCGACTTATCGCTGGATTATCACGCACATATTTTGCCTGGGTGCGACCACGGCAGCAGTAGTGTGGCCATGTCGCTCAAACAGATCGATATGGCAAAGGCAGCGGGCATTAAGACAATTTGCGCAACGCCCCATTTTTACCCCCACAAAGAGAGCGTGTCATCATTTATCACAAGACGGAAGCAAACTGCTGACAGCTTATGGGCACAGATCCCAGAAGATGCACCCCGCATTCTGCTAGGAGCTGAGGTGTTGATTTGTGACGGAATGGAGCGCCTGAATGGTCTTCATGAACTCTGTCTTGAGGGAACGAATGAGCTTTTGCTGGAGATGCCATTTTATCGTTGGCCGGAATCGATTTGGGATACTTTGTATCGACTGAACGATCTGCATGAAATACGAATCGTGATTGCTCATGCAGATCGGTATCCGCCGGAGGCCATCCATCAATTGATTTCAGAGGGGATCCCTTTACAGTTGAATGCCGAATGCCTTCGGAAATATTCGCATCGGAAACGTTATCTTGGATGGATTCAAAAAGGGTATGTTTCTTATCTCGGCAGTGATATTCATGAACTTGGGCCGGGCTACTATGACTTTGATAAATGCAGGAAGCTGCTATGCCATTACTTTTAAAAACGTCATTCGCATTTGAGTTTCCCCCGGATTGGAATTAAACTATGCAGAATACAGTGATCATCTACAACTCAAATAAACAGCTTGATATAAAAGCTCTACCGGTGCTTGGTGGCTGTTTGCTGCTCTCTGCAGCAGTTTGCGCGGCACAGATTCTTGGAAATTTAGCCTTCCTGCTGCTATGTCTGCTTGGATATCTGGTATTCACTATTTGGGCATGCAACAAAGGTGTTGTTTTCCCTGTTTTGCTGTACTTCCTTCCTTGGAGCCCACTGTTCAAGATGTACAACGGAGGAATTTCGTTTTTTACAATTGTACTTCTGTTATGTTGCATGGTTTCCCTTTTGCAAAATAAAATGTCTTTGCGGCTTTATCAGGTTATCCTTGCTGCACTCCTTATGGCACTGACATTAGTGACTAAGGCCATACAGCATAATCCCATTGGCAACGACTACTTGTGCTTTCTTATTATGTTATTGCTCTTTCCGTGTGTAATGCGGAGGTGTGAAGGGGATGTATCCTTCTATCGAATTACTATATTCTTTGCTTGTGGGATCATAACGGCAGCATTGACCGCGCAGCAAATCGCAACATTTCCAAACATATCGCAGTTTATTAAGGTAGATTCTTACCTGACTGTGACACGACTGTCTGGCTTTTATGGAGACCCAAATTTCTATTCTGCGCATATCGCCGCATGTCTTGCCGGAACGCAGTTGCTATTGTGTCATGAGAAGAGCCGACGCAGGCAAATTGTGCTTGCTATTTTAGCTTTGGTATTGCTATATTGCGGACTTCTCTCCGCTTCAAAATCATTTATTATTGTGACGGCGTGCCTGTTTCTTTTATGGGTACCGATCCTATTGGAAAAAGGAACTTTCAGCAGTCATTTTCGCTTGTTTGTGGGGCTGCTGTGTGCGGGAATTATTATTGCTTCATCATCGGCATTCCACGCTCTGCTCCAGATTGTTGATGATCGTTTCGCGCAAGCGTCCAATTTGTCTGAGTTAACAACCGGACGGACAGATTTGTGGAGAAATTATATTCATGAATTTCTAAACAATCCTATAACACTGCTTTTTGGTGAGGGCTACACGAGCATTAACCTGAACAACAAAGCATCTCACAACACGTTGATACAGGTGGTTTATCAGTTTGGCCTGATAGGAATGCCGCTTCTTATTTCATGGGTTGTTATTTCTTTGCGGAACCTATTTACACAATTGAATGCGGGCCATGTGAAATGGAAACATGCGCTGCTGATGTGTGTGGGAGTTGTGCTGCCGTGGATGGGCATTGATATATTGCAATTTGATGAGTTCTTTTTGCTTCCTGTTTATGCAGTGATCGGAATTGCCTATTCGACACGCAGCACGGAAAACAAAAAACTTGAATCATCAAAGGGGGAGATATAGAACGTACGACCAAAGGAATTGTCATGATAAGCAGTGTGCTCACTGCAATCTTGGTACTCCTTTACCTATGACTATGACTGTCTCACGAGCGACCTGAAAATATCCGCGGGCGGCAGTTTGAGGATTGCCCATAACAAGATCTCCTGAAAAAACGTCTTTGTTCTGTATTTAAAACAGGGGAGGTGCATCGGAGAGAATGCAGGGAAAAGGCAACTGCGTATCCCGTTCTCCGGCTTTACAACATTTGCCCGGGTGTGGCATCATGCGGGCTAAAACGAATTCGCAAATAGGGGGGGATGTCTGTGTCAGACGCCAGAGAACAACCGGCGGTGCAGCCGCCAAAAAAACGCATGAGCCGCGGCACGCGTGTGCTGGTCATCATCGTGTGCATCCTGCTTGCCATTGCGCTGATCCTGGCCGGCACGGTGCTGATCCTGTCGGCGGTTGGACGCAATGCGCTGACGAACGACGACGGGGTGAACATTGCCCGCGATGATGTGGAGGCGCTTGGCTCTGGCACGGTGCGTTACAACGGCCAACTCTACCGCTACAATACCGACATTGTCACGATCCTGCTCATGGGTGTGGACGAGGAGGTCAAGCAGGATACCGGCGGCGTCTATGGAAACGCAAACCAGTCGGATGCGAATATCCTTGCGGTGCTCGACATGCGTAACCAGGAGCTGACGCTTGTGTCCATCTCGCGTGATGCGATGTGCACGCTTGACGTTCTTGACAGCACCGGCGCACACGTCGGCACGGCCACGGCGCAGCTGGCGCTGGCCTATTCCTACGGCGACGGAGCAGAGCGGAGCTGCGAGCTGACGAGCGCGGCTGTTTCACGCCTGCTTTATGACCTGCCGATCCCGGCCTACGGATCGATCTATATGCAGGGTATCCGCCAGCTTGTTGACAGTGTTGGTGGTGTGACCGTTACGCCGGATGCGAGCTTTTCCGGTTTCACCGCCGGACAGCCCGTGACGCTCACCGGTCAGCGCACGGAGAATTATATCCGCTACCGCGCAGACTCGACCGAGGGCAACAACCAGCGCATGCAGCGGCAGAAGCAGGTCGTGCTCGCGCTGGTGAACAAGATGCTCGCGCAGGTCAAGGAGGACCCGGCGAGCGTGCTGGCGCTCTATAACGATGTTCGGCGCAATATCACGACGAACATCAACACCGCCATGATGGTCTATCTGGCGCAGCAGGCAAGCGGGATGCATTTCTCAGGTGATATTGTCAACGTGCCCGGCACATCGGTTATGGGCGCGCAGAAGCACGCAGAGTATCAGGTCGATCCCGATGCGCTGTTGGAGATGGTCCTGGATATTTTCTACGAGCCGGTGGATGGTTGACTGAAAACGGTTATTTTTTGAAAATAACCCTTGCATTTTACACCGTTTCGGTGTAAAATTATACTACTATTAGAAGCTGTAAGTTTATGAATGGAGGAGTTACATAATGAAGCGTTTTGTGGCCATTCTTCTGATACTCGTGCTTGTGTTTGCACTGTCGGCGACGGCGTTTGCTGCCAGCAATGTTACCAGCCCGGAGAAGGGCAACACGAATCCGAATGTCAATCCCGATTCCGGCAAGACCTCTCCGCAGACCGGTGAGTCGTTCAGCATCCTGTGGGTAATCCTGGCGGCCGTTGCTGCGGTCGGAGCGGTGCTGTTTTGCGGCAAAAAGCTGGTTCGCGCCAAGTAAGATGGCATAACTATGATAACAAAGCTCCATGATTCGTTCATGGAGCTTTTGTTTTATGAGGTGAACGATGAAAACAAAAAAGATCCTTGTGCGCAGTGTGCTGGTGCTTGTGGCGCTTGCAGCGCTGTGTGCGTGCGCGTGGTGCGTGTGGTACATCATTCAGTACTACCAGGGGCAGTCCTTCGGCGACCGGATGCGCACCAACGCCCCGGATGATGCCGGCAGCTTCCAGCTTGGACGCGTGAAGATTCCGGTCGATTTCGACGAACTGCAGGCCATGAATCCGGATATTTATGCCTGGATCACGATCCCGGATACGGACATCAGCTACGCTGTGCTGCAGCGCGCGGGTGAGGAGGAGTATTACTCCAAGCACAGCGAAAACGGCGCATACTACAGCGGCGGTAGCATCTTCAGTCAGGACTATAATCAAAAGGACTTCAGCGATCCCATGACCGTGCTCTACGGGCATAACCTGCGCAACGGGCGCATGTTTGCCCAGCTCAACGACTTTTCGGATGCCGAGGTCTTTGAGGCGCACCGCTATATCTATATCTATCTTCCGGACCGGATGCTCGTTTATGAGATCTTCGCAGCCTATCCGCATTCGAACGAGCACCTGCTGCTGTGCCATGATTTTTCGGACGCGGACGATTTCACGGCGTATTTTGATGCCGTGCAGGCGCAAAAGAGTCTGCAGTCCAACTTCCGCACCGACGCCTGGCCCGAACCGAGCGACCGGGTGCTGACGCTCTCGACCTGCTTCCGTGGGGACAATCACCAGCGCTACCTCGTGCAGGGCAAGCTCGTGGCGGAGGCCTACGCCAAGTAACTGCATGCAAAATACGAAAAACCGGCAGAGCGTTGGCTCTGCCGATTTTCGCGTCCGGATCGCTCAGCCATGCAGGCCGTTTTTCTGGCGCTCCATGTTTTCGATGGCAATGTCATGAATCTGCTATATGATAGCAACTCTAACTCTATAAATAAAATGAAGCCTGTGCAACTGGGGTGCAAATGGGCCATAGGGAGTACGTTTTCTGTAAAAATTACGGTTCTTTTCCAAGTCGGAGCTGACTTGCGTTGCCTGCTCCAACTTGTTTTCCGATAGGCTGCGCACGCATGCCGTGCGCAGGCAAAACAGGCATTCATAACTAGGACGTTATGAATGCCTGTTTGTATTATATATGCGATTGTGCGCCCAAACTGCGCAGAAGCTATCCGATACTCTTTGATGAGACTGGCCGATGCGGAGAACTGTCCGCTCGTCAGAGCGACTCTGCTGCACTTACTTCAGATTGACTGCCAATGCGCAGAAAAGTTCCATGCCGGTCTGCATGACGCTTTCGTCAAAATTAAAGTGCGCGTTGTGCAGCAGTGCGGTGCAGCCCTTTTGTTCATTGCGCGTGCCGAGCCAGTAAAATGCGGCGGGGAACTCCTTCGCGTAGTAGGAAAAATCCTCTGCGCCCATCATCGGGTGCGGCAGCTCGATCTGATGGCCTTTGCCGACGACGTGATCCATAACAGATCTCGCGTAATCGACCATATCATTGTCGTTGCGCAGACCCAGTACGCCTCGTTTGACCTGAATGTCACATTCCGTGCCGGTCGCGTAGGCGACGCCCTGTGCGACGCGCTTGAGATTGTCGATGATGTAGGTTCGGGTCTCTTCCTTCTGGCAGCGAATGGTACCGGCGAGATGCGCGCTTTCTGCGACGATGCCCTTGGCGGTTCCGGCCTGAAAGATGCCGATGGAGCAGACGCACGGGTCGAACGGGTCCGTATGCCGCGACATAAAGCTCTCCATCGCGGTTACAAATTTTGCCCCGGCAGAGAGCGCGTCGATGCACTCGTTGGGGCGGCCGGCGTGGCCGCCTTTCCCGATGAATGTGATGTCAAAGGAATCGGTGGAGGCGGCGACGGGCCCCTTTTTCAGCGCGACAAAGCTGGCCGGATAGTCATTGGAGACATGCTGCCCGAATGCAGCGACGATTTTGTCGGCAAGGCCGGTGTTTTGAATTTGCGGCACCATTTTGACGGCGCCGCCGAGACCGGGCCCCTCTTCTGCGGGCTGAAAAATCAGCAGAATGTCCGTCGGGAGCTCGTCCGCGTATTCCTGGAGGATCTTTGCCGTGCCGAGCAGCATGGCGGTGTGCCCGTCGTGCCCGCAGGCGTGCATTTTGCCGGGGACCTGAGAGCAGTAGGGGAGGCCGGTCTCTTCCTGCAGCGGGAGCGCGTCCATATCTGCGCGCAGGGCGACGATCCGGTCGTGGTTTTGCCCACGGATGAGTCCCAGAACGCCGAGTTCAGACGGGAGGATCGCAATGTGCTCCCGCTCGAGGAAGGACTTTACCAGCTTTTCCGTTTCTCCGGTGTCAAATCCGGTTTCAGGATGTTTGTGGATCGTGCGGCGCAGTTCAATGACCTCCGGCAGGATCTCGGCGGCCCGTGCTTTCATGGCGGTGTGCAGGGAGGCGTGGAATGCTTCGCTCATGATGCAGCCTCACACCTGACTCAGTAGCCGATCGCGGTGCCGATCGCCAGCATAATGGCGCCGAGCACGGACACGATCAGGAAAATGGGCAGGACAAATTTCAGGTAGGATTCGAACTTTTCGTTTGCGGCAAACACATAGGCCATCATGCTGGCAGACGTCGGCCAGATCATGTTGGACAGGCCGTCACCCATCTGGAACGCAAGGATTGCGGTCTGACGGCTGACGCCGATGAGGTCGGACAGCGGCGCCATGATCGGCATCATGGCAGCAGCCTGTCCGCTGCCGGAGTTGATAAAGAAATTGACGATGGTCTGGATCAGGAACATGATGACAGCGCTGAGGCCGGCGGGCAGACCGCCGAGAATGCTGGACATGCCATACACCATGGTGTCGATGATGTTGCCCTGCGTCAGCACGAGCGAAACGGCTTTTGCCATGCCGAGCACGAGCGCGGCGGTGAACATTTCCTTGCCGTATTTCGTGAACATGGCAGCAATTTCATTGGGCTTGTAACCGGCCACAAGGCCGCCGATGATGCCGATGATAATATACAGGCCGGCCATCTGCACCATGCTCAGACTGAACTTGACGGTCAGTACCACAACGGCGACGACGGCGACAAACAGCGTGAAGACGACCCACTTGTCGCGGGTGGTCGCGGCTTTCTGCATGTTTTCGTTTTGCAGCTCCTGCGTATCCGGCTTATAGCTGCTCAGGCTGGCGCTCGGATTCTTTCTTACCTTTTCTGCATAGATGACGACATAGATCAGGCCGGCGAGACCAAGGACGAGCCAGGTGATGGTGCGGAACGTCATGCCGGAGTAGATTGGCAGCTCACAGATCTGCTGCGCGACAACGACGGTGTTCGGGTTGGTTGGGCCGACCGCGAAGCCGACCAGCGCGCCGACGGCGACAACGCCCAGCGCGGTCATGACATCATAGCCGACAGCGAGGCACAGCGTAACCACGAGCGGGATGAAGGCGATCGGAGAGTTTACGGAACCGGTCAGGCCGCCCCGGACGAAGAAGAACGCGTAGAAAATGATCAGCATGACCACGCGGCCTTTTGCACCGACCTTGCTGATGAAAGAGCCAAACACTCTCTCCAGTGCGCCCGTGGACGTCAGAATGCCCATGCCGGCGACGCACATGTAGATCAGAATGACGATGTTCGCCATGGAGACGAAGCCCTGCGGAATTGCGACAAACATATCAAACAGGTTGACCGGTGTCTGATCGATCCGGTGATAGGTGCCGGGGATAACCATTTTGACGTTATCTACGGTTTCGCGGTCAAATTGACCGGCGGGAACGATATAGGTCAGCACGGTTGCCAGCAGGATTACGATCAGGAGAATGATATAGACATGCGGGATGGCGTGCTTCTTTTTGGCCAATGAATTTGTGGCAGGTTTCATGGTTGCTCAGTCCTTTCTGAAGTGGCAGCATGTTAACAGTTTGTTTACACGTGTCGGATGAGGCATATTATAGTCCGAAAGAATAAAAATGCAACAGATATTTTAAATTTTTTCGTAAATTTTCGTATTTCTAGAGCTTTTATGAATATTTATGCTCGTTCGGTGCCAGCGTTTGGGCAGATTCACAGAATTTCTGGAGCAGAAATCCTGCTGTGCCTCCGCATCTGGGCACAGTAAGGGAGTGCTGCTTCTTGGGGAAAAATATCGGCACAAAAACCACCGCATCCCCGTTGATTTGTGCTGGGAAATGTGTTACGCTGTCGTCGCTGGAAGCCCGGCCTTGGCCGGGAAATTTTTGCTTATGGGAAGACAGGTATGGACTATTATCTTCTTGCAGATATGACGGTGCAGATCGGCTATGAGCTCGCGGTCGCCGGGGCGGAGACGTACCGGGTCGAGGAGACCATGCGCCGTGTGATCGAGGCATATGGCACGGAGGGACAGGCGTTTGCCATCCCGAACTGTGTTGCGGTGAGCTTCGTGACACCGAATACGAAGCCGCTGACCATCATGAAGCGCGTGGGCTACCATGGCAACGACCTCGAGCGCATTGAAAAGCTCAACGCGCTCAGCCGGCGCATCTGCGCCGAGGTACCGGATCCGGAGACGGCGCAGCGCTGGCTCAAAGAGACGACGGCCGCCGTCCGCAGCTACGCCGTGTGGATATATTACCTCGGCAATTTCATGGCGGCGGCGGGCTTTTGCTGCGTCTTCGGCGGCACGGTGCGCGACTGGCTCTGGGCAGGGCTGAGCGGCCTGACCATTGGCTTTGTGACGCGCTGCATGGACCGGTTGGAGGTCAACCCGTTTTTCAGCACCATTGCGGCGTCCTTTCTCATGGCGCTGCCGGCGTATGTCGCTGCCGGCCTCGGCTGGCTCGACTGTGTGGCGGTCGTCATCATCGGCGCGCTGATGCTGCTGGTACCCGGACTGCTCATCACGAACTCCATGCGCGACATCATCTATGGCGACACAAGCTCCGGTGTCAGCCGCATCGTGCAGGTGCTGCTCTCGGCGTTTGCCATCGCGCTCGGCACGGCGGCGGCGTGGCATGTTACGACCCCGATCTGCGGCCATGCGGAGGCGGCCGCAGCGCTGACCTATCCGCTCTGGGCGCAGGGTCTCGCGACATTTGTCGCCTGCCTGGGATTTGTGATCCTGTTTAATGTCCACGACTGGGGCAGCGTTTTATGTGCGCTCGGCAGCGCGCTGACTTGGATCGTTTACCTGCTGTGCAGCAGGGCAGGGGCCAGTGTCTACAGCGCAAACTTCTTCTCCGAGGTCGTGGCGGCGGTCTATTCCGAGGGCATGGGCCGCTGGCGCAAGTGCCCGGTCACGTCGTATCTGGTCATTTCCAGCATTCCGCTGCTGCCTGGCGCCGGTATTTATTATACGATGAGCATCGGTCTCTCGGGTGAGGTGCAGGAGGCGCTGCAGAAGGGACTGGAGACCGCCGGAATCGCGGGCAGCCTGGCTGTCGGCATCCTGCTGGTGTCGACGGTGTTTCGTGCAGTGAACGCGCGCAGACGCCGTGCACCGGCGTCCGGCCGCGAATGAATAGGGGAGGGCGGCGTAATGAAGCAACCAAAGGTGCTTCTGTTTGATATTGATAACACGCTGCTGTACTTCAGCGCCGGTGCGATGCAGGCCATGGAGGAGATCTTCCGTGAGGCAGGCCTGCCGTATGCGCCGGAGATGTTCACCGTGTTTCAGGTGGAGAACGATAAGCTCTGGGCGCGGATCGAGCGCGGCGAGCTGACGATCGCCGGGCTGCGGGACGTGCGCTGGCAGACGATTCTGGCGCGGCTCGGGCTGGAGGCCGACGGTGCCGCAATGGAGGATGCGTTCCGCGTCCGGCTGCACGAGAGTGCGGTCCCGGTCCCGGGTGCGTCGGATGTGCTGGCGCAGCTGCACGGGGAATATCGTCTGTGCGCTGCAAGCAACGGGCCGTATGCGCAGCAGGTGAACCGTCTGCGCCGGGCAGGGATGCTCGATGCGTTTGAGCGGCTGTTTATCTCCGGGCAGCTGGGCGCGGAGAAGCCGAGCCGGGTGTTTTTCGACCGGTGTCTGGCGCAGCTGCCGGGTGTTCGGCCGGAGCAGTGCCTGATGATCGGTGATTCGCTCACGGCGGACATTGCGGGCGGCAGGGCAGCGGGGATGCACACCTGCTGGTTCGACCCCGCCGACCGCGGTGCGGCTTTGCCGCCGCAGGCGGACTGGCGTATCACGCGGCTGGAAGAATTACTGGCCATTCTATAAAGATGAAAAGGAGCGCTCGCGGATATATGCGGGCGCTCCTTTTGCATATGTATATAGACGCAAAACGCGGGCGCAGATTGCTCTGCACCCGCGCGGGTCTATGTATTTCGGTGTCAGCCGAAGATCAGATCTTCATGCAGACATCCCATGCACGCCAGATGACGGTGCGCAGGTTGCCAATGGCAACGCAGTCACCGACGCGGTGCACGTGACGGCCCTTGTCGCCAACCGGAGCCGGCACGAAGCCGATGCCGTTGATGACGTTGTCGCAAGCGACCTCGAAGGTCTTGCCGTCCTGACCCTTGACGGTGACGCCACCGTCGTGGATCTCGGTGATGGTGGAGTGCAGGTAGGTCGGAACCTTGTGGTACTCCATCGCGTCACGCAGGAAGGAGGTGTTGGCAAGGCAGGTAGCCTGAGCAGCAACCAGGTCGCCGGCGTACTCGACAATGATCGGGTGCTTGCCCTGGAGGATCAGGTCGTAAGCCGCCTCGCAGGAGGACTGGCCGCCGCCGAAGAACAGGACCTTGTCGCCGACTTCCTTCTTCTCCTTGAGCAGCTCGGTGAAGCTCATGGTCTTCTCGAAGCCCGGAATCATGGGCATGGTTCTCGGCACGGAGCCGGTGGCCACGATGATCTCGTCGAAGCCGCGCATGGTGCCAAGGTCGGTGACCTCGGTGTTGAAGCGGATATCGATACCCTGCTTCGCGACTTCCTTCTTGTACCACTCAATGAGTTCCTTGTCGTTCTCCTTGAAGCTCATCGCGGAAGCGGTGAGGAACAGGCCGCCGAGCTCGTTGGTCTTCTCGAAGAGGACCGGCTTGTGGCCGCGCTTCTTGAGCACGAGCGCGCACTCCATGCCGCCGATGCCGCCGCCGATGATGGCGACCTTCTTCGGGTTCTTGGTCGGGACGATCTTATACTTGTTGTGCTGCATGGTCGTCGGGTTCAGCGCGCAGCGGCCCAGGTGCAGGGAATCCTGCGTGCTCTGGATGTTCGCGGTGCCCTTGAACTTCGCAAAGTTGAAGCAGCCGTTGTGGCAGCGGATGCAGGGCTTGATCTCGTCCTGACGGCCCTCGAGGATCTTGTGGATCCACTCGGGGTCAACGAGGTTCTGACGCGCGATGGCAACTGCATCGAGACGGCCGGCAGCGATCTCTTCCGCGGCCTTGACCGGATCCATACGGCCGGCGCAGGCGACGGGCTTGTCGGTGAACTTCTTGATGTGCTCGACGTACTCGAGGTTGCAGTTGTCGGGCATATACTGAGGCGGATGTGCCCAGTACCATGCGTCGTAAGTACCGTTGTCGCAGTTGAACATGTCGTAGCCGGCATCGCCCAGGTACTTGATGGCCTTCTCGGACTCAGCCATGTCACGGCCGAACTCTTCGAAGTCGGTCTCATACGGCATAGCGCCCTTGCCCCATGCTTTGGTCTTGGAGACGACGGAGTAACGCAGGGACACCGGGAAGTCGGCACCGGCCTGACGCTTGATGGACTGCACGATCTCGACCGGGAAACGGAAACGGTTCTCGAAAGAGCCGCCGTACTCGTCGGTACGATGGTTCCAGTTGGCGATGGTGAACTGGTCAAGCAGATAGCCTTCGTGGACAGCGTGGATCTCAACGCCGTCGACACCGGCCTCACGCAGCAGCTTCGCGGTCTTGCCGAACGCATCGACCATCTCGTGGATCTCTTCGACGGTCATCGGGCGGGAGAGCATGTCCTCCTGCCAACGGTTCGGGGTAGCGGAAGCGGAAGCGCAGCAGTAGCTGACGTCGATGACGGGCTTGGCAAGGGCGCCGAGCACCTTATTATTGTTCAGAGTGACCATCCAGGGGGCAACAGCCATGGAGCGGCCGAAACCAGCGGCGAGCTGAATGAACAGCTTGGAGCCGGTCTTGTGATACTCGACCATGTAGTCGGCGAGTTCCTTGAACATCTTCTTGTTCTGCCAGAGCCATCTGCGGCCCATGGTGTCACGGACACACTGCATGCCCGGGAGAACCAGACCAACGCCGTCCTGTGCACGGTTGAGCAGGAAGTTCGCAGCTTCCTTATCAAAGTGGCAGGGCTCCAGCCATCCAAACAGAGAGGTGCCGCCCATGGAGCACTGGACAATGCGGTTTTTGATCTCGACATTGCCAATCTTCCACGGAGTAAATAGCGCGCTATACTTTTCGTCCATGAAATACATCCTTCCTTTTTCTTTTATTACGAAGATGATTTGGCCGTTGCTCGCGGCAGATCATCGAACGTTTGCGTAAGCATGACACCGTAGTGCAGTGAACACGATGCATACATACTGCGCATATCATAACATACTTTTTGACAAAAAGCAATGAAATAAAATCGACCGGCTCGTATATTTTGCTCACAAAAAGCGTAAAAGTGTGACACCAGAGGAAGAAAGCGTCTGGAAATTCCAAAAAGAAGCAGCGCGACAGAAAACCAACGTTTAGTCAAATAATGGTATATTTTTTGGCGGCGTGTCAATTTTCAGACACATTGACTTCCGGGTGTTCAGCGAAAAAACTACTTGAAATCCAGCGGCGACTGTGCTATGTTAATGCTATTCTTTCTTAGACCTACAAAAAAGATATGTATTAGGAGGCTTTGCTATGAGCAAGCAACTGAACCGGGAGGAAGCCTGGGCACTGTTGACGGAGTATAACCAGGATCCGTTCCATCTGCATCATGCCCGCACGGTCGAGGGCGTCATGCGCTGTTTCGCGCAGGAGCTCGGCTACGGCGACGAGGTGGATTTCTGGGGCATTGTCGGCCTGCTGCATGATCTGGACTTTGAGCGCTATCCCGATCAGCACTGCATCAAGTCGCAGGAGATCATGCGCGAGCGCGACCTCGACGAGCGGCTGATCCACGCCACAGCCAGCCACGGCTATGGCATCACGGTGGACATCCAGCCGGAGCATGAGATGGAAAAGGTGCTCTTCGCGACCGACGAGCTGACCGGCCTGATCGGCGCGGCGGCGCTGATGCGTCCGTCCAAGAGCGTGCAGGATATGGAGCTCAAGTCGCTCAAGAAGAAATATAAGAGCAGCGGTTTCGCGGCGGGCTGCTCGCGCGAGGTGATCCAGCGCGGCGCGGACATGCTCGGCTGGAGCCTGGACGAGCTGCTGACGCGCACGCTCGACGCCATGCGCGTGGTCGAACCGCTCGTGGCCGAACAGGAAGCCTGAATGTGAAAAGCCGGGGATGCACCCCCGGCTTTTTGCGTCTGCAACATTTGGCTTGAATTCCTTGTGATTTGGTAGTATATTATCCTTAGCACCTGCACACGCAGCTGTGCAGCAAGGAGGCAACGGATTATGGTCATCTCAACCAAGGGACGTTATGCGCTGCGCCTGATGATCGACCTGGCGCAACATTGCGACGAGGGCTTCATCTCGCTCAAGACCGTGTCGCAGCGGCAGGATGTGTCCCTGAAATATATGGAGGCGATCGCAGCGGCGCTCAACCGCGCGAACCTCGTCGTCAGCCAGCGCGGCAAGGAGGGCGGCTACCGCCTGAGCCGGCCGGCGAGCGACATCACGGTCGCGGAGGTGCTGCACAGCACCGAGGGCAGCATGGCCGCCGTCTCCTGTCTTGATGCCGGAGAGAACGGATGCGAGCGCGCAGCTCAGTGCCTGACGCTGCCGATGTGGAAAAAGCTCGACGCCGTCATGGATAACTATCTGTCCGGAGTGTCCATACAGGACCTGCTTGACGGCAAAGCATAACGGCACATAAACCGGGGAAAGAAAAGTGTATTTTCTTTCCCCGGTTTTCTTTTTCGAATTCCTATTGACAATGTGGGAAATACATGGTATCATTTGCCCATAAAACAAATAGGAATTAAAGGAGGACAGTCTCATGCGCGTCTACGCAGACAATGCGGCAACCACAAAGCTATCCCCCGCCGCGAAGGAAGCCATGCTTCCATACTTTGACGAGATCTACGGCAATCCCAGCACGCTCTACACCCTCGGGCAAGAGGCGGCCGAGCATCTGCTCGCCTGCCGCACCGAGATCGCGCAGCTGATCGGCGCTTCCGACCCGAGGGAGATCGTGTTTACCTCCGGCGGGAGCGAGGCCGATAATCAGGCCATCATTTCCGCCGCCAGAAACGGCGCCCGTAAGGGAAAAAAGCATCTGATATCCACCAAGTTTGAGCACCATGCGGTGCTGCATACGCTCGATAAGCTCCGCAGGGAAGGCTTTGACGTGACGCTGCTGGATGTGCACGAAAACGGCGTCGTCCGCGTCGAGGACGTGGCCGCGGCCATCCGGGAGGACACGGCGCTCGTGTCCGTCATGTTTGCCAACAACGAGATCGGCACCATCCAGCCCATCCGGGCCATCGGCGCACTCTGCCGCGAGCGGGGCATCCCGTTCCATACGGATGCAGTGCAGGCCGTCGGCCACGTTCCCGTGAATGTGCAGGAGATGAATATCGACCTGCTCTCGTGCTCGGCGCACAAGTTCCACGGTCCGCGCGGCGTCGGCTTCCTGTACGCCAAGCGCGGCATCCCGCTCACGAACATCATCGAGGGCGGCGCGCAGGAACGCGGCAAGCGCGGCGGCACGGAGAACACCCCGGCCATTGCCGGCATGGCCGCGGCGCTGCGTGAGGCGGTCGACCACATGGTCGAGAACACGGAGAAGGTCACGCACCTGCGCGAGACACTCATTGCCGGCCTTTCGACCATCGAGCATGCCCGGCTCAACGGTGACCGCACGCAGCGTGTGCCCGGCACGGTGAACTTCTGCTTCGAGGGCATCGAGGGCGAGTCGCTGCTGCTCCTGCTCGACCGCAAGGGCATTGCCGCTTCGTCCGGCAGCGCCTGCACCTCCGGCTCGCTCGACCCCAGCCATGTGCTGCTGGCCATCGGCCTGCCGCACGAGGTGGCGCACGGTTCGCTGCGCCTGTCCGTGGGCGAATACAACACGGACGAGGAAATGGCATACATCGTGGACAATGTCCGGCAGGTGGTTGCCTATCTGCGCAGCATCTCCCCGGTGTGGGACGAGCTGGAGACCGGGACGCGCCCGCACCTGATCTAATACAAAACGATACAAAGGAGGCTTTCCTATGGCACTGTACAGCGAAAAGGTCATGGACCATTTTGAAACCCCCCGCAACGTCGGCAAGATGCCCGACGCCGACGGCATCGGTGAAGTCGGCAACGCCAAGTGCGGCGACATCATGCGGATGTATATTAAGGTAGACAACGGCATCATCTCGGATGTGAAGTTCAACACGTTCGGCTGCGGCAGCGCGATCGCGTCCTCGTCGATGGCGACCGAGATGATCAAAGGCAAGCCCATCTCGGAGGCGCTGGCGCTGTCCAACAAGGCAGTCGTGGAAGCGCTCGACGGTCTGCCGGCCCAGAAGATCCACTGCTCCGTGCTCGCGGAGGAGGCGGTCAAGGCGGCCGTGAAGGACTACTATGATAAAAACGGCATTGCCTATGACGCCGCGCTCTTTGCAGAGCACGACTGCGCCGCCTGTCACGGCGGCTGATACCACCCGGATACTTCTCTTCCCCCTTCTATGTTTTGCGGAAAGCACCCGTCCATTCGGCCGGGTGCTTTCTGTATGCCGGGAGAAAAAACGCCCCCGCAGGTTTCCCGGGAAACCTGCGGGGGCGCGGTGCGTCAGTAATAGATGCTGTTTCGCTTTGGCCTTGGTCGGAAGTGGATGCCCGACACCATGCCGAGCGCGGCAAAGGTCGTGAACAGGGAAGAGCCGCCGTAGCTGAAAAACGGCAGCGTGATGCCGATGACGGGCGTGATGCCGATGCACATGCCGATGTTCTCAAACGTCTGGAACGTCAAAAACGCGGCCACGCCGAAGCACACGAGCGAACCCATATTGCTGCCCGAGCGGATGCCGACCATGACGCAGCGGATGATGACGATCAGCAGCAGCACGATGACGAGGATGCAGGCGATCATGCCGAGCTCCTCACCGATGACGGCATAGATGAAGTCCGTGTGCTTGCCGGCGAGGGCGTTGGACTGGCTCTGCGTGCCGTGGCCGAGGCCCGCGCCGGTCCACTGGCCGGAAGCGAGCGCGATCTTGCTCTGGTGCGGCTGCCAGTTGATGCCGGTGTTCGTCGGGTCGATGCTGGAGTCATAGGGCGCGAGGATGCGGTTTTTCTGATAGTCGTGCAGCACGAACTTCCACAGCAGCGGGATCATCGCGGCGATGGCCGCAAAGCCGATCGCAAACCAGTGCAGCGCAAAGCCCGCGGCAAAGAGCATCACGAGGAAGATGGAGAAGAAGATCAGCGCCGAGCCGAGGTCGGACGACACGACAAGAATCAGCCCGAACAGCAGCACGAAATGGCCCGCCAGCTGCGCGACCGACCACACGGAGTTGAGGTCGTGATATTCCTTTAAGTAACTGATCTGCTTTGCCAGAATGACGATGAACGTGAGCTTGACGACCTCCGTCGGCTGAATGCCGATGCCGAAAAAGCGCAGCCAGCCGGTGTTGCCGGTGTTGTCGCTCACGCCGAAGGGGATCAGCAGCAGCAGAAAGACCACGTTGAACGCGCACAGGATCTGCCACTTGTCGGCCAGCACGTCCACGTCCAGCACGGTCATGACCACGAACGCGATGACGCCGAGGATGAGCGACGCGCTCTGCACGATGACATACTTGGCCGAATGGTACGACGCCGTGGCGCTCGAGATGACGACGATGCCGAAAATGGCGCAGATGAGGCCCATCACGAGCAGGAAGATGTCTGCCCGGTGAAAAAACTCCTTTGCGTAGGACATGACTTTTTTCATAATGGCCTCCTTTCCGCCGCGGCGGCGTTTTGAAATCGGCGCTTATTATATCACACAAAACGACTTTACGCAACGGGCGAAACCGTGCTATAATACTTCTTCAGAATCGGAGGGATACCATGCAGGAATATCTGACCCACAGCGAAGCGGAGACCGAACAGGCCGGCGCGGACTTTGCGCGCGCCCTGCCGGACGGCAAGGTCGTGGCCATGTACGGTGAGCTCGGCAGCGGCAAGACCGCCTTTGTGCGCGGTATGGCCCGCGGCATGGGGCTGACGTGCCGCGTCTCGAGCCCGACGTTCACGATCGTGAACGAATATGAGGGCCCCCGCGAGCTGATCCATTTTGATATGTACCGTCTCGGCAGCGCGGACGAACTGTTCGACATCGGCTGGGAGGATTATGTCAACCGCGGTTCCGTCTGCGCCGTTGAGTGGAGCGAGAACGTGGAGGACGCATTTTACGGCGACGAGGTCGTGGTCCGGTTTGAAAAGCTCGGCCCGACGACCCGGCGCATCACGATCACGGAAGGGAGCGGGAAATCATGCTGATCCTTGCACTGGAGTCCTCGGCCAAGGCGGCGTCGGTCGCCCTGTGCCGCGATGGGGTGCTTATTGCCCAAAGTCAGCAGTGCAGCGGCCTGACGCACAGCTGCACGCTGCTGCCGATGGCGGAGCAGATGCTGAAAAATACCGACACCAAACTTGCGGATGTGGACGCCATCGCCGTCGCGCGCGGGCCGGGCTCGTTCACCGGCGTGCGCATCGGCGTGTCCACGGCCAAGGGGCTCGCCTGGGGCGCGCAGAAACCTGCCATCGGCGTGTCCACGCTCGAGGCTATGGCGTATCACGGCCTCGCGGCGGGGGAGGGCGCGCTCGTGTGCGCAGCTATGGATGCCCGCCGCAGCCAGATTTACAATGCCCTGTTCGAAATCTGGGGCGGAAAACCGGTGCGTCTTTGTGAAGACCGTGCGATTTCACTCGCGGAGCTGGGCGAAGAACTGGGAAAAATGCAGAAATCCGCTTTTCTGGTTGGCGACGGCGCGCAGTTGTGTTATAATACATGTTTGGACATGGGCATTCCCGCCGTGCTGGCGCCGGGCAATCTGGTCAGCCAGAGCGCGTGGGGCGTGGCCATGGCCGCCTTCGGGCAGACGCCGGTCCCGGCGGAGGAACTGCTCCCGGTCTATCTGCGCCTGTCGCAGGCCGAGCGGGAACGCCAGGCGCGGCTGGCTGCCCAGGCGGCACAGGAATGAAAAATTGAATCAACAAAGGAGACGACGAGATGAGTAATGTTCACGTTTTTGACCACCCGCTGATCCAGCACAAGCTCTCGATCCTGCGCGACAAGAACACCAGCGTCAAGGAATTCCGCGAGCTGATTTCCGAGATCGCCATGCTGATGTGCTTTGAAGCCACGCGCGATCTGCCGCTTGAGGAGATCGATGTGGAGACCCCGGTCGCCACGGCGCACTGTAAGCACATCGCCGGCAAGAAGCTGGCCATCGTGCCGATCCTCCGCGCCGGTCTCGGCATGGTCGACGGCATGGTCACCATGATGCCGAACGTCAAGGTCGGCCACATCGGCCTGTTCCGTGACCCGCAGACGCTTGAGCCCGTGAAGTATTACTTCAAGATGCCGCCCGACATTGCCGAGCGCGACGTCATCATCGTCGATCCGATGCTTGCCACCGGCGGCAGCGCGTCCGCCGCGGTGCAGTTCATGAAGGAAGTCGGCTGCAAGCACATCAAGCTCATGTGCATCATCGGCGCCCCCGAGGGCGTGGCCGTGATGCAGAAGGAGCATCCGGATGTGGACATCTACGTCGCGGCGCTCGACGATCATCTCAACGAGCACGGCTATATTGTCCCCGGTCTGGGCGACGCCGGCGATCGCATCTTCGGCACCAAGTAATTCTCTCCTGTTGATCCGTAAAGCAAACACCCGGTATTGGAAAGCCAATACCGGGTGTTTTTTTGTTTTTTTACTGCAGGTTCAGGTGCTTGCGCAGCATACCGTGCGTGAGGAAGAAGAAGCCCACACAAAATGCCAGCGCGCCCACACACGCACAGCCAAGCACGGTCCAGAGCGCCTGCAGCACGGTCATCGTGTTGACGGCCGAGGTGGCCGGCCAGTAGAACGCGCCGAAGATCAGCGTCAGCACGATGCGCGTGCCGATCCAGAGCACGAAGAAAAACACGACGGACATGAGTCCTTTGTTTTTCTTGAAGCTCTGGCCGATTGCCATGGCGGCGTAGGTCATCAGGCACAGGGCAAGGCCGCACAAAACCACCAGCACGACCACGCCGACGGTGAGCCAGCCGGCCTGCGCCTGCGTGATCGTCGGCATGCTGTACGGTGCGCCGAAGGTAAAGGCAAACCGAAACCGGACGATATCCTCGTAGCTGCCGAGCATGCCGGACAGCAGCAGGCCGAGCGCGTCGACCGCGAATGTGCCGAGAAACCACACGACCGAGACGATCAGCTTCGAAAAGATCAGCTCCGTCGTCGAGACCGGCAGCGTAAACATCAGGTAGCCCTCGTCCGTCATCAGGTTGCGGTAAAACCGCAGGACCATGAGCACGATCGTCGTCACGACGGCAGCAATGAGCGAGAGCGAAAATACGAACGACACGAGCGCGCTGATGGCGCGGATCAGAAAGCCGTTCTGGTTTTCACACAGGCGGGTGATCAGGTTCGTGAACAGGCCGAGCACCGGCACGGCCACATACAGCGGCAGCATGATGCGCGCCGTGGCGTGAAAATCCTGCTTTAAGAGTTTTCCTAGCATCTGAATACCTCCCGGAACACAGCGTCCACCGATTTGCCCTCCTTGGCGCGCAGCTCATCCGCCGACGACTGCAGCAGCAGATGGCCGCGGCTGAGAAACGCTACATCGTCGAGGATGTTTTCCACGTCCGCGATCAGGTGCGTGGAGATGACGACGGCAGCCTCGGGGTTGTAGTTAGAGATGATGGTGTTGAGAATGAAATCGCGCGTCGCTGGGTCGACACCGCCGATCGGCTCGTCGAGCAGGTAGAGCTTCGCCTTGCGGCTCATGACGAGGATGAGCTGCACCTTCTCGCGCGTGCCCTTGGACATCTGCTTGATCTGCTGCTTGGGCTGGATGCCGAGCCGCTGCATCATCTGCACGGCCGCGTCGCGGTCAAAATCATCGTAGAAATCGCCGAAAAACGCCAGCAGCTGCAGCGCCGTCATCCAGTCGGCGAAATAGGTGCGCTCCGGCAGATAGGAGACGATCTTCTTCGTCTCCTTGCTCGGCGCCATGCCGTCGATGAGAATTTCCCCGGCGTCCGGCGTGAGCAGTCCGTTGGCCAGCTTGATGAGCGTGCTCTTGCCGCTGCCGTTCGGGCCGAGCAGGCCAACGATGTGCCCCGGCTCGACCGTCAGGTCCACGCGGTCGAGCGCCGGCTCCGCGCCGTAGCTCTTGCACAGGCCCTTACATTCGAGAATTGCCATGTTACATTTCCTCCTTTGTCTGCCGCAGATCCTGCTGCAGCAGCTCGAGCGCCTGCGCCCGGTCGTAGCCGAGCTGCGCCAGCGCCTGCCAGAATGCGTCGATGCCGGCCTGCGCCAGCCGCCGCTTTTCCCGTTCGATGCGCGCCAGATCTTCCGTCACGGTGCGGCCGGCCGTGCGCTGCGTCCGGATCAGCTCCAGCCGCTCGAGCTCGGCGAGCGCGCGCTGCATCGTGTTCGGATTCACGCCGGCGTCGGACGCGAAGTCGCGCACCGACGGCAGCTTGCTCCCGGGCGGAAACTGCCCGAGAATGATCGCGCGGGCGATCTGGTCCACGAGCTGCGTGTAGACAGGCGCGTCGTTGCGGATGTTCCAGTTCATGATGCCGCCTCCTGTCAGAATCGTGTGTCACTGTATTAAGTGATTAAGACAATAGCACAACATGTGCGGAATGTCAAGCCGGATTTTGTGAAGAAGATGTAAAAAGCGCCCGCAGCGATCGCTGCGGGCGTAAAGATTGCAGATTCAGACTTCGATTTCTTCTTTGACCGCGCCTTCCGTGATCGGGAGCGCGCTCTTTCGCTGCGCGAGCAGACCGGGGAGGATGGACACAAGGCTGCCGCAGAGGATGCACGCGATACCGGCGAGCATATTGCCCGGGATGGCCTCGTGCAGCACCAGAAATGCCAGCAGCGGCGCGAGCGCGGGCTTGAAGAAGAACACGAGCGACGTCGTCTGCGCGCTCGTGACCTCCATCGACAGGAAGTAGCACGTGAAGCCGATGCCGGTCACGCCGATGTAGATAAAGAGCACGATCGGCAGATTGGCTAGTGTATATCCGGTGAAGAAGGGGATGCTCGCAAACGTGTCCAGTCCTGCGGCCGTCAGGCTGGCGGCGAGGGATGGGATGTGCGTCAGACCGGCGAGCGCGATCATCTCGGCCGCGCCGAACAGAAAGCCGAAGCATGTTACGACAAGGCCGCCGAAGCGCGCGCACTGGCGCTTGCCGCACACGCCGTAGAGCGCGAACAGCAGCGTCGCCAGCAGGACGTACACCACACCGAGCGCATCGAGCCGCAGGTGCCACGGCTGGATGATGAGCACGATGCCCGCCACGTCCAGCACGAGGCCCGCGACCTGATTTTTCGAGATCGTCTCATGCAAAAGCAGAAAGGCAAACAGCGTCACGAACACGGGGTTACTGGAAAACAGCACGCCGACGACCGATGCCTGAATGCGCGTGACGGACAGCTGGTACAGCGACATGCTCACCGCAATGCCCATCAGGCCCAGCAGGGCAAACGAGCCGAGCGCTTTGCCGTCGAGCTTCAAACCGCGTTTTTTCAGTTCGCGCACGGCGAACGGAATGAGCACCAGCCCGCCGACTACGAACCGGCTGAAGTTGAGCTGGATGGGGTTGAACTGCCCGGAGATCAGCTTCAGCGCGACCTCCATGCTGGAAAACAGCAGCGTCGTGACCGCGATGTACAGATAGCCTCGTTTCATATGGATAGCCTCTTTTTCAATAGTTGCACAAGCGGTTTCCGTTGTAACACTGTTTTGGACGCTTGTCAAGAAACGACAAACTTTCGACAAACAAAACCGGCGCCCGGTGTTGGCCGGGTGCCGGGCGTATGCAGGTTTGTTCAGCGCGGCAGGCGGCCGGCATTGCGCTCCCAGAACACACCGTCGGCGTAGCCCTGAATGGCGGGGGTCGTCTCTGCCAGTTCCAGCCGCTTTTCGGCCCAGGCGCAGTACTGCTCGCTGCGCTCGATGGCGACGAAGCGGCGGCCGAGTTTTTTTGCCGTCACGGCCGTGGAGCCGGAGCCGGCGAAGGGGTCGAGCACGATGCCGCCGGGGTCGGAGCTCGCGAGGATGAGCTTGGCCAGCAGCTTTTCGGGCTTTTGCGTCGGGTGCGCGGTGTTTTCCGGCATGGACCAGTAGGGAACGGAAATATCGTCCCAGAAGTTCGACGGGCACGTGTTGCGAAAGCGGCCGTCCGGCGTTTCCTCCCAGTCTTTCGGCTGGCCGTCGGTGCGGTAGGGCGCGCGCACGCGGCGGCGCACTTTTACGGCGTCTATGTGGAATGTGTAATCGTCCGTGCACGTGGCGAACCAGATATCCTCCATGCCGTTTTTCCAGTTGCGCTGTGCGCCGCGGCCCTTTTCCCGCTGCCAGGTGATGCGGTTTTGCAGCCGGAAATACTCCTTGAGCGTCAGGCCGACGATCGGGCTTGAGCGCCAGTCACAGCAGACGTAGACCGAGGCGTCCGGCTTGAGCAGCGGCAGCAGCAGCTCGATCCATGCGCGCGTAAAGGCAGCGTAGTTCGCGTCCGTCGTGCGCCGGAAGCCGCCGCCGGAGAAGCCCTTGGTCAGGTTGTACGGCGGGTCCACGATCAAGAGGTCTGCAAAGCCGCGCGGCAGGTGCGGCGCGACCGCAAACGTGTCGCCGCAGATGGTGCGGCCGCACACGGTGTCGAGCGGCACATCCTCCGTCACGCGCAGGCAGCGCGCGAGATACTCCGGCGCGTCCTCCGGCAGAAAGTCTATGGTCTTGTTGCGTTCGGCTTTCATAGCGTCACCTCGCAAAGGGAAAGCGGCTTTTTTGCTGACACGTTCAGGTTTCTCCCATGGCGTAGACCATGTCCCAGAAGCGCAGGTCAAACAGGCAGCACTTTTCGAAGATCTCGCACAGGCGCTGCGCCCTTTGCTCGTCAATGCCCGCGCCGAGCGCGTCGATCCGGTCGATGAGCGCCTGGTTGGTCTGGCGGTATTCCTCCGAAACGTAGCCCGCGAACCACGCGCCGTAGCGCTCGTCCTGAAGCGCGTCCGGATAGCGCGTCACCATCTCCTGCGCGATGTAAGCATAGCTCCACGAGCAGTTTAAGAGCGTCACAAGCCCGGTCAGCACGTCCCCGGCCTGCGCCTCGCAGAGCATGTAGTGGCTGTAGGCACTGTTGTCGATGTGCGTGCGCGCGCTGCGGATCTCATCTTCCGTGACGCCGAGGCGCTGCATGTACGGCAGGTGTGTACGGAACGTCTCGTCGATCGTGCTCGCCAGTTCGCCGCTCAGAAACCGGATCTGCTCGAAATCATCGGCCTTCTGGAGGATGGCTGCGAAGATCTTCACGTAATCTTTGAGGTAGAGATAGTCCTGCAGCATGTAGTAGCGGAATTTTTCTGTTGGCAGCGTGCCGTCGGCCATCTGCGTCACAAACGGGTGGGTGAGATACCGCGGCCAGATGTCCTGCACGCACGCATGGAGCCGCTGCGAGAGCTTGCCATCGTTATGCTCGCTCATTTGTGCGCGATGATCGCCACATAGCCGCCGCTCTGGTAGCCGGGCACGACGTCCTCCACGACCTCGTTTGTGTACATGGGGTTGCGCAGCAGCGTCTGATAGAAGTCAAAATCGTGGAAGCCGAGCGCCTTGAGCGCGTCGATCTTCTCCTCGGTGGAGTGCCACACACCCGCGCAGCACAGCTCGAGCGGGTACGGCAGCTGGGGCATGACGCCATTGAGCGACGGGTGGTCGAACGTGCCGGCTTCCTTTGCCAGCAGGTACATAAACCCGAACGCGCTCTCCTTGGGCACGTCCAGAGACACGAACTTGCCGTTCGGCTTGAGCGCCTTTTTGCAGACGTCGAACGCGCGCGTCAGGTCCTCCATATAGCTGGAGCTGCCGTTGAGGTAGATCACGTCGTAGGCGTTTTCCTCCAGCTCGGCGTCCTCGATCGCACCGAACGCGATCACGTTCACGCCGCGCTTTTGCGCGATCGCGCCCATGTCGTGCGAGGGCTCAATGCCCTCGATGCCGCTGCAGTCGATCATGCTCTCGAACAGGCCGCTGCCGCAGCCGACGGAGAGCACGCGCTTGCCGGCAATGTCGCCGAGCGCTGTCTGGAACAGGCGCAGCTCACTCTGAAACAGGTTGTCGTTTTCCATAAACCATGCGTCGTACTGTGCCGCATAGCCGTCAAATTTCGGTTTCATCATCAAAGGTCCTTTCTAAGTATCATTTCGTTTGCCGTAGCCGGCGGACGCGCCGCGCGGACAAAAATCAACGGTTTTTTCATTATAGCATACAAGTGTTTTGCCTGCAATCCCGCAATGTCAGGGGCGGAGTGGGAAGCGTGAAAAAGAAAAAACGGCAAATCTCTCATGAGATTTGCCGTTTTTTGTGGAAAAGGTATCGCGTTTTGATAGAATTTCCCGGAGGGGGGGTCACCTGCCCTTCAGGGGGGTCAACCGGGTCCGAGGGGGGGCACTTGCCACAGGGGGGTTCAAAGTGAACGATTACTGATTTGCCTTTTCCTCCAGCGCACGGATACGGTCGGAGAGCGCATCGATTTTCCTCATGAGCATACAGAATACCTCTGCATACATTTTTGCATTCATTAATGCAGAATTCATGCTTTCCTGATCTGTCATGCTAAGACGGATGGCGTCATCGCCAGCATAGCCATAAGCAGTCATCAGCCGCCCCTGAGCTATAACAACTGCCATATCGTTCAATGAAAAGCTCTCTTGGTGGCCCAGCGCGGCATAAAGCTGCTTGATGACCTGCACCTGAGTAGAGTATTGCGTTCCGGGATTTCTAAAACGTAGCATTCTTTCACCACTCTCAAATGTAGATAGTCATATTATGCTTCTTTGACCACGAAAAATCTACATTTAAAGGCCCACTTCGCAGGGGGCAATGTTGAATTTATCAGGTTCTCGCAGTATAATGACCACAGAAAACAATAAGTGGGTGAAAGCAATATGGCCGACGAAAAGAAAGTATGGGGAATTCACACACAGGATGATAGTCTTTTCCTACAAGGCAATGTGATTGCAATCGGATGGAAAGAGATGGGAGATTTATCTGTTCTCGCTCCAGACCGTGAATCGTTTAGAGACAAGTACCTTGCTGTGTTCCCTGATGCAAAAAAGGGCAGCGTTGCGACCAGTTCAGGTATGCTTTTCCGCTTTGTGCATGAGATGCAAATTGGTGATTACGTTGTATTCCCGTCAAAGACTGACAGAATGGTGAACATAGGTGTCGTGGAAAGTAAGTACCAGTATTCACCAGATGCAATAGAGTACAAACAGCAACGTAGTGTTAAGTGGATAAAACACCTGCCGCGCATGTCGTTTTCTCAGGGGGCTCTTTATGAGATCGGATCATTCATGTCACTTTTCACCGTGAAAAACTACGCGGATGAGTTTCTTTCTGCACTCGACAAGGGATTTAAAAAGAGCCTTCCAGAGGAAGATGAGAGCGTTGGTGCTACCGCAGAAGAAATAATCGAGAACACAAAGGATTTCATTCTCAAGGAAATCAGCCGCCAGCTAAAAGGGTATGATCTTGAAGAGTTTGTCGCGGACCTGCTGCAGGCCATTGGGTACCGTACAACAGTCTCCCCGCACGGTGGCGACAGCGGAATTGACATCACCGCCTATAAGGATGAGCTCCCGCCTCGAATCCTTGTCCAAGTTAAGAGTCAGGATGGGGATATAAAGGAAACGACCATTCAATCTCTCAAAGGCGCAATGCGTGAGGGCGATTATGGGTTGTTTGTCACTCTGTCCAACTACACGAAAAACGCGAAGAAGTATCTTGAAAGCACGCCGATTATTCGGGGAATCAATGGTACAGAACTGGTTGAACTCGTTTTGAAGTATTATGGCCAGCTTAGTGAGAAATACAGAAAAATGATCCCGCTGAAGATGGTTTACATACCCGTGACGCTGGACACGGACTCAAATTGAACGATTACCCTCTGTGAGAACGATACCCCTCAAATTGAACAATACCCCTCTGTGAGAACGATTTGTCCGGGAGAGGGGTGCCGGGGACAGCCGAAAAGTAAAAATGCCGCTGCGGAAATAGCTCCGTAGCGGCTGCTTTTTTGTTGCCGGATACCGAAAAAGCCCTGAAATCAAGGGCTTTCTGGCAAAAAGAAAAGGTAGGCAATTTCTATCAAAATTACCTACCTTTTGTGGCGGAGAAGGAGGGATTCGAACCCTCGATACCCTTGTGGGGTATACACGATTTCCAATCGTGCGCGCTCGACCAGGCTACGCGACTTCTCCACGTTCTGTTCGGGTTGCTTTCATTTCAAATTGTCAGCTTGCATATTATAATCAAGATTTGTCATAAAGTCAAGTCCCATTTTGAAAGAAACGCATTTTTTGCGCGAATTTGTTTCAGCCCAGCAGACAGGCGAGCAGATTTCGCACGCTTTGGGCGTGGCAGCGGTCCTGCTGCGCCATGGCGGTCAGCGTTTCCCGGAGCGGGGACGGCGCGGTGTCTGCCGCCGCGTCGAGCCGCTGCGCCAGCGCGAGCTCCTGCGTATAGACGCAGCGAAGATCCTGCGCTGCCGTACCCAGACGCGGGCAGGCGGCGGGCGGGACGCAGCGCTCGCCCATGTGCAGGAAATATTCCACCTGCAGCTCCTTCTGGTGCGCCCGCTCCTGTGCCGCAATGCCGAGCAGCTGCTGGCGCCCGGTGCGGATGCGCTGTGCAAGCGCTGTGTAAAACGCGGCCCCAGCCGCCTTGGCGCGGATGCACTCGGCGAGCAGATCAGTCAGCGTGTCGGCCACCGGCGGTGCGGCCGCGGGCGCGCCTGTGCTGCCCGCCACACGCTGCCAGACGCGCTGAAATGTGCGGTTGTCAAGAAAAACGGAATCCTGCATCGTCCATACCCCCACACCATGCTATGGCCCGGCTTGCAAAAACGTGCGAAGTGTGCCATAATCACGGCAGAGACTTTTCCATCGGAGGCGACCATCATGGCTCGATTTTTCATAGCAGGCACCAACTTCCCGAACGGCCGGGCGATCATCCGCGGCCGCGACGCCGACCATATCCGCGTGCTGCGTCTGCGTGCGGGGGATGATATTGTCATCTGCGACGGCGCGGGGCGCGACTATAAGTGCCGCTTGGTGCAGACGCTGGAGCACGAGGCCGAGGCCGAGGTCATCGAGGTCGTGCCGTGCAAGGCAGAGCCCACCGTGCGCACGACGGTGTTTGCCGGCCTGCCGAAGGGCGAACGCAGCGACTTTCTCGTGCAGAAGTGCACGGAGGCCGGCGCTGCCGAGATCGTGTTTTTCTCCTGCACACGCTGTGTGGTCAAGGCGGTGAACATGGAAAAGAAGCTCGAGCGCTGGCAGCGCATTGCCGAGGAGGCGGCCAAGCAGTCCGGCCGCGGCATCATCCCGCAGGTGCGCTATGAGGCAGACTTCGTCGCCGTGCTCAACGGCGCGCTGCACACGGATCTGCCGCTGTTCATGTACGAGACCGGCGAGCGTGAGACAATCCGCGACGCGATCGAGCACACTGCGCAGCCCATCGCATCGGCGGCCATCATCACGGGGCCGGAGGGTGGCTTTGCCGAGTTCGAGGCCGACATGGCCCGCAAGCTCGGCATGCACATCTGCTCCATGGGCGAGCGGATCCTGCGGTGCGAGACGGCCCCGGTCGTCGCGCTCACGGCGCTGATGTACGGCACCGGCAATTTGTGAACTTTTTTTGAAGCAGGGGGTTGACAAGCCCTATCTGCGTATGCAATAATACTCCACGCAATCAAATAAATATCCGTCGAAACCTCAAGGATCGGCCCGGCCGAGACTGGAGGCGGAGGAACTCTGGAGAATCCCGCATGAAAGCGGGTGCCGAAGGTGCAAGGCGAAAGCCGAATCTCTCAGGCAAAAGGACAGAGCGAGTGCCCGATATGTGCGGGCGTTCAGGCGCTGTTTGTTCTCTGGAGCTGCTGGTCAAAACGACCGGCAGCTTTTTGCTTTGCAAAAATTCAATGCAGAGGGAGAAACAACATGGATACCTTACTCAAAATCGTGCAGACCATCAACATGTACCTGTCAGACTATGTGCTGATCATCCTGCTCCTCGGCGCGGGTCTGTATTTCACCATCCGCACGAAGTTCGTGCAGGTGCGTTGCTTCGGCGAGGGCTGGCGGCGCTTTTTCGGTGAGTTCAGCCTCAACGGCGAGAAGCACAAATCCGGCATGAGTTCGTTCCAGGCGCTGGCGACGGCCGTCGCGGCGCAGGTCGGCACCGGCAACATCGTCGGCGCCTGCGGCGCGATCCTCATCGGCGGCCCCGGCGCAATCTTCTGGATGTGGATCATCGCGTTCTTCGGCATGGCGACGATCTATGCCGAGGCGGTGCTCGCACAGGAGACACGCGTGGTCGAGCCCGACGGCACGGTCCTCGGCGGTCCGGTGTATTACATCAAGCGCGCGTTCCCGAACGGCTTCGGTAAGTTCCTGGCCGGCTTCTTCGCGGTCGCGATCATTCTGGCGCTCGGCTTCATGGGCTCCATGGTGCAGTCCAACTCCATCGGTGAGGCGTGCCAGAACGCGTTCCACATCCCGAGCTGGGTCATGGGCCTGATCGTTTCCGCCATCGCGGCGTTCATCTTCATCGGCGGCGTGCAGCGCATCGCCTCCGTCACGGAAAAGATCGTGCCGATCATGGCCTGCCTGTATCTGCTCGGCGGCCTGATCGTGCTCATCGCCCGCATCCGCTACGTGCCGGAGACCTTCGGCATGATCTTCAAGTACGCATTCGCGCCGCAGTCCATCATCGGCGGCGGCATCGGCTACGCGCTCAAGACGGCCATCAGCCAGGGCGCCAAGCGCGGCCTGTTCTCGAACGAGGCCGGCATGGGCTCCACGCCGCATGCGCACGCGCTGGCCAATGTCAAGTGCCCGCACGAGCAAGGCACGGTCGCGATGATCGGCGTGTTTATCGACACGTTCGTCGTCCTGACCATGACGGCGCTGGTCGTCATCTGCACGCTCTACGCCGGCAACGGCCCGCTGGCCCACGGCGCGGTCGACGGCATCTCCAAGACGAACATGGCGCAGCTCGCGTTCTCGAGCGTGTTCGGCGAGACGCTCGGCAATGCGTTCGTGGCCATCTGCCTGCTGTTTTTCGCGTTCTCGACGATCGTCGGCTGGAACCTCTTCGGCCGCATCAATGTTAACTATCTCTTTGGCAAGAAGGCGAACCTTGCTTATTCCATCATCGCCATCATCTTCATCTTCCTCGGCTCCTGCCTGTCCAACGATCTTGTCTGGGAGCTGACGGACATGTTCAACCAGCTCATGGTGCTGCCGAACATGATTGCGCTCGTTGCGCTCTCCGGCATCGTAGCCGTGGCCGCGCGCAAGCACAATGACGAGCACGAGCTGCGCAAGTAATTTCGCATACAGCAAACTGCCCTGCACCGATCGGTGCAGGGCAGTTTTTTGTTTTGCTTATTTGCAGCGGCGCAGCACCTCGAGCGTGTAGCGCCAGACGCGCTGTACGGAGGCGATGTGCATCCGCTCGCGGCAGGTGTGGATCTCCGTCAGATCCGGACCGAAGGACACGCAGTCGAGCCCCGGCAGCTTTCCGGCGAACAGTCCGCACTCGACACCTGCGTGGATGGCTTCCACCTTTGGCTCGCGGCCATATTGCTCGCGAAAGACGGCGACCATGCGCTCTCGCAGGGGCGAGTCCTTGCGGTATTCCCATGCGGGATAGTCGCCCGAGACGGTCACCGTGCCGCCGAGCTGCGCCATCAGGCAGCGCAGACGCGCGACGAGCATCTCTTTTTGCGTGGCCACGCTGCTGCGCACGCAGAACGACGCCTGCACAGTGTCCGCATCCGTTGTCAGGATGCCGAGATTCAGCGATGTCTGCACAAGGCCCAGGATGTCCCGGCTCATGGCCTGGACGCCGTTCGGCAGGCAGCAGAGCATGCACACCGCGCGCTGCGTGGATGTCTCGTCCATCGGCAGCTGCTGCGGCCGGGCTGCGTCAAAGCGCACAAACACATCCGAGTCGGCGGCCGCGTATTCGTGCCGGAGCGCAGCGTCCATATCCGCGATGGCCGCCTGTGCGGCGGCTGTGTCGGCCACGGTGATGACGGCCCGGCTCTCGCGCGGGATGGCGTTGTCTTTCAGACCACCGTCGACGGAGACGAGCCGCAGCGGCGTGCGCTCGCTGACGGCGTACAGTACGCGGCCCATGAGGAGGTTCGCGTTGCCGCGGCCCTTGTCAATCTCCGTGCCGGAGTGACCGCCGAGCAGGCCGCCGACCGTGACGGTCAGCGCCGTGCCGGAAAACGGCGCGCGCGTGACCGGCAGCGTGCACACGGACACATTGCCGCCGGCGCAGCTGACGGTGAGCACGCCCTCGTCCTCGGAGTCGAGGTTGAGCATCGTGCGGCCCTTGAGCACGGAAGCGTCCAGCGCGGCCGCGCCGAGCATGCCGGTCTCCTCGTCGACAGTGATGACGACTTCGAGCGGGGGATGGGGAATGTCGTCCGCATCCAGGATCGCCAGCGCCATGGCCACGGCAATGCCGTCGTCCCCGCCGAGCGTTGTGCCGCGCGCGCCGATCGTGTCGCCGTCCACGAAGAGGTCCAGCCCCTCGCAGGCCATGTCCTTCGTGCAGTCCGGTGCGGTCTCGCAGACCATGTCCATATGCCCCTGCAGGATGACCGGGGCGGCGGATTCATACCCCGGCGTGCCGGGAGAGAAGATGACGATGTTGTTGTGCGCGTCCTGAATGCAGCGCAGATGATGTTCGGCCGCAAAGAGAACGAGATGATCGCTGATTTCTTTCGTGTTGCCGGAGCCGTGCGGGATGGCGCACAGCTGCTCAAAATAGGAAAACACGGCTTGCGGCTCCAGATGGTCGAGAATGGGCATGATAAATCTCCTTTGCTGGTGAAATGAACCCGGCGGACACACGACCGTGCCCGCCGGGGGATGGTTAGACTTCGACCGGGATCTGTACCCGGGACAGGGAGGCACGGATGTTGCCGGTGAACAGCAGGCTCAGGCGGCGGATCTGCGCCTCGAGATCCTCTTTCATGCCGTTTTCGAGCCATTCATAGAAAATATCCGTGATGCCGAAACGGTAGAGGTCGCACACGAGCTTTTTGTCCTGCGCGCTCACGCGCAGACCGCGGGCCTGCGCCTCGACATAGCTGCGCATCATTTCCCCGGAAATGCGGTCCACGTGCTTCTCCAGCTCCAGCCGGTGCGAAGATGTGTAGATGTGGTACACGGCGCGCTTGTGCTCGCGCGCGAAGCGGGAGGCGGTGATCATGCACTCCTCCCAGCTGCCGGTCGCCTCAAATTCATCGAGCGCACGCTCGGTCTCGCGGCGCAGGATGGTATCGAGCAGTTCGTACAGGTCGGAGTAATGATAATAAAACGTCCGGCGCGTGATCTGGCACTCGTCCACGAGCTGCGTCACGGTGATCTTGTCGAACGGCTGTTCGGACAGCAGTTTCAGGAATGTGTCCTGGATGGCGGCTTCGGTCAAATGTGCCAAGCGGGATCCCACCTTTCTGGTCGTGCGGCGCGGTCATTGCGCGGCCGGTTGTGTGTCCTGTGCGGGGAGATATTCGATGTGCGCATAGCTATGGCGCTGAGCGACGGTGTCGCACATAAAGGTGCTGACTTTCCGGTGCAGATCCCGGCGGGAGCTGCGCGGCGGCAGGGCAGGGTCAGGATAGAACGGATCGCTGACGACAACGGTGATGCACGGCGGCAGAAACCGCAGCAGCTTCCGCTGCCGGTAGACGACCACCGCGCCGACGGCGGGCACCTGTTCGCGCACCGGATAGGCGAACGCCGTGTCCGGGAACGGACGGATACCGTTATAATATGGCCAGATATGCGCCTCCGGGTAGATCATAATGGGCTGACGGCGCTCCAGCCGCCGGTGCAGCGCGGCGAGAAACTGCCGTGTGCCGTCGATCGTGTCCGCCAGCGGGATGGCACCGAGCATCTGCACGATGTTGCGCAGGCCCGGAATGGAGACCGTGTCCGCCGCGGTGACAATGCTTGCCCGGCGCGGGAACGCCAGCAGCGTCGGGATGAACGCGTCTGCCAGCGTATTCGTGTGGTTGCCGTAGAGAAAGCAGCCGCCGGGCAGACCGCGCATCGCCCTGCGGTTTTCGATCCGCAGGCCGAAAACGAGCTTGCAGTACAAAAACAGGAACGGCGTCATGATCAGCCGGTAGACGATGAACGCGAATGCCTGCCAGATCGGGCTGGGGTGCTCATAGGGAAAGTCGGCGCCGATCGGCTTCGGCCGGATGTGTCCGTTCGTCGGCGCAAAGTCATCGTGCAGCGGGTCGTGATAATAAACGGTCTTGCGGCTCATGCTGGTTCACCGCCCAGTGCGACGGCGTCAAAGAGCATCCGCTCCATCTGGCGCATGCAGCTCTGCTGCTCAAACTGCGCGCCGCTCTCAAGATATTTCCGGCTGTAGTCTGCGCGCTCGGCCGGATGCTCGACCCAGTAGTCGATTTTGGCGGCCATGTCTTCTGGGTCTTTATTTTTAAATAAGGACTTCTCATCAAGCGCAAACGCCTTGGCTGCGCTCTTTGGAGAGTCCGCAATGACCGGCACCAGCCCGCAGGCGATGGCCTCCAAGCAGGCGATGGACTCGATCTCCACCTCGGCAGGGTGGCAGTAGAGGTCGGCGCAGCGCAGCAGATTCAGCAGATCCTGCCGCGAGAAAAACGCAATCTCCATGTCGACGCCGTATTTTTCGGCCAGATGATGATAATGGTCCTCACGGGGGCCTTCGCCGGCGAGAATGAGGTGAATCTGCTCGCGGTGGACCGAGCGGCCGATGGCTTCTATGAGGATTTCCTGATTCTTTTCGCTCGACAGGCGGCCGGTCGAGACGATGAGAAACTTCCCCTCAAGCCCCTCCGGGCGCTTGGCAGGGCCGGGCGTGAACATGCTGTTGACGCCGTTGGAGATCACGCGGCCGTTCGTCGGGCCGACGACGGCCTCAAACGTATCGCGGATGAACTGCGTGGGGTAATGGATGATGTCGGAATACTGATACACCATCTGGTAGCAGGCGCGGTAAACGCCGCGGTTGATCGCGTCAAGATCCTTGCACAGAAAGTGCGCCGTCACGTTTTCGGCCTGGCAGTGGAAGCTGGAGGTGATGGGCTTGTTGTACGCCTTGGCGATCTTCACCGCCGTGTGCGACAGCTGCAGCACGAACGTTGTGTGCACGACATCGCAGTCGCGGATCGCGTCCTCAAGCAGGGAGCGGTCTACGCGCGGCAGCGTCACGCCGTTGCGCTCCACGATGGGGTTGAGCAGGTAGAGGTTCAGCTCCGGCACGACGTAAAAGCACTCGTTGCCGGCCTTGTCCTGATCGGCGCAGACCACGCGCACGGTGTGCCCCTGCGCGCGCAGGAAGCGGATGAGATTCATGCAGGCGATGGTGGTGCCGTTGTTCTCTTCGCCCAAAATATCGCAGACAATCGTGATCGTCATGTTGTCGTATCATTCCTCGTTTTCAGAATTGGCAGGGGAGACCCTCCGCCGTATGATGCGACATTCGTCATTGTAACCGGAAAAAATGAGAGCCGCATTAAAAAAATCCTTTCAAGAATTCAAACAAATCTTACAATATCATATCATACTTTTCTACGGGAGGAAACCTCTCATTTTCCTGAAAATGTGACCGATTATTTGTGATGATCGCAAAATGGCCCCGTGCCCTCTTGAATTACGTTTTTGAATCGTGTATATTATTTGTACCCATGTGTTCATATTTTTTGTTTTAGGAGAGCAAATTATGACAGATTATCAGAAGATGTATCAGGAAAAGCTGACGACGCCGGATAAGATCGCCCGGCAGGTGCAGTCCGGATGGCTGCTCGGCATGGACACGGCGACCTCGCAGACGCCGGCCATCATGACCGCGATCGCGGAGTACATCCGCAGCAGCGACATTACGGGCGTGAAGGTGCAGGCCCTGCTCGATGCGTATCCGTTCGAGTTTTATACCGACCCCACGCTGGCCGGTAAGATGACCGGCTACAGCTGGTTTTCCAGCAGTGCGGCGCGCAAGGCCGTCAATGCCGGCTATGCCGACATCATCCCGGCGTATTACCGCGACTTCCCGACCCGCATCCGCACGGAGTACGACTATGACGCCGTGTGCGTCGAGGTCGCACCGATGGACCGCCACGGCTACTTCAGCCTGGCGCTCAACGGCTCGTATATTGATGCCATGCTCGACAAGACCAAGCGGATCTTCCTCGAGGTCAATGACTGCCAGCCCCGCGGCCTGTGCGGCTCGCTGATCCACATTTCGCAGGTCGACGCCATCGTGGAGTACAACCATGATCTGCCGGTCCTGCCGCCGGTGCAGCTCGACGAGGTGAGCAAGACGATCGGCGGGCTCATCGCCGAGCGCATTCCGGACGGCGCGTGCCTGCAGCTCGGCATCGGCGCGATTCCGGACGCGACCGGCATGGCGCTCAAGAGCAAGCACGACCTCGGCATCCACACCGAGATGTTCACCGACTCCATGGTCGAGCTCATCGAGTGCGGCGCGGTCAACAACAGCAAAAAGCAGATCCACCGCGGCAAGACCGTCACGACGTTTGCCTTCGGTTCACAGCGCATTTATGACTATATCGACGATAACCCGGCCGTGGAGATCCTGCCGGTCGAATACGTCAACGACCCGGACGTCATCTGCCAGAACGACAACATGATCTCCATCAACGCGGCGGTCGAGGTCGACCTCTTCGGCCAGGTCTGCGCCGAGTCGGTCGGCACAAAGCATATGTCCGGCTCCGGCGGCCAGATCGACTATGTCCGCGGCGCCTGCCAGTCCCGCGGCGGCAAGAGCTTCATCGCCTTCACGTCCACGGCCAAGGGCGGCACGATCAGCAAGATCAAGCCCATCCTCACGCCGGGCGCCGTCGTCACGACGAGCAAGAACGATGTGGACTACATTGTCACCGAATACGGCGTGGCGCACCTGCGCGGCCGCAGCCTCGGCGAGCGTGCCCGCCAGCTGATCGCCATCGCGCACCCCGACTTCCGCGACGAGTTGACCTTCGAGGCCAAAAAGCGCGGCATTATGATCTGATTCCACAGTACAAAGCCTGCTGTCCGTATCCCACGGACGGCAGGCTTTTTTCATCTCGCGCGTTCTGTATCCGGACGCACACAATGGTGACGCGTGTTTCATCAAGGAATCAGAAGTGCGCAAAAGCGTTACATTTGTACCGCTGTGGGGATTGTTCTTTCCTCTCAGCCGGACTATAGTGCAACCATAAAAAGGGGACAGATTTCGATGCTGCCCCAAATCTATTGGAGGGATTTTTCATGAAGAAAACGTGGAGCAGAGTGCTCGCCACCGTTCTGGTCCTGGCGATGGTGCTTTGCATGCCCGGTTTCGCAGCGAGCGCTGCTGACACGGTGGATTATGACGCCGATCATGCGACCTCCGCTGAGGAACTGACGGACGCGGATCTGCCGGAGCTGCTGTCCTCGGACGGCAACCACTATCCGATCGTGCTGGTGCACGGCCTGTTCGGCTGGGGCGGCACGGAAGTGCTCGGCCTGAACTACTGGGGCGGCTTCAGCAGCCTGCGCGACATTCTCAATGACGCCGGCTATGAGGTCTACACCCCGTCCATCGGCCCCGTTGCCAGCAACTGGGACCGCGCTTGCGAGCTGTATGCCTACCTCGTCGGCGGCACGGTCGACTACGGCGCATATCACTCCGCCACCAACGGCCATGCCCGCTACGGCCGCACGTTCCCGGGCATCCTGCCGGAGCTGAACAACCCCGACAGTGAGCTCAAGATCCATCTGGTCGGCCACAGCATGGGCGGCGAGACGATCCGTATGCTTGCGCAGCTGCTCGAAAACGGCGACGCCGACGAGCGCAACGCCAGCCGCGACGGCGACATCAGTCCGCTGTTCACCGGCGAGTGCCGTCACTGGATCGAGAGCATCACGACGCTCTGCACGCCGCACGACGGCAGCCAGTATGACACGAAGGTCTATCAGAACATCGGCGATCTGGCGCAGTATGCCATGGGCATTATCGGCTCCGTTGCCGGTGCCAATGTCAACGAGAACAACTTCGGTCTGGACTTCAAGCTCGATCAGTGGGGTCTGGTGCGCCAGCCCAACGAGTCTTATTCCAGCTACTTCAATCGCGTGATCAACAGCAAGATCTGGACCCAGCACACCAACGACCTGAGCGTCTATGACCTCGACGTCGACGGTGCGGCCGTGCTCAACGGCTATGCCAAGGCCCAGGATGACATCTATTACTTCTCCGTCGCCTGCTCGAACACCCATCGTGATCCGCTGACCGGCCACTATCTGCCGAACGCCAGCATGAACCCGATGATGCTCAAGAGCAGCACCTACATGGGCAGCCACGTCAACTACGCGGTCGGCCATGTGAACATCACGCCGGAGTGGTGGGAGAATGACGGCATTGTCTCCGTCCGCTCCGCCATCCGTCCGCACGAGAACTCCACGGATAAGTACAATGAAAACTACGGCGTCGGCGCCGATGGCAAGATGACCTTCAAGGCCGGCACCAAGACGGGCGTCTGGAACTACATCGAGAAGATCGACGGCACGGACCACATCAATATGGTCGGCCAGATGCAGAAGTCCACCCACGCCATGCTGCAGGCCAAGTTCTTCGAGCTGGCCAAGATGCTCAACAGCATTCCGGTGAGCAGCTCGTCCGATGCGCACATCTGCCCGGGCGCCCGCTTCACCGATATGCCGGCTTACACCGAGTGGTCGCACGAAGGTCTTGACTACTGCATCCAGAATGGCATTATGAGCGGCACGAGCGCCACTACCATCGCCCCGAACGGCGTGACCACGCGCGCACAGCTCGTCGAGATGCTCTACTGCCAGGCCAATTCCCCGAAGGCCACGAAGGCCAGCCCCTTCACGGACCTGACCGACAGCTGGTATGTCGATGCGGTCAACTGGGCGGCTGAGAAGGGCGTCGTGAGCGGCACGAGTGCCACCACGTTCTCCCCGAACAACGTCATCACGCGTCAGGACATGGCGACCATCCTTTATAACTACGCCAAGAACGTCCTGGATCTGGATGTGTTCGATACCGCTGACCTGACCGGCTATCCGGACTACAGCTCCGTTTCCGATTATGCCCGCACGCCGCTGTCCTGGGCAGTCGCACAGGGCCTGATCTACGGCGCGGAAAGCGCTCAGGGCGTCGTCACCCTCCAGCCGAAGGGTGATGCGACCCGCGCACAGACCGCTGCGGTCATCATGCGTTTCTGCCAGAACGTCCTCTGAGACTTTATTTCAACAACACAAGCCCGATGGGATCTTCCCATCGGGCTTGTCCTATTTTGCTGTGTTCGGACTCACCGCGCCTTTTCCCAGCCGTCGAGCGGTGCGCGCTGGATGGCGCCGAACACCTTGCTGCGCAGGTCGGGATAGGTCTGGCTCATGGTGCGGATGAATTGCTTGATCTCGTAACGTTTGCTGCCACGGTCCTCGGGGCAGGGGTTTTCGACGATCGGCAGCGCCAGCGCTTTCGCCAGATTGGCGATGCGCCCTTCGCCGGCGTAGAGCAGCGGGCGGATCTGGTCCACCCCCGTGCGCGTCATGTGCGTCACCGGCTGAAAGCAGCTGATGCGCCCCTCGTATACGAGCGAGAGCAGAAATGTCTCGACTGCGTCGTCAAAGTGGTGGCCGAGCGCGAGCTTCGTGATGCCGCGCTCGCTGAGCGCGGTGCACAGGGCGCCGCGGCGCATCTTGGCGCACAGGGAGCAGGGATTGTCCTCTTTGCGCACGTCGAACACGACCTCTTTGATGTCCGTTTTCAGGCGGGTGTACGGCACACCGAGCGCTGCGCACAGTTCCGCTACCGGCGTGAAGTCCATGCCGTCAAACCCGAGCTCGACCGTGATGGCCTCGAGCGCGAACGGCTTCGGATAGTACCGGCGCAGCTCGCTGAGTGCCATGAGCAGCACGAGCGAATCCTTGCCGCCCGAGACGCCGACGGCGACGGTGTCACCTGGCGCGATCATGTCATAATCCTCCACGCACCGGCGTACCAGACCGGTGAACGCATTCAGGTCGTTCATAGCGGGACCTCCAAAACGAAAATAGAAACTGCGAATTCGAGCGTAAAACGGAGCAAAACGGAGCTTTTAAGAGAAAAGTAATATCTAAATCAAAATTCCATTGACAGGTACCACCGATTGTGGTATAAAAGATAAGCGCGAATGCGAGACCTATTCTACGTTCGCACCTGAAAAATGTCAAAATGTTTTTCAACACATTCAAATTGGAGGCACGAATATGTCCACTACTTTGCTGAACAAGGACACCGTTACCCGCAAGTGGTACGTTCTGGATGCAGCCGGCAAGCCGATGGGCAAGACCGCAGCGCTTGCTGCCGATCTGCTGCGCGGCAAGCTCAAGACCGACTACACTCCGCACGTTGACTGCGGTGACTTTGTCATCATCATCAATGCCGAGCAGGCTGTGCTCACCGGCAAAAAGCTCGAGCAGAAGTACTACCGCACGCACTCCGGTTATCCCGGCGGCCTGCACGAGACGCAGTACAAGAAGCTCATGAAGGACAAGCCCGAGCTGGCTATGCGTCTGGCTGTGCGCGGCATGCTGCAGAAGAACACCATCGCCCAGTGGCAGCTCAAGCGCCTGAAGATCTATCGCGGCGCCGAGCATCCCCATGCGGCACAGAAGCCCGAAGTCTGGGATCGCTGAGAAGGAGGAAATAGAACATGGCAACTTATACGAGCAAGAAAGCCTATATGTATGGCACCGGCCGCAGAAAGTCCTCCGTCGCGCGTGTGCACCTGTTCCCGAACGGCACCGGCAGCATCACCGTCAACGGCCGTCCCCTGGATGACTACTTCGGTCTCGAGACCCTGAAGCTCATCGTTCGTCAGCCCTTCGCGGCCACTGACACCATGGGCAAGTTCGACGTCGAAGCCACCGTGACCGGCGGCGGCGTGACCGGCCAGGCCGGCGCGATCCGTCACGGCATCGCCCGTGCGCTGCTCCAGGTCGAGGACAGCTACCGTGCGCCCCTGAAGGCTGCCGGCCTGCTGACCCGTGACCCGAGAATGAAAGAGCGTAAGAAGTACGGTCTCAAAGCAGCTCGTCGCGCTCCGCAGTTCAGCAAGCGATAATCGACTGCTCAGACTATATCAAAATGGTTCA
>OIXG01000166.1_pt1 | contig 82918 bp, 73 predicted proteins | sample 1587731 | NCBI WGS metagenome assembly OIXG01 (sample SAMEA3888908, study PRJEB22519) | human gut metagenome | biome: human gut; feature: human-associated habitat; material: faeces | place: Denmark | collected 2010 | reverse complement strand
CCGCCTGCGGCACCTCCCCTATCCGCGCTTTACGCGCGGCAGAGGAGGACATTGCGCAGTTGCCAGCTTCGCAGACCTCTCAACCATAAGCCCTCAACTCTCAACCCTAAACCATTACCGTACATTGCTACGCCGCGTCAGCCGCAACGATAAAAATTAGAAAACCGCAAGCCCTCACGCTTCAAGACGAGACAAAAAAAGAGCGGGCGCGCATCAGCGCGTCCGCTCCATTTAAACCTAACATGAATATGTTCTCTAACGACGCATCATCTTACCATGACTTTCGTTGTCTTTCCGTCGACTACAACGATGTAGTATCCGGATGCAACATTAAACGTCATTTCGCCGCTGTTGAGCACAATTGCTTGTCCTGCCATGTTGTAGATGCTTACGCTCTTCGCGTCGCCTACCACGCGGATTTCGCCCGTGCCGCCGATTACTTTCGCCGTTGAAACTTCCATGCTTTCGACTGCGTCGCCCTTCCAAGTAAGAGTGATCGTGCCGGCTGCAAGGTCGATTTCAATGTCGTAAACAGCAACAGCCACTTTGTAAGAATTACCGTTCGCAGCGATGTCGCCTGCCGTTCCTGCAACGAGTTCAGTACCGTCGACTGCCGGTCCGTAAGTTTCTTCGCTGTCGGTCGATTCAGCAAACTTGATGAAGCCGTAGCCTTCGCCTGCGTCGCTGATTTCAACGTCTTCGATTGTGTAGACGCCTTCGCCTTCTGCTGTCATTTCAAGATCAGCATCGGCTACCACGTCGCCCATCACATACATTGTTTCCGGATATACAGGAAGCAATTCGCCGATCAATACATTGTATTGGCTCGGAGCTGCCACTACGCATTCGCCGCTTTCGCGAGGCATTGCAAACGAGCGAAGCAATTCGCCGCTGTTCGATGCCACATAGAGGTTGTCGGCAGCGTCGAATGCAATAGCGTTCGTGTTGCCACCGCAACCGGAAACGAACGTGTATTTCTGCGTAAACGAAGGAACTCCGTCGGTGAATGTCACTTCATAGACACCAATAGTACCGCCGGCACCGCACGACATAGCAAGCAACGATTTGTCACTGTTCCATGCCATTGCGTTGATATACGACGTTGTAATATCGGTGTACTTCACTTCGCCTGATGCAAGATCAACATAAACTTGTGCCGGTTCGTCGACTGTCGGAGTAGCACGATGCTGTCCGATGAAGAGACCATTGCCTTCCGGATCGAATGTCATGTTGACCATTGGCGTGTTAATCCAATATTTTCCGGATACAGATTCGAGAGCCTGCGAAGGAGCAGAATCCCAAGTCTTGGCTGTGCCAAGGTTGTAAACGTCCACACGGTGAGCCGTCGGGCTTACAACATAACCACCGGCTACAGAAACAATTGCCACCTTCAAGTCTTCGCCGCTGCCCGTCACCGCCATTGCCGTTGCCGGACCTGCCACGAAGTTTCCGCTGGCATCTGTCATCACACCGTCCGTGCCATTCGTGCCTTGGAACACCGGAGTAGCACCTGCTTCGAGGTTGTTCGGGTCAAGTTCCCAAAGGCTCGATTCGTTCAATACTACGCGAGATACGAACAAACGACCGTCTTCAGAGTATTGGAGACGTTTCACGTCGTAAATCGTTCCTGAACCACCGCTTTCTTCCGGATAAGAACCAGTTCCCATTGTCATGCCTCCGGTAAATCCGTAAGTGCCTTGGCTGTTCTTGATCGGGTTCATCATCGGGTCGAACGCGTAGATACCGATGCCGATACCGCCGTCGTCAACCGAAGTATGATAACCGGTTGCCGGCAAGCTCGGTTGCGATTCCGTCACGAGCACGCGACCAAAGTTCGGGCTGTCCGTGTTGTTATCCACTGCGATTCCGTATGGGCTCCAGAATTTGTATTCTTTCGAGAATGCCGTCGGAGTTTCAACATTTTGCGATGTTACGGCTACGCGGAACGACATTTCGATGCCTTCCGGAAGGTCGGCTGCCGGAATCGTCACCGTGTTGAGGTTGTCGATGTCGGTCTTCGAATCGTCCGTATAGTTGGCGCGAGTCGTGCCTGCATAAGTGAGGAGAACTTCGTCGTTCGCCACATTTGCAACTTGCACTTCCACTGTTTCTGCCGGAGCATTCAAGCGATAGGACACTACGTATTCGCCTTCGCCTTCTTCCACCTTGATGTCGTATGCGTATGCATTGCGAGCTTCAAGAGCCGGAGTTTCGATCATTACGTCGTATTGGCTCGGAGCTGCCACTACGCATTCGCCGCTTTCGCGCGGAAGAGCAAACGAGCGAAGCAATTCGCCGCTGTTCGATGCCACGTAGATGTTGTCGGCAGCATCGAATGCAAGTGCATTCGTATTCGTGCCTGTTCCTGCCACGAATGTATATTTCTGCGTGAGCGTCGGAACGCCGTTTTCATCTTTCGTCACTTCGTAGATGCCGATCGTTCCGCTCGCGCCGCACGACATTGCGAACAACGTCTTGTCGCGGTTCCATGCCATTGCGTTCACATGAGTGGTAGTAGCATCCGTGTAGGTTACTTCACCGGTTGCAAGGTCGACATAAACCTGTGCCGGCTCGTTTGCGTTCGGAGAAGCGCGATGCTGTCCGATGAAGAGGCCTTCGCCTTCAGCGTCGAACGATGCATTCACCACCGACGTGTTAACCCAATATTTTCCGGATACAGATTCGAGAGCTTGCGAAGGAGCTGTTGCCCAAGTCTTCGCTGTGCCGAGGTTGTAAACGTCCACGCGAGTCGGAGCCGACGAAATAGTGCTGTTGAATGCTCCCAATACGGAAACAACAGCCACTTTCAAATCTTCGCCGCCGCCGGTCACGGTCATTGCCGTTGCCGGGCCTGCCACGAAGTTGCCATTGGCATCTTCCATAGCACCCGTGGTGGCATTGTTCGTGCCTTCGAACACAGGAGTAGCGCCTGTTTCAAGGTTGTTCGGGTCGATTTCCCAAAGGCTCGATGCTTTCATCGTACCACGAGATACGAACAAGCGACCATCATCTGAATATTGGAGACGCTTCAAGTCGTAAACAGCGCCACTGCCGCCAAAGTCGGCGTAAGTGCCGTTGTCCAAAGTCATGCCTCCGTTGAAGCCGTATGTGCCTTGGCTGTTCTTGATCGGGTTCATCATCGGGTCGAACGCGTAAATGCCGATGCCGATGCCGCCATCTTCAACCGAAGAGTGGTAGCCACTTGCCGGAAGGCTGCTCTGCGATTCCGTCACGAGCACGCGGCCGAAGTTCGGGCTGTCCGTGTTGTTGTCGACTGCGATTCCGTACGGGCTCCAGAAGCTGTACTCTTTCACGAATTGCGTTGCTGTCTCAACATTTGCCGACGTAACAGCCACGCGGAACGAAACCTTCGTGTTCTTCGGAAGGTCGGCTGCCGGAATCGTCACCGTGTTGAGGTTGTCGAGGAATGTCTTCGAATCGTCCGTATAGTTGGCGCGAGTCGTGCCTTCGTATTCTTTTGCAACTTCGCCATCTGCATAAAGCTGTACTTTCACAGATTCTGCCGGAGCGTTCAAGCGATAAGAAACTTCATAGCTTTCTTCGCCTTCTTCCACCTTGATGTCGTATGCGTATGCGTTGCGAGCGTCAAGAGCCGGTCCTGCCGGTTTCATCGTCTGCGGCAATGTCAAAGTGTATTTAGCCACGATAAGGTCCGGAACATATTGGTAGATGTTCAGCGTGTACTCGTCGACGATTTCCGCCGTCAAGCAGTTAGCAGACGGTTTCGTCGCCGGGTCCTGCGTCGCTTCTTCTACGTGGGATGCTATCACTTTCGGATTCTCCGGATCGCTGCGGTCAACTACCTCGAAGCCGTCGCGATAAGCCGTGCCGACAGGCTCGATCGTGTAGAGCTTGCCGCCCCAATAGAATGCGTCGCCGCCCGCCGTCGTGGTCACGTTCAAGCGCGTCAACGGAGCGTATTCCTCGCCGTTGGAAACGTAGAAGTCTTGTTTCGCACGAACGCGGAACGCCAATTCGTCGTTCGTCAAGTCGTCCATGTCGAGAGGGACAGACAAGGTCTGACCATCGGACACCACTGCATCGCTCGTCGAGATGTAAGAAGACTCTTCAACCACTTGCGCCCCGTTCTTGATCACGATTTTCGCAGCACCGGCCGCATTCGACGGCATCATGTAAACAACGCCGCCTTCTTCACTCATGAAGTCGCCCTTGGCGCGAGCAATGTACTGGATCGACGCTGCATTAACGCCGCGAGGCATCGTCAGCGTGATCGGCTGAACGGCATCGCCGCCCGCCGGCAAAATCTTCATGTCGGTTGGCGCAGTGCCCCATTTGCCGTTGCTGACAAGAACGTTGCCCGCATCGTCAACCGTCAGGGCCCAGCCACCGCCGCCAACTCCGGCAGCTTGCTCGTGCTTGCCCTCAGCGTCCCAGTAGATCAACGTAGACGTGGCAGGATTGTTCGTCCAAATCTTGCCGTCTTTCCCGACGCCCCAACGGGCATCAGCGGAAGATGGAAGTTCCGTCTTGTAGCTCCAATCTTGCGTCAATTCGGGATAAGGCTTCGGCAATGTCAAGGTATATTTGGCCACGATGATATCCGGAACGTATTGATAGATGTTCAGCGTGTACTCGTCGACGATTTCCGCCGTCAAGCAGTTTGCAGTCGGCTTCGTGGCAGGTTGCTGCGTAGCTTCTTCCGCATGAGTAGCAATCACTTTCGGATTCTCCAAATCGCTACGGTCCACCACTTCGAAACCGTCGCAATAAGCCGTGCCGACCGGCTCGATCGTATAGAGCTTGCCGCCCCAATAGAAAGCGTCGCCGCCCGCCGTCGTGGTCACGTTCAAGCGCGTCAGCGGAGCGTATTCCTCGCCGTTGTAGACGTAGAAGTCTTGGTTCGCGCGAACGCGAAACGCTACTTCATCGTTCGTCATGTCTTCCATGTCGAGAGGAACAGACAAAGATTGCCCGTCGGACAACGCTGCATCGCTCGACGTGATGTAGGCAGATTCTTCCGTCACTTGCGCGCCGTTCTTGATCACGATCTTCGCAGCACCGCCTGCTCCCGACGGGAACATGTACACGATACCGCCTTCTTCGCTCATGATGTCGCCCTTGGCGCGAGCAATGTACTGGATCGAGGCCGCGCTAACGCCGCGAGGCATCGTCAGCGTGATCGGCTGAACGGCATCGCCGCCCGCCGGCAAAATCTTCATGTCGGTTGGCGCAGTGCCCCATTTGCCGTTGCTGACAAGAACGTTGCCCGCATCGTCAACCGTCAGGGCCCAGCCACCGCCGCCAACTCCGGCAGCTTGCTCGTGCTTGCCCTCAGCGTCCCAGTAGATCAACGTAGACGTGGCAGGATTGTTCGTCCAAATCTTGCCGTCTTTCCCGACGCCCCAACGGGCATCAGCAGAAGATGGAAGATCCGTCTTGTAGCTCCAATCTTGCGTCAAAGTCTGGGCATTCGCTGTGATTCCTGTGGCAAGCCATGTTGCCCCAAGAATTGTGAGAATGTGTCTGAATGACTTTTTCATACAATTAGATTTAGTTAATAATGTTTGTTGTTAGGTTTTTATCCTTTTTATTTCATTCACCAATTAAGTCCACTATCCCTCCGGATATATAAATAAGGTGCACTACGGATTTTCTGTCCGACATTGTGATTTCCAATAGGCAGAGTGTGCGCATATTGCGACAAAAAAGTCCACACCTCGGTGCGAAGATATGCATTCCAAAGCACAGAAACAAATATTTTTCGTATGTTTTTGCATTTTTTAATACGCCAGCGCTGCAAGGAGGCGCGGAATAAGGAAGGAAAGAGTTGGGAGTGATGCGTGTTTAGGCTTGCGGTCAACGCGGCGTAGCAATGTACGGTAATGGTTGAGAGTTGAGGGTTTATGTGGTTGAGAGAACTGCGAAATTGGCAAACGCGCAATGTCCTCCGCTGCTGAGTTGTATGTAGATAAGACGAGATTCCTATAATGCAACCATGTCAAGAATTGCTTGCAAAAGGTTGAAACGCAGCAATGTCCTCCTCTGCCGCCGATAGCGCGGATAGGGGAAGGCCGCAGGCGGAGGGGTTCAATAATGGTTTAGAGTTGAGAGTTTAGGGTTGAGTTGCACATAACCGTGCGTTTTCCAGTCTCTCAACTCTCAACTAAATAAAGCCGCTTTTCGGCTGACACAACCCCTTCGGCTCGCAAGCTCGCCACTTCCCCTATATCGCCATTGGCATGGCGACACAGGGGGAGACATTGCTGTGTTTCGGCAATACAAATTGAGCAAGCTCTTTGCATTGCTCTCACCTTTCACCTTTAAAAAAGGCAAGATGCGGTTCGGCAAAAGAAAAATGAATGAATTCTTTTTCTTCTGCTCTCACCTTTCACTACCTTTGCATCACAAAACGAAAATCATGTCGAGAAACGAAAACGAACTGAAAGGCATCTCTCTGCTTGGCAATACAGCCGTCAGCTATCCCGACCGCTACGCGCCGGAAGTGCTCGAAACATTCAAAAACAAACATCCGGAAAACGAATATTTAGTTACGTTCACTTGCCCTGAATTCACGTCGCTTTGCCCGAAAACAGGACAGCCCGACTTTGCAAAAATCATCATCAACTACATCCCGCGCGAAGATATGGTGGAAAGCAAGAGTTTGAAACTCTATCTGTTCAGCTTCCGCAATCACGGCGATTTTCATGAGGATTGCGTAAACATCATCATGAAAGACCTTGTGCGGCTGATGAACCCGCGCTACCTCGAAGTGCGCGGTCTGTTCACTCCGCGCGGCGGCATCTCCATATACCCTTTTGCCAATTATGCCGATGCCGAGCATCAGGAGTTTAAACGCGCTCGCCTTCTCGCCAATTTCGTCGATAAATTTTAACTGTCTATGAACGAAAAAGACTCCGTCATCGTGCTTTCCGGAGGAATGGACTCCGTCACGATGCTCTACGAATACAGAAAGGACATTGCCCTCGCCGTCACTTTCGACTATGGCTCAAACCACAACCGCCGCGAAATCGAGTGCGCCACGCTCCATTGCCGACGCCTCGGCATCGAACACATCGTCATACCGCTTGCGTTCATGAAGCAATTTTTCAAAAGCGCGTTGCTCGACGGCGCGGATGCCATTCCCGAAGGCAACTACGACGATCAAAACATGCACGCCACGGTGGTCCCGTTCCGCAACGGCATTATGCTCTCCATTGCATGCGGACTTGCAGAAAGCCGCGGGTTGCATCGTGTGATGATAGCCAACCACGCCGGCGACCATGCCATCTATCCCGATTGCAGGCCGGAATTTGTCGCGGCCATGTCGGCGGCCACGATGGCCGGCACCTATGATGGAATTGCCATTTTGGCGCCTTATACGAATCTGTCGAAAACCGAAATTGCACGCCACGGGAAGAAAATGGATTTGAACTACGCCGAAACCTACTCTTGCTACAAAGGAGGGGAAAAGCATTGCGGCCATTGCGGAACATGCCGCGAACGCATCGAAGCCTTGCGCGACGCCGGAATCGACGATCCAACCGTCTACGAAGATCAGTAAAAACAGTCTGAAAATCAACCGCAAAACAGCTTTATTCGGTTGAGGGTTAAAGTAAAAAGGTCGTAATCTAAACTATAAATCACTACCGGCAATGTCTTCCCCTGTGTCACCGCGTCAGCGCGATATAGGGGAAGTGGCGAGCCTGCGAGCCGAAGGGGTTGTGTGGTTTCCTGAATTAGGTTGACTGACTCTTGACCCACAGCCGCAAAGCGGCTTTATTTAGTTGAGAGTTGAGAGACCGGAAAACGCACGGTTATGTGCAACTCAACTCTAAACCCTAAACCGTTTCCGAACCCCTCCGCCTGTGGCACCTCCCCTATCCGCGCTATCGCGCGGCAGAGGAGGACATTGCGTGTTTGCCAATTTCACCGACCTCTCAACCCTCAACTCTCAACTCTAAACCATTACCACACATTGCTACGCATCCACCGCACACTCACAAACTTCACAGCGCGTTTGCCCGCTTCACCAATCTCCCAACCATGATAAAAAGCAGGAAACAACAAAGCCGAACACAATCGCACGCGACTATATTCGGCTTATCTTGTCGGGGTGGCGGGATTCGAACTCGCGACCCCCTGCTCCCAAAGCAGGTGCGCTAACCGGACTGCGCTACACCCCGAATGCTTCGAAAAAAGCGACGCAAAGGTATGACGCTTTTCCCTATATTGCAAATATTTGATTGTTTTTTGCCGCAATTTCATATTTTTTCTCCCGCCGCGCAAGCATGCCATTCGTTTTATTCGTAATTTTATGCCGTCATTTTCAGAAAGGCATCAAACATGAAGAAAGTCTTAGTAACCGGCGCCGACGGTTTCATCGGCTCGCACTTGACGGAAGAATTGATTTTCGAGGGCTGCGAAGTGCGCGCGCTCAGCGTCTACAATTCATTCAACGATTGGGGTTGGCTTGAAGACGTCCATCGCCCCGGCCTGACAGTAATCAATGGCGACGTGCGCGACCCCGCTTTCTGCATGGAAGCCGTGCGGGGATGCGACACCGTGTTCCACCTCGCCGCGCTCATTGCCATACCTTACAGCTATGTAGCCCCCGACAGCTATGTAGACACCAACATCAAAGGCACGCTCAACATTTGCCAAGCGGCTCGCGCAGCCGGAGTGGAACGGCTCATCGTCACATCGACTTCGGAAGTCTACGGCACCGCCCAAAGAGTGCCTATCGACGAAACCCACCCCAAGCAGCCGCAATCGCCCTATTCGGCGACCAAGATCGGGGCCGACGCCATCGCCGAAAGTTTCTACCATGCATTCGGGCTGCCGGTGGTCGTAGCGCGCCCGTTCAACACCTATGGCCCGCGCCAATCCGCCCGCGCCATCATCCCGTCGATCATCACCCAGATCGCAGCCGGAAAAAGAGAAATAAAAGTGGGCGACTTGTCGCCGACACGCGATTTCAACTATGTCTACGACACTTGCCGCGGATTCATCGCATTGGCGAAAACGCCGAATATCGAAGGACAGGAAATCAACATTTGCAGCAAAACAGAAATTTCCATGTCCGACCTCTTTTCGCTCATCGCCGCCCTGATGCATGCCGACGTCAAATGGATACAGGACCCTCAACGCGTAAGGCCTAAAAATTCGGAAGTGTTCCGCTTGTTCGGCGACAACACCAAGATCCAAACGCTCACCAATTGGCGGCCGAGATACACGCTTGCCGAAGGCTTGAAAGAAACAATCGCATGGTTCACGCAACCCGAGAACCTTGCCAAATACAAATACGACATCTACAATCGATGACTGAAACACGGCAAAAAACGACAACGGTGTTGATGCTCGGAGGAGCAAAGCGGGTTTCATTCGCCCGCCTGCTCATCGACGCAGGGCGCCGTCGCGGCACGGATGTGCGCATTTTAAGCTACGAAACGATCCACACCGTGCCTATCGCATGCGTCGGAACAATCGTGGCAGGCCGGAGATGGAGCGATCCCGACATCATCGGGCATCTTTCACAAATCGTCGACAGCGAACACGTCGACATCGTATTGCCCTTTGTCGACGGAGCCATCGAGATTTGCTCGCGGCTGAAAGAACGCCGTCCGGATGTTTTCATCCCCGTGTCTGATTACGCCACTGCACATGCCATGTTCGACAAAAAAGCCGCCGCTGCGGCATTCGCAGAAAAAGGCATCGACATTCCCGCCACCTACACGCCCGACAACTGCCGGTTTCCCGCCATTTTGAAACCGCGCGAAGGGTCGGCGTCGAAAGGCATCATTGTCGCGCACGAAAAAGAAGAACTGCTCCGTGCCGGAAATTTGGACAACTACCTCATCCAAGAATACATCGCCGATCGCGACGAATACACCGTCGACTGCTACGTTTCGACCATCGATGGGCGAGTGCTTTGCGCCGTCCCGCGGCTGCGCATTTCCACATCGGGCGGAGAAGTCGACCGCACACAAACGCGGCGGATACCTGCACTCATCGACACGTCAAAAAAAATATTGAAAGCATTCGGATTCGCAGGTCCCGTCACCTTGCAATTCATCCACGACAAAACCGCCGACAGGCACTTGCTAATGGAAATCAACCCCCGCCTCGGCGGAGGCGTAGTTTGCTCCATCCGAGCCGGAGCCGACATTGCGGAAATGATCCTGACAGAAGCCGCAGGCTCGGCAGCTGCCGAAATGCCCGATTGGAGAGACGGCGCGTTGATGGCACGATATTTCAGCGAAGTCATGTTTTAAACCATAAACGAAATGCACACGATAATCATAGCGGAAGCCGGCGTGAACCACAACGGAAATTTCGATTTGGCATTGAAAATGATCGACGAAGCAAAAAAAGCGGGCGCCGACTACGTGAAATTCCAAACGGCGAAACCGGAACTCGTCATATCCACCTTCGCGCCAAAAGCCGAATACCAAAAAGAAACCACCGGCACGGAAGAAAGCCAGCTGGAAATGTGCAAAGCCATCCATTTGCCCCTATCCGACTATCTCCCGCTGAAAGAGCATTGCGACAAAACGGGCATCGGCTTTGTCAGCACGCCTTTCGATTTGGTGTCGATCGACGTGCTCGAACCGCTCGACATGGATTTCTACAAAATCCCCTCGGGAGAGATAACCAACCTGCCATACCTGCGGAAAATCGCATCGAAACGGCGAAAAGTAGTCATGTCGACCGGCATGTGCGAAATGGAAGAAATACAAGCCGCCATCGACGTGCTCGAACAAGGCGGACTGCAACGCAGCGACATCGCGCTGCTCCACTGCAATACGGAATACCCCACGCCGATGCGCGACGTGAACCTCCGCGCCATGCTCTCATTGCGCGAAACATTCCATACGCCCGTAGGCTATTCCGACCACACCCAAGGCATCGAAGTGCCGATTGCGGCGGTGGTTCTCGGAGCGCAAATCATCGAAAAACATTTCACGCTCGACAAGACCATGCCCGGCCCCGACCACAAAGCATCGCTCGAACCCACGGAATTAAAAGCGATGGTCGATGCCATCCGAAACATCGAGCAAGCGCTCGGCAATGGCGAAAAGCATGTGTCACCCTCAGAACGGCCAAACATTGTCGTGGCGCGGAAAAGCATCGTTGCCGCCCGAGAAATTCGGAAAGGCGAATTATTCACGGAAGAAAATATCACCGTCAAACGCCCGGGAAACGGAATCTCGCCCATGCTTTGGGACAACGTCATCGGGCAAAAAGCGCCACGCAACTTCCAATACGACGAACTCATCGAACTCTAAGCCTCCCGAAAAAATGAACAAACGAAAAATATGCATCGTCACAGGAACTCGCGCCGACTGGGGATTGCTCAGCGGGATAGCCCGCGCGTTGAAAGCCCGCGACGATGTCGATTTGAAAATCGTTGCCACCAACATGCACCTTTCCGACCTCTACGGAGCGACATGGCAAGAAATCGAACGCGACGGACTGGCAATCGACTGCCGCGTGCCAATGCCCGCCACGGGCGACACGCCGGAAGATACCGTCGAAGCCATGAGCGTATGCATGAGCGGCATGGCGAAAGCGTTTTCCCGACTTCGCCCCGATTTGTTGCTCGTATTGGGAGACCGCTATGAAATCCTCGCGGCCGTCAGCGCCGCATTGATATACCGCATTCCCGTCGCCCACATTGCAGGAGGAGCCGTCAGCCGCGGCGCATACGACGACAACATACGCCATGCCGTCACAAAAATGAGCCATATTCATCTGACGGAAACCGAAGAATACCGCCGCCGCGTGATTCAACTCGGAGAAAATCCGGCACATGTCGTCAACACCGGCGCCATCGGCGTTTACAATATCATGCATGCCGACTACATTCCCCACGACGAACTGGAAAAGCAACTCGCCACCCCGCTGCCCGAACGGCTGATTCTCGCCACATTCCATCCGGCCACGCTCGACACGGAAAGCCCGCGCAAGCAATGCGAAAACCTTCTTGCCGCTCTCGACAAGCATCCGGAATATAAAATCATATTCACATATCCCAACAACGACACCAACGGGCGCATCATCATCAGCCTCATCGAAGACTATGCACGCCGCAATGCCAATCGCTGCGCCGTTTTCCCTTCGCTCGGCATGCGCCGCTATCTTTCCGCGCTCCGTTGTGCCACCGCCGTCGTGGGAAATTCTTCAAGCGGCATTGTCGAAGTGCCGTCGATGGGAATCCCCACGCTCGACATCGGCATCCGGCAAGCCGGACGAACCGCAGCCGAATCGGTTGTCCATTGCGGCGTGAGCGTAGACGAAATAAGCGAAGGACTCAACTTGATACTCTCCGATGAATTCCGCGAAAAAGCGCGCCGCGTCGTCAACCCTTATTTCCAACCCGACACTTTGGAAAAAATCGTGGCAACCGTTGCAGAAACGCCGCTCGACGGAATCACCATCAAAACATTCCACGACATCAAACAATGAAAACACTTTTCGTAATACCCGCTCGCGGAGGAAGCAAAGGCATTCCCCACAAAAATATTCGCCCATTGGCAGGCAAACCGCTCATTGGCTACGCCATCGACACGGCCCGGCACTTCGCCGGCGACTGCGACATTTGCCTGTCGACCGACGATTCGGAAATAGCGGCCGTCGCCACAGGGCAATTCGGATTGGCAGTGCCATTCCTGCGTCCGACAGAGTTGGCAACCGACAAAAGTGGGACTTACGAAGTATTGCTCCACGCGCTCGACTACTACCGCAATCGCGGCATCGACTACGAATGTCTCGTGCTGCTTCAACCCACATCCCCGTTTCGCGCCATCGACGACGTGCGCCGCGCCATTGCGCTCTACTCGCCCGATGTCGACATGGTCGTAACCGTCAAAGAAGCAGCTTGCAACCCCTATTACAATTGCTACGAAACCGATGCCGACGGCTTCCTCCACATTGCCAAAGGCGACGGCAAATACACGCGACGGCAAGACGCGCCAAAAACATGGGAATACAACGGCGCCGTCTACGTTGTCAATGTCGCAAGCCTGCGGCGCGAACCGATGAATCAATTCAAACGGCGCATCATGTGCGAAATGCCGGCCGAACGGTCGCTCGACCTCGACACGGAGCTCGATTGGCTTGTTGCCGAACTCATCATGAACCGGCAATCAAAAAAATAATCCCAAGCCTGCCACAGCAAGCCTGAGATTATAATCCGACATCAGAGAGCGTCAATCCGAAAAAATCGGGACACGCCTCGCCGCCGTCACAACTTTTTATACTCCGACGGCGTCATCCCCGTATGGTGCTTGAAATATTTTCCAAAAAACGACTGGTTCGGGAAATTCAACGAATAAGCAATTTCTTGCACATTCATCGTGGAATATTTCAACAGGTTTTTTGCTTCCAATATCACGTAACGGCTAATCCATTCGGCAGCCGTCAAGCCGCTTGTGCGCTTCACGAGCGTCGTGAAATACTTTGGCGACAGATGCATGCGCTCGGCATAAAACCCCACGGAACGCTCTTTCTTATAGTTTTGCCCGAGGAGAATCATAAACTCCTTGAAATAGCCGGCATGCTTGTTGAACGCTTCTTGGTCGAGCGTCCTTGAATCGATTGTATTTTTATCGATCACCCTTCCGATTTTGAAAAACATCGCGCCAAACAAGCAACGAAGAATATCGTTTGTCGCGCTGTCGCGCTCATTGTTGCGCAATTCTTCCGCAATGGCGCGAATCAGCCGAATCAGTTCTGAAAAATTGAAACTGCTCAACGACATTTTATGCATATAGTGCAGAGCCAATAACTTCTGCGCCATCGGCTTAATATCCAGATTGATATTTTGTATGAATTCCACGTCGACGACCAAAACGACGACCTTGCAACTATTCACGCCCGAAACACGCATGATTTGTCGCGGATAATTGATATACAAATCGTGCTTCTCGATCGAGCAAGAATACGAACTTGTGGAAATCGTCATCTCTCCTTCTTCGCAAAATATGAAGATAAAAGCATCGACGCTGAAAGGATGCACAAACGATATGTCGTTGGGAGCATCCACATCCGACGAGCGTTCGCCTATCAACAACCCCGGAAAATAGATGTCAGCATCATTGGGGCGAAATATGGAAAAAATCTTATCGACGGAAAGACACGGAATTTCTTTCCTTTTTAACGGGTCAGCATTCATCTTGTCCTAATTTGAATATTTGCGCAAAAATATAACGAATATTCCAATATATTGTTCTTTTATGTTGCTTTTCCGACTTTTGGAACAGTATTGACTCTAATTCGGTTAGATCGCGGCGAAAAGTTCCGGGAAAACCGTCCATGCCCTTTCCGTAAACACATAATTGCCATTTTCCGGAAAACACACAGTTTCCAACCGCTCCAATTCGTCTGTCGCCGCCGCTGCCGAATAGGCCCGAATCCTCCCAATGCCCGCAATGCAAACAGGGTTGCAAACACCGCCTCGCAGCCACGCATTGGCTTGCCGAAGAGCCAACATGCCGCCTTCTTTTTCAAATTGCGAAACCGCTTCCTGCCAACTTTTCATTTTCATCGACACAAGTCGGACACATCGCGACGGCAAAGCCACATCCACCCTCAAATCCGCGCCAATCTCCACAGTGCATTCCGATGCCACATCTTCCACCGGCAAACAATCGATCGGCGCTTCCGCCAAAAGGCGCGCATACCAACTGTCGATCTCCCGCAACAGCAATCCGTCGACATCCACCCCGTCGTCGCGCTCTGCCGTGCAATCGCGCAGTCCGGAGAACATCCCCTTTCGCATTTTCCATTCTTCCAACATTTCGCCCTGCGAAAAACTCAACAATGTCACTTTTCGTTGCATACTTCCTCCTATATTTTTTTGCGCAAAAATAAACGCCGGTCACCAAAACCGACGGGAAAAAGGAACTTTCTAAAATGGGATCTCGTTATTTTGAAAATACATACGTGCCGTTGCCGACAACCACACGAAGCGTGTGGCACGACTGCCGCGACCAAACGTTCCGAATATCGAACGAAGCATAGACACGCCGTTCAAACGTCGGAGTCGCCCCCATGACGTCGTACACGATTCGCGCTACAACCGTATTCGCGTCCAATGTGCTTTCGTCCACCACAAAAAACAATCCGAACCGGCTGCCCGTATAGGGCACCCACCCGCTTAAATTAATAAAGTTGCCGCTCCTCCAAAGCGACACGACATCTATCGGCGTATCCGGCAAGGTCTCGATGGCAGAAGAAGATGCTTGCCGCGCCACATCGGATATGATGGGAGAAACATAATCGACCCGTATCAATTTTGTCCGATCGGGCAAATCGGAAAGCACCGTATATTGCAAAAGACACCGTTGCCCTTCCATGATCTCCTTGTCCAAGCCGGACTCAGAAAGCAACGTCTGCTCCGGCGAGTCGTCACGGCTTTGAAACGTGAAGCAAGGCATCCCGTCGCGCTCGCCCTCAAAAGTGACAAATTCGACAAGATAGTCGCCATAATCATAGCCCGCAGGCTCATCGCAACCACAAGCAAATGGCAACAAAGCCAACAATATTTTGCACAACGATTTCATAAAATCACGCCGTCGCACATTTTCAGCACACGATCGCACATGCCGGCAAGCGATTCGTCGTGGGTGACAATCACAAACGTCTGCCCCAATTGCTCGCGAAGGTCAAAAAACAACTGATGCAACTCCGCTTTGTTTTTAGAATCCAAACTGCCGGAAGGCTCGTCGGCAAAAACGACATCCGGCTTGTTGACCAAAGCGCGCGCCACGGCCACCCGCTGTTTTTCTCCGCCCGAAAGCTCCGCCGGCTTGTGAGCGGCACGATCGGAAAGGCCGAGAAGCGCAAGCAGCTCCTCCGCTCTCCCGAATGCCGTCGAACGGCGATCGCCGCGTATCAATGCCGGTATCGCGACATTTTCAAGCGCAGTAAACTCCGGCAACAATTGATGGAATTGAAAAACAAAACCGATATTGCGGTTGCGAAATTCCGACAACCGCCGTTCAGACAACGACAATACGTCCACTCCGTCGTAGACCACTTGCCCCGCATCCGGCTTGTCGAGAGTGCCGGCGATTTGAAGCAATGTCGTCTTCCCTGCTCCGCTCGGCCCTACAATCGACACAATTTCGCCTTTTTCGATTGCCACCGAAACGCCATTAAGCACCTGCAATCGACCGAACTTTTTCTCGATATTTCGCAATTCTATCATTTTCAACCATTTTTTCGACAGCACGAAATTATAGATTTTTTTGCAAAAGGTACTATCTTTGCCCTCAGATAATGCAACTTGAAAGCAGAATCGCTCAAACGCGTTTGGGCAATCATGCCAAGACACCGCTTATCTCAACAAATATTTCACGCCTTATGGAGAAAATCATCATCGACGACAAAACATTTGTCCCTTATATCACAAACGAGCAAATACAGGCGCGCATACGCGAGATTGCCGCGCAAATCCGACGCGATTGCAAAGATAAAAATCCGCTGTTTGTCTGTGTGCTCAACGGCGCATTCATTTTCGCTGCAGATTTGTTCCGGCAAGTCGATTATCCCGCAGAAATCGCCTTTATCCGATTCAAATCATATTCGGGGACTGCTTCATCGGGCGAAGTTCGCCAAATACTCGGCCTTGATGCCGACATCGAAGGGCGCACGATTATCATCGTCGAAGACATTGTCGACACAGGCCTGACAGCATGCCAGCTAATCGGAGAGTTGCAAAAACACAATCCGGCCGACATCAAATTTGCCACGCTGCTGCTTAAACCCGAATCGGCAAAAGTCGACGTGAAAGTCGACTACTGCTGTTTCGAAATCCCGCCGAAATTCATACTCGGCTACGGCTTGGATCTCGACGAAAAAGCACGCTACTTGAAAGACATTTACATATTGGAAAGCGAGCGGTGAGAATCGCAAGCATCTAAACTCAATAATTTATTAGTCAATTATTATGTTCAACATTGTCATTTTTGGCGCTCCGGGCTCCGGGAAAGGAACTCAGAGCGAAAATTTAATTAGTTACTACGGTCTCTACCACATTTCCACCGGCGACGTGCTTCGCGACCACATCCGTCGCGGCACCGAACTTGGAAAAACAGCCGAAACCTATATTTCCAAAGGCTCTTTAATCCCCGACGAATTAATGGTCAGCATCCTTGCCGACCTCCTCGACAACACGCCGGAAGCTCGCGAAGGAGTGATTTTCGACGGCTTTCCCCGCACCATCGAGCAAGCTGTGGCGCTTCGTTCGATGCTTGCCGAAAGAGGCGCGAAAGTCGATGCCGTGGTCGGGCTGCAAGTCGACGACAACGAACTTGTCGACCGCTTGCTGAAACGCGGATTGGAATCAGGCAGAAGCGACGACAATCTCGAAACAATCAAAAAACGGCTTGAAGTGTACCACAAGCAAACGCAACCGCTTCAAAAATTCTATGAAGAAGAAGGCGACTACCTTCCCATAAAAGGCACCGGCTCCGTTGATGAAATCTTCGACCGGATAAAAGCCGCCATCAAAGAGAAATGCGGGAAATAACCGCAATCTCCCATAAAAACACAAACAGCGACGCTCGTTCTTCCGCAGCGTCGCTGTTTGCTTTATATATCCTCGTTCCTAATAAAAAGCCAAAATCAAAACCTGCGCTATTATCACGCGCACAAACATGCCCAGCGGATAAACCGTCGCATAGCTCACGGCCGGCGAATCGCCTTTCACTGTGTCGTTGGCATAATTCAACGCCATCGGATTGGCCATCCCGCCACACAACAAGCCGCATGTTTCTCCATATTTGAACTTAAACCATCTCATGGCCGCTATTCCGACAAGCACGACAGGCACAAATGTCAACACAAATCCAATCGAAATCCACGCCAAGCCTTGCGGTCCGACAAGCGTGTCAAAGAAATTCGCGCCGGCATCCAATCCCAAACATGCAAGATACATCGACAAGCCTACGCCGCGAAGCATCAAATTCGCACTGCGCGTCGTATATGTGACCATGTGGAATCGCGGGCCGTAGCGTCCCATCAAAATTCCGGCCACGATAGGGCCTCCGGCAAGTCCAAGCGTGACAGGCACATTCGTCGACGGCAGGTAGATTGGAATCGATCCGAGCGCCAATCCCAAGAATATGCCCACGAAGATCACAGCCAAATTGGGCTCTTTCAGCGAACCGGCCCTGTTGCCAATCAACTTTTCCGCATGTTCGATATCCGCCGCGCTTCCCACGGCCGTCAAGCGGTCGCCCAATTGAAGCACAAGGTCGGGTGTAGCCAACAACAGCACGCCGCTGCGCAACACCCTCGACACCGTTATCCCCATCGAACTGCGAAGACGCAGCGAACCCAATTTTTTGCCGTTTATTTCCGGACGCGACACGACAATGTGGCGCGACACAAGCTGGCGGTCCAACTTATTCCAATTGACATGATGATTCCAATCGCGATCTTCCTTTTCTCCGAACAAAAGCGTCAAAGCGTCCACATTTTTCTCGGTTGTCACCGTCAGAAGCCGATCGCCCTCTTGCAGGACGCTGTCCGACGAAGGCATCAGCAATTCGCGATCGCGCCAAATACGCGAAACTATGAATTGCGCCGTTGTCGTTTGCCGCACATCGCCAAGCGTGCGTTCAAACACTGCCGGATTTTTCACCACAAACGTGGCAATAAACGTTTGTTCCGAATGATCGGCTTCGCGTTCTTCCAAATCGACAGGGCGAACAAAAAATTTCCTGAGAAAAATCATCGCAAAAATCACACCCACCACTCCCAACGGATAAGTCACAGCGCAACCAAGAGCCGCGCTGTCGGTTGGCAAGCCAAGCTGCTTCAAGGTCTGTTGGGCTGCCGCAAGCGCAGGGGTGTTGGTCGTAGCTCCGCAAAGCACACCGGTCATGTCGTCTATCCCATAGTGGCACAGCATCCCAATGCCGACAGCCAATGCCGAACCGGCAACTATCAATATCAAACTCACGCCATTCATGCGGATTCCGCCTTTGCGAAAAGAACTGAAAAAGCCGGGACCAACTTGAAGTCCAAGTGCATACACAAACAGAACAAGACCGAAGCTTTCCGCATAATTCAGCATTTGGTCGTCGATTGTGAACCCGAGATAACCGGCAAATATACCCATGAAAAACACGAATGTCACGCCCAACGAAATTCCGGCCACACGTATCCGCCCCAATGCCAAGCCTGTAAATATAATCAAAGCCATCACCACGACGGCTTGCACTGCCGAATGCTCAAATAGAAAATTCTGTATCCAATCCATGCCGCAAAAGTAGCTAAAAAACACGACATTTGCCTGAGACACGCCGCCATCGAGCGAAATTATGCCGAATCATTGCGCTTTTTCCATCGCATCTGCCGCCTTGCGAAGATAGGAACGCGCACGGTCGCGGGCATCTTTTGCACGGTCGCGATATGATTCTTCGCGGTCGCGGGCATCCTCGGCACGACTTTGATACGTTTTTGCCCTGTCGGAATCTCCCCTGCGAAGATAATAGGCCGCTTCTTTCAAATGGCTTTGCGCCTGACGCGCATAGTAATCGGCTTCCTTGTCGTATCCTTCCGCTTGCCGATTATAGTATTCGGCTTCACGCTGATAACCCTCTGCCTGACGCATGTAATACTCGAAATCGTCGCCACTCGCCGGCAAAACAAAAAGGCATGCAATCAATATCAAAACTATTTTTTTCATAAGCAATCGTCTATCGTATAGAAAATGTTGGATTATCGAATTGAAAAAATTACCTTTGTATAACCTAAGCTGCATTAGATTCGCATATCTAATGCTATAGCTTATATAAGATAAGACATTAAAAGGCATGGCAGGTTTAAAGTCGTTGGTTAAAGATACTGCTATTTACGGCGTCAGTTCAATTGTCGGACGGTTTCTCAACTATTTGCTGGTTCCCATCTACGTGTCGGCCATGTCGGCACGCTCCGGCGGATATGGCATTGTCACCGAAGTATACGCTTGGACAGCCTTGTTGATGGTGATTCTCACCTACGGCATGGAAACGACATTTTTTCGTTACGTCAACAAAGAAACCGAAAACCCAAAGCGCGTCTATTCCACTTCGCTATTCATGGTGGGGAGCACGTCGGTGCTGTTTGTCGTAGCCGGATTGGCATTTCTGAAGCCGATTTCTTTGGCAATGGGCTATGCCAATCACCCTGAATACATTGGCATGATGATGGCCGTAGTCGCCATGGATGCGTTTCAAAGCATCCCATTCGCCTATCTGCGCTACAAACGGCAACCCTTCCGCTTTGTCGCGCTCAAACTGCTCTTTATCGTGCTCAACATTGCCTTGAACATCACTTACTATGTGTTCATGGACGGGGCAGACGTCGGATATGCCTTTTTCTTCAATCTCGTTTGCACCTCGTTCATCATGCTGCTGATGCTTCCGCTCGTCAAATTAAAAAGCGGATTCGACATGCCATTGGCAAAACGCATGCTGAAATATTCGTATCCGATATTGATTCTCGGCATTGCCGGAATCCTCAACCAAGTGGCCGACAAAATCATATTCAGCCACGTTTACCCCGGAGCCGATGCAAAAACCCAACTCGGCATCTACGGCGCCGCGAGCAAAATAGCCATGATCATGGCTTTGCTGACACAAGCTTTCCGATATGCATACGAACCGCTCGTGTTCAGCAAAAGCCGCGACAAAGACAGCAAGGAATTTTACGCGAAAGCCATGAAATATTTCATCATTTTCACGCTGCTCGCGTTCCTCTGCGTCGTGTTTTATATCGACATCCTGAAACATATCATCGCCCCGAATCCCGACTACTGGGAAGGTTTGCGCGTCGTGCCTATCGTCATGGCAGCTGAAATTTTGATGGGCATCTACTTCAATCTTTCATTTTGGTACAAGCTCATCGACAAAACCCTATGGGGCGCATTGTTTTCTTTCGCCGGATGCGCCGTGCTGATAGCCATCAACATTTTGTTTGTGCCGAAATTCGGCTACATGGCGTGTGCATGGGCAGGCGTGGCCGGCTATGGAGTTGCCATGGCGCTTTCATTTTTCGTCGGGCAAAAAAAGAACCCCATCGACTACGATTTAAAGTCGATAGGCATATACATCCTTGTTGCGGCCATCTTGTTTGCAATTGCAGAATATGCGCCCATCGGCAACACGATATTGCATCTTTGCTTCAACACCGCGCTTCTTGCAATCTTCCTGTTGCTTATCGTCAAAAAAGAACAATTCAACGTGCTTGCCATACTTAAACGCCGCTCATGAAAATCGCAATTCTCAACACTTCCGACGCAAAAGGCGGAGCCGCCATCGTCAGCCACCGCTTGCTGAACGGGCTTTGCGAAAGCGGAATCGACGCCCGAATGATTGTCGCAGACAAAACGACCGACAACAATCGCGTCGCTTCGGCAAGTTCGCCGTCGAAGCGCCGCAGCGCTTTCCTTTTGGAACGGCTCGACATTTTTGCGGAAAACGGATTTTCACGCAAAAATCTCTTCAAGGTGTCTACCGCTCGTTTCGGAAGCTATGCGCTTTCTCATGAATGGATTCGCCAAGCCGATATCGTTTGCATAAATTGGATAAACCAAGGCTTTCTCTCCCTTGCCGACATTGCCCGTTTGCATGAAGCAGGGAAAAAAATCGTATGGACGATGCACGACATGTGGTGTGCCACCGGAATATGCCACCATGCCTACGATTGCCGCCGCTACACAAACCGGTGCGGACAATGCCCTTTCGTCCGTTTCCCTTTCCGCCACGACTTGTCGCGACAAACATGGAATGCCAAAAAACATCTCTACGATCGCGTTCCCATTCAGTTCGTAGCCGTCAGCAATTGGCTTGCCGAGCGTTGCAAAGAAAGCTCGTTGCTTAGGGAAAAACCATTGGCTGTAATCCACAACGCCCTCCCGATAGAACATTTCGATTGGAGAAGAGCAGCCGGCGCGCCAAGCGAAAAAACAGTCATTGCAATGGGTGCGGCCCGATTAGACGACCCAATCAAAGGCTTCGGCATCATGGTCGATGCCGTCAACCTCATCGCCGACAATCATCCCGACATGGCAAACCGGCTGGAGCTGCTGCTTTTCGGTTTCATCCGCGACGAGGCGTTGCTCCAATCTATCCGGTTAAATCACCGTTGGATAGGCGCGGTTGCGCCCAATCGCATCCCCGAATTGCTGCAAAATGCCGACATCGTCTTGTCGTCGTCCCATTTTGAAACACTGCCGACAACGCTCATCGAAGGCCAAGCCGCCGGATGCCTTGCCGTGGCTTTCGACCATGGCGGACAACGCGACATCATCGACCATCAGAAAAACGGATATTTGGCTGCCTATCCCGACGCTTCCGACCTTGCCAACGGCATCATTTGGGCGGCTGAGCAAAAAGCCGACCGACAAGCAATCCACGACGAAGCTGCCGCGCGATTCTCCGAAAAGGCAATCGCCAAACAATACATCAACCTATTTAATTCTTTATGACATGGTTACAATCTTATTCCACGATACAATCTTCGGACCGATACACAGTCGCCGGTTAGGCGTGTCGCTCGGCATCAACCTGATGCCCAACGATGGGAAAATCTGCTCGTTCGACTGTTTGTATTGCGAAGCAGGCTACAACGCGCAGGGAGCGGGAAAAGCAGGCATAAGCACCCGCCAAGAAGTACGCGAACAATTGGAGAGCAAGCTGAAATCCATGCACGAAACGGACAAGCCGCTCGACGTAATCACGTTTTCCGGAAACGGCGAGCCGACACTCCACCCCGACTTTGGCGGCGTTATCGACGACGTGCGCGCACTTCGCGACAAATACTACCCGAACGTGAAAATCAGCGTGCTGTCCAATTCCACCATGATTCATCGACCGGAGGTGGCCGAAGCATTGAAAAAAGTCGACAACAACATACTCAAACTCGATTCGGCCATCGACCCGACCATCCGTCTCATCAACCGGCCCTCCGATTCTCGTTTCAATGCCGCCGAAATCATCGAACAACTAAAACATTTCCGTGGGCAATGCATCATTCAAACCATGATGCTCCGCGGAACGCACGAAGGAAAAATCGTCGACAACACGACCGATGAAGAAACAACCGCGCTCATCGAGGCATACAAGCAAATTCGCCCTGCCGAAGTGATGCTTTATTCTCTCGATCGCCCCACGCCCGAATGCAATCTCAAAAAAGTGGAACGCGACGAATTGGAGCACATCGCCAACCGAATCCGCGCATGCGGCATAAAAGTGCAAGTAAATTAACTTCATACAATCCAACATCGACATCATGATTTATCCCAAACCATTACAGCCCGGAGACGCCATCGCAATCGTATCGCCGGCAAGCAAAATAGACACAAAATTAGTCGACAGCGCTTGCGCCACGCTTGCCCGGTGGGGATTTGACCCGATAGTGGGACGCCATTGCAAAGGCTCATGCGGCTCATATAGCGGGACCATCGACCAACGCCTGTCTGATCTCCGCGAAGCCGCCGAAAATCCGAAAGTGCGCGCTGTGCTTTGCAGCCGTGGCGGATATGGCGTCGTGCACCTGCTTTCATCCCTTTCGCCGGAGTTTTGGAAAACAGACCCCAAATGGATAATCGGATTTAGCGACATCTCCGCGCTCCATGCCGCAGCAGCAGCCAATGGCGTGGCGAGCATCCACGCGCCAATGTGCAAACACCTGACAGAACACCCCGACGACGAATGCAGCCAAGCGCTCCGACGCATCCTTGCCGGAGAATTGCCCGCATACGAAACCAAACCCAATCCGCTGAACCACACCGGCAAAGCGGAAGGACGCATTTTCGGAGGGAATCTTGCCGTGCTTAACGGGCTTGTATCCACGCCTTACGATTTGCTGAAAGGCGATCGCATCCTTTTCATCGAAGATGTCGGAGAAGAAATCTACAAAGTGGAACGCATGCTTTATACGCTGAAACTCAACGGAACGCTCGCCAGCTTGAAAGCTTTGATTGTGGGGCAATTCACGGAATACCATCCCAGCGACGACCACACGGAGATGTACGACATGATCGAAAAAATGATGAAAAGCTACGACATCCCCGTCGTCTATGATTTCCCCGTCGGGCATGTCGACCGCAATCTTCCGATTGTCGAAGGCGCATACGCTTCACTGGCGGTAGATGCCGATTCCGTAAAACTGTCTTTTTCCAAGCGATAGGCGCAAGCAAGGCATTCCCTTTTTTCCGAATAAAACGTTAAACATTAAGCGGCAAACGTTAAAACGCCAAATCGTTTCGGGCAAAATTCTTACCTTCGCGGAAAAGAGGGACATCGCATGGAAATACTTTTGGCTTCGCTCGGCATTTTATTGCTTTTGTTGGGATTATATCTCTGCATTCGCCCGCACGTGCCGTCGGTCATCGCTTCTTACGCCGGAATATGGATGTTGCAATGGAGCGGCATGTTGAATTTCCCGACTGTCACGCTCTCCTATTGGGGCATCATGGTCGTAATCGTGGTGACTGTCAGTGCGCTCCTCCCGCCCGCGCTCGTAAAAGCCACGCAAGGGCTTTTCCCCATCGGCATCACTTCGCTGGCAGGAATGCTGGCTGGCTTGTCGTTCGGGTATGCGCCCATGGTCATCGGCGCCGTTGCCGGCACGATCGCCGGCGGCGTGTATTTCTCCCGAACTCCGAAAGGAGCAGGGCTTAATTTCCCCTCCTCGCAATTTTTGCAATATTTATGCGCAAAGGGATTCCCCACAGTTATCAGCGTTTCGCTGACAGGAATCGCGATTTTAGTGGCACTTTCAAAATACAGTATCTAAATTTTGTTTCGGCTTATGAAAAAACTACTTGCCATAATGTCATTGCTCATCGGCATTTCGCTCTTTGCAGGCGCTTCGCTCGATGCTGCCGACAAAGACAAATTCAAACCCACTGTCCCAAACATGGATTCCATCCGAATCAACACGCAAGATCCTCGTTCCAATTACTATTATAAACGTCTTTGGCGCAAATTTTTGAGCAACGACACAAACATGTCCATGCAAGAATACCGCCATCTCTATTTGGGATATATATTCCAAGAGGATTACAATCCCTACCGGCAATCGGAATTTTCAAAAAAAATCCAACCGCTTTACTACAAAAAGAAACACACACAAGCCGAGTGCGACACCATCATCAAATATGCAGAACTGTCGCTTGCCGACGACCCGTTCGACCTCAACCAAATGCAATTTTTCATCTATGCTTTGAAAGAGAAGAAAAAATTCGCCCGCGCCTCCATTTGGCAATTCCGCTTGAACCACATACTGCAAGCCATTTTGTCGACAGGGACCGGACAGCAAGACAAACCGTGGGTCGTCATCAATCCGGCCCACGAATACAACATTATCAACTTCATGGGGCTTGTCGCCACCGACCACAAAGCCTATGAGGGCGACATTGACTATATCGTAGTCGACCGCCCGAAAGACAAAAAAATTCCGGAAGGCTTTTATTTCGACGTGTCGAACATCCTCAAAATATACAACCTGAAATTCAAAGAATGAATCCCTCACGACGGAATCGATGACGGAAACCGCACTCAATAAATTCGTCAACAGCCGCTATGGCTTGTTTGCATTTGCCATTGTCGCATTGATCGTTTCCTATGCCAATTCGTTTGGCAGCGAGACTGTTGCCGATGCGGGCGGCTTGTTGCCCTATTCTATCGGCAGCATTTCCCTTTCCCCCTTCGCGTCGTGGCTCGCCAACAGTTTGTGCATCTGCCTGTCGGGAGTTTTGCTCTACATCATCAACAAATCGTTTGCATTCATCCGCAACTACACGGTGGTCCACGTGACTGTATTCCTCTTTTTTTCTCTCGTCAACCCTGCGACAGCCTCTTCGCTGTGTGCAGCATCCGTTTCCACCACAATCCTATCTGCTTGCACATTCATTTTGTTCAGCAATTTTCAACGGAAAGAACGGCGCGACAGCATGTTTCTCATCATGCTCATCCTTTCTTCCGGTTCCTTGTTCTGCTATCCTTTAATATTCTACATGCCCGTTTTCATCATCGGGTTCATGCAAATGCAAATTTTTTCTTTCAAAGGATTGCTCGCTTCCATTGTCGGCATCGCGCTTCCGTATTGGCTCGGCATCGCTTTCGGAATAATCGATTCCACTGCATTGAAATTACCGGAAATTGCACTGTCTGCATCCATTTATGCCGAAGCGTTCCGCTTGCCAGAAACAGCCATGCTCGCCTATACAATTGTGCTAGGCACGGTGTTCGGCATATCCGTGGCATTCACAATCATGTCCTACCGGCTGCAAATCCGCGCCTACAACGGATTCCTAAACCTAATGGCCGTTTTCACGCTTTTATTCATCGCCATCGACCTGCGCCACGCTTCAGCATATCTCGTCACGCTCAACATGCTGATGGCCGTCCAAGCAGCCCACTTTTTTACGATACGCAAACCAAAACGGCTATACTTGCTATTCTTTTTCGTCATGCTTGCCGGCATCGCGACGGCTTCCATTCCCATGATTGCCAATTTTTCCAAAATATGAAAATCATCGTTGAAGCAAACATCCCATATATGCGGGGGCTCTTGGAGCCGTTCGGGACAGTCGACTACCTGCCGGCAGATGCCATTACCGCAGATGCCGTAAAAACCGCCAACGCCCTATTCGTGCGCACCCGAACCCATTGCAACCGTTCGCTCCTCGACGGAAGCAACGTGGAATTCATAGCGACAGCCACAATCGGCACCGACCATATCGACCTCGACTATTGCCAATCGGCAGGCATCGACATTTGCAATGCGCCGGGCTGCAACGCGCCGGCAGTCGCGCAATACGTGTTCGCGACAATCGGCCGATTCCTTTCCGGACGATCGCCGGAAGGAATCGCAATCGGAGTGGTGGGCGTCGGAAACGTGGGAAGCATCGTGGCGCGTTGGGGAGAACGATTGGGCATGCACGTGCTTCGCTGCGACCCTCCTCGGCAAAAAAGGGAGCAATCCGCCACATTCGTTGCGCTCGAAGCCATTGCGCGGGAAGCAGAAATCATCACATTCCATACGCCATTGACAAAAGCCGGAGAAAATCCGACATGGCATCTTGCCGACGAAAATTTCCTAAACAAATTGGGAACATGCCGATTGCTGCTCAACAGCGCCCGCGGCGGAGTTGTCGACAATGGAGCGCTGTCGCGCTTTCTCGACCGGTCGCAAATGAAAGCCGCCATCGACTGTTGGGAAAACGAACCAAATATCAACCGTGAATTGCTCGACAAAACTTTTGTGGCAACACCGCATATCGCCGGATATTCCGCCGAAGGAAAAGCTCGCGCCACCGCCATGGCGCTCGCCGGATTCGAACGGCATTTCGGCGTTACGATCCCCAACAAGCCCATAGTGTCCGCTCCGCCCAAAGGAGCCGACATCAACAGCATTGAAGAAGTCATAGCTTCTTACAATCCATTGATTGATACTGCCTGCCTCAAAGCCTCCCCCTCAACTTTCGAATTGCAGCGCAACAACTACAAGCTTCGCCATGAAACAAGCAATACACAGTGTTAATATTAGTTTATTTTGAATCCATATTGTTAAAAATAAATAATTACAATCGTCTTGCAACATGCCTGACACAATGAGCATTGCATAATTTTATCCAAAAAAGTACCTTTGCAAATGAATGAAATGGAGGGGGCGGACGTCTTCTCCATTATTGTTATAAAATGAAAAAGCGATGATCGACAAAATTGCATTGACAAAAACCCTCGAAAAAGGGATGGAGGGAACAGACCTTTTTCTCGTGGACGTCAGAATCGACAACGACAACAACATCACCGTCGAAATCGACAGCGACACGACGGTCGACATCGATGAATGCGTCCGTCTGACCCGTTTGGTGGAAACAGAATTCAACCGCGACGAAGAAGACTACGAATTGGAAATCGGGTCGGCAGGCCTGACTTCTCCCCTTCGCACACCCAGACAATACCTCAAAAACATCGGCAACGAAGTGGAAGTCCTGACTAAAAGCGGACAAAAAATCAAAGGCACGATGAAAGCGGCCGACAACGAGGGATTTGTCCTGACTGTTGCAAAAAAAGAAAAGCGAGAAGGGCAAAAGCGCCCCGTAACCGTCGAAACCGACATCGCCTTCAAATACGACGAAATTAAATACACAAAATACTTATTACAGTTTTAGAAATCCGATTATGGCAAAAAAAGAAGCACCTATAAGCATGGTCGACAGCTTCGCTGAATTCAAAGAGCTGAAAAATATCGACAAAACCACGATGATCAGCGTACTTGAGGAATCTTTCCGCAACGTGCTGGCCAAAATGTTTGGCTCCGATGAAAATTTCGTAGTCATCATGAACCCCGACAAAGGCGATTGCGAAATCTACCAAAACCTCGAAGTGGTCGCCGACGGTGCAGTCGAAAAACCAAGCATGCAAATTGCCCTCTCCGAAGCGCGGGAAATCGACCCCGAATGCGAAATCGGCGAAGAGGTGACAAAAGAAATCAACTTCGAAAAGTTCGGGCGCCGCGCAATCCTGACGCTTCGCCAAACATTGGCTTCCAAAATTCTCGACTTGCAGAAAGACGCCATCTACAACAAGTTCAAAGCAATGGAAGGCGAGATTGTCACCGGCGAAGTATATCAAGTGTGGAAACGCGAAGTGCTTGTGCTCGACGAAGACCACAACGAACTGATACTGCCCAAGGAAGAACAAATCCCGTCCGACCGCTACCGCAAAGGTGAAACGGTCCGTGCGGTTGTCAAAGAAGTGACAAACGCCAACAACAACCCAAAGGTAATCATATCCCGCACAAGCCCCGAATTTTTGAGACGGCTTTTCGAAATCGAAGTGCCTGAAATCCACGACGGATTAATCCTCCTCAAAGGCATTGCGCGCATCCCGGGCGAACGCGCAAAAATCGCCGTCGAATCCTACGACGACCGCATCGACCCCGTCGGCGCTTGCGTCGGAGTGAAAGGATCGCGCATCCACGGCATCGTGCGCGAGCTCCGGAATGAAAACATCGACGTTATCAACTACACCACCAATCCGGAACTCTACATACGCCGCGCTTTAAGCCCTGCCAAAATATCGTCGATACGCATCAACGAAGAAGAAAAATACGCAGAAGTCATGCTGCATCCCGAAGAAGTGTCGCTCGCCATTGGCAAAGGAGGGTTGAACATCAAATTGGCAACAATGCTGACAGGCTATCAAATCGACGTTTACCGATTCACCGACGACAGCGACGACATCTACCTTGACGAGTTTAGCGACGAAATCGACGAATGGGTAATCGCAGCATTGAAAAATATCGGTTGCACGACAGCAAAAGCCGTGCTCAACATTCCTCGCGAACAACTGATAGAAAAAGCCGATCTGGAAGAAAGCACCGTAGACCACGTGATCGAAGTGCTCAAATCCGAATTTGAAGATTAAGAAACCAACACACATATATGGCAATAAAGATAAGTCAAGTAGCTAAAGATTTAAATGTGGGAGTTCCGACGCTGGTGGAATTCCTGCAAAAAAACAACCAAAACGTTGAGGCGAACAATTTGAACATGCGTCTCACCGATGAGCAATACGACATGCTCATCAACGCATTCAAAAAAGACAAGGACCTCAAAACAAAATCCGACCGCTATTTTTCGGAACGGTTGAAAGAAAAAGAGAAAGCGAAACCTGCGCCGGAGCCTCGGAAAGAAGAAATCAAAACAGTAGTGGAGACAATCTCTGCTCCTAAAATCGTAGGCAAAATCGATCTCAACAATTTAAACAAACCCGCGGCATCGCCCAAAAAAGAAGAGAAGCCCGCAGCTCAACCGCAGCCGGCTCCCGAACAACCGACTCCTGAACAAAAGCCGATGCCCGCGCAAAAAAAGGAAATCAAACCGGAACCGAAGCCTGCTCCCGCCTTGCATAAAGAGCCGGAAACCGTCGCAGGCACAAATGAAATTAAAACCGTAGTCGAGCAGATTGCAGCGCCAAAAATCATTGGCAAAATCAATCTCGACGAACTAAATCAACAAACTCGTCCCAAAAAGAAAACCAAAGAGGAACGAAAAAAAGAACGCTTGAACAAAGCAGCGGCCGAGGGCGAAAAACGCAAACGCAAACGCATCGGGAAAGAAAAAATCGACATTGAAAACTCCGATACTGCTGCCGCAAATCAAAACAAAAAAAGCGACGAGCCGGCAAAACGCAACAAAAACAAAGCCGACAAATCGCCGAAATTGAAGCGCCCGATTAAGCCGGAAGTAAGCGAAGAAGATGTCCAAAAACAAATCAAGGAGACATTGGCCCGACTTACCAACAAGCCACAGAAAAAAAGCGCAAAATGGCGCAAGGAAAAGCGCGAAGCAATCGAAGAAAGAGAACACGAAAGAGAAGAGCAAGAAAAGAAAGAAAGCAAAATTCTGCGCATCACGGAATTTGTGACTGCAAACGACCTTGCCCTCATGATGGACGTGCCGGTAAACAAGGTTATTGCCACTTGTATGAACATCGGCGTGATGGTTTCCATCAACCAGCGATTAGATGCTGAAACCATCAATCTCGTTGCAGAAGAATTCGGATTTAAGACTGAATACGTGAGCGCGGAAGTGTCGGAAGCCATTACAGAAGATGCCGACAAAGAAGAAGATTTGTTGCCACGCCCGCCGATTGTGACGGTCATGGGACACGTCGATCACGGAAAAACATCGCTACTCGACTATATCCGCAATGCCAACGTAATTGCCGGAGAAGCAGGAGGCATCACGCAACATATCGGTGCCTACAATGTGAAGCTCGACGACGGACGGCGAATCACATTCCTCGACACGCCGGGACACGAAGCATTCACGGCCATGCGAGCCCGAGGCGCGAAAGTGACAGACATCGCCATCATCATCGTGGCAGCCGACGACAATGTCATGCCTCAAACAGTCGAAGCCATCAACCATGCTTCGGCAGCAGGCGTCCCCATCGTATTCGCAATCAACAAGATAGACAAACCAAACGCCAACCCCGACAAAATCAAAGAGGAATTGGCCAACATGAACTATCTGGTAGAAGACTGGGGCGGCAAATACCAATCGCAAGAAATATCCGCGAAAAAAGGGACAGGAGTGGCCGAACTGCTCGAAAAAGTGTTGCTCGAAGCTGAAATGCTCGATTTGAAAGCCAACCCGAACCGCCACGCCGTAGGCTCCATCATAGAATCCTCGCTCGACAAAGGGCGCGGCTACACGGCCACTGTGCTTGTGTCGAACGGCACGCTCCATGTGGGCGACATCATGGTGGCAGGAACAAGCTACGGAAAAATCCGCGCCATGTTCAACGAACGCAACCAACGCATCGACGCGGCAGGCCCCGCGGCTCCGGCTTTGGTGCTCGGGCTAAACGGCGCGCCAACGGCCGGCGACACATTCAACATCCTTGATTCCGACCGAGAAGCCCGCGAAATTGCCAACCGCCGCGAGCAGCTCCAACGAGAACTCAAAGAACGCACCCGCCGCATGCCGGGATTGGACGACATCGCCCGCCGTCGCGCATTGGGTGAATTCCACGAATTGAATCTAATCGTGAAAGGCGACGTCGACGGTTCTATCGAAGCGTTGAGCGATTCTTTGATAAAACTCTCCACGCCGGAAGTGCAAGTCAATGTGATTCACAAAGCAGTAGGAGCCATCTCCGAATCCGACGTGACGCTGGCCGCAGCATCCGATGCCGTCATCATCGGATTCCAAGTGCGCCCATCCATGGCAGCACGACGGCTCGCGGAAAACGATGGCGTCGACATCCGTCTTTATTCCATCATCTACGATGCAATCGAAGAAATCAAAGACGCCATGGAAGGAATGCTTTCGCCGGACGTGAAAGAAGAAATCAGCGGAACGGCCGAAGTGCTCCAAACCTACAAAATATCGAAAGTGGGCACAATCGCCGGATGCATGGTGCGCGAAGGAAAAATCAAACGATCCAGCAAAGTGCGCCTAATCCGCGACGGAATCGTCATCTACACCGGAGAACTCGGCTCTTTGAAGCGCTTCAAGGACGACGTGAAAGAAGTGGCATCCGGCTACGATTGCGGTTTGAACATTGCCAACTACAACGATGTGAAAGAAGGCGACATTGTCGAAGCCTACGAAGAAGTGGAAGTGTCGAAATCGCTTTAATTCTCAATCGTGCGGACAATCGGCGTCGGAATCGGCTCAAATATCGGCGACCGCAAAGCGCAAATCACTTTTGCGGTTGCCGAAATAAAAAAACTTGCAAATGCTCCCATTGTCACATCGAGCATCTACAAGTCCGACCCATGGGGATTTCAATCGGATTCCTTTTTTTACAACATGGTGGCCGAATTTGAATGCGATTTGACGAACGAAGAATTGCTCGCTTTCTGCCACCGCGTAGAGCAAGCCGCCGATCCGGCATCCCATCGCGACGCTTCCGGCAATTATGCCGACCGCGCGCTCGACATCGACATCTTGTATATCGACAATGAAATCATCGACACGGCGGAGTTGCACGTTCCCCACCCGCTTATGCAGGAACGGGAATTCGTGCTGCGCCCGCTTGCCGAAATAAAACCTGATTGGCGAATCCCTTTTTCAAAAAAAACAGTGGAGGAATTGCTCGCCGACGTTGTCGCCACGCAAGGATGCCACACGGAAAAACTCAGCCGCCAATGAACATTCGCGCTCTTTTGCCCGTTGAGCAAAAAAAGCCACGCTTTTCCTTTAACCACAACGAAACAAAACGGTCATGAAAATCGGCTCTATCGACTTGGGAGAGAAACCAATACTGTTGGCTCCAATGGAGGATGTCACCGATCCTTCGTTTCGCTTGATTTGCAAAGAGCAAGGCGCCGACATGGTCTACACGGAATTTGTGTCGAGCGACGCGCTGGTGCGCAACATCGCCAGCACCACCCGCAAACTCAGCACCGCCGAAGCCGAACGCCCCGTCGCCATACAAATCTACGGGAAAGAAATCGATGCAATGGTCGAAGCTGCCAAAATAGCCGAAGCCGCAGGGCCGGACATCATCGACATCAATTTTGGATGTCCCGTGAAGAAAGTCGCATCCAAAGGAGCCGGAGCAGGCATGTTGCGCGACGTGCCGAAAATGTTGCAAATCACCAAAGCGATTGTCGATGCCGTGCGCCTTCCCGTCACTGTCAAAACACGCTTGGGCTGGGACTGCGAGAACAAAATAATCACCACGCTTGCCGAGCAACTGCAAGATTGCGGCATCAAGGCATTGACCATCCACGGCCGCACACGAAGCCAAATGTACACAGGAAACGCCGATTGGACCCTCATCGGAGAAGTGAAGCGCAACCCGCGCATCCACATCCCAATCATCGGAAATGGCGACATCGACACCCCCGAAAAACTCGTCGACCATTTCGACCACTACGGCGTCGATGCCATAATGGTAGGCAGGGCAGCCATAGGCGCGCCATGGATATTCCGCGAAATGAAACATTTTCTCCGCCATGGCACCGTCCTGCACATCTCTCCGGAAGAAAAGATGGCATTGCTGCGGCGGCAAATAGAAGAAAGCATCGACCGAATCGACGAGTATCGAGGCATCTTGCACATCAGGCGGCATCTTGCCGCATCGCCGTTGTTCAAAGGCATTCCCAATTTCAGGGAAACGCGCATTGCCATGCTGCAAGCCAAAACCTTTGAAGAACTGGATGAAATACTAAACAAAATAAAACTTCGTTACCTTCAAACAAGCAATTAAAACCATAATCATTATGAAGAAAATATTATTCGCAACCGCCATGTTAGGCATCTCCGCAAGCGTCTCGCTGCTCAATGCCGAAACCTATCGGATTCACGTGGGAGAATTCAACGAATTGATCATCGACGACAATGTGAACGTCGTTTATTCCGAACTTGCCGATTCCGTCGGCTATGTCGTATTCGACATTGCTCCCGAAAAAGCCTCTTATATCATGACGGAATGCACGAAAGGCAAACTGAAAGTGCAGCTCGATCCCGACGCTGCAAACTTAGGAACCGTGCCTACCGTCTATGCATATTCCTCATATTTGTCGAAAGCCAAAAACTCGAAAGACAGCACTTTGTTTATCCGTTCTGTCAGGCCGGGTGCAAAAATCGACATCGAATTGCAAGGCAATGGGAAAATCGTGGCGCACGGATTGGACGCAGTGACAATCAATTTGAAACTCATAACCGGCAATGGCACTGTCGTCGCTTCCGGAAGATGCGATAATCTAAATATCGACAATATCGGGACAGGCACAATCCAAGCCGACGAAGTCATTGCAAAAGAAGCGAAATGCCGCTTAATGGGCACCGGCACGATCGGATGCTCCCCGCAAAAGAAATTGCGCTTGCAGGGGTTGGGTTCCGGCAAAGTATATTACACCGGTTCGCCCCAAATCGAGAAAAGCAAGCTGTCGAATATCGAAGCCATTGCCCTCGACTCCGAAAACAACGAAGAAATGCCGGAAACAGAAATGCCGGAGGCTCCTGTTGCAGAAGAACCGGACGGCAATTCCGAGTTGTTGGATTTGATAGAAGACCCTGACTCCACCGAAACATCTGTTCCTGAACGGCTTCCCGTGAGAAAGCGTTAATCTTCTTTGTCAAAGAACAGGCAAAAATAGCCAAAGAATGCAATTTTGATGGAAAGCGAACTGAAACTCAAAACTGCGCGCACGCTGAAATGGAACACCATCGACAAAGTTTCGTCGCAGGTGCTCTATGCCGTGACGGGCGTCATTTTGGCCAACGTCTTGTCGAAATCCGATTTCGGCTTGGTCGGCGCCATGCTTGTTTTTCAAGCATTTGCTTCGCTTTTCGTCGAGAGCGGCTTTTCAAGCGCGCTGATTCAAAAAAAAGAACCGACCGAAACCGACTATTGCTCCGTGCTGTATTTCAATCTCGGCATGAGCATCGCCATCTATGCGATACTATGGTTTTGCGCTCCCCTCATTGCCGACATTTTTGGAGATGAGCGACTTGTCGGCTTGTCGAGAGTCATGTTTTTGTCTTTCATCCTCAACGCCACTGCCATCGTGCAAACCAACCGGTTGATGAAGCAGATGACCGTGGCAAAAATAGCAATCGGCAACACCATCGGCCTCGTCGCTTCCGGCATTGTCGGCATTTGGCTCGCGTTTGCAGGATTTGGCGCATGGGCAATCGTATGGCAAACAATCGTTCTCGCCGCTGTCAAATCGGGCTTCCTTTGGCTCACCAGCGGATGGCTGCCTCGCGTGCGATTTCAATTGGCTGCGCTCAAATCGGTCTTTTCCGTAGGCGGCAGCGTCATGATCAGTTCGTTTCTCAACACGGTTTCCCTCAACATTTATTCTTTTGTCATAGGCGCATACTACAATCTCTCCAAACTCGGATGCTACACGCAAGCCGACAAATGGAGCAAAATGGGCATCATGTCGATGTCGCAAATTCTCACATCTTCGTTTCTGCCCGTCCTCAGCAAATTCCAAGACGACAAAGAGCGATTCCAAAACGCCATGCGCAAAATGAATCGATTCACGGCATATCTGCTCTTTCCCTCCACCTTCCTGCTTGTCACATGCGCCGAACCGATTTTCCATATACTTTTCGGGACGAAATGGGACGAAGCCATCATCATGTTTCAAATTCTCATGGGCAGAGGCATTTTTGTCGTCCTTACTTCACTCTACAACAACTACATCCTTGCCATTGGCCGAACGAAAGCCCTTGTGGCATACGAAATTGTGAAAGACTCTTTGATGGTCGCCGCCATCTTCATCACCATTCCTTTGGGAGTCACAGCCATGATTTGGGGACAGTTTGTCGCTTCCGCATTGTTCTATGTCTATTCCATCATCGAAAGCAGCCGCATTTCCGGATACAAAACGCGATTGATTGTTGCCGACATTCTCCCATATCTTGCCATTGCGGCAGTCATATCCGTGGCACAATGGGCCATTCTCTGCAACATCGCGAACGCATGGGCGAGCCTGTTGCTGCAAGCTGCCGCTTGCTTCGCAATCTACTACATCGCCAACCGAATCCTCAATTCGACAATCCAAAAAGAAGTGCTGTCGTATGCGTTCGGACGTTTTCGCAAAAAATGAGCCACGCCTGCCATGCTCCCCGACCACGACAAGTTGAAGAAAATATGTAATTTTGCATCAATTTTTGGCAATAGATGGACGGCAACAGCATCATACACGTTTTAGAAAATGGACTTCGCATCGTCTATACCCAACGCAAAAGCAACGTGGCATATTGCGGGATAGCCGTAAATGCCGGAAGCAGGGACGAAGCGGAACTCCACGGGCTTGCCCACTTTGTCGAGCACACAATCTTCAAAGGCACGCGTCGCCGCCGCGCATGGCATATCCTCAACCGCATGGAGTTGGTCGGAGGAGAGCTCAATGCCTACACGACGAAAGAAGAAACTTTGGTCTATTCCGTTTTTCCGGCCGGAAACATGGAACGGGCAGTCGAATTGATTGCCGACCTTGTGCAAAATTCCATCTTCCCCGAAAAAGAACTTGAAAAAGAACGAGAAGTCGTGCTCGAAGAAATCCATTCTTATCGCGACACGCCATCCGAATCCATCTACGACGACTTTGAAGACTTGGTTTTTGCAGGGCATCCGCTCGGACACAACATTCTTGGCTCGGAAAAATCTCTTTCCCGAATCGGGCAAACGGAATGCCGCCGATACCTGACAGAACTTTATGTGCCTGCCAACATGGTGCTTTTCGCCGTTGGGAGAATCTCGCCCGAACGAATGATAAAACTTGCCGAACGCTATTTTGCCGTCATGCACCACAAGCTCGAACGACCGCAACGCATTCCGGCATGCATAGCCTCGCCGTTCTACGAAACACGCAACATCGGAAGCCATCAAGCCCATTGCATCATCGGTGCGCCCACATTCGGAATGCACGACAGCCGCAAATATGCATTGCTGCTGCTCAACAACATGCTCGGAGGCCCCGGCATGAACTCCGCGCTCAACGTGGCCATACGCGAACGCCGTGGCTATGCCTACACCGTGGAAGCTGCAACCACATTGTTCACCGATTGTGGGCTTTTCACCGTGTATTTCGGTTGCGATGCACGCCAAATCGAAAAATGCCTGCGGCTTGTCGACAATGAAATTCGCCGCCTTGCCTCGGACTCTCTCAAACAGCATACGCTCAATGCTGCGAAAAAACAATACATCGGCCAACTCCTCGTCGGGAGCGAAAGCGTGGAAGGCTTTGCCTTGTCGACGGGCAAGAATGTGCTTTATTTCGGGAAAGCTGGTTCTGTCAAAGAAACTACCGAACGAATCAATGCCATTGCCATCGACGAAATACGCGATATCGCTGCCGGCATCGCCGACAATCTGTCAACATTAATATATCTGTGACATGCCCGCCATCAGGAAAGCACGGTTAGACGAACTCGACAGCATCATGCCGGTCTACGACAAGGCAAAAGCGTATATGCAACAATCCGGCAACCCAAACCAATGGATCGGCGGATACCCTTCGAGGGAAACAATCGCAGCCGATATTCTCGCCGGACATTGCCACGTGTTGGAAACCGATGATCGCAAATTGGCTGCCGTTTTCGCATACATCGAAGGCAATGACCCCACCTATTCCGACATCTTCGACGGAGCATGGCTCAACGACCTTCCCTACGCCGTGGTTCATCGCCTTGCAAGCGCAGGAATCATGCACGACGTGGCGCGGCAATGCTTTCTTTGGTGCTTCGGGCAATGCCCCAACTTGCGTGTCGACACCCATGCCGACAACCTCACCATGCGCCACATTCTCGAATCGCTCGGATTCTCGCGTTGCGGCATTATTCTGACCCACAACGGGACACCCCGGATTGCATACCAAAAAACGCTCGACATAAACACCAAGAAATGAACAAAGCAAAAAAAATAGCAGTCAAAATCGGAAGCAATGTGCTCACGCGCAGCGACGGCACGCTCGACATCACACGCATGTCGGCATTGGTCGACCAAGTGGCAGAACTCCGGCATGCCGGATTCTCCATCGTGCTCATTTCTTCCGGAGCCGTAGCTTCAGGACGCAGCGAAATGGCATGCCGCCAACGGCTCGATCCCGTTTCGGCCCGACAATTATATTCTGCCGTCGGGCAAGCCAAACTCATCAATCGATATTACGAATTTTTTCGCGACCACGGCATCACATGCGGGCAGGTGCTGACCATGAAAGAAAGTTTCTCGACCCGCATGGAATATCTCAACCAGAAACATTGCATGGAAGTGATGCTCGAAAACGATGTCATTCCGATTGTCAATGAAAACGATACCGTATCGGTAACGGAATTGATGTTCACCGACAACGACGAATTGTCCGGATTAATCGCCACAATGCTGGGGATGGACACTTTGGTGATTCTCTCCAATGTCGATGGCGTTTACGATGGCGACCCGTCCTCGCCACAAGCCTCGCTGATTCGGGAAATCAAGCAAAACACTGTTTTCGACGAAACAATGCTTGCCGGAAATGCCAAATCATCCTATGGAAGAGGCGGAATGGAAACGAAATTCCGCATCGCCCGAAAAGTGGCAGACGAAGGAATTTCTGTCTTCATCGCCAATGGAAAGCGCGACAACATCCTGACCGACATCATATTGCACCGCCGCGACGTGCCGCATACCGTTTTCACGGCCGCCGTGCGACCCGTGTCGAGCGTCAAAAAATGGATTGCACATAGCGAAGATTTCGCAAAAGGCGTGATCCATGTCAACCAAGGTGCATACGAAGCCCTCGTCTCCACCCATGCCAACAGTCTTCTGCCCGTAGGCATCGTGCGCATCGACGGGGAATTTGAAAAAGACGACATTGTCAGAATCGCTTCGCCCGACGGACGCATCTTTGCTGTCGGACGCACTGCCTACGACAGCCGCGAAGCGCGCTCAATTGCAGGAAAACAAGGGAAGAAACCCATTGTCCACTATAATTATCTTTTCATCGAACAATCGTAAAAAATGAACGAATCCTTACGCCAATTGCTCTCCGAAGCTCGTCGAGCATCCCGCTGCCTAAACAGGAAATCGACCGAAGAAATCGACCACTTGCTAATATCGCTTGCCGACGAAGTCGAGAAATCGGCCGATTCCATATTGGAAGCCAACAGCAGGGATCTTGCCCGCATGGACGACACCAACCCTAAATACGACCGTTTGCGCCTTTCCCGCGAAAGAATCGCAGACATTGCCTCCGGCATCAGAAATGTCGCAGCCCTTCCGTCGCCGCTCAACCGAACGCTGGCCGAGTGGACACAACCCAACGGCATGCACATTCGGAAAACAACCGTTCCATTTGGCGTGATAGGCATCATCTACGAAGCCCGCCCCAATGTGACGCTCGACGTGGCGTCGCTTTGCTTGAAAAGCGGAAACGCATGCTTGCTCAAAGGCGGTTCGGATGCCGAATTTTCAAACCGCGCATTGACAAAAGTCATCGCCCGCGTTCTCGTCGATACCGGATTTCCGGAAGCATGCGTCTCGTTGCTTCCATCCGACCATGCCACGACAAAAGAATTGCTCCAATCTGTCGGGTTTGTCGACTTGGTGATTCCGCGCGGCAGCCGCCGCCTCATCGAATTTGTGCGTGAAAATGCGCGAGTTCCCGTCATCGAGACAGGAGCGGGCGTGTGCCATTGCTATTTCCACTCGTCGGGCAATCTGGCAATGGGGAAAGCAATCGTTGAAAATGCGAAAACGCGGCGCGTCAGCGTATGCAATGCGCTCGACTGCCTGCTGATCGACCGCGACAGGCTTCAAGACTTGCCGGCGCTGGTCGAGCCGCTGGCCGCCCACAATGTCACGCTCTATGCCGATGCCGATGCCCACAGCGCCCTTTCAGGGAAATATCCGCTATTGGAACACGCCCGCGACGACGATTTTGGAAAAGAATTTCTCGACTACAAAATGAGCATTCGCGTCGTGAACGGCATGGAAGAGGCGTTAAACCATATCGCGCTCTACTCGTCTAAGCACAGCGAAAGCATTATTGCCGACGACAATGGGGCTTGCACCATGTTCGAACAGGAAGTCGATGCCGCATGCGTCTACGCCAACCTTCCCACGTCGTTCACCGATGGCGGGCAGTTTGGCTTCGGAGCCGAAATAGGCATATCCACCCAAAAGCTGCATGCCAGAGGGCCTATGGCATTGCCTGAGATGACAACCTACAAATACATCGTGACCGGCAACGGGCAAATACGCAAACCTTGAAAAAAGACAAGCTGTCATGATGAACGCATGGGAAATATGGTTGCTGGCTTTCAGCCTTGCCATGGACTGCTTTTCTGTTTCTGTGGCAAGCGGAGCTTTGTTGAAAAAAATCGTTGTTCGGACAATAATTCGCACCGCGTTCTTTTTCGGGTTGTTTCAAGCGGCAATGCCGTTGCTCGGATGGTTTGCCGCAAGCCTGTTCAGCGATAAAATCCAAGCGTGCGACCATTGGATTGCATTCGGGTTGCTCGGATTGCTCGGGGTGAAAATGATCGTCGAAGGCATAAAGCCGGAAAACGACGGATGCCATTTCGACATTTCGCGGCTCGCCGTCGTGCTGACGCTTGCCGTCGCCACAAGCATCGACGCGCTTGCCGTCGGCATCACGTTTGCATTCACCGGCTATGCCGATTTCGGCTCATTGCTGTTTCCCGTCGGCATCATAGGAGCCGTCTCGTTTGCAATGTCGGTGGCCGGAAGCCTTTTTGGAGCTTTGGCACGACGTTTGCTGAATTTCAAAATGGAAATTATCGGAGGACTTGTCTTGATTGGTCTTGGCACAAAAATCCTGATAGAACATTTATGCGCCTCTTGATTTTTTCGCGCATGGAGATGCAGTGATAATGAATTTTTAAGTTTTATGTAAAAAAAAGACACAATGAAAAATCTGAAACTTTTGGCAGCAAGCATCGCAGTGTTAACGCTCGCTGCATGCGGAACAAATAAGAAAGCCGACATTGCCAACCTTGCCGGCGAATGGGACGTGATAGCCATCGGCGGCAAAACCATGCCCGTCGCCGACAAAATGCCATATATAGGAATCAATGCCGGCGAAGGACGCATTTACGGGTTTGCCGGTTGCAACCGCCTTGTCGGCTCTCTCGACACGACAGCCGCGCCCGGCGCTATTTCGTTCGACAAAGTGGGAGCAACCCGCATGCTCTGTGCCGACATGACCACTGAAAACGGCATGCTCGACATGCTGAAAAAAGTCAAAGGAGCCAAATTCGATGGCAAAGAGACCGTTGCGCTCACCGATGCTTCGGGGGCAATCGTCGGACGCCTGCAAAAACGCATTGGAAAAATGAAGCATTCCGACTTGCAGGGCGAATGGAAAATTGTCAGCGCCGACGGATTCCCATCGAAAGGACAAACAGAAGAACAACCCGTCATTTGGTTCGACACGGAAGAGCATTTAACCCACGGCAGTTCCGGATGCAACACGTTCTACGGTTCCTACACGACAGGCGACGGACAAAAACTGTCGTTCTCTTCCGACATGGCTGCTTCCTTAAAACTATGCCCGAACATGGAATTCGAACAAAAACTCCTTGCCGCCATTGGCGAAACTAAATCTTATGGAATGATGTATGGCGGGCGCGTAGGATTGTTCGACGAATCGGGACAACTCCTCATCATATTGGAACGCTAAGCCAAATTGCCTATTTTTGCGGCCAAGAATCCACAAGCGATGAAACGAAAAGACTTTGAAATCATGGCACCCGTCGGCTCCTACGAGTCGCTATATGCGGCGATTCAAGGAGGAGCCGATGCCATCTATTTCGGCATAGAAGGGCTGAACATGCGCGCCAAATCGTCGAACAATTTTTCGTTGGACGATTTGCGGCAAATAGCACGCATCTGCAACGAAAACGGCTTAAAAAGCTATCTCACAGTCAACACCATCGTCTACGACGAGGACATGGAACGGATGCATGACATTGTCGACGCAGCCAAAGAAGCCGGCATTTCTGCCATCATCGCTTCCGACATGGCCGCAATCCGGTATGCCCGCCAAATCGGCGAAGAAGTGCATATTTCCACACAAGTGAACATTTCCAACACCGAAGCCTTGCGATTCTATGCCGACTATGCCGACGTTGTCGTGTTGGCGCGAGAATTAAACCTGACGCAAGTGGCTGCCATCCACGACCGCATCGAAAAAGAAAACATCAAAGGCCCGCACGGGGAAAAAGTGAGAATCGAGATGTTCTGCCACGGCGCCCTTTGCATGGCAATATCAGGGAAATGCTATCTAAGCCTCCACGAACGCAATTCGTCGGCAAATCGCGGCGCATGCACCCAAATTTGCCGTCGCGGATACGAAGTGACCGACCTCGAAACAGGCGACAAATTGGCCATCGACAATAAATACATCATGTCGCCAAAAGATTTGAAAACAATTCATTTCTTAAACAAAATGATTGACGCGGGAGTGCGCGTGTTCAAAATCGAAGGTCGCGCCCGAGGCCCCGAATATGTGCGGACCGTCGTGTCGTGCTACGACGAAGCGTTGAATGCTTGCATCGACGGCACGTTCTCCGAAGAAAAAATCGCCCGTTGGGACGAACGCTTGTCGAAAGTGTTCAATCGAGGATTCTGGGACGGGTACTATCTCGGGCAACGGCTCGGCGAATGGTCGGCAAAATATGGCTCTTCCGCAACCCGCGTAAAAGTCTATGCCGCCAAAGGCATCCGGTATTTCTCCAACATCCGCGTGGCCGAATTTCAAATGGAAAACGGCGAGCTCTGCAAAGGCGACGAAATCGTCATCACCGGCCCCACCACCGGCGCCATCATCATGACTGTCGACGAAATACGCGTCGACTTGAAACCGGTCGAAAAAACCGTGCGCGGCGAGCGTTTCTCCATTCGTGTCGACTCACGCATACGCCCCAGCGACCGGCTCTACGTGTGGCAAACACAGGGAAACATCCGCCACGAAATCAAATAATCTTCCGTTGCGCGGATTTTTCCAAAATCCGTCTTTCATATCTCAACGCAGTGCCGTACCTTTGCATGTATTTTTTCAAATATATGCAATATGGGCGGTTTTTTCGGAGTAACAGCAAAATCGGCATGCAAAGCCGACTTGTTTTATGGAACAGATTATAATTCGCATTTAGGCACACGCCGCGCCGGAATGGCGACTTACGATGCAGACAAAGGTTTTATACGATCGATTCACAACTTGGAAAATGCGTATTTCCGAACAAAATTTGAATCCGAACTCGATCGTTTCACCGGAAATTCCGGCATCGGAATAATCAGCGACACAGATCCGCAACCAATCATTTTCAACTCCCGCCTCGGCCGATTCGCCATCGTGACCGTGGCGAAAATATGCAATCTCGACGAACTCGAAAAAAGCCTGCTCGCCGAGAACCACCACTTCGCCGAACTGAGTTCGGGAAAGACGAACCAAACAGAATTGATTGCTCTGCTCATCACGCAAGGGCAAACCTTCAAAGAAGGCATCGAAAACGTTTACAACAAAATCAAGGGCTCTTGCTCGATGTTGCTGCTTACGGAAAATGGCATCATCGCCGCTCGCGACAAATTGGGGCGCACGCCGATTGTGGTGGGACGAAAGGAAGGAGCCTACGCCGTTTCGAGCGAATCTTCCTGCTTCCCGAATCTCGATTACGAAATAGAGCGATATATCGGCCCCGGAGAAATACTCCATATCACAGCCGATGGCATCACGCAATTGCGCGAGCCCAACGAAGAGATGCAGATCTGTTCATTCCTGTGGGTTTACTACGGATTCCCCACTTCATGCTATGAAAATCGCAACGTGGAGATGGTGCGCTTCGCTTGCGGGGCGGAAATGGGAAAAACAGACGATTCCGAAGTGGATTGCGCCTGCGGCATCCCCGACTCCGGCGTCGGCATGGCCTTGGGCTATGCCGAAGGAAAAGGCGTGCCCTACCATCGCGCCATTTGCAAATACACGCCAACATGGCCGCGAAGCTTCATGCCGAGCAACCAATCGATGCGCTCGCTGGTGGCAAAAATGAAACTGATTCCCAATCGCGCCATGCTCGAAGGCAAACGATTGCTGTTTTGCGACGACTCCATCGTGCGCGGCACCCAGCTGCGCGACAACGTGAAAATGCTCTACGATTACGGAGCGAAAGAAGTGCATATCCGCATTGCCTGCCCCCCGCTCATCTACGGCTGCCCGTTCATTGGCTTCACTTCGTCGAAAAGCGACATGGAGCTGATCACCCGCCGCATCATACAAGACCTCGAAGGCGATGCCAATAAAAACCTTGAAAAATATGCGACGACCGATTCGCCCGAATACAAGCGATTAGTCGAAGAAATCCGCCGCCGGTTCGGGCTGACATCGTTGAAATTCAACAAAATCGAAACCTTGGTGAAAGCCATCGGACTTCCCAAATGCAAAATTTGCACGCACTGTTTCGACGGTTCAAGCCGGTTCTGACCATTTCAGAAATCGACTCTAAAACGACAACAGCATGAAACGCAATCTTCCCGCATCGCCCGATCCAGCCATTTCGCGAGCCGAACGCGCAAAGAAAGTGACATGGATTGGATTCGTTGTCAACATTGTCCTATCGACAGCAAAAGTTGCCGCCGGCATAATCGGCCATTCCGGAGCCATGATTGCCGACGGAATCCATTCCATCTCCGATTCGGTGACCGATGTGATTGTCATTGTGTTTATCGGAGTTTCGTCGAAAGGAGAAAATGCGAAATACCGCTATGGGCATGGAAAATTCGAGACCTTTGCCACCATGCTCATCAGCTTCGCCTTGTTTGCTGTTGCCATCGGCCTGTTTGTGTCGAGCGCGGCAACAATCATCGATGCTATCAACGGCAAGTCGTTGGCACGCCCCGCAATGATCACATTCATAATGGCATTCATTTCCATCGCCGTCAAGGAATGGCTTTTCCAATATACGCGCATCGTGGGCGAACAAATCAAAAGCACCGCCCTCGTGGCAAACGCGTGGCATCATCGCAGCGACGCTTTTTCAAGCGTCGCCGTATTGATCGGCATCGGATGCGCCATGTTTCTCGGCGACCAATGGCGCGTGCTCGACCCGATAGCCGCAGCCATCGTCAGCGTGTTCATCGGGCTTGTGGCATACCGGCTTGCGTTGCCGTCGATTCGGGAATTGCTCGAAGTGTCGCTTCCCGATTCTGTCACGAAAGAAATTGCCGGCGTAATCGGGCAAGTGGACGGCGTCCGGGCATATCATCATTTGCGAACTCGCAAAAACGGAAACATCTACATCCTCGACTTCCACATCAAAGTAGATACGAACCTGACCATCGTTGAAGCCCACGAAATTGCCAATCGCGTCGAAAACACATTGAAAGAAAAGTATGGGCAATCCACCATTGCCAACATCCACATCGAACCCTACCTCGGCGAACCCGTCGACGATTCGAAAACATGCACCGACTGACAGATTCAACCGTTTCAACCCATGCGGCAAACCGTTTTTTAATTTTGTTTAAATCCGCCAATTTAGTTAAAGAGCGGCACGCCTTCCGTCAATCGGCTTGCAATATCTATAAATCAAATTTATCTTTGCAAATTAAATCGATAAAACAATCAAATTCATTTCGATGAGAAACTACAACAAGATAAACAACACGCTCGGCTGGCTCGTATTTATCGTGGCAACAGTCACATACATGCTTACACTCGAGCCGACAGCGAGTTTCTGGGATTGCGGCGAATTTATCGCGCAAGGTTACAAATTGGAAGTCGGACACCCGCCCGGCAACCCCATATTCATGCTTACAGCCAATTTCTTCTCCCATTTCGCATCGGGTCCGGAAACAGTCGCGCTATGCGTCAACGCCATGTCCGGATTGCTTAGCGCGGGAACGATTTTGCTGCTGTTTTGGACGATAACCCATCTCGTGCGCCGCCTAATCGTCAAAGCCGACGACGACCTGAATTTCCTTTCTTGGACGAAACTCGCCATCATCATGGGCAGCGGGCTTTGCGGCGCGCTTGTTTACGCTTGGAGCGACACATTCTGGTTTTCGGCAGTCGAAGGCGAAGTTTATGCCTTTTCTTCCTTCTGCACGGCACTTACGTTTTGGCTTATCCTGAAATGGGAAAACCGATGCGAAGATCCTCGCTCCGACCGCTATCTGATAGCCATTGCCTACGTGATTGGCGTATCGGTTGCCGTACACTTGCTTAACTTGCTGTGCATTCCGGCAATCATCCTCGTGATCTACTATCGCAAGTTCGAAAAAACCACAGTCAAAGGTTCGCTTCTCGCTCTTCTGCTGTCGTTTGCAATCATCGTGCTCATCCTTTACGGGCTTGTTCCGGGTTTCGTGGAAATGGCACAATACGCCGAATTGCTGTTTGTCAACACATTCGGGTTCAGCTTCAATTCCGGAGCGCTTGCCTATGCGCTTGCATTCGCCGGATTGCTCGTTTGGAGCATTTACGTATTCCACAAGCAGCGCAACGAAAACGCCATGAAATGGGTCTTCTTGCTGGTGGCTTTCTTTTCCGGCATTTTCTTCATCGGAGATTCTTTGTTCATTCCGGTATTGCTGACGGCCGCCTTGGCAGTCTACTTGTTTGCTTTCTGCGGGCAACGGCTTCCCGTGCGGATTCTTTACAACGTGGTGCTTTATATTGCCGTCATTTTTGCCGGCTATTCTTCGTATGCGCTCATCCTGATCCGCTCCACGGCACAAACGCCGATGGACCAAAACTCGCCCGACAACGTATTTGCCCTTAGCAGCTACCTCAACCGCGAGCAGTATGGCAAGACCCCCCTCCTCTATGGGCCTGTCTATTCTGCCCCCGTGCTGCGCGATGCAACCGGCAATCCGGTTTCCGAAGAAGCGACAAAATACGAAAAAGAAGTCAAAGCGACACCCGATGCGCCCGACCGCTATATCGAAATCGACGACGAATACAATCGCGACTATCGCTATTCCCCTTCCACCAACATGTTCTTCCCACGCCTTTACGATAGCAGCTCGAAAGCAAAATACGAATCGTGCATGGGCGGCATCAAAACAAAATCGGTGCAAGCAATCGTCTACGATGGCGACAACGCGACACAAACCGTCGAAGTGCCCACTTTCACGGAAAACCTTCGATATTTCTTCCAATACCAGCTCAACTACATGTATTGGCGCTATTTCTTGTGGAATTTCGCAGGACGCCAAAACGACATTCAAGGGCACGGCGAAATCACGCACGGCAATTGGATATCCGGCATCCCGTTTATCGACAATCCGCGGCTTGGCGACCAGTCGTTGTTGCCCGACGAGCTGGGGAAAGGCAATGCCGGCCACAACGTGTTCTACATGCTCCCGCTGCTTTTCGGCATCATCGGATTGCTATGGCAAGCCTACAAAGGCAAGCGCGGCATTGAACAATTTTGGATTGTATTCTTCTTGTTTTTCATGACAGGCATCGCCATCGTAATCTACTTGAACCAAACGCCCGAACAGCCTCGCGAACGCGACTACGCCTACGCAGGCTCGTTCTACGCATTTGCCATTTGGGTGGGCATGGGCGTGGCAGGCCTTTCCAGCCTGATCCGCCATTTGGCAAAAACAGTCATGCTAAACTCGTTCGAAAAGCCGGCAGCCGCAATCGCTGTGGCATTGGGCATATTCATTCCGCTCCAAGTGGTCAGCCAAACATGGGACGACCACGACCGCTCCGGCCGCTATGCTTGCCGCGACTTCGGCATGAACTACCTGACAAGCGTTGACAAAAACGGAATCATATTTACCAGCGGTGACAACGACACATTCCCGTTGTGGTATGCGCAAGAAGTGGAAGGCTGGCGCACCGACGTGCGAGTTGTCAATCTCTCCTATCTTGCCACCGATTGGTACATGGCCCAAATGCGCCGTCCCGCTTACGAATCGGCTCCGCTCCCGATGCAAGCCGACAACGGAACATTCGCCTACAACCGGCGGCTGTTTGGTATCTTCGGCAATTACCTCGAGCATCCGACGGCGCCGAAATCCGTAAAAGACGCAATTGCCGACTACTACAATCCGGAAATCCACTTTGCGGAAAACGACGGAGAAAAATATCCGTATTTCAACTATCCGAACATGTATATTCCACTTGATCCGGCCCAATTGGTGAAAAACGGAATGATACCCGCAGGCTACGAATTTGCCGTTGCCGATCATTTGACAGTCGATGCGACAAAAGACATCTATACGACACGCAAAGACAACTACACGCTGTCCTCGGCAAAAGTAATGTCGCTCGACATCATCTCTTCCGACATCAACGAAGGATGGAAACGTCCGCTTTATTTTGCCATGACTGTCCCCGATGAATACTATTCGCTTTTCAACAACTACATGCAGACAAGCGGAATGGCATACGAAATCACGCCGATCGACAACCGCTCTTACGGCACCATCGGAGCAGGATTCACCGACAATGCTTATCGCAACATTACCGAGAAATTCCGTTGGGGCGGGCTCGACAAGGCCACGCCCGACAACCCTCCCTATTTCGACGAAACTGCAAGCCGGATGGTGAACACCACGCGCACGGCTATCCTTGAAACTGTTGCCAACCTCATAGAAGAAGGCGCGGGAGCTCAAGATTTGAAGTCGCTCGACGACAGCATCGCAAAAGCATTCCCTGCGCACATATTCACACCGGAATTTGCTGCCGACCGCTACGAAAAAGCTCGGAAACTGCTCACGCTAATGGAGAAAAAACTGCCGGAATTTGTCGTTCCGTCGAATTTCGACATCGCCGACCGCACCGCACGGTTCTATTACAGGCTTTACGACTTGACGGACAACAAGGCCGACCGCGAAAACGGCGACCGCATCATTCGCGCAGCGCTCGACAGATTCGCGCAAAACATGCGTTACTACCAGTCGCTCAACATCGGGCAATTAGGCGCCATGAGCTATATCGACAACTACCTCTTCTTCGATGGCGGCTATCTCAGCATGCTCCTCACTTGCTATGAAGGCAATTCCGACTTGGCGAAACAAGAATTGGAAGCATTGAAGAAAGCAGGCGTCGATATATGGGGATGCTACAAGCGAGCCATCCTGAGGACTGCCGACGGCTCGACCGATGCCGCTCGCAACGTCTATTTCGCGACACAAATGTTCTACGATTTGGCAGAACCTGAAGAAATCGACAAATTCTTCAACGACAATGATGATTGCGCCCAAATCGTAGCCGAATTGCTAAGACATGCGGCGCAAAACGAATGAACAACGAAACTTTTTGAATGACAGAAAGAAGATACAACATACTCAATAATACGTTCGGCTGGGCGGTTTTTGCCGTCGCAGCCGTAACTTATTTATTGACCTTGGAGCCATCCGCAAGTTTTTGGGATTGCGGAGAATATATCGCGCAAAGCTACCGGATGGAAGTCGGACACCCGCCCGGCAACCCGTTTTTTGCCCTGACGGCAAGATTCTTCTCCAACTTCGCGTCCTCCCCCGACAAAGTCGCAATTTGCATCAATGCCATGTCGGCACTCCTAAGCGCCGCCACAATATTGTTGCTGTTTTGGACCATAACCCACTTGGCTCGCCGCCTGCTGGCCGGCCGGCAAGGCATTTCTCGCCGCAAGGCAGCGTTGATATTCGGCAGCGGCGTGTGCGGCGCATTGGCATACACATGGAGCGACACATTCTGGTTTTCGGCAGTCGAAGCCGAGGTATATGCTTTCTCTTCTTTCTGCACCGCCCTCACATTCTGGCTCATATTGAAATGGGAAAACCGGAGCGACGATCCTCGTTCCGACCGCTACCTGATAGCCATCGCCTACATCGTCGGACTGTCGATAGGCGTGCATTTGCTCAATTTGCTATGCGTTCCCGCAATCGCCTTGGCTGTCTACTATAAGCGAACGCGGCGAACACGTTGGTGGATGACGCTGTCCGTATTGCTGCTGTCGTTTGCCATCATTGTCTTTATCCTCTATGGCATAGTGCCGGGATTCTTGTCGATTGCGCAACAAGCCGAACTGTTGTTTGTCAACCATTTCGGATTCAAATTCAATTCGGGCGTTGTAGCCTACACAATTTCGTTTATCGCCATCGCATGCTGGTCGATTTTCGAGCTCCATCGCCGCAACAGCGACATGCGAATCAAAATATCGTTTTTCCTATTGCTGGCGCTTTCCGGCATTTTCTTCATCGGCGACACATTCTACCTTCCTGCCGCATTTGCCTTGTTCGCGCTTGTCTACCTATTTTACTATTGCAAGCAACACACCCCGATTCGGGCAATGCGCATCATTGCAATGTCGCTCGTCATGATTTTCGCAGGATTTTCCACCTATGCCGTCGTCATGTTGAGGTCATCCTCCAAAGTGCCAATGAATGTCAATGCGCCCGACAACGTGTTTTCGCTTTCTTCCTACATTGCGCGCGACCAATTCGGCGACCGCCCGCTATTTTACGGCCCCGTTTACACCATCAACAACGATTTGGTGCAACGCGACGAGAATGGACATGCCATTTATAAAATCAAAAAACGGAGATATGAAAAAGTCGTAAAGGCTTCGCCCGACGAAAAAGACAAATATATCGAGATTCCGCCACTGAAAGAATACCAATACGCTCCGGAAATGTACATGTTCCTGCCACGCGTCTACAATCCGGCTTCGGCTGCCAACTACAAAAGCTGGGTGGGAGGAATTACAGAAAAAGAAATCACCGCCCATGTGAAAAAAGGCGACAAGGTGGAAACCGTAAAAGCATTGAAGCCTTCCTATTGGGACAACATTAAATTTTTTGCCATATATCAAGTGGGGCACATGTATTGGCGCTATTTGATGTGGAACTTCGTGGGGCGGCAAAACGACATTTGCGGAAATGGAGAGGTGAATCATGGGAATTGGCTTAGCGGCATTCCATGGCTCGACAATATCCGCTTGGGCGACCAATCGTTGCTCCCCGAAGAATTCGGAAAAGGCAACGCCGGACACAACCTCTACTACGGCATGCCTTTCATCCTTGGCTTGCTCGGATTGCTTTGGCAGGGACGACAAGGGCGACAAGGCAAAAGGCAATGTTGGATTGTGTTCATGTTGTTTTTCATGACGGGAATAGCCATCGTGTTATACCTGAATCAAATCCCCGGCCAAGCACGCGAGCGCGACTATTCTTTCGCCGGCTCGTTCTATGCTTTTTCCATTTGGATCGGGCTCGGCGTAATCGGGTTGTATCGACTGATATGCAAAGCGTTGAGAAAAATCGACAAAAAAAGGAAAATCCATGCAGGGCGCATCGCTGCCGGAATATCGCTCGCCGCCGGCATCCTCATTCCGCTCCAAATGGCAGGACAGACATGGGACGACCACGATCGCCGAGGCAGAACCGTATGCCGCGACTATGCGATGAACATTTTGTCGAGCGTCGACCAAAACTCCATTCTTTTCATCAGCGGCGACAACAACTCGTTCCCCGTATGGTACATCCAAGACACCGAAGGATTCCGCACCGACGTGCGCACGCTCAATACCGACTATTTGAGTTCCGATTGGTATATCATGCAGGCTCATTATCCCTATTTCGAAGCGCCTCCCATTCCCATGATAGCCGCCCCCGACACCTATGCCTACAAGCAACGGCTCTCCGCTTCCATAAAAAAGAACGAAGAAGAATATCCCGCAGAAGCAGCTTTGAAAGATTTCTACGATCCCAAATCGATTGCAGGGAGAAAGCCTGTGTTCAACCATCCCGTCATGGCAATCGACATTGATGCCGACGCTTTGGCCGCATCGGGACGTATCGCGCCGGAATATGCGCCTCTTGTCGCCGACCGGATGAAAATAGACTTGCTCAAAGACCATTCTGCCACCAAGCTAAACACAAACATCAACGAGTCGAGAGTAGTGACGACCGACATCATCGTGTCCAACATCGCAGGCGGCTGGCAACGCCCCATAAACTTTGTCAAATGGATTGCCTCCCGGACCTATTCGTTCGCTTCGCCCTACATCGCGCAGACGGGTCTCGCGCTCGAAGTGACGCCATTCCGCCAAGACCGATACACCAGCGTGGGCGCCGGCTACACCGACAAAGCATACAACAACATCACAAAAAAATTCCGTTGGAGCGGACTCGACACGGTATCAGCCGACAACATGCCTTACCTCGATGAAATAAATCGCGACATCGTGACGCAAACCCGATTGGCAATGCTCGACTTGGCTGAACGGCTCATCAAAGAAGGCGAAATAGCCTTTCAAGCATCAAAATCCGACACCATTTACCCGCTGCTCCTGCCATCGGCCAGAACCGCAGATTATGCCATCGGGCGTTTTTCAAAAGCTCGCGACATTTTGTTGCTGAAAGAAAAGAAATTGCCGGAATTTGCAGTGGCAAGCAACTACGAATTCTGCTTCCGAACAGCGGAAATGCTTTACACCATCGGCCACGCCACCGGCAATCAAGAAGACATGCGCATAGCCGACAACATCATTTCCCATGCCATCGACAGATTCTCGCGCCACATGATTTATTTCCAAACGCTCACCTATTGGCAGCCTATTTCCGACGGCGACCAATTACTCTACGACGACGGCGGATTCTTGCGCCTTCTCGCCACCTATGCCGCAGGAAATCCGAACGCAGCGAAAAAGAAAATTGCGGCAGTCGAAAAAGCAGGCGTCGACATTTGGAGCGCATTCCGCCGCACATTGGACAAAGCCGCGCAACGCAAAATGCCACGGCAGCCGAACGACCGGCTCTTCTCCTATGTACGCGAAGCAGGACATATGCTGTCGAGCTACGACCAAAAACGGTATCAAACCCTGCTCAACGAAAAGCCGGAATACAAAAAAGCAATCGAAACAGCCGACGAATATTGGACCACGTTTGAAACAATCAGGAAACAAAAATTGTTAGCAAATTAAAACCACCGACAATCGAAAAATCATGTTCATAGAACAACCTCCCTTGATTTACAGAATGTTGTTTCCGGAAACAGTGTGGCGCATTCCGATGAAGGAAAAAACAATCTTCCTCACATTCGATGATGGCCCGATTCCGGAAGTGACCCCGTGGGTTTTGGATTTGCTCGATTTCCACGGCATAAAAGCAACATTCTTCTGTGTCGGCGACAACGCCAGAAAGCATCCCGAAGTCTATGCCGATATTGTCGGCAGAGGACACAGCGTCGGCAACCACACTATGCACCACATACAAGGCTCCATCGTGACAACGAAGCGTTATGTAGCCGACATCCGAGAAGCCCACAAGTTCGTCGACAGCCCGTTGTTCAGGCCTCCACACGGACTGATACGTTGGAAACAGGCTGCTGCCATCAAAGACAATATGAGAATCATAATGTACGATTTGGTCACACGCGATTACAGCGAGAAATTGAATGGCGAACAAGTATTCGAAAACGTAAAGAAATATTGCCGGAACGGTTCGATAATTGTATTCCATGATTCTCTGAAAGCTGAACGAAATCTCCGCTACGCGCTGCCGCGCTCAATCGAATGGCTGAAAGAAAATGGATACAAATTTCTCCCCATCCTCATGTAAAGAGCAGATCCGCGATTTTGCCATTTCTTGCGGTTTCGACGCGTGCGGCTTTGCCGAAGCGGCTCCGGTCGATGAAAACCAAATTGCCGCCTACCGCAAATGGCTCGATTCGGGAAAAAATGGAGCAATGGACTACATGTGCCGCCATTTGCCGCTTCGCGACAATCCGTCCGAACTCCTTCCGGGCGCAAAAACCATCATTTCGCTTGCTGCCAACTATTATCCGCAATCCTTCCAACCCGAAAACGCTCCGCAATTTGCCTACTACGCTTACGGCAAGGACTATCACGATGCCGTCAAATGCCGATTGTCGAAGATAGCTGAATTCATGAAGTCCAATTGGGATTGCGAATGCCGCTGCTGCGTAGACACTGCTCCTTTGCGCGAGCGTTATTGGGCAGCCAAAGCCGGAATCGGATTCATCGGGAAAAACAATCAGCTCATCATTCCCCATAAAGGATCTTATTTCTTCCTTGGCGAAATATTGACCACATTGCATCTTCCGGCCGACAAGGAATCAGACGAATCCCATTGCGGCAATTGCCGGAAATGTATCGACGCTTGCCCCGCAAATGCATTGCAGGACGATTTTTCGGCCGTAGACGCGCGCCGCTGCCTATCTTGCCTCACAATAGAACTCCGCGGAGACCTCCCCGACGGCACGGCCGAACGCCTCGGCAACAAAGTTTATGGCTGCGACGAGTGCCAAAAAGTTTGTCCTCACAATCGCTTCGCCACTCCTGCCCGTATCGAAGAATTCCGCCCGACGGAAGAATTCTTGTCGCTTTCTTTCGACAATATGCCAAACATGGACATTGCCGACTTTCAACGCATATTCCGCAAATCGGCCGTCAAAAGAACAAAATACACCGGCTTGATGCGCAATTTGGAAGCGATCAGCCGCCCTCACGCCTCTCCTGCCGACGACAAACAGCAAAATTAAGCCGCAACACGGCAACGCCTTCGCCTCCCACCCGCGTCCATCTCCACAAAGGCGAAATTTGCACAAACCGGATTTGTTTTGCCGAATTAGAGAAGAACGTTTATCTTTGTATGTATGGATTCCAACGAGGGAAAAATCCGGCTTTCTGTCATTGTCCCGTTCTATAATGCGGAACGGCACATCGCGCAATGTGTCCGCTCGCTGATGGCCCAAACATTATGGAAAGAGGTGGAATTTATTTTTGTCGACGACGGGTCGACCGACCAATCTGCCGAAATCCTGAAAACGGAAATTGCGGCATTCCCCCATCGGGCGCGCCAAATTATCGTCGTCCGAAACGACCACAATCGGGGAAGCGCCTATTCCCGCCAGCGGGGATTCGACATGGCACATGGTGAATTTGTCGTGCATTGCGATGCCGACGACTGGGTGGACGCTTCCATGTATGCCGATTTGCTTCGGGAAGCCGACACGACAGGAGCCGACATGGTGTGCACGCCCTATTTCCTCGAAACAGGCAGGAAAACCCGAACCGTGAGCTTCCCTTCTCTCGATTTCCCTACGCTCAACGACATGCCACTCGACACGCTCCATTGCTCGCTTTGCACTCGGCTCATTCGCCGGTCTGTCCTAACGGAGCACGACATCCGTTTTTTCGAAGGCGTGGATTGCTGGGAAGATTTGGGCATCATTTTCCGTGCAATGATTTTCACACGACGCATCGTGATCTACAACAAGCCCTACTACCACTACCGGAAAGAAACCGCCGATTCGCTGACCACGCGCCAAGCCGACCGCGTTTTGTCCGACCATTTGCGGTTTGTGGAGGCTGCCGACGCTTGGTTTGCCTTGCAACCGCCCGAATTGGCAAAAACATATTCGCCGTTTATCCGCTTCCTTCAATTCACGGCAAAAATAAAAATGCTGAGAGGACGGCATCGAGACATTCACCGCTGGAAAACGACTTTCCCCGAGAGCAATCGCTCGATTTTATCATATAAAAACATTCCGTTCTTCTATCGCATTTGCTTCTATTTGGCCCATCGGATGCCGGAATGCCTTGTCAAGGCATTGCTGGCAGCAACGTCGGTTTTCCAAAAAAAATCATAATCTCCTAATGGAGCTATGTCAAAATGACAAATTTTAGCTCAGCCCCTCAGGCATGTTAGAATTGCTTAAAAATCAAGGTATTGATGGAGAGGGCGACAGAAGCGCACTTTCGTAATTGACTTCGTCCGAATCCCGATAACAACGCAGCTGTTTGCAATTACGACACACCGCCACGAAACTTGTTTTTTTCAATTTCCGGCAAAAAAAATTTGGAAATTTCGAAAGAACTGGCAGTATTTTCATAAATTTGTATGTTGGCTAATTTTTTAATTTTACAACCTGCGTGGAAACAACGGACTATAACGCATTGGGATTGACTCCCGAACAGGAAGAGCAAAACATTGAAGCCGCCTTTCAAGAGGTGCTCGATGGATACTTGCGAAGCAATCACCGGAAAAAGGTGGAAATCATAAAACGCGCCTATCTTTTTGCGAAAGACGCGCACAATGGCATACGGCGCCGCTCCGGCGAGCCCTATATCCTTCACCCGATTGCAGTGGCAAAAATTGTCAGCCAAGAAATCGGATTGGGCTCCACCTCGATTTGCGCCGCGTTGCTCCACGACGTTGTGGAAGACACCGAATACACCGTTGAGGACATCGAGCTGAACTTTGGCAAGAAAATAGCCATGATCGTCGACGGGCTGACAAAAATATCCGGCGGCATTTTCGGGGACAAAGCCTCCGTGCAAGCAGAAAACTTCCGGAAATTGCTCCTCACGATGGCGGAAGACATTCGCGTGATACTTATCAAGATGGCCGACCGCTTGCACAACATGCGCACATTAGGCTCCATGCTCCCGAGCAAACAGTATAAAATCGCAGGCGAAACGCTCTACATCTACGCGCCATTGGCCCACCGGCTCGGCTTGTTCGCGATAAAGACCGAATTGGAGGACCTAAGCTTCAAATACCAGCATCCCGAACAGTACAAGGAAATCCGGCAAAAAATAGAGGAAACCGAAGTGTCGCGCGACACGATGTTCAAGAACTTTTCAGCGCCCATTCGCCAAAAATTGGACGATATGGGATTGACGTACACCATGACGGCGCGCGTGAAATCTGCCTTCTCCATTTGGAACAAAATGGAGACGAAGCATGTCCCGTTTGAAGAGGTCTACGATTTGTATGCCGTCCGGATTGTGTTTGATTGCGATGCCGACGAAAAAGAAAAAAGAATTTGTTGGAACATATATTCCGCAATAACCGACATCTACCGCCTTCATCCGACTCGCACGCGCGATTGGGTGAGCACGCCGAAAGCCAACGGCTATCGTGCATTGCACCTTACCGTCATGGGTCCCGACGGGAATTGGGTGGAAGTGCAAATCCGCAGCCAGAAAATGGACGACATTGCCGAACGCGGGTTCGCCGCCCATTGGAAATACAAAATCGGAGAAAGCGACGAAGAGTCGGAATTGGAAACATGGTTGAAGACAATCACCGATTTGTTGCGCGAGCCCGGCCCGAACGCCGTGGATTTCATGGATACGATAAAATTGAACCTGTTTGCCACGGAAATAATCGTGTTCACGCCTAAGGGCGATTTGATCACGCTCCCGAAAGACGCCACGGTACTCGACATGGCCTACACGCTCCACACGGAAATCGGCTCGCACAGCATCGCAGGGAAGGTGAACCATCGGCTTGTGCCTATTTCGTACAAATTGCAGAGCGGCGACCAAGTGGAAGTGCTCACGTCGAAAACCCAGAAGCCATTGCCCGAATGGCTTAATTTCGTCACAACAGCCAAAGCAAAGACGCGGCTTGAAACAGCGTTGAAAAAAGAGCGGAAAAAAATATCGGAAAAAGGCGAGCGCGTCATTGCCAAAATAGCGTCGGACTATGCGCTTGAAGATGAAAATCGATTCGTCAGCAGGCTGATGGCGCTTTACCATCTCATGACACGCGACGATTTGTATTTCGCAATCGGGAACAACACGATAGAATTGACCGACAGCGTCGTCAAATCCTTGTGCAAAAAACAAAATCCCGGCCTGTTGAATCGCCTTTGGCCGTTTGCCGGAAAGAGCAATAAAAAAGACCAGCCGGCTGCCACGCAGGAAAAAAGCCAAGACAATAACGCCACAGCAGAAAAGCCTCCCATCGACACCAAGAAGGTGTACGAACTGCGCACGGAAAACGGCATGCACAACTACAAGATAGCGCCTTGCTGCAAGCCCATTCCGGGCGATGACGTCGTAGGCTATGTCGACGACGACAACAACGTGGTGGTGCATAAAATGGATTGTGAAGTGGCCATGCGTCTGAAAAGCAGCTTCGGAAACCGCCTTGTCGCAACCCGTTGGGAAGAATCGCCGCTGATTACGACATTTTTAGCCGAACTTTCGGTGGAAGGCATCGACAGAATGGGCATTTTGCAAGAATTGATCTCCGAAATATCCATCAACATGTCGATCAACATCCGCAAACTCGACATCGAAGCGACCGAAGGCGTTTTCTCTTGCAAATTGGTTGTTCGCGTTTCCGACGTGTCGATTGTCAATCGTTTATGCAAGCAAATTAAAAAAATCAACGGCGTAAAATCGGCTGTCCGAACCAGTTAATAATTTCATTGTTGCCATGGGTAAATATCAGCTTTTTGAGAAAAAATATTGGCTGCATGCGTTGTTTTTTATCGTCGCAGCTGCATTGACTGTCTATTTCGTCCCCGAAAAGACACACAAGGCATTGTCCTACGAAATAGGAAAACCGTGGGACGGGCCGGCTTTGTTTGCAGCAGATCGAATGGCCGTGCAATTGGATGCGAAAACGGAGCAGGCAAAAAAAGACAGCATTCTGCGCGAATTTGTGCCCTTTTTCAAGCATGATGCCCATGCAGGCTCTGAAGAACTTGCAAAACTGGAGAAAGCGGCAATGATAGGCGTGTCGCCTTCTGTGAAAAAAGCGATTCAGCATGTCTATGAGGTCGGCATTGTCGAAAACAGCGTTTACGATTCGATTCGGAAAGGCAAATTGCCGATTATACAAATCCGCACGGACGACAGTGCGCGAACGATAAAGAAACCGACATCCAAGCTGTTTTCTGCACGAAAAGCGTATGAATACATAGAAGCGGCCGGCGGAACAATGTTCCACGTGTCGTCGGTGAATTATGCCGACTTCATCCGTCCGAACTACACGAAAGACGACGACTACAATAAGAAATATCTTGAAAGCGCGTATCGAAGCGCGTGTGTGCGCCCGCCAATCGAAAAAGGCGAACGCATCATCGACCGCGGAGAAATCGTCACGCCGCAAAAAGCGATGGCAATCCGGTCCTACGAACAGTTGGAGAAAGACCGCATCGAAAGCGAAGGCGCGGGCTATCCGATTGTAGGCTTTGCCATAGCCATCGCCGGACTGTTCTTTTTGCTGTATATCCACTTGTCGTACTATCGCAGGGAAAGCATTTTCAACAATAAACGGAATTTATTGTTCATCCTCCTATTGCTTGTCGGCTTGACGGCTGTCGCTTACAGCTTTATGCCACGGCTCACCTATGGGGAATATATCATGCCTGTCACGCTGCTGCCCGTCATTGTCGTGACGTTCTTCGATTCGCGAACGGCATTTTTCTTGTCGGTCGTACAAGTGCTTTTATGCAGCTTGATAGCAGGCCATCCATTGGAATTCATCGTCATGCACCTCTCGGCTTCGATTGTGGCAATCGACACATTGCAAGAATTGTCGAAACGTTCGCAACTCATTCGCACGGCCATATTCGTGCTGACGACCTATGCCATTGCCTACACGGCTCTCTGCATAATCGAGACAGGGTATATAGGCAATATCGATTTCCGCGTTTTCTTGTATTTCGCTGGCAATGCAGTGTTGCTGTCGTTTGCCTATATTGTCATTTTCGTGTTCGAACGCTTGTTTGGCTTCGTCTCAAAAGTGACATTGGTGGAATTGTCGGATGTAAACAACCCGTTGTTGCAGGAACTTTCCGAAAAATGCCCGGGCACGTTCCAACATTCAGTACAAGTGTCGAACCTCGCTTCGGAAGCAGCAAAAGAAATCGGCGCGAACTACCAATTGACACGTGCGGGCGCTCTCTACCATGATATCGGGAAAATGGAAAATCCGGCTTTCTTCACGGAAAACCAGCACGATGTGAATCCGCATGAATTGATTTCTCCGGAGCAGAGCGCGAAAATAGTGATTCGCCACGTCACCGACGGCGTGCGGCTCGCCGAAAAAAGCAAGTTGCCGGGCATCATCAAAAATTTCATCCTCGAACACCACGGCAAGAATCTCGCCAAATATTTCTACACCACGGCTTGCAACAACAATGGCGGCGACCCCGTCGATCCTGACCCCTACACCTATCCGGGACCAAACCCGCGCAGCAAGGAAACGGCGATATTGATGATGGCCGACGCGACGGAAGCGGCATCGCGAAGCCTCAAAGAATACAACGACGAGACGATCACGGCATTGGTCAACAAAATCATCGACGGACAGATTGCGCAGGGGCTCATGAAAGATTCGCCGCTCAGTTTTCGCGACGTGGAAGTGGTGAAGAAAGTGTTCATTTCGCGGTTGCGCACGATGTTCCACACGCGCATTGCTTATCCGGAACTGAAGAAAAAAGAAGGAATGCCCGAACCACAGAAATAGCATTCCGCCATTTGGATAAATATAGTTTGGAAAACGCCTATGTTCTCCTCTGTTCACGTGCGAAGCACGCTAATAGAGGAGAACTCAACCCTAAACTCTCAACTCTAAACCATTACAGAACCCCTCCGCCTGCGGCATCTCCCCTATCCGCGCTTCGCACGGCAGAGGAGGACATTGCGTGTTTGCCAACTTCGCAGTTCTCTCAACCGCTATTGGCAGCCGGAGAAAGCAGTTCTGCCTGCCGGAATCCTTCCAATAATTCAAATTACAGAAGTTGATTAATATTTTTTAATAAAACCTTTTTTTCCCCCCCCCCATAAAAATCGTATAATTGCAAACTACAAAAAGTTACATGCTATGAAAAAACTATTAGTGATAGCAGCAATCGCATTGGCAACACTGCCAATGGCTGCGCAGGATCATTGGCGCAATGGCTTTTCTGTCGGCGCAGAAGGCAATTTTTCGCTGCTGAAAGACGATGCAGTGAAAAGCCAGCTGAACGGCGAAAGCTTCAACGACTTCAAAGGTTCAACCATCAGCGGAAGCTACACTGCCTTTCTCGTGAAAGGGCTGTTTGTGCGTCCGCAAGTGGCTTTTTACTACGAAGCGCATGGGCATCCTCAAATCCCGGAAGCCATACCGCCCGTTGGCATAACGTTCCCAAAGGGACCGAGCGACAAGGACGACCACACAACGGAAGTGGGAATCGGAGTGGCATGCTTCGGCGGCTATCGCTTCCCGATTGCCAAATTGAGTTTGGACGTGTTGACCGGCCCTTACTACGGCATCGCCATCAACCAACATGAAACATTCCAAACCCGCCACTATTTCGATTTATACAACAAATCTTCTTTGCGTTGGCGGTTCGGTGTGGGCCTAAACGTATGGAAACTGACGGTTTCCGCATCGTTCGATGTAGGCATGTTGCAGCAGAAGGCTTATAACGACACTCTCTGGGAATGGACGGAAGAGAAAGAAAGCAACGTGGTCAGCGTCGGACTCAGTTATAATTTCTGACAAACCCCTCGACGCTACGACCGAAACCCGACATACACTGCGCCGCGACAAACGATTCCCAACCGTTGCCGCGGCGCTTTTCTCATCGAAATGCAAGAGACTGTGTGGCTTGTTATTTTTTCCGCTTTCTGCCGAAGCATCGTTTCAGAATGCGCAAGCGGCGTTTCTTGGCATGGTAGCCGCGCAGCAATTTGACGGCCATATTCCCCATCTCCTCGGGATCGAGCCCTGCCAACCGCGCATATTCTTTGGCCACACGAGCTGTTTCTTCCTCGCTTTCTATGTTGAGAGCACCAAAATTCCGATAAAGCAAGCGACGATCGGACACGCCGAATTTCATGCGGTTGATGTCGACAAGCACAAAGCGATACCGGCCGTTGCCATCCGTGTCAAACAAAATGTTGCCTGGCGTGAAATCCTTGTGCAGCACGCCTTTTTGATGCAAATCGAGGATGAAACCGGCAAAAGCGCGAATCATGTCCTCAAAATGGTCGATTGTTTCCCAATGGCGGATGTTGCTCCCCGCAAACATGCGGCAGATGTAGTAGCTTCGCGCAAGCAAACCGCCTTCATATTCTTCGATATAGGCGACAGGTTCGGGCGTCCCGATACCCAATTTGCCCAATTCGACGGCATTCTCGAAAGAGCGCCGCGCTTTGCCTTTACGAATGAATGTATAGGCTATTCGGTTTAGGAATGCCGGGACATGGAACGACTTTACAGTGACATCGTTTTCCCCCAAGAGAGTGCGATACACAGTGTTGCGATCCTTATAGATGATTTCCCCTTGTTCGGCGATAGAATCGGGAATCGCGGCGATTAGAGGCTTCAATTGCTCATATTTCGGAGCAACGACTATTTTTAGCTTCTTCGGCATGCGGATCAGAAACTGTCGAATTGCAAGGGAAGCAAATCGGAAACTTTTTCGAGCACGTAAATCTCTTTTTCCCCGTAAAGATAGATCTTCAATGCCTGCCCCCCGAGCTTTTCATATTCCAAAATGGCTTGACGACACGAGCCGCACGGCGAAATGGGGCTGTCTGTGAATTTACCGTTGGTCGATGCGGCGATGGCAAGTTTCTCAAATTTCGCGTCGGGATATTTGGAATGAGCATAGTATGCGGCCGTCCTTTCTGCACACATGCTTGACGGGAATGCCGCATTTTCTTGGTTCGCCCCGCCTATTATTTTCCCGTTGGAAAGCAAAAGCGCCGCGCCCACATGGAATTTGCTATATGGGGCATAGGACTTTTCCGTCATCGCTTTTGCCTTGTCGATTAAAATTTTGTCCTCTTCCACAAGTTCGCTGTAAGCACAAACTTGTATATTTGTCGTAAGTTTTAATTCTTTCATAAGATGAAGACACGTTTTGGCAAAAGTACGGATTTTTTCTTTAAATCGCTCTTGCTTCCGATTTTTTTGCTTTTCGTTTCCACGGCCCAAGGACAATCGCTCTCTGTCGACTATTTGTCTTATATCGAAACATATAAAGAAATTGCCGTGCGCCAGCAACAAGAATACGGCATCCCTGCCAGTATCACATTGGCGCAAGGCTTGCTGGAAAGCGGTGCCGGCATGTCGCGACTGGCCTCGGAAGGAAACAACCATTTCGGGATAAAATGCCATAAATCATGGAAAGGAGAAGGCATTTATGCCGACGACGATGAGAAAAACGAATGCTTCCGGAAATATGCCAATGCGGAAGAATCGTTTGAGGACCATGCGCGTTTCCTGAAACAAAAGCGATATGCGCCGCTATTCGAATTGGAAGAAACCGACTACGCCGGCTGGGCGAAAGGGTTGAAACGTTGCGGCTATGCCACAGACCCTTCCTATGCAGCGAAATTGATAAATATCATTGAGCTGTACGAGCTTGCACAATTCGACAGCGGCCAGCCGGTCGTGTCCAAGCGCAAGGAACTCAAAGGCGACGAAACGCTGGAACATAGCATCGACATGGACATTGTGGCAGAATTTCGCATCATGCACAAAATCCGGCAGAAATGGGGATTGTATTATGTAACTATTTACGAAGGCGACACTTACGACAGCCTTTCGGAAGAGTTCGGCGTGAAAAAGAAAAAATTGCTTGACTATAACGACCTCGGGAAATCAGCAGAAATGCTACCTGCCGGCACCATGTTTTATTTGCAGGAAAAAAACGAAAAAATGCCCGACGGCGCGCCGGGAGCGCATAAGGTGAAACAGGGTGAGACTTCGCATTCGATAGCGCAAGAATACGGCCTAAAACTCAAATCCCTGTTGAAAATGAACAAGCTCGACAAAAACCAAGAGCTGACGGAGGGGCAGTATTTGAGACTGCGTTGACAAGCTGCGGCTATTCTTCTTCCAACATGCCGAGCAATTCTTTCACCTCATAGTTTGTCAACGAACGGCATTCTTGCAATTTTGCAGCAAATTGGCGAGCAATTTCCCTGACGGATTGATTCCGGAAAGCCCTTTCCATGTAGGAATAAGCGTCTTGAAAAAGGTTTTTAATTTCATCGTCGTCGAGTTGGCACGAATGCCGCCCTTCTTCGGCGACAGTTTCGAAAATGGCATCTTCCACGTCTTGATATTTCAACCCGCCCGTCGGGAAAGCGCGGCACATCATATTGGCAATGAGCATGCCGATTGTCATTTGATAACGTTTCAGCGTTTGATGCCACGATTCCACCGGAGGCAATGCCGGATTGCCGGAAAAGTAGAAATCGGATGTGAACGTGATATAGTCGTTTGCTTCATCGTCGAGATCTATTTTATAGAGCAGATTTTCTCCGTTCCAAATGGAAATGCCGATTGCCATGCCGGCAATCCCGTAGCATTTGTCTTTCTCGTCTTTGTATTTAATCATGGCTCGATTCCTTTCCTCTAATCTCCGAGAATGCATCCGCAAGCTGGTTCAAGGCTTTTTCAAGCACGCTGCGCGGACAACCGGCATTCAGGCGCACATGGCATTCGCCGCCATCGCCAAACATTTCGCCGTCGTTCAAAGCAAGATGGGCATGACCGATGAGCAATTCCCGCAATTCGCATCCGCTCAACCCTGAGTTTGTGCAATCCAGCCAAACCAAATAGGAGGCTTGCGGCCGCAACACTTTTATTTCCGGAATGCGACTGCCTATGAACGACTCGACAAACCGGACGTTTCCTTCTACGTAGGCAAGCATTTCATTGAGCCAATCTTCGCAAAGGTTGTATGCCGCTTCGGTCGCCACCGTGGCAGGAAAAGGAGGCTCGCTCAGTTCGTTGACCGACAAGAAATTGAAAAAATCTTCACGCAAACGCGGATTTTTAATCACACACCACGAACTTGCCAAACCGGGGATATTGAATGTTTTCGACGGAGCGCCAAGAGATATCGAAATTTCCTCTGCTTCTGCGGAAACGGCTGCAAACGGCGTGTAGCGATTGCCAAACAATTCCAAATCGCCATGAATCTCATCGCTCACGACAATCACATTCCCGTCGTGGCATATCTGCGCCACTTGCCGGAGCGTGCCTTTGTCCCAAACAACGCCTCCGGGATTATGGGGATTGCAAAGAATCATCATTTTCGGGCGTTCTTCGTCGATTTGCCGTTTCAACAAGGCAAGATCCATTCTTATGCTGCCGCCGGTGCATATAAGCGGATTTTTCACAACGATTCTCCCATTTCCTTCAATGACATGCTTGAATGGGTGGTAAACAGGCTGTTGTATCAGAATTTTATCGCCTTTTTTCGTGAAGAAATTCACGACAAACGCCAATCCGCGCACAACCCCCGGCACATAGCACAACTCCTCCTGCGACACGTTCAAGCCATGACGGCGCGACAGCCACCGGACGATCGATTGCCAATAGCTGTCGGGGACAGCATGATAACCGTAGATTTTATGATTGAACCGTTGCAACAAGGCATCGGATATGGCAGGGCATACTTCGAAATCCATGTCGGCAATCCAAAGCGGCGTCAAGTCGTCGCGCCCGAAAAGATTCTTCATTCCGTCGTATTTGACACAATGCGTGTTTCGTCGGTCAATGACGTTGTCAAAATTTGTCATGGTCGTATCATTGAATAGTTATGCAAATATAGTGAAAGGTGAGAGCAGAACAATCAAGCTTGCTTGAAATTGTTATGCCGAACCGCATCCTGTATTATTCAAATATAGTGAAAGCCGAGTGGAATGCAAAGAGCTTGCTCGATTTGCATTATCTTTCCATAAGACAAGCTGCGCCTCGGCAAAGGAAAAATGAATAAATTCTTTTTCCTCTGCGCTCGATTTGCATTATCTTTCCATAAGACAAGCTGCGAAAGGAAAAATGAATAAATTCTTTTTCCTCTGCGCTCGGCTTGCATTATCTTTGCAATAAATATTTGCAGCGTGGCCGAAAAGAAAAACACCGAAACACCCCTGATGAAGCAATACTTCGAGATGAAGAAAAAACATCCCGACGCAATCATGCTTTATCGCGTAGGCGATTTCTATGAAACATTTTCGACGGATGCCATCGTCGCTTCCGAAATTCTTGGCATCACGCTGACAAAAAGAGCCGGTTCGGAACTCGCCGGATTCCCTCATCATGCGCTCGACACCTACCTGCCAAAACTCGTGCGCGCCGGAAAAAGAGTGGCTATTTGCGAGCAGCTCGAAGACCCGAAACTGACAAAAAAACTTGTGAAGCGCGGAATCACGGAACTTGTCACTCCGGGCGTTGCCATCAACGGAAACATGCTCGACTACCGCGAAAACAACTTCCTTGGAGCCGTCCATTTCGGAAAAAACGCTTGCGGCGTTGCGTTTCTCGACATCAGCACCGGCGAATTCATGACGGCCGAAGGCACGACCGACTATGTCGACAAGCTCCTGTCCAATTTCTCGCCAAAAGAAGTATTGGTGGAGCGATCAAACAAAAAACGCTTCGACCAAACATTTTCTGCGAAATACCTGACATACGAGCTCGACGATTGGATGTTTTCCGAGGAATCGGCCCACGAACGCCTTTTGAAACAATTTGAAACCAAAAGCCTGAAAGGATTCGGAATCGACAAAATGGACAATGCCGTAGTGGCATCGGGTGTCGTTTTGTTTTATCTTGACCTGACGCAACACACGCAAATCGGCCACATCACGTCGCTTTCGCGAATTGAAGAAGAAAAATTCGTGCGGCTCGACAAATTCACGGTACGCAATCTGGAATTGATCGAACCCATGAGCGACGACGGCAAAAGCTTGCTCGACGTAGTCGACAAGACCGTCACCCCGATGGGGGCGCGCTTGTTGCGCCGATGGATTCTTTTCCCGCTGAAATCCGTGCGGCAAATCAACGACCGCCTCGACGTCGTGGAATATTTCTTCAAAGACAAGGACGGCCGCGAATCCATACGCCGCCAGCTCGAACAAATCGGCGACATGGAGCGGCTCGTGTCGAAAGTGGCCGTGGGACGCATTTCCCCGCGGGAAATGATTCAAATGAAAAATGCGCTTGCCGCCCTCGTCCCCATCAAAGATTATTGCGAGAATGCCGACAATGCCGTTTTGCGCTCTTTCGGCGAACAAATCAACGCCTGTGCGTCGATGCGCGACCGCATCGAACGCGAATTGAACCCCGACGCTCCCATTGCCGTGAACCGCGGCGATGTGATTCGCGCCGGAGTCGACCGCGAATTGGACAGCCTGCGCGAAATCGCCTATTCGGGAAAAGACTATTTGTTGAAAATTCAACAACGCGAAATAGAACAAACGGGCATTCCGAGCCTGAAAGTGAGCTACAACAACGTATTCGGCTACTACATCGAGGTGCGCAACGCCCACAAGGAAAAAGTGCCTGCCGAGTGGATACGCAAGCAAACGCTGGTCAACGCCGAACGCTACGTGACGCAGGAATTAAAGGAATACGAAGAAAAAATCCTTGGCGCGGAAGAAAAAATAGCATCGATCGAATCGCGCCTGTTTAACGAATTGGTCGCTTCGTTGGCCACATACATACCGGCAATCCAATTGGACGCCTCGCTTGCCGCTAAAATCGACTGCCTCTTGTCGTTCACTCGCACTTCGAGCGAAAACCGCTATATCCGCCCCGTAATCGACGAATCGCTGGATATCAAAATAACGGAAGGACGCCACCCCGTCATCGAGCGTCAACTCCCTGCCGGCGAACCATATATCGCCAATTCTGTCGCTCTCGGCAACGAATCTCAACAAATCATGATGATCACCGGCCCGAACATGGCCGGAAAATCGGCCTTGCTTCGGCAAACAGCCCTCATCGTGCTCATGGGCCAGATAGGCTGCTTCGTGCCGGCAGAAGCGGCGCAAATAGGCATCGTCGACAAGATTTTCACCCGCGTCGGCGCGTCCGACAACATTTCGCTCGGCGAATCCACTTTCATGGTGGAAATGAACGAAGCGGCGGCAATCCTCAACAACCTGAGCGAACGCAGCCTTATTCTGTTCGACGAATTAGGACGGGGCACCAGCACCTACGACGGCATCTCCATTGCATGGGCCATCGTCGAGTATATCCACGAGCATCCCAAATTCCATGCAAAAACCCTGTTTGCCACCCACTACCACGAATTGAACGAAATGGAAAAAACGTTCAAACGCATTGTCAACTACAACGTGTCGGTCAAAGAAATAAACGGCAAGGTGGTTTTCGTCCGCAAATTGGTGAAAGGCGGAAGCGAACACAGCTTCGGAATCCATGTGGCAAAACTCGCAGGGCTGCCGCTGGTCATCGTCAAGCGCGCCAACGAAGTTTTGAAGCAATTGGAAGCCGACAATTCTCGCGCCGACGCCGGACGAAACCTCAGCGAAATGGGCAATGCGCGGCAGGGCGGCGTGCAACTGTCGTTTTTCCAACTCGACGATCCGGTGCTGAGCCAGATTCGTGATGAAATCCTCGACACCGACATCGACAACCTCACGCCAATGGCTGCCCTCAACAAGCTGAACGACATCAAATCGATCATCACCGGCAAAAAATAATCCCCCCAACGGTTCCAATTTACCCTTTGCTTATTAGACATAAGGATTCTCTGTACATTTCAAGCGCGAAATCGCAAATTTTAGCCGAATTTGTAGATTGTAACCACAAAATTTAGCTAAATTCTGCGATTTGCAGTGTTCCGACCCACGCTGATTCACTCTATTCACACTCCTTTTTGCCCGAACCGGTAGATTTTTAGCGAGGATACGCATATAAGTTGGCAACACTGAACAAGAAGAATTGCTACTATGCATAGCACTGTGACTGACAAAGGTAGAAACGTGGCAATGTCCGAAAAGAACGTTAAAAGCCCACAACCATAGACCGTTAACCCCTCCACCTACGGCACATCAACCGCAAAACGATAAAAGCCAGAAAACCATTGCTACGCTCCAACCACCGCACAGGTCCACAGCACGTTTTCCGATTTTACTGCTCTCTCAACTTTCACCCCTAATTCATAAACCGCTACCAGCAATGTCTTCCTCTGTGTCGCCGCATCAGCGCGATATAGGGGAAGTGGCGAGCTTGCGAGCCGAAGGGGTTGACCGTCAGCCGCAAAGCGGCTTTATTTAGTTGAGGGTTGAGGGATGAGAGTTGAGAGACCGGAAAACGCACGGTCATGTGCAACTCAACCCTAAACTTTCAACCCTAAACCGTCACCGAACCCCTCCGCCTACGGCACCTCCCCTATCCGCGCTATCGCGCGGCAGAGGAGGACATTGCGCGATTGCCAACTTCACAGTTCTCTCAACCATAAACTCACAACCATAGACCATTACTGATCCCCTCTGTTTTTCCTGACGAAAAACTTTCCCCTATTAACGTGCTTCGCACGTGAACGCGTGTTTGCCTAACTTCACTGTTTTTCCCCGATTTCACTCTCAACCATAAAATCCTCCCACCTTACGAACAATGCGCAAACAAAAGCGGATGCGACATTCTGCCGACATCCGCTTCGCTTAACGTCTCGCCAACGGTTGGCTTTTACACCGTAAGGATTTCTTTTTCCTTGGCAGCAAACACATCGTCGATTTTCTTCATATAGTTGTCGTGGATTTTCTGCACTTTTGCCTCTGCGTCTTTTTCCACATCTTCCGGCATTCCGGATTTGACGGCTTTTTTCAAGCCATCGATTGCGTCGCGACGCGCATTGCGAACAGAAATTTTAGCCTGCTCGGCTTCGCCTTTCGATTGCTTCACGAGCGCTTTTCTCCGTTCTTCCGTCAGCGGCGGAATGGCGAGGCGAATCACTTCGCCGTTGTTTTCCGGCGTAATGCCAAGCTCGGAGTTTATGATTGCCCGTTCTATTTCCTTAAACATGGATTTTTCCCATGGCGTGATGACGATGGTGCGTGCATCGGGGACGGTGACATTTGCCACGTTGCTAATGGGCGATGCCGTGCCGTAATAGTCCACTTTGATTCCATCGAGAATCTTCGGATTGGCCTTTCCTGCGCGAATATGCGCCAACGTTTCGTCGAGATACGCCACTGCCAATTCCATTTTTTCTTCTGCCGGTTTGATGTAGGTGTTGGGATCGTTCATATTATTCTATTTTTTAGATTACTCTTGATATACGAGCGTGCCGATAGGTTCGCCATCGATCACTTTTTTCAGATTGCCTTTCGTGTCCATGTCGAAAACGACAATCGGGAGCTTGTTTTCCTTGCACATGACCGTTGCCGTGAGGTCCATCACCTTCAATCCGCGACGATAAATTTCGTCGTAGGTGATTTCCGTGAATTTCTTTGCAGTCGGGTCTTTTTCGGGATCGGCCGTATAAATGCCGTCGACTCGCGTGCCTTTCAACATGACGTCGGCTTCCACCTCTATGCCGCGCAACGCCGAGCCGGTATCGGTGGTGAAAAACGGATTGCCCGTCCCGCACGACACGATGGCCACTTCGCCGCGTTGCATTGCTTCGATGGCTTTCCATTTGCTATAATGTTCGCCAATGGGAAACATGTTGACTGCCGTGAAAACCTTGGCTTTCTGCCCTATTTTCTCAAGCGCAGAGCAAAGCGCGAGTGAGTTGATCACCGTGGCAAGCATCCCCATTTGGTCGCCTTTCACGCGGTCTACGCCTTTGGCCGCGCCGGCAAGCCCGCGAAAAATGTTTCCGCCGCCAATGACGATGGCTATTTCAACGCCGCCCTCGGCAATTTCCTTTATCTGCTCCGCATAGTCGGACACGCGAACAGGATCAATGCCGTAGCCTTGCGCCCCCATCAACGATTCGCCGCTGAGCTTCAACAAAATCCGTTTATATTTTGTTCTCATTTGTGGTACGTCGTTTTATGTTTGTTTTCACAAATTTAGCGACTTTGGCGCGAACAACAAATTTTTAAAAGCATTTCTTCTATGAACTTAAAAAAATATTTGGCGATTATAGCGGTTCTATTGCTGGCAACAAGCAATGCCGTTGCGCGCGAATCCATGCGCGAAAAGGCCGATCGCTACTACAAATATGAAGAATGGGAAGCAGCAGTGTCTGCCTATCAAAAAGTGCTTGCCGACAATCCGGCCGACATGCGGGCTTACGGCCGTTCGACTGTGATTTGCGGAATGCTTGGACTGCCCGACAAACAAGTCGAAATACTGGAACGCACGCAAAGCTACGGCTTGCCGCTAATCGAATTGTTTGCAGAAGTGCGCAAATCTGCATTCGAAATAGGGAAACCGGAAATTCTGGAAAATTTCATGTTGCTCGTCATGGAGCGGCAACCGTGGCTGAAACGCAACATCGAACTGCGACTTTTGCAATACTACGATTTCCGCAACGACGCGCCGAGAATGATTGCTCTCAGCGATTCGCTTCTCGCCGTCAATCCTCGCGACCCTTCGACTCTTCGCGTCAAAGCCCGCGGATACATGCTCGAAGGCAATTACGGAATCGCCGAAAAAACCTATCTTCAGCTGCTTGCGCTTCGCCCCGACGATTTCGATGCCATCCTCAATATAGGCATCATCTATTATTCGGAAGTTGAAACTCGGAAATTGCCATCGACGTCGCCCGAAGCCGCCGAGGCGCGCAAATATTTGGAAAAAGCTTTCCAAATGCATCCCACCGAGCATTTGCGCCAACTCATCGCCCGATTGGAAAGTCCGTCTCGAAATGAATGAGAGAAGGCTTTTTGCGAAACGGGCAATGATGCTATCTTTTGCTTTCACGCTTGAAGATCTTTCCAACTTCGTCAGCGAAAAGCGATATCATCGATAACGTCGGCTCCCGTAATCTCGTTCAGACGGCGAACAAGCGAAGAACGAGTGAGCATCAAATCGTTGCGAAGCGGAGCAGAAGCGATGACAACGTGCAACACGCGATTTTTCACATAGCGTTGCAACGTCAGCCGATTGATATACGGCCCCACCACCTCCGGCCATAATGCTTCCAACCGTCGCTCGTTTACGCTTCGATCGAGCGATGCCGGATTCAGGTACTCCTGCATGATTTCGCCTATCGTTTTCGGGTCTCTGCGCTTCATTGCCCTTCAGTTTTAAATCCTACACGTCGAGTTTCCGGCAATGGCCGTCTTCCACAAAGAAAATCCGATAGTCGCCGCCAAGCGCGGCAATTGTTTCATCGATGTGCTGGCGGTTGGTGTCGGAAATGAATATTTGCCCGAACGACGGTTGGGAAACGACACGCACGATGTTGGCCACGCGATGGGAATCGAGCTTGTCGAAAATATCGTCGAGCAGCAACAATGGCGTCGGGCCTCCTGCCAACTTCAAAAAGTCGAATTGAGCAAGCCGCAAAGCCGCCGTATAGGTTTTGCATTGCCCCTGCGACCCCGTTTTCCGCATCAATTCGTCGCCAAGCATCAGTTCGATGTCGTCGTGGTGGACGCCATGCGAAGTGAAGCCCAGCAACGTGTCGCGGCGAAAATTTTCTTTCAACACCGTCTCCATCGAACGCTCGTGCAACTCGCTGCGATAATCGAGGCGCACTTTTTCGCGGCTGTCGGCTATTTCTCCGTAGTAGCGCATGAATATGGGCGTAAACCGTTCTATCCACTCCAAGCGCGCCTTGTAAATGGCTTCCGCGGCACGGCACATGAATGCGTCGACCGATTCAAACAGCAATGGGTCTGCCATGCCTTGACGCAACATGGCATTCCGTTGCGTCAAGGCGCGATTGTAGTCGATCAACGCCTCCAAATAAGCATGATTTCCTTGCGAGATAATCCGGTCGATCAGCCGCCGCCGCTCTTCTCCGCCGCCGGAGATCAGATTCCAATCGGCAGGCGAAACCATCACCAACGGCAACAGCCCGATATGCTCGCTTTGCCGCCGGTATTCTTTCCCGTTTCGCTTGATAGATTTTCGCTTGCCGCGCTGAACGGCACAAGAAATTTGTTCCGTCTTCCCATTTCGTTCGTACACGCCCTGCAACAACATGAATTCCTCCCCGTGGCGCACTGTCGCCGCGTCGGAACGAGTTTGGCTGCTTTGGCAAAAACTCATGTAGAATACAGCGTCGAGCACGTTCGTTTTCCCCATGCCGTTATTGCCGAGCAAACAATTGACCTTAGGGGAAAATTCGAGCGATGCTTCCGCTATGTTCTTATAATTCAATATGGAAAGACGAGAAAGTATCATAATCTAAATATTAGCGGCTATGGGCATCCTTACCGCGCACGTCAACGCGAAAAAGCGACATCGCCGCTATTCTTTCGAAGTTCGACAATCTCAAAAATACTTGATTTCCTTGCCGAGAATGGAGCCAAGAATATAATTGGCTGCCCGCGAGGTGCCAATGCGGAAATATTCGTTGTTCAGCCATGCTTCGCCAAGAATTTCACGCACAAGCGTGTAGTAGCGCACAGCATCGTCGGTCGAAGAAACGCCGCCCGACACTTTGAACCCTACCATGCGACCCGTCTTTTCGTAATATTCCTTGATGCAATGACACATGACGCAAGCCGCTTCGAGCGTTGCTCCCGGGTAGACTTTTCCCGTGGATGTTTTGATAAAATCCGCTCCGGAATACATGGAAAGAATCGATGCTTTCTTGATATCGGCAGCCGTTTTCAATGCGCCGGTCTCGAGTATCACCTTCAATCGCGCGCCACGCGCCGCATGCTTGATTTCCGAGATTTCGTCGGCAAGTTCTTCATAGCTTTCCCCGTAAAACAAACCCAAATTCAAAACAATGTCGACTTCATTGGCTCCGTCGGCAACGGCAAGCGCCGTTTCAGCCGTTTTCACCTCCACAAATGTTTGCGACGAAGGAAAACTGCCGGACACAACGGCCGTCGAAACACCCGTCACCTCCAAACCACCACTGACGACAACGGCAAAATTCGGATAAACGCAAATAGCCGCCACATGTGGAAGTTCCGGAAAATCCGATTCAAAACTATTCACACGGTCGACCATTGCCGAAATAGAAGCAACCGTGTCGGTGGAATTGAGCGACGTGAGATCAATGGCATTGAAACAAGTCGTGTAAACCTCCTTGTTGTTATTTTCATCAAAGTGTTTCGACAAAATGTCCTGTACTTCCTGCGCCACGAGCGCATCGTCGTCGACCACGCGGCTTTCGGTTATCACTTTCCGATACTTGTCTTCAATTTGATTTTCCATATAGCGTTTTATTTTGTTAGTTTTTCGTTTCTAATGTGCCGGCTGCCGTCGCGAAGAGTTTTCTTGGCAAGGTTCGCCTCGAATGCTTTCGTCATGTCGATGCCCGTCTGATTGGCGATGCACAGCACCACCCACAACACATCGGCCAGTTCATCGGCCAGCGCATCGGGCGTTTCGCCGGACTTAAACGACTGCTCGCCATAACGCCGCGCCATGATGCGAGCCACCTCCCCCACTTCCTCCGTAAGGATTGCCATGTTGGTCAACTCATTGAAATAACGCACGCCGTAAGCATGTATCCATTCGTCGATTTTCCGTTGTGCTTCTTCAATCGTCATGCCGCTTCATTCTTTTAATTTGGAATCTATGATAATTGTCACCGGTCCGTCGTTGACGAGCGCCACCTGCATGTCTGCGCCAAATTCGCCTTCGCCGCAAGGATGCGGCAATATGGCATTAAGCCCATCTATAAAAGCCCTGTACAAAGGCACAGCCTTTTCCGGACGCGCCGCACGAATATACGAAGGCCGGTTGCCTTTGCGGGTTGAGGCATGGAGCGTGAATTGGCTCACGACAAGCACTTCTCCTCCGCAATCGAGCACGGAACGATTCATCACGCCGTCGGCATCGTCGAAAATACGCAAATTCACGACTTTTTTCACCAGCCAATCGACATCGGCAATCGCGTCGTCGTGCTCTATGCCCACAAGTATCAGCAACCCGCAGCCAATGGCAGATTTGCACACTCCGTCAATCTCCACGGATGCTTTTTCCACTCGTTGCACGACAATTCTCATATCTCCTTATTGTATTTTCTGCAAATTTAAATAAATCTGTCATCATGATGGCAATCATCGAAAGGAATAATGTCGCTTTGTTCAGTTGAAGGTTGAGAGTTTATATGATTGAGAGACCGGAAAACACACGATTACATGCAACTCAACCATAAACCCTCAACTCTCAACCATAGACGTATTCCCGCTAAAAATCCACAGATCCGCTTCATCGCTCAAAATACCCTTCCCCAACAAACATAAAAAAAGCGGCGAACCGAGGCTCGCCGCTTTCAATATTTCGACAACGGGGATTAACCGTTTACTTTTGCCATGTGAGCAATCAAATCAAGCACTTTGTTAGAGTAGCCGATTTCGTTGTCGTACCAAGAAACAACTTTTACAAACGTGTCTGTCAAATAAACACCGGCGTTTGCGTCGAAGATAGAAGTGTGCGTGTTGCCGAGGAAGTCGGAAGAAACAACTGCATCTTCTGTATAGTCGAGCACACCTTTCAATTCGCCGTTTGCTGCTTCTTTCATAGCTGCGCAGATAGCTTCTTTCGTAGCCGGTTTTGCAAGGTTGACAGTCAAATCGACAACAGAAACGTCCAAAGTCGGAACGCGCATCGAAATGCCGGTCAATTTGCCGTTCAATTCCGGAATTACTTTGCCCACTGCCTTAGCAGCACCTGTCGACGACGGGATGATGTTGCCGGAAGCGGCACGACCACCACGCCAGTCTTTCATAGACGGACCATCGACTGTTTTCTGAGTAGCTGTTGTAGAGTGAACAGTTGTCATCAAACCGTTTACGATGCCGAATTTATCGTTGAGCACTTTTGCAATCGGAGCCAAGCAGTTTGTCGTGCAAGAAGCGTTGGAAACGAATTGCGTGCCTTTAACGTACGTGTTTTCGTTTACGCCGCAAACAAACATCGGGGTGTCGTCCTTAGAAGGAGCCGACATAACAACGTATTTTGCACCGGCTTCAATGTGTGCTTGTGCTTTTTCTTTCGTCAAGAACAAACCCGTCGATTCTACTACGTATTCTGCACCAACTTCGTTCCATTTCAAGTCGGCCGGATTGCGTTCTGCAGTCACGCGGATTTCTTTGCCGTTTACAATCAATTTGCTGTTTTCAACGTCAGCTTCGATTGTGCCGTTGAATTGTCCGTGCATCGTATCGTATTTGAGCATGTATGCCAAATAGTCGACAGGGCAAAGGTCGTTGATACCTACGATTTGAATGTCATTTCTGTTTTGTGCTGCACGGAAAACAAAACGTCCGATACGGCCAAATCCGTTAATACCTACTTTAATCATCTTCGTTAATATTTTGGGTTAAAAAATTATCGTCATACTCACCACAGCAAAAAGAGTGCCAAACAATCATCGCTGTCATTCCGTCACTTTTTTCGGCTGTTCTTTTTTCCGGTGCAAAGGTAGGCATTTTTTCTGCAATGGCAGGCGAATAACCGAAAATTTTCCTTAAATTTATTTTTCGCAATTCACTGAAACAGAATTGTTACATTTGCCATTGCCCCATATAGTGGCGGCGTTTTTCGGGCGAAAGGCGTTCGACGGCATAACGCAATGCCGTGCGCGGCATTGCGGCTGCGTGGCAGTCGAGAAAAGCAAGCAACGCCGATTCGTCCTTTTTCCCAATTTCCCTTAGCATCCATCCGTTCGCCTTCCGGATAAGATCGTGAGGATGGTGCAACAAGCGTTCGATGTTGCGAATGGCCACGTCGAATTTGCCTGCGTGAATGAGCGTCATCGTCGCTACTATGCCGATGCGGCATTCCCACAGCCCTCCGCCACACAGCGCGACCGTGGGATCAAACTCCGGACAAAAAAGCATTTGCTTTCCGATAATCTGCGGTGCGCTCAAATCGACCAAATCCCAATTGTTGATTTGCGCCGTATGCGCCAAATAAAAATCGACTATCTGCCACCTTTCTCGCTCATCGGCTCGCGGAAACCGCAACGTCAATGCGAGCAACGCAGAAAGACGATGCTCGTGCACAGGGCTGTCGAGCATTTCTTCCACCACTGGCCACGAAGCCCCGACTGCCAATTTGGCAACTTTGCGATTGTCCGGCACAGAGACGCCAATGAACACATCGCCTTCTCCATACTCCCCTTTGCCTGTCTTAAAAAATCCGGACAATATTGCTATTTTCTCCGGACGCGCCACAGCGGCAAGCGCATTTTTCCATTCTGTTGCAGTTCTCATGTCAGAGGACAAAAATAATGAAATGTTCGGCAGAAGGAAAAGAATTCATTCACTTTCTTATCCGCGATGCCGCTTGTCTCATGCAAAGACAACTGTATTTGTTTGCCTGAAAGCGAGAACAACTCCATTTTGGCGGCAAAAACAAACAAGCCGATACGATTGTTATTGATAAAAGCCTTCAAACTTAAAACGCAACAATGGGAAAAATCTACAAAACAATCGAAAATCTCGTCGGCAAAACTCCGCTGATAGAACTTTCGCATTTGGAAAAAACAGAAAATCTTGCCGCACGCATCGTGGCAAAAGCCGAATCGTTCAATCCGGGAGGCAGCGTGAAAGACCGAACAGCCTTAGCCATGATAGAAGCCGCCGAAAAAGAAGGCAAAATAACCTGCGGAGCAACGCTTATCGAACCGACAAGCGGCAACACAGGCGTCGGCTTGGCTTGGACAGCAGCGATAAAGGGATACCGCCTGATTTTGACAATGCCCGAAACAATGAGCATCGAACGCCGCCGGCTTCTTGCCACATTCGGAGCAACAATCGTGCTTACCTCCGGCGCGGAAGGGATGTCCGGAGCCATCCGCGAGGCAGAACGGCTGAACGCGACAACGCCTAATTCCATCATATTCGGCCAATTTGAAAATCCGGCAAATCCGGCCATACACGCAAAAACCACCGGAGAAGAAATTTGGACAGACACCGATGGCGATGTTGACATTTTTGTTGCGGCCGTCGGCACCGGCGGGACATTGAGCGGCGTGGCGGAAACGCTTTTGCGACACAAGCCTTCGATACAAATCGTCGCAGTGGAACCCGAAGCTTCCCCCGTCCTGTCGGGCGGGACAGCCGGCAAACACGCCATCCAAGGCATCGGAGCGGGGTTTGTCCCGAAAAACTATCGGAGCGATCTCGTCGACGAAATTGTGCGGGTGTCCGACGACGACGCCATCCGAGGCGCACGATTGTTGGCCCGCCGCGAAGGATTGTTGGCAGGCTTCTCTTCGGGTGCAGCGACATGGGCCGCGCTGAAATTGGCAAAAATGCAGGAAAATGCAGGAAAATTGATCGTGACATTGCTTCCCGACACGGGAGAACGCTATTTATCCACGCCGCTGTTCGACTTCGACGGCTATCCGCTTACACTTTGAGCGGCATCAAACTCCGAGCCGCCCCCTTTCAACGCGTCTGCCACAATTTTCGCCTTAGCCGCCCCGATCACAGTTGCTATTTCCGCTTCTTCCGCTTCGCGGATACGTTTCAAGCTGTGGAAATGGCGAAGCAATGCCGTGCGCGTTTTCTCCCCGACACCGCGAATCGAATCGAGCGCGGAAACAGTTTGCCCTTTGCTCCGCCGATTGCGATGGTGCGTGATGCCAAAGCGATGTGCTTCGTCGCGCAAATGCTGGACGACACGCAAGGATTCGGAATTTTTGTCGATATATAGCGGCACGCTGTCGCCCGGGAAATATATTTCTTCAAGACGTTTGGCTATCCCGACAAGGGCAACTTTGCCACGAATGCCGAGGTTGTCGAACGCTTCCACCGCCGCGCTAAGTTGGCCTTTTCCCCCGTCGACCACTACCAATTGCGGCAAAGGCTCGCCTTCTTCCAGCAACCGGCTGTAACGGCGCGTCAACACTTCTTTCATCGAAGCGAAATCATCGGGACCTTCGACCGTTTTAATGTTGAAATGCCGATAATCGCGTTTCGCCGGCTTGCCGTTTCGAAAAACGACACACGATGCGACAGGATTCGTCCCTTGAATATTGGAATTGTCGAAGCATTCTATATGGCGAGGCAGCTCGCTGAGGCGGAAATCTTTCTGCATCCGCGTGAGCAATCGGGTGGTGCGTTGCTCCGGATTTAGCTTTTCCGCATTCTTAATCTTGTCGTGCTTGTATTGTCGGGCATTTTGCAGGGAAATGTCGAGCAACTTCTTCCGCTCTCCACGTTGCGGCACGACAAAACTACGTGTATTCGATTCATAATCAGGGATAAACGGCACGACGGTTTCCACAGCCTTGCTTCGTGTCTGAGCATCCTCATGGCAAAATTGCACCTCCGCTTCGGCAATGGCATAAGAAAGAATCTGCTGCGGTGTTTCGTCGAGTTTTTTACGATATTCGAATGTAACACATTGAATAACAGAACCATTGCGAACATGCATGTAATTCACGTATGCCGAATCGTCGTCGGGTTCATAAGCAAAAACGTCAACATTCGCCACCGCCATGCTCACCACCGCCGATTTCGCCTTGTAGCGCTCCACAATTTGATATTTTCGTTTCAATTCTTGCGCTTCTTCAAAGCGGAGTTCGCCGGCAAGCCGCTGCATTTCTTCCATAAGAAAATCGGCTATCAATTGCGTATCGCCGCTAAGTATATGCTTGGCTTGCGCGATATATTCGCCATATTCATCCGGAGAAATAAGCCCCGTGCAGCACCCTTTGCAATTATGAATATGGTATTCGAGGCACACACGCGCCGTTTTTCGCGCAATCGACTCCTGCGTGATTTGCAAACGACAGGAACGAATGGGATAAAGTTCCTTCAGCATGGAAAGCATCGTGCGCGCCACCGTTGCGCTTGCATACGGGCCAAAGTACCGCCCCCCTTTCGGAAGAATGTTTCGAGTAAGGAAGATACGCGGATAGGGTTCGTTGGTCACGCAAATCCACGGATACGACTTGTCGTCTTTCAGCAAAATATTGTAGCGCGGCTTGTATTCCTTGATAAGGGAATTTTCAAGATGCAACGCGTCGTCCTCCGAGCCTACGACGATATAGCGCAAATCTGCGATATTGCGAACCAAAGCATTGGTCTTTGCAGAATCATGCACGCGATTGAAATACGACGATACGCGGCGTTTCAGCTTTTTCGCCTTCCCCACATAAATCACCGTCCCGTTTTTGTCATAATAAATATAACAACCGGGAGAATCCGGCAATAATGCAATCTTGTCCTTCAACGCCTCATTCATTGCTCATGGCTTTCTTCATCCGCCGTTTCAATTGCCCTATGCGCAAGTACGCTAATCCGAGTTCCTTTTCAATTCGTGCGCGCCATGCATGCTGTCCTTCTGCAAAGATTTGGCAGCGCAACAAACATCATGGCTATCGTGCCTATAAAAAAGATACAAATTGCGAGAACGGCGCTCCGATCAATACACGATCAGCGAGTTCACCTCTATCTCCGCAGGGAAAACCTTTCTGCCTTCCAAATCGGAAAGCTCGACAATGAAGCTGATGTATATTTTCTTTGGATTCATCGATTTCACCAATTCATAGGCAGCTTCCATCGTCCCGCCTGTTGCCAAAAGATCGTCGTGCAACACCACAATGTCGTTTTCGCCGATTGCATCGCGATGCATTTCGATCGTGTCAACTCCGTATTCTTTGCTGTATGATTTTTTCACCGTGTCGGCAGGCAACTTCCCCGGCTTGCGTACAGGCACGAAACCGGCCTTCAAGTCGCGGGCAAGCATCGACGCACCTATAAAGCCGCGCGATTCTATTCCCACCACCTTCGTCACGCCAAGGCCCTCATAATGTTCCTTCAACGCGTCGGCGATTGTCGACAGCGCATTCGGGTCTTTGAAAGCCGTCGTCAGATCCCTAAAAATAATACCTTTTTGAGGGAAATCGTAAATGTCGCGAATTTCTTGCTTTACTTGTTCAAGTTTCATCTTTATCGTTTTTAATTATTATTGTTTCACGTGGAACAATTCACCCCTATCTTCCTAATAACAGCAACAATATATTTATGTCGCTCGGCGATATGCCCGGAATGCGAGAAGCCTGCCCTATTGTTTCAGGATCGATTTTTTCAAGTTTCTGGCGAGCTTCGGTCGAAATTGTATGAATTTCCGAATAATTCAACTTTCCGCGCAAACGCACATGTTCAAGGCGCGTGATTTTATCGGCTATTGCTTGCTCTCGATCAATATAGCCCTGATATTTTATCAATATCTCGGCAGCTTCCACAATTTCCTCCCGACGATCCGATTCGACAGCGTCGATTTGCCGGCACAAAGGCGCTATCATCTCGGAAAGTTGCGCGATGTCGAGCTGTGGACGAAGAATCAAATCGTAAAGACGCACCGACTGCCGCAAAGGAGAAAGCCCGAGCGCTTCAAGATGAGGATTGATTATGGAAGCCTTGACAGAAAATTTCTTTGCAAATTCTATCAATTCGTCGCGTTGGCGAAGTTTCGACAACATCAATTCATAGCGCCGGTCGGACACAAGTCCTATTTCGCGTCCGCGAGGCGTAAGCCGCATGTCGGCATCGTCTTGACGCAAAAGGATGCGATATTCCGCACGCGAAGTAAACATCCGATAAGGCTCGTCGACACCCTTTGTCACCAAATCGTCGATCAGCACTCCGATATAAGCCTCTTCCCTGCCCAATACAAAAGGCTCGCCGCCTACCGCCTTCATGTGCGCGTTTATGCCGGCCACAAGGCCTTGCCCTGCCGCTTCTTCATATCCGGTAGTTCCGTTGATTTGACCTGCAAAAAACAGATTCTCTACAAGTTTCGTCTCCAAAGTATGACGAAGTTGCGTCGGGTCGAAGAAGTCATATTCGATGGCATAACCCGGACGATAAATGTTTGCATTTGCGAGCGCCGGAATACGCCGCATCGCTTCGAGTTGCACATCCAACGGCAACGAAGAAGAGAACCCGTTCAAATAATATTCTTGCGTGTCTTCTCCTTCCGGTTCAAGAAAAAGCTGGTGGCGGTCTTTATCGGCAAACGTGACAATTTTCGTTTCTATGCTCGGGCAATAGCGAGGCCCTATGCTCTGTATCTGCCCATTGTAAAGCGGAGAGTCGGGCAGTCCCTTTCGCAATGCCTCGTGCACTTCGGGATTGGTATAAACAATCCAGCAAGGGCGTTGGCGAAGCCGCCTTTTCACTTCCGGCAAATACGAAAATTTATGGAAATCATCGTCTCCAACCTGCTGCTCTGCTTTGGAAAAGTCAATGGTTCGCCCGTCGATGCGCACCGGCGTGCCGGTTTTCATGCGCCCTACGGAAAATCCAATTCCGGCCAACTGCTCGGCAATACCCGTCGATGCAGGCTCAGAGATTCTTCCCCCGTGGATTTTGACACGGCCTATATGCATCAGCCCGTTAAGGAATGTGCCGGTAGTCAGCACTACACATTTTGCCTCAAACGTCACACCCAAGGCCGTCTTGACGCCTCGGAGCCGGCTGCCGTCCATGTCAAGGGCGACAACCGTATCTTGCCACATGTATAAGCGGTCGGTGTTCTCTACGCGATGCCGCCATGCATTGATAAATTGCACACGGTCGCTTTGAGCACGCGGACTCCACATCGCCGGCCCTTTCGAGCGATTGAGCATGCGAAATTGGATGGCCGATTCGTCCGTGACAATGCCCATCTGTCCGCCAAGCGCATCTATCTCTCTGACAATCTGACCCTTAGCAATTCCACCAACAGCCGGATTACAGCTCATTTGCGCTATTTTGTTCATGTCCATGGTGATCAGCAGCGTCGTCGAACCGAGATTCGCCGCAGCGCATGCCGCTTCGCAACCGGCATGGCCGGCGCCTACCACTATGACATCATATTTAAATTTCATTCTTTTCTCCTTTTAAAGCCGACAGCAATCGAAGCGACTCATTCTCATGCTGTTCCATAATTTCTCGCTCGCCGGGTCCCTTATCGTCAATGCCGCACAGATGCAACACGCCATGAATAATCACCCTATGCAATTCTTCCATTTGAAGACATCCGAGCGACATGGCGTTGTCGGCCACCGTATCCAAAGAAATAAACATATCGCCCGATATTCTATGCGGACGGCTATAATCGAAAGTTATAATATCAGTGAAATAGTCATGATTCAGATATTGGCGATTCACTTCCAATATTTTCTCATCATTGCAAAAAATATATGAAATATCGCCCACTGATTTATTGAAACCATGGGCCACCGCCTCTATCCACCGGCGCATCAACGCTTTGTCGATGGGAGGCATCTCCACGCCATCGGTTAAAAATGTCAATTCCGCCATTTCTCCCTGAAACAATTGCAAAGATAGTGCAAGCCGAGCGAAGAACAATCAAACTTGTTTGAAATTGTTATT